>Ga0100402_1002367_pt1 | contig 21226 bp, 9 predicted proteins | sample CryGeyme20150102_FD_80419 | JGI IMG/M metagenome (GOLD analysis project Ga0100402, IMG submission 80419) | Groundwater microbial communities from Crystal Geyser aquifers in Utah, USA - Crystal Geyser metaG 2015-0102 | ecosystem: Environmental > Aquatic > Deep subsurface > Groundwater | place...
CCAAATGAGTGCATATTATATAGTAACAGTCTTTACTGGATAAAAGCAGTCCCGATAGCCACTGAATATGATAAATAAGGATCAGCTGATCACCTTTGCATTCTTCTGGCCTAGATCATTTTTCTCTCTTCTTCAAGGTCTGCTTGCTCCTGAGCCTCTTCTTCTCTTCTGATTATTGAGAGCTGGCGTTCAACAATTTCTCTTCTCAAAAGTTCTCTCTTTCTGGCTCCCCAGATCCATAGGGAGGCCCAGAAAAGGACGTTGCAGACAAAAATAACCAGAATGATTATTCCTCCGGTCTGATAGCTGGCGGGAATGCTGCCATCGACGTTCTCGATTTTGAGACTGAATCAATGATGGCTTACCAGACGAAGAACATAAGGACCATAAGGCCATAGGTAAAGACGACAAGAGATCCAATTTTGAGACAAAGGCCACAATTGAAGCAGAATCTGGAGGCGCAACTTTGTTCGGGTTCAACAACAATGAGTGTTTGGTCCATCAATATCAAATTTATATGATTGGCTTCAACTATTAATATAATTCTTATCATCACATCCTAAACACACCATGCTTGGTCTCACCAATATTCGAAGAGGCCACCAAAACAGACAATCCCAACACCTTACGAGTGTCCTCTGGTAAAATAACTCCATCGTCCCACAGTCTAGCAGTTGAGAAGTAGCAACTTGACTAAGCATCGTATCTGTCCACTATCTCCTTCTTCATTCTGGCCTCCTGCTCCTCAGGAAATTCCTTTCCTTCTCTCTTGAGCTGAGCTGCCTTGACTTGAGTCAACACTCCAGCTGCTTGTTCGCCTCCCATTACTGCAATTTTTGCATTGGGCCACATGTACATCATTCTTGGGTTGTAAGCACGGCCACACATACCATAGTTTCCGGCTCCGTATGATGCTCCAATGATGCAAGTTATTTTTGGAACAGCTGTGGTGGAGACAGCGTTGACCATCTTGGCTCCGTGTTTGGCAATACCTTCATGCTCATATTTTTTTCCAACCATGAAGCCTGTGATATTTTGTAAGAAAATAAGAGGAATTTTTCTTTGCGAGCACAATTCAACAAAGTTGGCACCCTTCTGAGCACTCTCACTGAAGAGGATACCATTGTTAGCCACAATTCCGACAGCTTGGTTATACAGTCTTCCGAATCCAGTCACCAAAGATGATCCATACTCTTTTTTATATTATTCAAATTCTGAGCCATCAACGATGCGAGCAATGACTGATCTGGAGTCGAAAGTCTTCTTGAGATCAGGAGAAACGATGTAGATAAGATCTTCAGCGTCGTAAAGAGGTTCCTTGATGTTGGAGAAGTCGAAATTGACTTGGGGAGTGTTCAACTAGATTAATGCATTTATTACACTATCAGCGATGTTTCGGCCCAGCCACAAAGCATGCTCCTCGTTTTCAGCCAATTGATCAGATACTCCTGATATTCTGGTATGGACAGCTCCTCCACCCAACTCTTCAGCTGACACGACCTCTCCTGTTGCAGCTTTGACCAAAGGAGGACCTGCCAAGAAAATGGTACCATTCCCTTTCACGATGATGTTTTCATCTGCCATGGCAGGGACATAGGCTCCTCCAGCTGTGCAACTTCCAAGCACGATGGAGACTTGAGGAATTCCTTTACTGGACATTTGTGCCATGTTGTAGAAAATTCTACCAAAATGACCCTCAGCTGGGAACACTTCGCTTTGTCTGGGCAAGTTAGCTCCTCCTGAGTCGACCAAATAGAAGCAAGGCAACTTGTTTTCGGCTGCGATCTATTGAGCCCTGAGATGTTTGCGGACTGTGATAGGGTAGTATGTTCCTCCCTTTACTGAAGGATCGTTGGCAACGATCATGCAGAATCTTCCCTTGATAAGGCCTACACCAGTGACGATGCCTCCTGAGTTGACTTATTCCTTTCCATAGAGCTCATATCCTGCAAGAGGGGAAAATTAAAGGAAAGGGGATCCAGGATCCAGCAATTTTTCTATTCTTTCCCGGACAACCAACTTTCCAGCTTTATGAAGCTTGTCGAGGACTTTCTGATCTTTCTGGGCAGTGACCTGGATCACACAGTTGTTACTTTGGAGAGAATTGAAGAGTACTGTGAGTTAACCTGGTTCATCAACTCTTTATTCCTCAGGGCATCGGAGTCGTTCCTATTAACAGGAAAGTCAAGAGGTGCAGGTTTATGGAAAAGTTGCGAGAAGGGGACTATCCTTCTGGTGAGTAATCTCGATAACATCTCAATAAATTATCAAATAACCAACAACAGAATCAATATCCCTTTCTAACAGGGTCGAAGTATCTATGCTCTAAAGCATCCTTAGGAGTCACTCTTTCTGCGTGGTCATATACCAGCATCTTGTTTAGCAAATCCAAAGCATCCTCTGAGCACAGACCTTGCAGTTCTGGTTTGATAAACTTATTCCAAGGCTTGGTCGGGTGTCTGAGTAAACAAAAATGTACTTTCCAAGCAATTTGATGTATTATTCATCAAGTTTGAGATGGTACTTTTTGAGATACTTGAACAAATTATCAGTGCCGAGAACTTGTGCTATTTTCACCAATTGATCGCGATTGCTCTATCCCATGAAGAAAGGTTCTTTTTTGAACAGCTGAATCAATTACAACATTACCATTGAGGCGAACATTGCTCCGGTTGACCAAATATCAAGTGAGTAGTCGTAATAGTTGTAGTCCACTAAGAGCTATGGACCTTTGAAGTATCGTGAGGCCACTCTGACATTGTAATCCTGGCCCATGTGGTAAAATTAAGCCAGTCCCCAATCGATCAACTTGAGGATTTTTTTGTGATGGTTGACGATGATGTTCTGAGGTTTGACATCTCGGTGCATGATGCCTCTGCTGTGGCAGAAATCCAGAGCCTGCATTGAATGGTGTTTACTTTGAGAAGTTCAAACAAATAGAACCTGATTTACATATCGTTCATGTTGGGGATCAATGATCTGAAGTCCACATTGTCCAGGTGATCAAATACCTGAGTTAAAATTGAGGTACCAATGAAATGGATTTGGAGGCTGGATCCCTGACCACTTCTTTGAGCTCAATGATGCCCGGGTGTTATTTGAGCGCTTTGAGAATCTTGATCTATCTTTTGATTTTGCTTTTTTTGACTGGCTTGAGCACCTTGATGACAACATTCTTGTCGTCGGCTACCGCGATGCCCATGTAGACCTCAGAGTATTTTCCCTTGCCTATTTTGGTGATTATTTCGTAGCGATCGATGTTACTGACTTGATGAGAAGGTACCCATACTCGATATCATAGGCTTCGTAGTTATAGTATGCCTCGTCCATGTGCTTGTTGAAGTCTGCGTAGTATTTCGGTTTGGCCTGGAGTTGCATGTTGACTATTATATATAACCATATCCCTCCAATAAAATAGAATCTAATATACCTGCTTCCCTATCTTCCAATTGGCTACTTCCGATATGATGTAATACCATTGATCATTTGAATAGTTTCGAATTTACTGTAATTCGATCATTGAAAGTTTGTTATAATCATGTAAGTGGAAAGTGCTCCCGTCATGCCTCCAGAGTGCCAAAAAATCATAGAAAGACTCTTCATTTTCGTTGACACCAAAGACCCCAAGCTCAATACAAAATTACAACTAGCAGTCAATCCCTAAATCATCAAAATTTTGTTCAAACAAGTCGAGCCATAACCCGCTGCTATCAAAGTACTTGTTTCACCATTTAGCTCTACGTTCTAAGGGAGATCAGTCAGATCTACTCCAATAACCCTTTCAATTCGCTGATTTTATCCAAAAGAGACCAATAGATCATGGAGTTCAATCACTCCATCCTATAGTCGATTATACAGTTTGCCTTCACCATAGAGGTCAACCCTCAGTAAGTCCGAGGAATCGTCAATTTACTGATACCGTTCATCCATAGTTACCCGATCAACTGCAAAGTCATCAAAACTATCCTTTCGACTCTCATAAAAGATTTCTATGAATAGCGCATGAGTCATTTCATTCTGAAGATGTCTGTCGGGTTGCTAAGAGTCCTCCTACAGCATCAGAAGCAAGAAGATAACAAGCCATGCAATTACTTCATCACATATGGAGAAGAAGGAGGCTTGAAGATGATGCAGAGAAATATCAAATGGCCCTTCTCTAAAGGCTTTCATCTTTACATCAAGTTCTACATCGACAATCTCACTCCTGAAGAAACTAACCTTTTCACTCTTTCTACCTAAAATGATGACTTCATTGTTTTTGTCAGTCCTTAAGGAGACCTCAAAATCAAAATATTTTCATACACCCCTCTAATCAGGATATGCAAAATTCCAGTCAACAAATGGGTCACTTTATGTCTCAGTTACAGTCTCAAAAGTAAAGTGTTCAAAAGCCAATATGATATGCAGTGCACTATCGATGGAAGCATGTATGAAAAGAAATAGCTCCCTGTACCGAATGTGAGCATGACTGACTAAATAGTTGAGATGACTCTGGGGAGAACCCTCTACGGTCGTATTCATTCCTTTGTCCTTTCCCGCACATAGATCATCCAAGGGTAATCCATAGACTATTTAGTAAAATGAACATGAACAGCTGGAGCTAGGTTGAATCCTTCCTCGTAATAAACAAGAAAAACATCAGAGATTTATTTACTCTTTACAGTCCAATTCTGAGAACAACTCTCAACAACAAATAAATAATTTACGATATTTCCAGTCAAAATCATGCCTAGATGTTTGAAAATACAGGCATACATTATGATCCCTTCAAGGAAGTGGATATCAACTATTATGGAGGGCTGTATACCTATTTACCTCTGCTTCACTTACTTAAGTTTTATAATCCTACCGAATATCCTTAGGCTCTCACTTAGGTATTTTAACTTTTCCTGATCTTTTTTTAGCATAAGTTCAGAGATGTCTAGACTGAGGCTATCAACTGTCAGTTTTTAAGCATTGCCAGTCAACTCATCAACGAGTTGAATCCGAAATTTATCACTCACCATACAGTCAAGGTCTTGAAGCGCATCAACAACACTCTTTCGAACATGCAACTTCGACGATAAATGGTGCTGAACTTTATTTTTAAAATATCAATCAGGAAAATAGAGGAAGCAGAGGTCATAAATGAGTTACTTGAGATGGGCCAGGCCTATTTTTAGGACAATTTTGAATGGAGTTTCAACATAATTGGTCTGGATGAGATCATGCACTACGTCATAGACAATCTAGAAGAGGAAAAACATTAGCATTGTTGTATGCATCATTACCTCTCTATCCATGAGAAAGACCATCAAATGAAAGGTTTTAGCAACAACTACCTACGAAAAACAACAGTTCTCTTCAGAATTCTCAAGCTGATATTCAAAAAAATGCCTACTTGCCATAAACTAATCAAAGTCGTCAATAAAAATTGTATGCAGCTTTTGTTTGGAAATTATTCCTCTTGCCTCAAAATAATGCTTCTAAAAGCTATTAGAGAAGGTGTCAAGACAAAATCAAAATATTATGAAAAAGAATTCGATATTGTTGGATTCATGTTCTTATATTTAGATAAAGTTCAACTCCCAGAAGAGATGTCCTGTGTCTTTGATATTTTGATGCAATGTCAACAAGATGACAAAGAAAACTAAGCTCTGAGACATAATAATATTCACAGGATAGCCCAAACTCTCGATAGGATTTATTCAAAAAAATGTGAAGAAGGAAGATTCAGAGGTAAAACCATTCAAATCAAACCGGTATCACACTTCTTCAATGCGACTGCCAAAGCTCCAAGAAAGGTTTCATCTGTAGATAGTCATGACAAAGCTCCGGCAGCTGACAAACCCTTGCGTCAGACAGCTCAACGAAAATCATAAGCCACAAATGTCAAAGTAGAATCGATAGAAAATAACAAGTAACTGTACCTAGCAATAATTCGGCTGTGTTTCTAGTTTAGCTCCAAAGATGAGGAGTGGCTTCTCAAGGATGACGAATACTGCCTGATACTTCAGCCATACTTCAGAATTTGCTGTGCCTAACTACGCAAAAATATAATCAATATGTTTAGAAATACCATAGTGCTGGCCTTCCAAGACAAAGAAGTGCACTACAATGCTGAACAATACAACAAGCTATACAAATTGTTACTAACTGAGTTTGTTCTGAGATAGCTATAGCCTGCTGACTCTGAGGAGCCTGTACCCACAGACCTCAGCAATGATGTGATCAGAAACGTCTACTTCATCATTGACTACTCGGTAATCAACATGAGGGAAGATTGGTACCATCTCTATATTTATCTGTTGAGGCTAATTGGGTTATTGGAAGAGGCAAAGAAGTAAATAATAGAGAAGACCCACCATGACTAAGAAAGGACTGCTCTTGCTATCAAGATGGCCAACAGAAAATTAGTCCTGAGGGTGGTAAAGTTGTCATAAAAAAATGTGAACAACATTGCCAATCTGGTATTTCTAGTTAATCTCATTATATTTGGAAACCTAAACAACTCAAGTGGACATTTCAAATATTTCAAATCCCTGTAGAAGTATCTCTTCATTGGTGATCCAAAAATGATAAACTATTAAGTCACATAAGCCAATAAGTTAGTATTCCTTGATACTAAATTGATACAGGAAACGGTCAGCAGTTTTAAAATATTTGACCTCGATCTCATCAACGCTGATAACGATCAGGTGGTCCGGATTATCAATGCATATCTGGATGTGGAGTATACCCATTCATAAACGGAACTCTATAAAAATAGGTTAATTTACCTCATCAAAGCAGAGTTCAAGGACCTTAAAGCTCAGTAGCATGTCTTCGGAAGCAGATATCGACACAAAGATCACTCCATATCCACAGGATAAATTATCAGTACTATCATCTGCCTCTGTATTGAATCCTCTCTCAACACCAACAATCGTGAACTTTTCTAAGAATCAATCAAAACTTTGCTTAGATTTTTCATGTGGTTCCTGCTACTGAGTAGTAGAGACGGACTTAAACAAGAATAACATCATGAACGCAATACTGAGCTTCCTCTTACCATCGCTTCCAATATCCTACATTTCCTTTATACAATGCTTAATACTCAATATCCAAAGGAATATATCATCGAAATCGAAAGCACAGTTTGTAGAATATTTATCTTTTGTGGATTGCTCATCACTACTCTCAATCAAAAGTTGGGATAGTCAGAAAATTTTGAAAAAGCTCTTCAAAAGGTTCCTCTGCTGAAAAATGTTTAACAGTATAATTTCTTTACTTTTGATCTATTCAAATAAGTTTTAGCCCTGAAAGATCTCAAACACATCCCAATCATTTCTATGGAAAAAGTGGTCAATTTGCTGCACCACCCAAAGGTCAGTGGCTACTTCAGAAACAAGTTGACTCAGACCATTGATTCAAAAATCGAGTAGACCAGTAGAAACCATCTAAAAAATGTAATGGACATCAAGCAAAAAGTATAGGAGCATTTCTTATAAGCTAAAGCCTCCAACATCAGCAACAAAAGCTTCAATTCCCTCCTTGATCATCCTACTTTCATAAAATCTTTCATTGAAGACCATCTCAGAGCCAACAATCTTGACTATCGACGCACTCAAAGGATATGGACCAAAATATGGAAAAGATTGAGACTGTATCATTACTACTGGTCTATTTCAATGAATCAAAGATAGGAACCTGAGCTCTTGTATCATAAAAATTCAGGATTACACTATCGACATAAATTCAGCAAATTTGTTGACCTCAACGGGGCAAGACCCGTGCTTGAGGTAGAACATGTGGAGCCTTGGCATGTCAAAAAAGTTCTCATGGAGAAATAATTTGAGTATCGCAATTCAAATTATTTGTATCATTTGCACGATAATGGACAGGAGACCAAAAAGAAAGAACGATCATTTTTGTAGAAATTGATGAAATCGCAACTTTAAGACGTCTTCTATGTCGAATGGATCAAACATAACTCAAAGCGAAAAGGCTACCTATCAATTTAAAACTAAAAGCTAAAGTAAATAATATTTAAGTTAGGTTCAAGTATCTTTCAACCTTTCAGAAAGATTCCCATCTCGATTTCAGCTCTTTCATTCTTTCATAATATAAGCCGGTAGAGAAATATTGGCCTCTTGTTGAGATCACAAACATAATCGAAAGGAGATACCTGACCCAACGACAATGCTTGTTGATTGAGTTCGAGGAAGGAAAAAGCATGATATTCAACTTCCCCAACTCAGATAAAGATGAATTTATCCGAATAGTCGAGTCTAAACAAAGCAAGCCAGACAAACAAACAATCACCCGGTTGAATAAAATCGCCTTCTTTACCAAAAAATTCAGCCTATCTTCATTATAACCCCTTTAAGAAGCTACTCTACAATGGAAAAACCACAAAATAAGCAACTTTAAATATCTCATGTTGGTCAATAAATACGCAGGCAGAAGCTATCTTGATCCAGCTAACTATCCTGTATTCCCATGGATCATCAATAATTACAGCGAAAAGTAGTATGGCTATAGAGATTTGAGCAAAACTGTTGGTGCACTCGTAATGTTTATTGTATTTAGGGTAACTAACAAAGAGTCCAATTCTTCAAAGATAAAATGCTTGTCTCTGATCCTTTTGAACCTGTTCCTCCTTATCAGTTCGGAACCCACTATAGCTCACCTGGGGTCATTTTTAATTTTCTCATTCGCTTACAGCCTTACACCGAAGCGAGTCGTACTCTCCAAGGTGGAAAATTTGACCTTTCCGATCGTCTCTTTTCCTCGATTCTTTCATGTTGGCGAAGTGTAACAAGTGAAGTATCTGATGTTCGAGAGCTACTTCCCGAATTTTTTTACATGCCTTAAATTTTGCTTAATATTGAGCAACATGATTTTGGTATGACTCAGCAGAAAGAGAGGGTTCACAACGTCTAAGTGCCTAAATGGGCCAAAAATGCTTATGATTTCATCGTAAAACACAGGCAAGAGCTTGAATCTGATTACGTCTCTGAAAATATTGGGCACTGGATAGATCTTGTATTTGGCTACAAGCAAAAAGGAAAAATTGCTGAATAAAGCCTCAACTTGTTTTTTTACCTCACTTATGAAGGAGCCATTGATTTGGATGATATTCACGATTAGTAGACTAAAAAAAGCAAGGCAGCTCAGACTATGCATTTTGGGCAAACTCCCTCCCAACTCTGGATAAAGCCTCATGGAGGCCGACCTCCTTTGAAAAAATTCAGCTTCAAAATGAAGAAAATGAGTTTGGTATTTTCTGCTGAAGTTCAAGGCCTTATGGGTATATTAAACATTACAGATCACAACATGATCCTTTTCCACAACTATTCCATTCTAATTTGCTCAAATCAGTCGACCTACAAGCTGGAGCGAGAGGTGAGAGTTCTGAGAAACAACAGCAGAGAGAATATATACTTCCTCGAAGACATTTAATTTATCAAAAGGATCCAACTTTTTAATCAACAGAAATATCTTGTAGTTGCCTCCTATATCAATGGAGATCTCCTTGTCTTCAAAACTGCTGATGGAAAGAAAGTCGAGGAGAAAAAAGGGGCTTCAAAATTATGTGTTCATGTCAGCTAAAAAGATGACTTGATGCTTGTGGGAAATCGCAACGGACTTCTTGAGGTTTATTAGATAGTTTATGGAGAAAAAGATGCATTGACTCTTATCAAGATCGCATCAGAATACTACATGGCTCCTATTCATACAATCAGATAAGGAGGAAACTTTTTCTGCATCTCAAGTGGATCCCTCGTGACTCTTATCAGAGCCAGTAGATCACTAAACTATGTTTATGATAAATCAAAAATGAGAGGAATTAAGATGGTCAGGGCTCTGTAGTTGCCGCGAAAAGTCGAAGATTGTATCATCTCGACCGATCCTCTTTTCTGCTTTATAGTCTCCACTGCTCTCTAAATATACAGCTACAGCGGAAATGGACAACTTTTGGCGACTCAGCAAGCTGAGTGGACGATAGCACCTGTCAGGTGGACTGTCAACTTTATGGACTACCTAGTCTACATCGAGAACAACCGTCTCAAAATTTTATCTTTGCCTTTCCTGATTGCACAGAAAGATCTTCAGTTGCCCAAAAAGAAATTTCTCTAAATTCAATTCTTCCAAAATTAAATTTTTTTGGTGACCAACTCTGGATAAATTATCGTCTTATCTGAGTAACTATAAGAATGAGTTAATGATTTTGTATGATTGAATAATTTACTTCATATTGAACATGCCAGACACATCAGTTATATTATTATGCCTCCCAAGTCCAAAAAATAGCAGGAAGAAGAAGCAGCTCGATTGGCTGAATAGCAAAGGAAAAGATAAGAATAATAGGCTCGCTTGGCTCTTTAAAGACAAAAATACGCAGCCTAAATTGCCAGTACGGGGTTGCTACTTCCCGCATCGAATCAACTCATCCTCGATCTCTCCACTCAGCCAGTGGCAGTCGTCATCTAAAAATTATAATAAGCCATCAAGGATCATTGCTCCAATTTAGACAATGATCCGATCTTCAAGAAGCTGGTTATAAAGGAGATGCTTTACTATTTAGTGGAATCAAGCAAAATATTCTCTCTTCAGAAGTTGAAAGAAGTTGCAGGAAATGAAGATCAGTTTTTGAAAGCAAGAATACTGGTCGGAATAGCTTTCAAAGTCATGACTCATGAACACAAAGCTTTGGGAGGTCAAGGAAAAACCAAGAGCGGAGACTAGAGACTAGTTAAAGAACAGTTAGGCTTACACGTCCAAAAAGGTGAAGGAAAAATGAAGATTTTCAATGCTAAATAAACTGAGGCCGTATTGAATTGCCTGGGAGCTGGATATTTCAATCATTATTTGCTTCTACAGCACTACCGTACTTTCAATAAATTAGAAAGCCAAGCTGAACAGCATATTTACATCTCTACACCTAACACGTTCTATAACAATAAGAACACGCCCTTTGAAGACTTATCTCAGCCTGAAAAACCATAAAAACCTTAGGCCTAAGCTGAACATCAGCCTGCTGAGTGATAGTCTATATTGTTATTGATGAAGATTGTCAGAACATTGAGATCAGTCAGATCAACCCAAGCATCAGTTGCCTTGCAAATGTTCCTGTGCTGCAAAATCCATCTTTTCTATAGTGAAATTTCGACGCTATTCACGGATTACTATATCTTCGAAGGGCATAGAACTTCCTGCTGCAGATTTGCGATATGGGATGTTGGGTGTAGTGCTTGCCCTTTTGCCATTGACAGATACTCTATTTTATTTGTTTCTGGGTAATTTCTACTTTGATGCATAGAGGTTATCAGGATCAACCTCACGAAAGTCATCCTCTGGTGAAGTACGAGATTTAGGGCCTTTATGAATTTTGGAGTCCTAATTTGCAGGTTGTGCTTGCCCTGATGGCACCGTGGTTCTTTTTCGATTAGTAGGAGCACAGCCCATATAGTTATAAAATATGAATAACCAGTGGTTAAAGATAAGCATATTGAGAGTTTATCAACAATCATATCAGAACTTCTCATTCCTCTTGCTAAGAATAGCTTTGAGCTTTTAGTTGATGGCCAGGTTGGATCTTCTAGCAGTTATAGCATCGTCTTTCTCCTCATCGCTATCAGCACCTGCACTGAATTTCTGATTGAGCCATGATTCGGTGGTGGTGTTCATTTATTTGACCTTTGAGAAGAAGGTTTCGCATATTTTCTGCATCTCGTTTTGCTTCTTCTGAACGAAGACTAAGTAACCTGAACTTGTGATGGAACCTTGAAGAATTTTCTCGCTGATGAGTTTGCAGATATATTTTCGGATAGCTTTTTGCTCAAGAGAAAACTTTCCAGCAAGTCCACTGAGAGCAATTGACTTGAAGCATTTTCTATTGCCTATCAAATAGCACTTCAAGGATTCTATATCAGAAAATACTTACGCTCCTTGACAACTCTTAGAAGATTTTCTTTGGTGTATTCAACGTCTGGAAGGACTTTCCATATGCTCAGTTGATTGAAGTTATTGTAGCATACTTACCAGTCTCCTTCTTTTAGAGCCTGGCTAGCGGTGTAGATCAGGTCTTTGTTGTTGAAATTTTATTTGATGAAGAACTGAATAAAATACTATTTACACTGCGCTCATATTCATAGATGAATTTCCTGAAGGTCTTTGAGGTGATTCTGCCTCCTTCAGTCAATGTGTAGGGGGTTTAGAGCAACATGGAAGCAATCAACTCCAGACACTCAACAACTTCTACATTGAGGTGAAGATAAATAGGTAAAATTTTAGCTCTGGGAATATCCTTTTCATTGGAGAAACGGGAATATCCTTGAGCCAAAAATTCCTTGACAACATCCTTTGTGCTTTCCTTGGACTTGGCAATACTGCACATCTCATATAAAAATTGCTGAACCTCAAATATGTTTCCTTGTCTGAAGGCAGCCAGGCCAACTTGAACAAGAACTCTGTTGTAAAGAACCTGAGTGTAATATTCCTGATGAACAATGGTTTCACTAACAGTAGAAATAGTCAGGAGCTACTTTCCTTTTTCACGACCATTGATGGAGTGATTGTAAATGAGGTAGAGGAGAGTTTTTATCTTCACTTATTCATCTCTCTGATATTTAAGAATCAAGTTTCCGTATTCTTTGATTTTTTATTAGTCAGCAAGTTCCAAAAATTCAACGTCAGCTTTGAGCTCACTCTTGATTCTTTTGATCAAAGGGCCATCCATAAAATAAGCATTTTCAAGCACCTTAAATGCCAATTCAGCTGCTTCTTTCTCAAAACCATCCTTAATCTGAAGTTCTTTACTAATCTTGTACATCAAGTCAACAAGACCAATCAAATCCTGAAGCCTTTAAAAGTATTCGATGTCGTTGCTGTTGATGTAGATCAAAGATTTTTTGATTTCACTTTCAATCAAGATAAGGTAAGTCTTCAGAGAAATGTAGATTTCTCCTTCAGTTACTGTAGCAGCTTCGTTTTCATTTGTTGTTTCATCAAATAGTCTGATGTTTTAGACCACGTCATCTTCTTCTGATTCTCTCAATAAATAATGAACTCTTTTGATTGTATTGTAGAGGTTTAGCCATTGAGTTCTTGGGAAGTGAGTCAATTTCATTTGGCGGCAAACGTCAATTCTGATTGGAATTTCTAACAAATAGAATGATAGCTTTTCGAAATCCTTTGCATCTTTTGTACTCTGATTAATTTTGTCAAGAGTCAGTAAGTACTCCTCTCTTTCTTCTTGATTGTAAAGCTTCATGAATTTTTTGCGAATCTCTCTCATTCTGTTCTCAGCATCCTTGATGGATTGAATCTCAGTAGTTTTTTTCTTGTCTGGGACGTTGGTCACCTTAACTTATTTCTTATGGTGAGGCTTATCTTCTCTCTTCTCTTCTCTCTTTTACTCTTTTTTCTTCTATTCCTCCTATTTTTTTTCCTGCTGCTTGGGAGCCTTCTTGAGCCAATATCTTCTTCTGACCATGGGGTCAGGGGAATCCAATAAGGCGATGTCATCTTCATCAGATGATGATTCGCTTGAACTTTCCTCTTCTTCCATCTCGTCTTAATCTTCATCGTCGTCGCCTTTTTCAAGGAGCTCTTTGATCTGTTCTTCAAAATCGGGATATATTTTTTTCAGCTTTTGGTTCATAGTATTGAAGGCTGTGGCAGAATGCTTCTTCATTTTCTTTCGAGCTTCGGATTTACTGAATTCAACAATTTCATCGTTAACTCTTTTGAGACACTTCAGGAAGAAAGGAGGGTATCCTTCTTTTTCAATAAGTTTGCTGGATTTTTCGATCTATCTCAACATTTCCTGAAGAAGTGCCCATACTTTTTCGAAGTCTTGATTGTTAAGCGCCCCCTCGATCGTTTTGCACATGTGTTTGATTATGTGCCATTTCTTTTCTTTTTAAGTTCTGACTACTCTCTTTTCATTGCTCCATCTTTCATCCAGAAAATCCTGAATAGACCTTGTGATACGTATTGATAGCTGGGCTGCTTGCCATCTTTGTTCTCGTTGTCGGATTGGTTAGAATTTTCCTCTTCGTCACTGATGTTTCCTTCGGCAAAAAATTTGCTCATTCAACAAATCAAATAAAAGAATATTATAATATTCACATTATTTTGTTTGATAACTTCTATTGCAATTAAATTCCAAGTAAATCAAGACTTATGGCGACGTTTGACGTGTTCAGTTAACTTGGATTCATCTGGGAATCTACGCCCGCAGTTTTTGACTGGGCAGACAAAGCGTTCTTCTGGCATATTATTCAAGAGAAGGTTAATCAAAGACCTTGATTCATGTAGCTCTGCCATCTATTTTCCTGCCACTGAAGATATCACTCGGTCACAGTGCGAACCTAAGTTCATGAGACAATTTTCAATCTCAGCGAAAAGCTTGGGATCTAGATTTTCGTTTCTTCCCTCAATAATGGTCGCCAACGTCTTGAGAGCCAAAGTTACCAAGTCAAAATCATCGTTATCGCAATCGTTAAGGATTGCGATAATGCCACTAATGATGGGCTCTTTAAACATTTGCCTACATATAGGATAGCTTACTTGAAATTGTTATCAGCCATGAGATTGCTCAATACCCCAAGGCAGTAAAAAACAATTTATTTTGATGTTGACTCCAGCAATATCATCAATGCTTCATGGATCTTGTGTTCAACTACAATCGAACAAAATTCCTTGATTCTTGTAAGGTTAGCCACCACTCGCAGACTCTCACAACACACTTCTTCATTATCAATCTGCACCACAAAATCCACCAAGACAGCCACCAGTTGAGTTTTGATACTTCTATGCTATTGATTTCCCATTAGAACTTCTTTATCATAGAACAGGAGGTTACTCAGACAACTCAAGATAGTTGCAATCAGTTCCTAAATTGATATAGACATACACTGGATTTTTAAAGGTTGGATTTTTTCTAGAGCAATGACTTGAGTTTTTTAGTCAACTCGCGATAGCAATTCGGTTGATTCATGTAGATATCCTGACCAATTGTTGGCACTGTAAGCAAGTTAGCGATCAACCTGATGATCCTGATGGTACACTCGATATCTGATTCTTTCTTGATATGCTGATAATCCCAAGCAGCCATACTCAGGCCCATCTTCTCGACTTAGTTTTTGCCAGATAACTATCTTGCAGCATAGTAATCGAAGCATTCATAGATATCCTGCCAGGCTGCAAAATCGAAGTAGAGCTGAGAGCGAATGTCAGCGAGATAAGATGTCATGTTACTGAGTAAACAAATACATACGCGAAGATGATGGCAATACGAATTATGATGTGAATATTCGACTTGTAAAACTTGAAGAAACCACTGAGACTTTTGAGGCATGCTTTCTTTTCATTCAGTTTGGTGCATACTGATTAGTAGTTTGATAGCTTTGACAGTGTGCGCAAGACGTTGAAAATTAGCTCTTGATTGGTTGGAAAGACCTCGATTAACCGAGCCCAAGCTTAAAGGCAATTGCTTTCAAGGAATGCCTTATGACATTTGTCTTCAACTGCCAAATGTCTATAACTGGCAGAAAGTTGAATCAGAATTGCATTTCCAGCAGGAGTCACATTTTTGTCAGTCCAAATAAACAAGTATCTGTTGATTAGCCTCAGGTATTCCTCTTTGAGAAGTTACCGTCTGAGTCTGACATTTGCGCTCATATTTTTTACGATTGAACAGAGGCCAACAACAATTTCCTCAATCATTGTTTTCTATCCTGTCTCAATTTTTGATTTGGAAATTCCCAAGATTTATTGCTTGTTTAGCCCTGAATCTCTTTTTGAGAGAGATGATAGTTTTCCTCTCGATGATGGCCTGATTGCAGGTAGTTATTAGATTTTCTTGAGGGAATTCTTCCTCATCAAAGTTGGTCTTTTTGTGGAGGTACTGGCCTCAGCCTATAGCTGACTGACAAAAGCTTATAAATTCATAAAGATAGCTGTGGATAAGTTTGTCTCTTGAACTATATTGTCATTATGTTGATCCCTGGTGAGCCGATTGACTTCCTCTATAATTCTTCTAAAAAGGCCAAAAGTGAAGGATGCATTGCTTTCATTGAGCTGCTGCCCTTTTTTCCTCAATTACCTTTGATATTTTCCCAAAAGGAGCATCGAATCGCGATATCCCTGTAGCTGCTGAGTCATCAAAAGAGCTCGCTTATGATCCAGGAAGAAAGCAAACACCTCAGAGGTCTACTTTTCCCAACTGGGAAGATCCAACTCATGACAGTTTTCTTGGAGATGGGTGATTGCTTATATGACTTGGGTATGATTGAGTGGAGAAGAAGACTCCTGTGCTTACTAATGACTATTTTAGGATGTTCCAAAGCTAGAGGTGGTAGTTCCAAGTGGTTGTTTTTTTCCTAGCTATCTTTTGCGAACGAAGGGCATTCTTTGTTTATATTTTTAAAATAATGAGAAACCATATCGATCTATATCGATCTGTAAAAATCATCAAACTTGACTCAAAGTCAATTCTGCCAAAAATAAAGTCGATTGATTGATCTAAAATAATATGATCATATAACATAACATAGGCTCTTTTCACAAGAACCAAACTCATCGGCTGATATCAGTCAATCACTGAATTGTCATTTCCTTACAGTACCTTGTAATTGACTCAAAGTTATTATTTAAAATGTCCTTTAAGACTTGAAGGCAGTTATACTCAGAAATTGATAGTATGGAATAACATTTTTACTTTTAATTGAGAATTTGCAATTATAAATGACACAGGTTGCCCTTATATCATAATAATATCATGTTCGGCTACTCATCTACTCAGGCACAAGGCACCGGCCTCTTTGGAGCCTCTTCCAACAACAACAAACCAGGAGGAGGGCTTTTTGGGGGAGGAGGCGGAGGAACCTTTGGAAATAGTCAGCCTCAGGCACAAAACACTTCACAAGGAGTCTTTGGGCAACCAAACAATCAGGTTGGAGCCTTTGGTCAAGGTCAACAGCAAAACATCAGCGCATTTGGTGGGGGAAATTCCACCTTTGGCGGTAATCAAGGCACGAGTGCTTTTGGCGGAACATAAGCATTCGGTGGTAATCAAAATCAAGGAGGGCTCTTCGGGCAACAGCAACAACCCAACCAACATCAGCAGGGTGGCTTGTTTGGACAACAATCTCAACAGCCCAATACTAGTGGCGCTGGCCTCTTTGGAGGTGGAGGAGGTAGTGCCTTTGGTCAACCAAATCAAGGAGGAGCTTTCGGGCAGCCATCTCAAAATGTTCAAGGCCAAGGCCTATTTGGGGGAGGGAATCAAAATCAAAATCAAAGTCAAGGAGGTATTTTTGGTCAAACTAATACTGGAGGTCAACAAACAGGAGGTGGCCTTTTCGGAACTGTCTCAAGCGCCATAAATCAGTCTTTCATGGGAAATCAACAACAACCTCAACCAAGCACAAGTTTCGGCAGCTCACCCTTCGGCACCAATCAAAATGCTCAGGGAGGAACTGGTCTTTTCGGAAACAGCCCACCTACAAGCAACTCACCCTTTGGAGGGAACAATACTCAACAAAATACAGGCTTCTTAGGAAACCCTCAACAACAGCAAAATTCGAACCAGGGAGGTAGTCTATTCGGAACTTTCGCTCCCTCCAACAACCAGCAGCAAGGTCAAACCTCATCTCTCTTTGGACAAAGCAATCCTCAACAGCAAAATAATTCTGCTTTTGGAACTACCAGCATCGCACTTGGTGCCGGAAACAACAATAACAACAAGCTCGGAGGAACCAGCTGGGGAGTCCCCACCAACCAACAACAACCTTCAGGCACTCAAAATATTCAACCTGTCAGAAGTAAAAATCCCAAACTCGATGCTAAACATCTTGTCAAATGCATTGCTGCTCTTGACCAATTTCAAGGATGCTGCAAGGAAGAGATCAGAATTAACTATATTCAGTGTGGAGGTCAACAACCAAGCATTACTCAACAACAGGCTCAAGGAAGCGCGGGGTTTGCCAAGCCTCCGAACTCTCCCTTGACGACTACGCCTTCCTTTGGAGTTAGTCAAGGAAACACAGGAGGCTTCCTAAGTCAAGGACAAAATCAAAATACTGGTGGATCCTTGTTCGGAGCTAAGCCAGCAGGTCAGCAAGGAGGCAGTCTATTTGGAGCATCTCAACAGCCAGTTCAAAATCAAGGAGGTTTCGGGCAGACTGGTGGCTCTCTCTTTGGCCAACAGCAGCAACAGCAACAGCAACAGCAACAGCAACAGCAACAGCAAACAAGTGCTTTTGGGCAGCAAGGTGGTAGTTTGTTTGGATCTCCTTCAGGTTTTGCAGGAAATCAAACTCAGCAACCTCAAGGTGGCAGTCTTTTTGGTCAACAACAGCAGCAGCAACCTAGCCTGTTTGGCGCCTCTCAACCTGCGCAGTCTTCATTATTCGGAGCACAGCCTCAGCCATCTACTCCATTCTTTGGAGGTACTCAGACCTCATCTCCCCTTCAAGCTCCTCCTTCACTCTTCACGACAGCTGGCTCAGCACCCACTCAGTCAAACCCTTCATTATTTGGTGCTACTCCTCAAATGACTCCAGGAACTCCTCAGTACGGTCAACTGTATGGTCAACAGAGTACTCCTTCCAATCTTATGAACACTGGTAACTTTGCTCAGATGGCAGCTCCTCTTTTCCAGGCACCTCAACAACAAATGGACCCAAGCATGCAACTTCTCTTGCCTCAACTTCTGATTAATGCTCTTGCTACTCAACATCAGAATCAAAATCAAACAGGTACAGCTCAGCCCAATCCTACTCTTGACCTAGTCAACAAAATGATTTCAAATTTAGCTGTCACTAAGGCAGCTGAACATAACAATCTTTTCGGTTCAGCTTCTCAAACAAATTTCTTGTCTCCCACTCCTTTTGATGATTTCTTGAAGGAGTAGGCTGAAAACAAGTGGTCAAGAAATCAAGAGAGATCCCTTTTCTCTCAGGCATAGATAAGATAATTTGAGGAATTGGATGCCAGAGGATACATGGATCGCATCCACCGTCCTCATTAACTCAGATAGGAAGGTTTCAGATTAAGAAATAGCTATAGACCCGCTCAAAGAAAGACTGATCCTTTGGGTTAAAATTACAAAGTTATCAGTAGATCCTACAAACAGCAGCAAGATCAAGCCCGCAAGAGATATAACCCCTCAGAAGAGGACCTCCCCGAAATTGGATCCTTTACCATCAGCCCTCCTCTTGAGAAACTTAAAACTCTAACCATTAGATAACTCAAAAACGTATCAAACGTTGTGATATCAAACAACTTTGGAAGCATCGAATTCCTTGAGCCCATCAGCCTCTACAAAGCTAATCTGGCCAACTCCATAAGAATTAGTCAAGACAATATTTAAATCCTTGATGAGGAGTGGTAGTAAAAGAGAGTGAGGATGACCTTTGTCAACTTTGGCTCCTACCGATCCCTCAAATCCTAAGAAAGAATCAAATTGTTAAAAAGAATGAGATTATGGCTCCACGAGTATGATATGGTCGAGATCAGCCATGATGCCGATAACGGCAAGCTGATTGTCGAGACTCTTGATTGATCCTCAACTTATATAATTACATGTCATAGTTAATTGTCAAAGTAAACTGTCAGTAATGTTACTTTAGTCATCTATAGCCCAATGTTAGAGTCAATAAATCAAAAGCATTTAGTAAAATATCAGCTTATGTACTTATAGATCTATTCTTCTTGGAATTCCTCCTGCTTGAGCCCATTGTCTCTGCAGGGAATCGCTTTCAAGTCCATGGGACTTTAGTCAACTATGTAATAATCAGAAATACAGAAACGGAACTCGCAATCCATCTTGTGTTCATTCTCTCCTCCAACTAATAGCGATTGGCTCTTCTTCTTCATGTTGTCAAAAGCAGGTTGCTCTTCCATCAGTTAATAGCCAGACATGATGCCGTCTATTTATAGGTGGTCTGAAATATTACCGTTATTTTGCTCTGATTGTCTGATATGAACCTGCTCACCCTATGGCTTGATGTCGGTAACGGAATAGTTAACATTTTCCTCGAAATTGAATTGAAATCCTCCTTGTGATTTGGACCTTGTCCTCACACCTGGGGAAGGACCTTCCTCCTCTATGATCACCTCACTAGTCATGGATGCGTAGGACAATCTTCGGTTCTTGTTCAGCTTGAAGAAAGGATATGCATCCTGGAAGATATCATCAAGTTCATTGTCATCCTAACTTCCTTAGTTGCCTTCATCAGTGGACCTTCTGAGGGAGTTTTTGCGTGTGCTGAGCAAATTGTTCCCTGAACCTTTTCGAGATCGTCTTCCTCTCTTCTTGTAGTTAGATATGAATTCCGCAACTTTGCTTATCAATATCTTAGCCTCCTCCAAGTCAATATCTGTTTCAGGAGATATAGCATTCTCGTCGAATGAGAAATCCAGCAACTAGTTTTTCAGCTCTACTTGAGTCAATAGATACAATGTGAGAAGTGAGCAAACTAACGCTCTGTAGTTGGGAGATCTTTAGACGACTAATCTGCGACCTAGACGATCCTATACAGGATAGGAGGTTTGAACTACTTGATATCCTTGTAATGTTCTCGGGTAATGATGACGTTTAATTTTCGTAGAGCCCTTCTCAGAAGTGAGTAGAAGTGATTCTTGATGGAGTTGTCGCTGCTGGAGTCAGAGGGATGATTACATTCCACCCATGCGTTGGCCGATGACTGCCCATTTGTTTCCGATCTAGTTGTGCAATTGGACGAGACGCTGCTCTAAGAAGCAGTTCCATTACTGCTTTCGGTTTAAGCAGTCGATATGTGTTAGGTATCTGCATAAATAAGTCAGTACCGCTCTCGACATTGCTTCCCAGATCGACCAGTGATTCCATGCTCTACTTGCATTTTACGAGCAAGATGGCTCCACTTAGTGAGCCCACTTGTCTCGAACACATACTTCAATATTTTGTCTTACTCTTAAGACCATGGCCGCTTTTCCGCCATCCCTTGGATTTGGGTAGTATAGATAATAATAGGAGGACACCTATAATCACATTTTTACAAGCCAACACTCGTCCTCAATCAATCCCCCACTAAGCCTTGTCACCTCTCTCATCGATAGTCACCCTTTCAAAACAATCAGCCTCTGCAATAAAAATAGCATTATATGAACATCAAATATTTGATTTTCTAATGAAGTTACATCTCTATTTTAAATAAATAGCATGGGGTTGGGGTTGGGGTTGGGGTTGGGGTTGGGGCTGGGGATGGGG
>Ga0100402_1002373_pt1 | contig 21194 bp, 14 predicted proteins | sample CryGeyme20150102_FD_80419 | JGI IMG/M metagenome (GOLD analysis project Ga0100402, IMG submission 80419) | Groundwater microbial communities from Crystal Geyser aquifers in Utah, USA - Crystal Geyser metaG 2015-0102 | ecosystem: Environmental > Aquatic > Deep subsurface > Groundwater | place...
AATTACATAATTCTACAACAATGTACACAGGTTCAATAACCATACCCCGTAGGGTTTGTGTTTGGGTAATTTACACAGGGAATCGGGATTTACCCAGATGGTCATTCTCTGATGTACTAGTAGTAGACTATCACTGCTGGTGTAGTAACCACGAGATTCGAGATACTGTAATTTTCTATTATTTTTACACTTCTTCATACTGTAGACTGTAGAACAATATCACAACAACTTGGAACGAGGCAAAGCGATAAATTGAGTGATCGATTAATAATCCAAACAAATAACCGCGGGAAAGATCGCTATGACCGCAGACACTGCGGTGGATGCCGTCGATCTGCTTGATTCTTCGCTCCACAACCTGGCCATCGTCGACGAATCTCAACCTCAAACTCAGACCGAAGATGAAATTGCGAAAGAGGAATTGTACAGAAAAGGAGAGGAAGACTTTGATGCCTTCGTCGAGTGTTCTAAACGTCTAAAGGAAGTGGAAGAGCTGCAGGAAAGTATGATTAAGATTGAGGAAGATGCTGTGACAGAAAAAGACGAGGTTGAAACGCAGGAGGACATTCAAAAGGGCTTGGAGCCCAATTTGGTAGTGACGGACAGTAAAGTAGCATCTGATTTCAAAAATACATCGGTCCCCAAGCGATTTTTGAGCCCTAAAGACTTTGAACTGCTGAAGGTGATTGGTATGTTCTTGAATCTAAGAGGATGGCAGTGGTCCCTCTTGTGCCCTCCATTTCGTCTTCACACGCAACTCTAACCCAACTTCTTTTACTTGAAATTGACAATTTTCATATGCATGATCACTTCGATATGCATGCAATGAATCCATTCTATAATCAACTGCATAAACAATACACATTGCAAACATCAAAAGGAATGGGTGCCTTTGGCAAGGTCTTACAAGTTCGAAACAAAAAGTCCAAACAAATTCTGGCAATGAAGGTTATATCAAAGAGACTCTTGAACCAAAAATCCTCGGCGTACATTGAAAATGTTCACGCAGAACGGAATATTTTGGTTCGAGTTCGTCATCCATTTGTTGTCATGATGCATGCATCGTTCCAAACGAAATTCAAGCTATTTATCGTCATGGACTTTCTAGCAGGAGGCGAGCTTTTCTTGCGCTTGGGCAGAGAGGGAATCTTTCTTGAAAAGACTGCGGCATTCTACCTCGCCGAGATTATCCTTGCACTTGAATTCCTTCACAATCTTGGGATTTTGCACAGGGATTTGAAACCCGAGAATATATTGCTTGGCGAAGATGGTCATGTTTGCTTGACGGATTTTGGCTTGGCAAAAGATTTCAGTTCAACAGGAGGATTTGTCAATGAGGAGGATGAATCTCGGGCTAGCACGGTTTGGTAAGATTTGAGCTGACGATGCTTCTTTCAAAGAATGCATCCCTCACAGCTGTCTTTCTTTCTTCTGTAGTGGAACACAAGAGTATATGGCACCTGAAATGGTCGCTAGAAAAGGGTACGGTCGTGCTGCAGACTTTTGGTCTCTCGGGTGTATCGCCTACGAAATGCTCAGTGGTTTGCCACCTTTTACATCCAAGTTGGGTGCTAAAGATTTGTTCCGTAAGATCATGTCAGAGAAGGTAAAGATGCCTCACGGCTCGACTGCAGCAGCTTGCAAGCTGCTCAAAGGCTTGCTGAATCGAACTCCACAAAACAGGCTCGGTGCTGCTCGCTCAACCATGTTTGAAGTAGGAGGGGCTGCTGGTTTGAAGAATGCCGACTTTTTTGCTCGTATTGATTGGGGAAAGCTAGAACGAAAAGAACTGGAACCACCAGAGCGCTTGACCGTTCAGAACGAGGAAGATCTAAAGCATTTCCATGATGAATTCACCAAAATGCCTTTGCCAAGATCGGTTTTGGAAGAGAACAAAGATAGCTTTGTTGTCCGACGAATTGAATCAAACAATTTTCGTGGCTTTTCTTTTATCCAGGAGGACTTCTTATTACCAGATCGCGACGCTGCCGAGATTGACACGTATTGGAACAGTGCAGACGAAGAAGGCGAGTCTGATTCTGATTGTGCCTCGAGTAAAATGGGTGAAGAGCCTGAAGTACCTCTAGAGCCTTCAAAGAAGAAACGCCCACCTCGAAAGAAGAAAAAGAATAGAGTCGCCGCAGTCAACAGCGCAACCATGTCGATCGCCTCGCCAGCAGATCTTCCTCAAGAACACATGCCTCCAGAGGGCAACGTGACAGAGTCCAAAGCAGCGATTTGTGCAAGATCTTCTCCTGAAAATCATACTGAAGGCACCGCAACAGCCACAGCGGCAGCAATCCAAACGCACAACTGTGCAGAGCAACCTTCTACAAAGCGAGCACCGAAATCGGAAAACGGGCAACCTAACAAGGGTGTCCAACATGAAAGGGCACCTCAGCAATCGGCATTCCAACAACAGCAACAAAAAAATCCGTATTCGCTGAATTCTGGAAAGAATCAAAAATATGTACCGCCACCCCGACGTATTGCTGGTGAAGCCGGACATGTATTAACTTCGGCGCCTACATGGAGTCAGCAGCAGCAACAAAGGCCAACTCCAGGTGTATGGGCTGGATCACAAACACAGCATTATACGCAGAATCCTGCCACGCAGAATGGCAAAGGGTGGACAGTCGCCAACCAGCACCAACCTCCGAGCAGAGGTTACCAAGGCTGGACTGTGCAGTCCGCGGGCGGGGGATATGGCCACAAGGGAGCGCAAAGCACAGCAGTTACACAAGCTTCGTCAACGATAGCTCCAAGCACAAATTCTGTGACCGCATCTCCAGGTCCCTCCCCCGGCTGTTGGGCAGCTAGAATCCACCAACCTATGAATGGAGCAGACAGTGATCCTAAAATTATGGTCCACCCAAGTGTCCAGGGCCTGCCTCCTTCGTCGCCACAAGTAATTCGGCGGCAGGCTGAAGAGATTCCTAATCCGTCGCCTAGTTCAGATTGGCGCACTCACACAATGTCGCCGTCGTCGAGGAAAGCCAAAGCTGAGGTATGGCCTGGTCTGTCCGACTTTCCTCTTCCTCCCGAGTTCGGGAAGAAGACAGCGGCTAAACCTGTGAAACCGCAAGGGGCATGGGGAACGAAGCGATAATCAATTTTTTTCTCCGAATGGCGATCGAATGGCTATAATGAAAACTGCCTTTCTTAAGAATGGAAAAGATTAATTTTACAATTGTTGGTAATGAACGAACAGCTTCAAGGCTTCCCAGGTTGAAAGACTTCTTTATTCGGATTTATCAAGTCAGGAAGTTAGAATGCCCGCGACTTTCCGAATACTCATTACTGTGACACAGCACGCGTTTCAAAGCGTCCAAGCCATTCCTCAACAAACTGTTCGTCACCGCAGATACCTTGCCTTGGTAGCGAGTAGCGATGGTCTCCTCGATTTCGTGTTCAGTCGTTGCTGAAGGTATTCGCCTTGGTGAGTAGCCGCTGAAAGTTCTTACGCAGTGAGAACGCCCTCTGCAGCAACGACAAGCTCGTCGAAAGTGCAAGACGAGATCTTGTTCTCGCTGTGGAAAGACTTTCACGAACGTGGGTTCCAAGAGATGTTTTGCATCATTCCCGTCTCGGTAGTTCTTATTTGTCGCTGACTTCTGAAACACCTCCGTATTAGATAAACTGGTTGGGAATGAAAAATGGAAAGGCAATTTATCGTTGCGGAGTCATTTCTTTGGTATTGAACTCCATTCTTATCAGAAGAAGTCGTATTTCAAGTGCCAAAGGTTTTCTCCGGGAATGTGTGAGACCGCCATTACTCTGGCTTGTTTCGCATCGAGAGAAGGAATCGCAGTCTTTTCTATTTTCGACAGAGTTCTGTTGCCTAATCTCATGATACTGCAGTCTACGAGTAGTCTAGTTGTACTCTATTCGCTCATGAGTTGTTTGTTTCATGAAAAGCGCCTACCCCCCTACGATTGCAGCGTAACGCGAGCCGAGCTATGACGTTGTTGATTGCCCACATCTTCTGTGAACCCACTGTCAACAATAAAAAATAATTATCTAGTCTACTAGTGCCAGACTTAGTGTGACTATGAGCTATGAGGTATGAAATGACCTACTAATTACGAAGAAGTGCTACTTGGAGTTTAGTTTCTACCGTAGGGCCTCTAGCACCGAACAATATGGTTCAAGAAAGACTTACAAGATCCCCCGCTCGTTTTTTTTCTGGGGTGGTCTTTCTGTTATTGTATGGCGTCTCTTGGATTCGAATGACGCTGAGTGTACCTTCAAGATCACCAGAGAGCACTGTGTCAAAGCATCTTTCCAATGAAAACATCCAGAGCAAGACCCGATTATCAAAAACGAAACCAAACACAGATGCGATCAGTGAATCTGTTAGGGATTTGTGTGTATCATGGGAAGTCAACACTGATGAGTGGTGGACACATCACCCAGACTTTCGAATTTCCCTCGAAAATGAAACACACTACTGTTTTCGACCGTTACCCTCAGAGAAAGCTCAGCTCACGAAGACTCTTTACGATGTACAATTTCAATTAAACTGTTCTAAGACTTTCACCAAAACAATGTGGTCCTCGGGATGGGGTGCAGACTGGTCAAATGTTGTCGATGGGCTCAAGTTTGCACACGAAAACCGCAGACCTTTCTCAGTGTATACACCCTCAAGTGGTTGGCATTACGCCTCCAAAGATGGCGTTGATGTATGCGAAAAACGTGACATGAGCTGTTATTTTTTGAATTTGACGAATTGCCCTCCAATTCCAAGTGTCAAGTACGGTCGTCAGAGTTATCTCAGCGGAGGATGGAAGGGCTTTCACTTGAATAGAGACTTTCTTGAATACGCCACTCGGCCGCAGACGTGGTTGCGAAAGCTAGTCTTTGATTTTGTCAAACCGTACGAAGAACAATTACTCAGTCCTTGCACAGTCTTGCATGTACGAAGGGGGGACGTTGTCTTGCTAGATTCAAAGCCTAGGCGTTATCATGCTATTGCGGAATACATGAACAAACACAACAATGTTTCGAAGTATGTGCTCCTGCTCACGGATGACGAAAATGCTGTTGGGGAAGCACTGCATGAATTTCCTAATCATAGCTGGGTCTATATCAACCGAACCAGGTACAAGGGTGCCGAAGGAGGTTGGGAGAATCATATTCCTTCCAATGATCCAAAACAAGAGGTTGTTGTACTATTGAGCGCCTTGAAACTCGCTCGCAAATGTGAGAAAATGGTTCACAGCAAATCAAATCTTGCAGACTTGATATATTCGGAGATGGAAGCAGCCCAACCAGGAGTAACAAGAATCAACTTGGACCAGGGCAAAGGACTTGCAGTGCACAACGAAGAAAATGTACACTCCGTGAATATTTCGAAAACTTACAATAATGTTATTTAGACTTTGCTTTGTTGAGAATGAAAATGATCAATATAATTCAAACATGAGATGATCAGAAAGAAAAATTCACTAGGCATAAGGTGCATAGGCTTCTTTGCACCTACGTTTCACGAAAGGAGTAACGCGCCAAAGCGCACGCATCTTGATACACCACGGTTCCTCTTTTGAATGGAGAAGAGAGAACTGATTCACCGAGCACGTTAAAAAAGAAGACCTATCATTGTCTAGCGGCGAGGGCGGAGGAGGAACAGCCGACTAAAGAGCAGGAAGCTGTCTATCTTTTACTCCTTAGGGAATATTTGGCTTGTGGCGCGGGCGAGGTCACGGGTCACGAGCGCTTCAAACCAACATCGTCTGAGGATGTCGTCTGGTGATGCCGTACTACTTCGTCTTGCTTCAAGTATCCTGCTCGAAAGTAAGAGCCCTCCCTGCCTTTGTATCTATTGTGGATTGTGGCTGTGCTGTTGTGCTGCTGTGCTGCCGTTTCTGTTTCTGAGTAGACTAGTGTTGACAGCTCTCTAGAATTCCAAAACCTGTTTATCTGACCTTGAAAAGATGATGATGTGTACGTACAGGTACTGTCTAATTTCAGTAGGATCGTAGTGGTGATAGTTCGATGACGCAAGTCAACTCTCGCATGCTACGTACCACTGCAAGGTGGTACTGGTACTCTACGCTAGCTACTAACTAGCTACTAGTACTGTACTCTAGAGCTAGCTAGCAGTAGTACCAGGTAGAGTACATAAAATATTTTTCCGCATTTTGCTTTGATTTGCAACAACTTTGACGCAAAGAAGCAAACCCGAAACAATAATCCCACGCAAAAACTTGTATTACAATTTACAATATCTTGGAAAACGCTTGTTGACAAAAATTTGCTGCGTTATCCTCGTCAAAATTTACTGGTGTCGGTACTTGGTCGTTCGGAAGATTAACAATTTAGCCAGGATCAGAGCATTAAGGTACACGCGACGAATATTGAAATCACCTTCCAGAATTCGCCAATCCATAGACTCAATGGCGTCGTCTTCATCGACCACATCTTGCTCGTTTAGCAAAAACGAGGCGGCTTCGCGATCCCTTAGCAATCGGTCTGCAACGGGAGGAATACGCCATCGCTTTTCTTCGTGTTCTGTCTATCGCTACCAGTCGGCTACTTTAAGGAGTAACCAGGATGTGCAAAATTTGTCGCAAGACAACACAGGCAGCTCGTGGGCGAAGGAACACACACAGTCGCGACAAGAATCATCATTAGCCGAGGACCACGGAAACTATTTGATGAACAATTTCTTGACCGTCATTTTCTCTCAATTCGTCCTATGTGTCCTGGGCTTTGCCAAGCCAGAAATATTATTTATAGTGGACATTCTCACATCGATGATCTTGCGTTACAGAGATCAGTACTGCCTAAAGCAACACTATGCAACCATTGCATTGGCTACCAATGCAAGCCTATCATCCCTGCAGCGTCGGACTAGCTCATGCACGTCCTCGCGAGCCTTTCACCAGGGACCTGCTGGTCTGATATCGCCTTGTTCTTGCGATGAATTTCACGCCCAAGCCAAGTCCATTACATCCCCAGGAGAAGAAGAGCACGACGATGGGTGGGGGCACTTCACTGATTTTGAATGCTTCGATGAAGACAATTATGAACGATGGGCAGTTTTCGGATAGAAACACTGAACGAAGGGCAAGACGACGATGAATAACACGAGTGAGAACAGAGAGTGTACACTGATGTTTCCTGCTGCTAGCTAGTTATGCGTATATTAATGACACCCGTGTTCTTTGTGAAAATTTGTGAAAAAGAATCTTTAGGTTACGCTTACAAATTTCCATTTATTATCACTGCTTGAGTTGTCTCAAGAATCAAAATGGGTTTCAATCCGGATATTAGAGGTGCAATCTCATCGCATAACTCTTGGAGCAAGAAAACGTTTTACAGAGAATATTGGAGGATGTTAAGGCTCTGAAACACATTTGCAATCCTTGCATGTGTAATGATACCAACTGAGTCCCATCTCATACTTGCATTCAGAGCCCACGCAGCCATCTTTGTGTTGCCAGTTGCACATACACTCCCCAGTCGTCGCTGTTGCTGTTCCCGTAGAAGGCGGACAAAACTAAAAGGAGAGGAAGAACACTCAAGTGAATAATTTTATCACTGTTATCAAGACAAAACCAAACAAATACAGTGTGAAGTATGAACACGCCAATCCTGTTCTCACATCTTTTGGCAGCCTTGGTGCCGTGTTAGGCGCTCGTCCCGCAGAAACTAGTACCGCAGAAATCACCGCTAACGACACCATAGCTTGAAGAGAGACCATGCTTTTAGATTATTCGTTTACTGGACGTTCATAACTTTCACCTTTCACAGGGTCGCAGTAGCGCAGTAGAGTATGTTGAGCGATGAAAAAAGGAATAACTTTTCCTTGCATTTGTGTGAAATCCATTGTTCAATGCCTGGGCGAAGGCCAGACGCACTCACGATTTTGAATTTTGACTCATCATCTCGGTCAGTGCATTTGATTCACACCACCGCATAAGGTGTGCGGGTGGGGTGGTAAAGAAAATTGCGAGTCTTGAAAGCAAGCAAATCATGGTGTCAAGTGAAGCGTTGACTTCAGCAGCTAGCAGACTCTAGTCTTATTGGACACAGCCAGAAAGTAAACTTGGCGATTTGATTTGGTTGTTGTGAACTAGGATAGACCTTCCCCTCTCCTCCGTGGCTGAGCTGGTGGACGACTGGAGACTGGAGCAGTAAGGAATGCACAACTTCCAAACAGCAGGATGCAGCAACCATGATTTGTCATTTTTGGAATACTAAAGCGGTGACATGTCACCTGAAGAAGGGAGCAAACCGTTGGTCTTGACTAACTCTATAGAACAATGATATTTTGCGAGAAAAGATATTGGTGTCACCTACGGTAATTGATGCATAGTGTGCAGTGTGCAGTATTTGTTTTATTCGGAGATAAACGTGCTTCGCTGTCACTTATTCTGAGCAATTTAAAGGAGATAAGCATTCAAGAAAGTCACCGCAGCCATCAAAGGAAGACCCCACCTGGAGAAGGAAGCAAAGCCAGTAGAGCCGTCGTAGCGACACCAACCCAAGTACCAAATCGAAAGTTGTCTACTTTCGTGACATCATCACGGACTGGCACTTCCGTCTTTCGCTGAAAAAAAACAATAAGCAATCCCCAGAGAAAAGCTAGACTTGAAGACCCTGATATGCTCAAAGAAAGCATGAAAAGCAAAGTTGTTGCTGATGACACACCGGTAAAGCGGGGACCAAACAATGTTGCGACAATGCGGCCGCCGTCTAAGCGAAAAATTGGTAGCAGGTTCAAGGAGGAAGATATAAGTCCTGCAAATCCAGACAGAAATAAGGGGTGGACGGGAATCGGCTGCGCTGTAGGAAGCATCATGAGTTTTGGTGCTAGGGTGGCAAGCATTGTGCTCGTTAGTAGACTGCATTTGAACAAGCCAACTGGTACCATAGGGAAGGTAGAAATTGCAACGTTGGAGGCGCGGATCGTCGCTTGTATGCCGCCAAACATCATGAGCAAGGATATTGCCAAACCTGCCATTGGACCGCTCAAGGCCAAGTCAAATAAACTCTTTCGGTCAGAGGGGAAGGATAGAACAGGAGTAATGCAGCCGAATGTGCCCAATTGCGGGCAAGGGAGTGGTATTGGTCTCCCAATTTTAATATTCCGTCTTCTTGCAGCTAAATAGTGCGCGGCCTCGTGAAACCCTTGAATTGAAATGACACCAACGCAAAGCGGAATACACGCCAGAACGAAGGAGAGTTCCTGTTTATTAATCACCGAGTCAAAAAAAGTGGGATTCAGAGCGTAGCATGACACGGAAAACACAAAGGTGGCAACAAACGTCAAAGCAGTCGACACTGTCTGTAATGAAAATAAAGATAAATTATTTCGCTGAGGTTTTCATGACATGGCAATACAACATCACGTAATATAATCACATAAAATGACATGCATCGAAAGTAGTTTTGGGAGCCTTACCTTTGCAACTAACGAATTTGTCGCTCGTTCCATTATCACTTCAGTAGGCTGCACTTTTTTAGAGAAAGCGAGAATAACGGGCAACGGTTTTGAAGATCGTTCGTCGTCAAAAGGACGCCACTCTTGATCTTCCAACATAAAGAGTTGAACACGCTCATTGAGGCCTTCCGCTTCCAGTCGCTGTTGAATTTCTGCAAGCACTACTGCGGTCGAGTTTGCTTTCGCCGCAGCCCCGTAAACAGAGGTATCCACCAATCCCACCGGAGTTCTAATGTTGCCTCGAAAAACAGCCACTGAAGGAAGCGCGTCAGAAGATGTGCAAAAGAAGCGGCTTCCAATGAGAACCTTATCCTTGATGAGGGCCACATCTTCTTTGCGCAGCGTAGCTCTGGACTCAATTAAGAGAGGCAACAAGGACGAAGGCACCCATCGAGGTGCTGCTTCTGTTTTTTCCATGACACTTGTCATATTGTTCTCGCGTCTGTTGTTGCTGTTTCTGCTAGTGTTGCTTGCACCGACAGCATTCACTCCGACGCCTAACGTTTGCCGCGTAAATTCTTGGACGCTATCCAAGCCAGAGGGTAGTCTGGCTGACTCTGCCATTTTTTTATTTGCACTCACTACAGCCTTCACGTTGAAAGCAATCTTTCGCTTTAAATCTTCCTCCTCAGCCCGGACTAATTCCTTTCGTCGTGCCTTAAGTGCTGTGGCAACTCGTCCTGTCCATCTAATATTTGTGGACGCAGCTGGCGATGTTTTTTCCCCGTTTTCAAATGATATATCGTTCGACAATTTTTCATTCACTTCAGCATCTATAACAGAAGCTGCATTGATAAGTAAGACAATCCATCCATCTAAAGCTTTCCATTCGGTTACATTGGCTGTCACAGCATTCCGCGTATCGGCTATTTGCATGGAGGGGCGAGTGACTGCAGCTTGTGTGGGTGTCATAATTGGTGTACTGTCCTGGACTTGTATTTGTCGTTGATGCAGTCGTTCCAGCACCGCCATGACTTGTTCGGGGGACAATCGTTCGGCCCGCACTCTCTCGGCGGTTTGCTCTTCCAGTGCCGGGAGAGACGAAGAATTATCGAAGGGGATTAGACCTGTATCGTAAAAGAGCCGATCTATCATATCGTCTGTGTCTCTTATCCGTCCGGACGATAAACTTGAGCGAGCTTGCTTCAAAGAAGCTTCATTGGCAAGAGCCTCGGCTTTTAATTGTCTGGCTTTTTCGAGAAGAGCTTGTGCTTCGGCCACCATTTCCGCTCGCTCAGGACTTGTCGAAAAGTTATAGGATTCCAGTGCTATGATTTCATCTTCTGGTATACCATTTTGTTTGCTGTTGGACTTCGACAGAGAAGCATTGCGCAAATCACCTTTTTGTGTATTAGTACGTTTCTTGGCTGTTGCGCCAGTAGCGTTAGCAGAGAGGCTCATCCATAACATAGATGGACTGGTATGCTGGTGCTGATGTCGAATGGGAACTTGCGAGCGGAGAAAAGCAGGAGGTCTACTTAAGTTCAAGAGACCTTCAGAGTAAAAGGTCAGTAGAATATAATATTGCAAGAATATCATTGAGGACTTGCGTTGATTCACCTGTCGGTGCTGTGCCATGGACACCGTCATGCCTCTCGCGTTTCTGCTAAAATGAGTGATATGCTTTAGGCTTGGATATCAAAGGGAGGACTGAAGCCTTATCATAACTGGCTTCAGTGATAAGTAGTTAATTTCAGTAGTTTGAGAACTTTTTATTTTGAGCTTCCACTATTAAATTCTGTAATTTGAGAACTTTTTATTTTGAGCTTCCATTATTAAATTACTTTATTTTTGTTTTTTGTTTTTAGATACATTACGCGGAAAGAAACAGACTTGACCAAGCCACCCGAACATCCAGGTCAAAATGAAAAAAATAAGAAAACATAATGCTTTCTTGTAATCATGCATCATCACCGCCATGATCAGCTGGCAGTCTAGAGTAGTACTTTTATTTCTCCACAAGACTAGTACTCTACACAGCAGCAACCAGCAATACAACAACTGCAACAACTAATTGAAGATGAGAGGGCGACTCCAATAGCACTGCTCAGGTTACGGTGTAATAAGCAATACTGTAGTTTCAACGAAAGAGAAAGCTGCAGGACAAAGTAAAATGAACCATGAATCGCCCGTCCAGAGACTTTTAATTGTTCATTTAAATCTGGCCAAGTTATGCACGGGAAATGATTTGGGTGAAACAGCATCGCTCGAGGAATGGCAAGAGCAAATACTTTTCTACTACAATAGTCAACAATCAGCAGGCTTAGCAGCAGCAGCAGCAGCAACACAACAAGATGCTATCCAGTTTGCAGGGCTATGCGCCGCCTTGAACCACTTACCAAACACACTGAGTTACAACCAAAGGAGCAAGACTACGCATGAAAAGTATCCTAGCGGCAGGGATGATCCGACCCAAGAAGTACACTTTGGTCAATCCACGCTGGTATTTGTGCCATTGCAGGAAAGAGAGAATATGAGGCGAGAGCAGGATAATAAATCCACCGGAGCTACAGATACTGCGAGGCCTGTCGTTCTGAGTGTGGTTCAATTGCCGAGATCGTCAGCATCGGGTATAGGGGGGAATGCTTGGGCTATACAGGCCTTCATCGAACGATGGTACAAGCTCTTTTGTCTTTTACGGGGTGGGGGGATCGACGAGCAATTACGAAGAGCAGTGTGTACAAATATAGTTGGCAACGAAAACAATAATTTGTATCCAGGAATGCTTCAACTCTTCAAGGGGTTAAAGACTCTGCGACACTTAGAAGAAAGCATGGATCGATCATTACATCCAGACTCGGATTTGAAGTTGGAACATGACAAGTTGAAGGAGGAGCTGGCCATGCTTCGTAGAGCACTTCCAATCACATTTCTACGAGAGGACCTGGCTGCTCACTTTCATTTCTTTGTCGGGGATCTTTCTTCTGTTTGTGGGAAACAGGGTTGTGGAGGAACATCTTTAGCATCCTCAATTTCCCCCTCCTTGTTACAATTCGATGAAAGTCACGCTTCCGAACTTGCACCCGAAGTTGTCTTTCATCTGAACAAGGCTATAGAGAGTGTCCTCTCGGGCAACGCCATCAAACATGAAACTTGTAGTGAAGAATCCAATTACCCAGAACTGCGTTTTATATCCATATTCTATCGCGGTACAGCCATTTCTCACCATAACTGCAAAGGAACATCCAATGATGCTAAAACTTCTGCTTCTTTGCTTATGTGGTATCTTGCTTCTTACAGCTGCAAAGTAAAGCAACAGCAGAAAAGTCAACAGAATTTTGCTTCTGAGACACAGCCGCAAAGAATCAGCCAGGGCTTGGTATCACTTTCCGACCATGCATTGGTTGCAACCGACGGTGACACCATATTGAATGGACCGAAATGGCTGCTCCATTATTTGGGACCGCAACAGCTACGAGGAGAATTCTTGGAGACGCCTCCGTTGGCTATGCTAAGTATTTCGGACCAGAAGACAACGCAAGTGACAGGGCCAAACGGGCAGTTTGTTTGGGCCCCTTTGATACATTACACGACATTCTGCGGCGGCAATGTGACACTGGCGGAGGAAGAGAGCGAATTCGTACACGCCATTCTCTACCAATCGTCGGAAGAATTGTCGTTCCTTATTTTGTTAAGTCCGACAAAGTTCGGTCAGTCACAAGATAATTTGTCTCTGTCTTGGCCCCACAATCGCTACAATGGCGACGACGACGAGACAGCCTCCCTTCTTAGATTCATTGAAAATTCTTTAATGGATGCCCTCGATGTAGTTGGAAGTCATATCAATTCTCCACAACCAGCGATCAAGTTTTTTCCGGGTCGAGACATTATCTATCTAGATCAGAATAGACCTCAAAGTGTCTTTGTTCAGCGCTGTCGGACTATCACTACCCATGATACTGGTGGTTCTTCCATGCGTCCCAAGCGCCTGATGCATAGATTTTTTTGGAGAAAGACGTCGTCAAATAGTCAAAAGAAACAATTTGCTTTTTTGGATCACAACGCTGTTGTTAGTGCCGCACGAGGTCTCGATTACAGGAATCAGCTAGCTTCTCAACTCAGCGTTGGGACAATAATCCCTGAGGATGTTACGAATGAAGTGGCCTTCTGTCAAACGCAGTGGAGGAATGCAGTGCGAGAATATAATAATGGTAAAAGCTCTGCGAAATACGAGAGCTTAATGACAGTCTCAGGTGGGTGGATTTATGCCTTTGCCAATTGCCAGGATCGAGAGCTTTACATTATTCTAGATGGCAAGGAGTATGTAACCATCGCCGATGCAGAGAAAGGCATCAGTGAGGTTTGTGCGGTGCTGCTATTTGATGCTTTCTCACAATAAACCCACTGTTGTCAGACAGATCATAAAACGAATAATGACTGAGTAGTACTTGGCTGGCTAGAACTTCCATCCATATAGAATGAATGTCTGTCACAGACTACTTACTACTGAGTAAAAAACAAACATTTAGCTGGCTACAAACAGCTAACAAGCGCGCAACTTCCACATCCGAAGAATGTCCGGAGGGCTATACATTATTTCCGGCTCCTTTTTAAAATTGGATCGAAACACCCAGGCAGTAGTGTTTCGTCTAATTTCTTGTAGCTTAGCAACCATTCCAACATCATTATTATTAGCCCAGATTCCCTATTTTGATTTTTGATTTTTCGGCCTCGCCCCACAGCTACTTAAATGATCGCTAATAACGTGCCGGTGTTTTTACAAAAGTGCTTTAAAGAACAAGAAGTTGATATGACCCTCGTGTTTCCCGTTCATTGTCTGGTGCTCAATATGAATTTCTTGTCATTACGCCAAGTTCTCACATTATGATTCTCATTCCACATGTTGCCAAGCTCAGGTGAATAACCTAGTCAGCTGAACCAGATAAGTTCATTGCAGATAGTAAATCCGCAAAAATTAACAGTCCGCAGTATGAGGAAACCTATCCTTTCCTGCTGAAGTGTTGCGCGCAGTAAGTGAGTAAGATATGGCTTATTGTACTATCTACGCCTTACCGCTCCGTTGTCTCTCTGTCTGCAATGGAGGATTTCAACGAGCTTGAGCTACTAGTCCTATTAATAAAATTTATTGAAATTTTTTCAATGACTGCTATTTTACGAGCTATAATCGCTATCTTACCGAAGACCCTGATATTGATAATCTATCGGGAACGTACTGTTAGCCACGCCTGGCCTCATTCTTTTCTTCTTTTCAATATTTCTCCTTGTACCCCTCAGCATCATGACTGGACTGCTCATAGTTTGTAGCTCCGCAGCAGCAGGGTGTGCTACCAACTTGACAGCAAGCTAACATTTTAGAGCAGTTGGCGTGCCTTGTTGAAAATGTCTGCATCATGTTCAAAACTGAATTTTTAGTTCAGCTTGCTGAGCAAACGTTTTTATTCAAAGAATTTGAACATATTGTATCGAAAACGGATTTAGGTTGGCCTCAAGACTTACATTGGGCTTAATTGCAGCACTTAATACTGATACCAAGATTTATTGAAAATCCAAACTTTCGTAAAAACACCCTGAGATGAGCATTTTACTTCCTCCACATCACTTAAATTTGTTTGATATGCAACTAACGAATTTAAATCGATAAGAAGTTTGAGAAAGCATACGTCAAAGAAATGATCAGAGATTATGTGAAGCACACGTCAAATTTTTTTTGGAAAAATAACACGCTTTCACTATAATAGACAGCTTCACTCAAAGCCTTTTGTAAAAATCAATACATGCCAAATTAAGCCAAATCTTCTCCACAATATTTCACAGATGGCTTATTCAATTTCAATAGATGTTGCTAAGAAGCCTTGGAGAGAAAAATTGTAGCGCATGTGGGGTGGATCCAACATGTGACACCCCAAAATAAGTAGACTATGCTGTATTCAAAATAAAATCAAAGACGAAGAAAGTGTAAAAACTCGTCTTAAGATATTCAAAACGAAATCACAGACTAAAAAAATATGAAATGCTAAATAGACGTGGGGGCTCGTTTGACAGGATTGAAACGGTAAAACTTTTTAAAAAAATCTGGCCTTAATATTCAATTGTGTTGCTGATAGTAAAGCGCTAAAGCCGCAATATTTGCTTGAAGTAACGATCCAAAGTGAAAGATTTTAGCCGCTCTTCAGTTTGTAGAAAGATTTCATTATTAAATAAATTAAAGCGTGGTGCTCGCGCAAACTTCTCTTCCAAAGCAAAATCTCTTGCTTGTCTTAAAAATGCCAGCTAGCTAAAAATATTCAAGGGAGAGAATGTTTGCCAAGAACACTGCAAACTTGGATCCTCGTTGCCACTACTATTTCTGCTCCACTCGGAGCTTAGGGTGGCTGCTTTGTCCTGTTCAAGCCCTGCTGGTGCACTAGAAAGAACAGTTTTTATTAAAAGTGTCCTATTTTGACTGATACTGAATTTTGAATAGATTTTTAAGTAGTCTCCAAATTATACTCCTAAATTAACCTCCTCTTAAAAGCAAAAATAATACAACCTATTCTGGAGTACAGTAGACAAAAACCTCTAACCCTAACTATTGGAGAAAGTCTCAATCAAATAAAATAAGCTCCTATTACAAAATCTAAAGATTCTATGAAAACAAAAACAAAGAAAATAAATCTGCTGAAAATATCCATCCTAATTGAAAAAAGGCATCTAGAAGTCTAAAGAAGTCTCCTAAATGTGTTTCCAAAATCTCCTAATAATTGTACCAAAAACACTAGTACTGCCTAGCGGCGAGTGGTGTGTGCGTTTAGTAGTTTTTGTTCGTGAAACTTGAAAACTTGTCGTGGTCATATATCAGTATGCTTACATGCAAATCGCCGGAGACACACATCCATCACCAACCCTAACATGGCTACGACTTTGCCGCTTGGGCCAGAGAGCAAATAGCTCTGGTGCTACTACTGGTCTGAGAAAGAAGAAGTGGTTGTTGTTGTTATAGGAGAAGAGAAGAGAAGTGTGCAGTGCTGGAGGACGCGATAATGACGTGACCTTTAGCTGGCACACGAGAGTTGCGCGACAGAGTTGCGAGATAGTGAAAGTAATAAAGCAAGCAAGTAGCGCGGCTAGTTGCGTGATGACCTCACCAGAACAGCTAAGAGAAAGCTTGCTCAGCGCCGGGGGGCAAAAGCTCCCTGCAAGGACGAAAGTGGGAATATGTTAGTAGTTGCCGGTGATGGTTTGTTTGTCTGTCAATTTTGCATTTTCATTGTGCAATTGACACTGTGCTCAACAACGGTGTGTAATAATTATTGATAGGAGCAGTTGTTAGTTGTTGATATGAGCTTACGATCCAGCAAGAACTTCCGAATTAATTGCTGTTTTTGGTATGAATTGCTTACTGCTACGATCCAGCAAGAACATCATACATTCTTACGAATTAATTGCTGTTTTTTAAATTCTCCACTCTCTCTAGTAGCTCTCTAGTATGTAGTCTAGTAAAAAAATAATTGAATATCTAATTAATGGGGATCACAGCTATGGCGCCCGCAGGGCGCCAAGGTCATCCGAAGGCAACCATTGGCACCCCAAAGGGTGACAGAGTTGATCACAACCGGACCACACCCTCCATGGAGGAGGATAGGATCTACTATTTAAATTGGGTGACACGCACCCCGGACTCTATGTAGTCTAGTAGAGTCGTCACTACTGCTAGCTAGCTAGACTAGTAGAGAGCTATTGCTATTACTGCTAGTCTACGTAAACAATACTGGTAGCTAATAATGTCATTCAAATTACCTCCAAAAGGGTTAAGTTTTAGAAAATCGAACGACTCACAAATTCTGATTCTAGTTTTCTCTGGATGATCTCTGGATGGTACCGTACGGTACACGGCTGATGAGGAAAATAATACATTTTTTGGTTGTGATTTTTTTTTGACCTGCTCATTTTAAACACCGACATGCCGAGCAAGATATCCCTCCTGTTGGCTCTCTCGTCTATTCCCGCCATTTCCGGGCTGGCGGTATCGTTGCCCTTGCCAAAATTTATCGGTTTCGATCTAGGTACCTCTGGAGCAAGAATATCCGTCATTGAAAGCACCTTGGAGGGAGGTGGAGGTGCATCGGGTGCACCGCCCTTTCGTGAAATCTACACGCAAGCAGTAGCTTGGGATGATCCTTATAAGAAATACGTTGGATCATCCTCCTTTGACGACCCTGATGCATGGATGAATGCGATTGCAATCTTGATGGAAGGAGCTGCTCAAGCCGTGGATGAATCAACTTCCCAACCTCTCGCCAGTGTCGAATCCATCTGTGTGTCAGGAACATCAGCCAGCTGTTTGATTGTCGATGTGAAAGAAAAAAAGGTCACGCGCAATCCACGCATGTACAACTATGATGTTGTAGCTAGTAGAGGCGACAATGAAGATCCGATTTACGCTTTCAAAGCTATGGAGTTACTTGACAAATATGCTCCCGATCGACACACTGCCAAAGCTCGATCTGGATCTCTGGCGAAGTTGTTGACCTGGAATGAGGAAAGACGACTCTCAGATTCCGAAGTACTATGCCATCAATCGGATTATGTCACCATGCTATTGCAATCCAACAGCAGAGCGCGCGCCGCAGACTCCAAAAATACATGGGCCGTTAACAGTGACTGGCACAATTGCCTCAAGCTTGGATACGATGTTCAGAATCTAGTGTGGCCTGACTGGATGAGCGATTGTTTACAGGAAGCCACAGGAATGAAGAATCCATTTAAAGTATTGCCTCAACGGGTACTGTCTCCGGGAGAACCAATGGGAACCGTGAGTGAGGATGTGGCCGAGCGATTTGGGCTTTCTCAAGTCTGCACCGTTGTTGGCGGTACGACTGACTCCAACGCGGCCTTTTTCGCCGCAGCTGGATCTAAGCCTGCTCTCGGAACTGCGGTCACATCACTGGGTAGTACCCTTGCCATCAAGTATTTGTCGGCAACTTACTTGGAAAACTCGGATCTCGGTGTCTACTCGCATCGCTTTCCTTCTAGCTTTTCCACCGGCAAAGATGTCTGTTGGCTAGCGGGAGGTGCAAGCAACGTGGGATGTGCCGTGCTCCGTCAAGAGGGGTTTAGTGACGACGAGCTCATTTATCTAAGCTCTCAAATTGATCCTGGTACCGACAGCCCACTTGATTATTATCCCTTGACTAAAACAGGAGAACGATTTCCTGTCGCTGATTCCCATCTCGAGCCTATCCTGACACCAAAACCAGATAGCAGAATACAGTATCTGCATGGAATACTTCAGGGAATAGGAAACGTCGAACGTGATGGCTTCAGAGCGTTGGGAGATCTGGGCGCTTTTCCAGCTCAACCCAGCGTTGTCCTTACCTGTGGAGGGGGTTCTCGTAACAAGACGTGGTGTCAAATGCGAGAACGACGACTCAACAAATCGTTCAACAGAGAAGACATAAAAGTCATGAAGGCTGACAATATCGAAGCATCATATGGAGCTTCACTTCTCGCAGCGGCAAGCTTCGCCGCATAAGACTCGCTATAAGTGCTGTGATTGGCTAGTGGATACTTGTATTCGAAGATTCAGAAAGAGGCCTTGCACTGCAAATGTGTCAGTCTTCCCTGCATGGACCGAAAATCCAAATGTGCTATTTTTCTGCTGTTGTGGCTTCACGGCTACATGCTGCGACAGATCATATAGAGAATACCATCCTCAAGCTGCGAATAGAATATCACTTTGTTGCCAACCTGCGGTAAATCTCGCAATGGCAAGGTCTCAGCGTTGCGCCATCTAGGAAATTCATCGTTTAGGTACAAAAGAAGTATAGCGAATCGTGCTTCCTGGTTTTTGCTTCTCAGGTCACGATATCGAAAGTCGTGATTGTCGATATCTTTCGCCTGCGTTATACACGAGTAGTGTAGGAAGCTGTGACTGCTCTGCCAAAGACTTCTTGGACTCGAATCATGGACCTTCGTCCTCTTTGCGAAAACGAAACAAGGCCTCGTCTATTCGTATGAGATCTACGAATCATCGGTGTATTACATCCACAATGTGCGAGCGACCACGATGAATCCACGAAGGATTGAGTTTTGTTCCAACCAAATGGTGCAGTCCCAATTTACACGCAGGTCGTACGAAATATCTTGGCTTCCTTCGCAGGTGGTGAGGAAGGCATTGTCAAACATTTTAGTGTTATTATTCATGAAATTACTTTATTGTGTTTCGCAGCGTATTATACTGCTGCCTGTCGTCAGATAATAGTGCGAGGCAGTATCTTTTGTCGGTTAGGTCGTTTTCTTGTACGAAGTGCGGATAGTACCGCTGAAGATTGTTTGGGTATGATCCAACAGAAAAAGACTTGTTGAGAATGATTGCTTCGCTCTCTCTATGTGTGTATATTGTAAGTTTCCAGGAAGCTGACTATTCCCGAGTCTTGAAATGACACAAATAACATGTTCCACGGAGAGGGAGAACCTCCAGACAGAGAGATCCAGTGCAGAACTCGTTTGTTGCTGCCATACTTAGGAAACTTGACCAATAATAGAAATGTTTTAGTCGTCAGTGTAAAGGATAAAGAAATTCCTATGTATATTATCTATGAACAGTGGCAATCAGCTGTGTTTTTCATGTTCCGAAGTCCACCATTCAAGATACATTTAATCGATCTAGACTGGCTGAGTTGGTGGTAAATAAACGCTGAGATGTCTCCTGAAACTGATTAGCTTTGAGAATGAACTGCTCGTATGTTCAGGGAGACATAGCCGTCGAAACCCGTTATCGTTATCCAAAATCATCGTGTGCCTTTACCGTGGCTTCCGTAATCAGAGGACAGCCTTCATGACGACTGCTACAGCCCAATGATTGCGTGGACTGCAATGAGATGAAAGCCGATGGCAGACTCCAAATCGAGTCTTGGCCACTGTAACTTCCAAATGTACTATGTGATTCTTGGCGTTGTGGCATATGTGGAGGAGCCGCAGAGGGATTAGCGTAATTTTGAAAGCGAGGAAAAGTCGTATTACAGGTACTGGCACCAGTCTGACTCGTTGCTTCGCTGTGCTCGCTAGCCGAAGGGATAGAGCCAGCAACGTTTTCTCGAGTTGGACTTGTCGTTACTGTCATACTCTGTTCTGATGCTTGGCGTTGTGGCATAAGAGGCACATTATTGTTAGTCCACTGTGAAATCGTGTGCATGCGTTTACTCGTGTCATTATAATCCGGAACTTGGCTTATCGAGCTGGCAAAGGCGGGAGGATATTTGAAGGAAGATTGTCGTTGAGGTGGTCGAGGAGGTTTGGCCTTTTCTTCTTGGGGGCACAAAGAGGCGTTATTACCATGAAAGCGTTTGCATTCCCAGCGGGAGCGTGATTGGTTGCTCTGTAAATCATTCCAGTGTTCCTTCCGCCACGTCTTACTCGATAGAGGAGCTAAGGACATGGCATTATCCTGGACAATGCGGATGTTAGTGGCGGGTGTTGAGTATCTTTGTGCGTTCAACTGTTCAATGAGGCCGAGGAAGAAGTCGCGCTGGGGGGTCATTGTTTCCTTGATTTATTTGTACGTATTATTGATGTTGAGCTGTTAAATTGTAAATAATGAATGCCCTGAAGTCTTCAGAGTGCAGACCGCAATGACAAACTGGGACTCCCGTGGTTTGCATGCGTGTCTGTGATGACCCTTAACCCTGGGACCTCCAGGAAGCAGTGTATTTACATGGAACTCTGACAGCAACACCTGCAGTGTATTCCGATGATGCTGTCTTCACTTATGTCTACTTCTTGCTGTTAGACTATCAATACCATTCTA
>Ga0100402_1002374_pt1 | contig 21193 bp, 16 predicted proteins | sample CryGeyme20150102_FD_80419 | JGI IMG/M metagenome (GOLD analysis project Ga0100402, IMG submission 80419) | Groundwater microbial communities from Crystal Geyser aquifers in Utah, USA - Crystal Geyser metaG 2015-0102 | ecosystem: Environmental > Aquatic > Deep subsurface > Groundwater | place...
AGGTGTTCTCCTTATCCGTCGTATCTAACCACTTTGTACCGAGGCTCAACCTTTTTCGGTCGACCTCTTTTTCTCTTAATTTGATTCTCTGATGGATTGACTTAGGTCTTTAGTTCTTTCTTTGTGTTAGGCTTTGTGATCTTTTTTGACACAATAGGTAGTGGCTTATCAACTTTCGGGCGTCCTGGTTTTCTTTTTGGCTTAATTTAAGAGTTGGAATTTGCTTCTTGTTTGCTATTGATTTCTTTCTCAGATTATTGTTTGACTGAATCTTTCTATTTCGACTATTCGCTCTGAGTTGTATCTCTTTTCTTTCTTTTCCTTCTTTTTTTCTTGGACTTTTCTTCTCCATTTTAGCCAGCTGTCTCTTATCTTTTGACTACTTTGGCTGCTTCAGCATTATTCTCAGAACTTTTTTGTTCTTTTGATTGACGACTTCTCCTTTTCTTTTTCTTCCCCTCTTTTTCATTTGTCCTATCATCATTGGCAGAACTACTATGATCCCTTTTTATTTTTTACGGCTTGATAGATTGTGTTTAAGATTACTGCTGCTCACGGTTACTGCTATCATGCTTATCAATAGTTGGTTATTGGGAGTTGATTATTTGATGATGATTTGACTCAGAACTAATAGGTTATTTGGATAGTTATTTTTGGACTGAATACGATGATTATGGCTAATCCATATTTACTACGGTAGTTCAGGTGGGTTCGGGTGCCGGGTGATAATATTAAAATGATTAATTTTTTATATATATTGTCAATTTGTGATGTGTGATTCAGTCACAATATTTATTTTCAGTTTAAATAATAAATCAAACAGAAGGTCTTAAACTAATACTCATCGGCTATTAGCTGTTTACGTTTTTATGGTCGTGGCTTTTGGCCTCATACTCACTATTTTGCCCGCTTATTAATGATTCAACTGGAGTTCCTAGCTTCAATGATCCATTGAACAGGCTTCCACTGTCAGATTGATATTTTTTTGGTCCCGAGGTCACTGAATAACCTTTATTGAAAGGGTCTGAATTGAGAGATTGATCTGTTGGAGTCTTGAACTTGAAGTTGGTGTTCTCACCCTGACTCGATTATCTTTATAAATATTTGCTTTTCTTTTTCGAAACTTTTTCAGAATCAAACAGAGACGATCTGAGATTAATTGAACTCGAATGAGGTTAAATTGATGCGCTTTAAACTTGGCTTTCTTCAGATTTTTTGCTCCTTGATCTTCTTGATCTTTATACAGTTTCGATGGCTTTTTCAATAGCGCCATGATCCTTGTTGAACAAATTGAAGAGGGGGTCTCCAGGTTTTTATTTTTCTTTAATGACAATATAGTACAAAGGGTTTGGAGGAAATTTTAGTTTTCTCTTCTTTCTTCCTGGCAAATCCATGCCGATATCATTTGCCCTGTTTCTCTATTTGTAAGGCTTAGTGTACTGGTACTTTTTGACCACTTATTTTTTCCTCCCTTCTGTCGAAGGCTTTGTCGGGAAAAGGCGACTTTTTGATTGCTACATTGACATTAATCTGAGTTCAGCACAGTATGTATGTATATTCCTTGAAAATAGGTTTTTTTAAGATACTTTTAAGTTTCAATTTCAAAAAAGATAAATTGATATGATTGATACGGATCACATGGCTTCCATGGAGATATCGCTTTCGAAATCAAGATCATTGATGCTGATGACGTTGTTGCCATTTTATTGTCCTGAAGAATATTTAGTTTGAACACTGTGAATAAACTTAAGCATTTTTTCGTACGAAAGCAAGATGGGGGATTTTTTGAGATAGGAATTCTAAGTTAACCTATGAATTACTTGATTATGATGAGTGCTTATCAAATTTTTTAGTCTCTATTACAACTCTTCAAATTTTACCTTGTAAAAGAATCGCTCATCTTCAATCTTCCTGATTTTAATGTTATTGCTCTCCAGCTCCCTTTCTAGCTGCTACAGCTTCCTTCGAGCCATCGCATTGAGCATCTCTTTGTTAATATCAGTCTATTTGCTGTCATCATCGTATTTACCAGTGGGAGACTGAAACAGCCGATACTGAGTTGCATTCAAAACGTTTTTACAATCTTCGTACAAATCAACTATCGGATTCAAGGACAGAATGTTGTACTTTTGACCATAAGAACTTTGAAGAACGTCGGGAAGCTTCGAGTAGAGGACGTTGTTATAGAACGTCGAAAGGCTTTCTTTTTATCTGATAGGAATGTTAGTAAAACTGCTGGTGGCAATTTCTAAACAAAAATCCTTGATTCGAACATTCAAATAAGTCAATCTAGGTTTCTCGATTTTTTTTATGCTGATTCCATTAACTTTTTCTCCTTTTTTTGGAGAAGAGGGTTGTGCTGTATTGGTGTTGATGATCGAATGAAGCAGCTCCAATATTTCCTAAGTGGAAAGGGCCTCCTTTCTTTAGTCACATTGTTCCTCATCAGCTGCTTTCCTTATATACACAGCTGAAACATCGCTTGTTGAACAGCTATGAAGCTTTTATTTCAAAAACTCGAACATCCTTCTGACTAGTTATGTTAGCAGTGCCTTTTTTGATGTTTCTAAATATGAAAGGCGGTACTTTTTGAGCCGAAGATGAGGACAAAGTGAGGGTAGTCCTCCTAAAAGTTTATGATCCTGTCCACTATCTCCCTAATGATCTAATTTTGTTCGTGCGTAATCGAATCTAATCTATGCTTGATTGCTCCTAATGATTTTTAGAAACAGCCATGTCTTGACGATTTGTATACCTTGATAACTTTTGCTTAGCAGTTTATTTCTAGAAATGGACTGATGTAATAAGGCTTGGTTATGACTAAACACCCAGTGTAGATCTTCGAAATAGAATTAAGCTCATTATCTTCTTTTGTTAACTTTTAGGGTGAAAGCGTTTTCTTTGACTCACTTAGCTTATGCTTGAGCTCTTTGATGATGAGCTCCATTTTCTGTAGCTTAGCCTCATATCTCTTGATCTTTTCTTCAGCTCTCTATAAGTCTTTCTCCATCACTTTGTCCCGGCCAGGTCTTTCCTACTTTTTAATGGTCTTTTTATGTTACTATGTCCTTTGACTCTTCAATTTTGACGTTATTTCACCATTTTTTTATACTAACTTATCGAGTTACTCTTTTTGCTCATCTAATTCATTCTTTAGGCTGTTGATTATCTCACTATGCTCATATATTCTTTCTTATTTGGCTTTTACTCCTTTGGACAACTCTTCTATTGTAAAATTCCTTTCCTCTAACTATTTGATGCTCTGTTTGAGTTGACCCTGGAGCTACAAATTTTATTTTACTTTTTATGCCAGCTTCTGATCTAAATCTTTCAACTGTTCTGAGCTGCTCTCTTGATTTTAGTTATTAGTACTCAGCTGGGCCTTAAGTTGCTCGATTTCAGCTTTTAATTTGTTGGCTTAACCCAGCTGGATGATTTGTGACGATTAATCAGATTTAGCTTTGCTGGCCAGCTAATCTTTGAGATTGTTGATTTCGCTTTTGAGCTGACTGTTTTATGTCTTCAGCAGTTTGTAGTTTTTCTCCTTGACAATTGCGTCTTCCTTGAGCTTTCGTATTTCCTGTTCTTTCTTCTGGGATTCCTCTTAAAGGAAATTCTCAAGCACCTTGCACTCCTCACGATAACTACATATCAGCCCAGAATTACTTTTCGAATTATTATTATTGCTTTTCCAGCTTGTATCTCAGCTCCTTGATTTCCTCCTATGCCATCTTATATCAATTTAATAACACCAACATTTTTTGATAGGAGAGATTAATAAATTTGGGCATAATTGCAAACTATCAAAATTTCATCTCGAATGCGATCCATCCTCTTCTGTTGCCTTCCTCCGTCAGTAAAGTGAGACCACCGATCATGCTTGCCCCAAGCAGTCCACCCACCATACAGGGTACGATACCCAAAGTAGATTTGTACAGCATTCCCGTGAGAGCTCCACAGCAGATGTTTTTGTAAAGGGGTTCAATTCCTTATAGTTAGTCTTCGAAGAGGAGGTTAAGCCCACCAGCCATTAGATAGTACATTATACCTGCAGCTGCGAAGCCGTTGCCGAAGCGACTTGTTTACTTTCCAACGCTGTTGAAGAAGTTGTTCATGATTAGCTTCTTTGGCATTCGGAGTGATTTGGGGATGCCCTGCCTGATTCCCTTGACAAGACCAAGTAGAAAGCCAATGCCATAAGAGGTTCCAACAGTGAAGGAGACTTTGTCTCCAAAATCACTGTCCTGGAATATTTCCATCTTGGGTTCTGAATGTTGAGCCATCTTACTTTATAAACCTCAGATAAAATTTAATAAAATATCCCTTATCTCTCAATCTCTGTTTGAATATCATTTCTGACATTATCCTCCCATGAATGTTTCTGAATTATATTTTTTTGATAAGCACCTGAACATGTTATCTCGAACCACCACCAATCATCTTCTTCTCAGAATAGTTTTCGGCAGTGCCAAGTCTTCAAGGCAAACGACTCCCAACCTTATCAAAAACCCTCGCCTTACGACTAGAGGCGTTCTAACAACTATTCCTAAGTCGTATGCCTACAATTTGCCTGAAGATTTCCCCAATCGACATTTGTACTGGAACAATACCGAGCAGAACAGGATAAGAAGAAAAGAATACAATCAGCACCGGCTTTACAAACTGGGCCTTAAATCTATCCATGATGCACAAGGAACACCACTTCATAATCGCAATGTTGAGGAAGTCCTTTATGAGCTGTCAAACCTCAGAATTATCAAGCAGTCCCTAGGAAGAACTCTAATCAACTTAAGATAAATTGCTGAACATTTTCCAGAGGTGATGAAAAGCGATGATAGAAACATTGTGAGATGGGCTGCTGAGCAAGTTCATGATCGGAGCCTACCATCAATGAGCTTCTATGAATTTTCAACATACTGCCACCTCAGAAGCAGTCTTAAGATGCCAGCAACGAGAAATATGTTGGTTCATTTGTACAAATGGGTGGAAGCTGCAGTTGAACAACCCAATACCAAAATAAACCCTGTGTTTTTCCTAAAAAACATCAAATACATATTTGACACCGCTCCTGTTGATAAATAAAACGAGATTCTTTACAAAAAGGTGAGATAGTTCAAGTTGTTCGAAGATGTGGAGCCTGAAAACAAACCCTTGATCGAGTTGCTTCCAAAATTATTCACCGATGCCCAGTTAAGCACAATTGTGGCTTCTTTAAATTTTGATGCCGAGAACATCAACTTCCTGATAAAAATTCCAGGCGGAAAGATACTTCACGATAGAATAATTGCTGCTATGTGATTATCATCATTAATACTAAATTCAAAATTAAATAAGCAATATCAGTGCTCACTTGAGTTTGCTCCTTGGCTTGTAGTAGCTGCTTGTTGTATTCGCTATCAATGGCAACAACCGTTACCTTTATTCATTTGCCCTTTGCTCAGTTGTCATCACTGATTTCAAATAACTATTAGCAAACTGATCCTGAGTCCTTGAAGCTTTGTAGAAACATTCGTGCGCCTCATTATGATCACCTTATTGCCCTATATTTTCGATCGGCAACTTTATCGCTATTTTATTTGCTGCTTGGCTACTGTGAATTTTGTTGATAATTTTGATAAATTGATGAACGTGGTGGCAATATCTACCATCTTTGTTGTCTATCGTACACTTACCGAATCTACTGTGAATCTTGCTTATTTGTTAAAGAGATATACCTTTCAAACTCCATTAATCAATAGATTCAGGAGTTTCTTGCGAAATATAATCTAGTTTTTAGTAAATAGATCTCTTGTTGATGGGATGCTCCTCCTGCTTGTGTTGATGAATTATTGTAGCTTTATTTGTGGAGTCAACGCTAAACTTTGTTGAGTCTTTATTGTTTTCATTTTTCGATATATCTCTGAATGGAATGTTTGCTCCTAATATAGGAGCCAACTTGCTGTCTATTTCTCTTTCGCCCTCACTTTCCACAATGTACTTCATAATCTATCTAAATTATTCGACACTCAAATTTTATTTTTAAAGTTCCTCAACTATGTTATTGGCTCTAACAACTTCATCTTCCGTAAATTATATCTTTTCAGTAGTTTGAGGACCTTTTTTATTTTCCTTTTCATCAATTTTTCTAAAGAGTTGGAGACTAGCAGCGACTTGCTTAAAATGATTTGTGGATATTTTTTTACTATTTTCAGCTATTTCTCTGGGTAGATGAATAATCGAATTCTTCGAATAGCCTTTCAATGATTCTTGAATCAATTTTACCATTCCTGCTGAATTAATTTATTGTGGCATTAGTGTTTCTTATTTTTATTCCTCAATGCTTGTTACTTTTCTTCCCATCTACTAATGAGCTATCTTTTTATGATTCACCTAAGGAAAGTGTCTTTTGTTGGATCTGGGAATATCTAGCCTTTTTTGGCTCAGTTGGTTTCTTGATTTAGGTTAAGTGAGTTATTACAGCTAAGATATTGATTTAATAGACTGAGCCCTTTCCACCTCAGTTTTATTTAAGTTATTGATTCCCTTCTTGGGAAGGTCTTTCTTCCTGCTTAGTTTTCCTTTCGCCTTTATCGCTTCCATTGCTTTTGATACGATCTTTCCAGGGTTTTAGCTAGTTTATTTTTCTTTGATGGCTGTGATTGAAGGTGTGATTGAAGAATTAGAAGGTCTCTCTGATCTTCTTGGCTGTAGTAGTTTTTTTAGCTGGTTTATTGGAGCTATACTCAAGCTATACTGCTAATTGATGGAAAAATTTGTTATTTTAAGCAAGGTTGTAATGGCATTTTTTTACTTGTGTTATCGTTATTTCAAAATTATGCATTTTTTGCTGGACATCTTGCTGGTCTATTTCTTGATATCTTCACCTTCAATGTACTTGATGCTTGTATAAGGGGTTTATACCTTCTGCTTTAGAGTAGATTTTTTAGTAGATCTCCTCTCATGCCTTTCCTGCTATATTTATTATTGCCGGTCCTCAATCGAAATCACAGAACGACTGAGAGATATAGATCTTTCTCTTACAAAATCATCTTCCTGTCCAGTAATACTTTCCTTCCGACTAGGAGTCACCTTAAAGGACACCTGACGATCTTCTTATAGAGTTCTTTTATGATTGTTGGTTCTTCTATATTCAGCTTTAAAGGAGGATTCCTTTGCTTGTTGACGACCCTTCTAGTCATAAGAATCCATTTTTCTTATCCCACTATCAGTTTCTTAGATCTACTAATCACCAGACAGTCTTCTCTAAAGCAAAAAGCTATGACTTGCTTTAATTTCAGGCAATCTTGGATATTAGATGGTATAGCTAGGTCGATTGCCATTTGATGAAGTACTTAATGTTTTTTCATATTTTCTTTTGAATCTTTCTATTCTCGCATCAAATTAGGGTTCAACAGCTAGCAATTGTTTATTCTTGTTCGTGGGAGTCTCAGAGGGAGATATAATCTTTTTATTTCTTCTTGAATGCTCACCTGCTCCAGGTGTTTAACTCTTCCCTCTTATTATTTTTTTTAGATGTGTCAGCTCATCTTCAAGTTCCTTTTTGACTGACTGTATTTTTTTGTTGTCGTTTATTTTGAGCTGAACAAGGTGATTCAGCTGATTGATCTCACTTTCATAATGGTTTTATGCCTTTCTTATTTCAAGAAAAATTGATTTTTATTATTCCATTTGCTGAATTTTATACTAAAAATCTTTTATCTTCCTTTCATACCCATCGTGAGTCTGGGTCGAAATTTAACTGCATTTTTTTTTCAAGCTTTTTTAATATTCCAATAGCTTTTTGCTCTTTTATTCATATAGCTTCTCCATTTCTGTCACTTTTTATCTTAATCGTGTGATGAACACCTTCATTTTTTCCAGCATAAGATCTTTTTCAGTGATCGATTTTCCTTTGACATCCCTCTCGAGATCAGTCAGCCTATTCATAAAATCTTCAGTATATTAAGCATTATTATGAGGAGACTTGTTCAAAAAATTGATTGCCTCAAGCTAGCTGACTTTAAAGAAATCGATGATTTCCATAAGCTAATTTTAGCATGAAATGAAGTTTGCCATCTTGTCGCACTCTTTAAAATTGAGAATATAATTTTTGACCTATTCGCTAATGCTATCGACTTCCACTTCTGCTTTCGTATTTATTTATTCCATCAAAGATACGACAAAATTGTTTGTATTCTTTTTGTTTCTATTTCTCTGAATTAAGGCTCCTTCTTACTCAACCTGTGATTCTCTTGATAGGCCTCTTGTATAGTGTTAATTATAAAGATGAACCCCGCCCAAGATGGGAACTTTAGTAGAACCTTCTTGAGGTATTTGATACAAGAGCTGAGTTTTATTTTTCTTATTCAAAGAATTATCCATGCCTTTACTATCGCTATCTTTTCCGGCACTTTATGGCTTTTGACATTTTTCTACTCTTTCTGTCAGGATTTAGGAGAGCAAGATAAAATTGATTTGCATTTTTTTCTGGAGATGATATAAGAAGGGAACTTTACATTTGTTGTAGATGGGCTGGAGCTGACTAGAAATCAGATAGGTTTGTGATACGATATCTTTGATCTAGTTGTTGGTGAGCTGCCGGTTCATTATTTCAACGTTCTGGCTTAGGTCGTACAGTTTCAATTCAAGAAGATTAACTAATTTTTTATCCTCACTTATCAGTTAATGACTCTTAAGAGCTTTCTATCGCTCTTTTTTCTATAACTATTCCATCATTGATTATAATCCTAATTTAGGCAGTTAAGATGAATTAAAATTCAGCCAGAGATAAAAAAATAAACTCAGGCAGACTTTCTGTCCATTCTCAAGTCTCCAGGCATAGCGTTTCTTCTAGAGAGCTAAAAAGAAGAGGCGCTTCTCTTACTAGAAAAACCCCTGAAATTGAAGACATCTGCACAGAAAAGGATCATGGCAGGTATCTCATTGGCTGGGGAAAAATACCTTCACTGGAACATCTCACCAAAATCCAGTAAATATAAAGCTACTCAAGATTGATAAACAAAGATATTGTATCCTTTGGATGCGGAGAAGAGCATTTAGTATTTGTCAATAATCGAAAGCAGGCTTTTGCAATGGGAAAAAACCAGTATGGCCAAATAGGAATTCATAGTAAAATAGGCAGAGATATCATTAGTCCAGTGCTTGAAAACTGGAGAATTTAAAAAATATTTTGTACTCAGTACTCTACCTTTTTCTTGACTTGTAATTCTACTATTATGCAGAAACTGATCAACTATTTGGCTGTGGGCTCAATAATCGAGGCCAGCTTGGTATAGGCTCTTTTGAGGAAAAAATTGCAGTCCCCACGCTCATAGACACTCTGAGTCATGATTTGGGAGAATCAGATATTAATCGGAAGGGTTCAAGAGGTAGAATTAGTAGTGTTTATTACAACTAAATTAAAAAGTCTGGTTTAAGAGAATACCCGAACAACTGTGACACAATCAACGGTTCAAAACTTTTGAAGAAAGGAGAGACAATATAAGACATAAGAGGAGGCCCTTTCCACACAGTCGTATTGACCTCTTAAGGCAGATTATTTTATAGTGGCAACTTCTATCGGTCAGATTCAATTATTCGAGATGAGTGTACTCCTGATTTCATCGCTCTCAACACTACCGGTATCGGTAAAGTGATAAATGTGAGGTCGACTTTGACGGGAATAGGCATCTTGACAGCCGACAACTTACTGTTCATTTTGGGCCATTTTGGAGACCATACCTTTGACTAGCCTGCTAAGATTGACATATGTAAGGTAAGAAACTTTGATGTAAACTAAACGGGAATATACATTGTGGAGGGAAATGGTGAATTATCCATCTTTAGCTTTAATCAGGCAGAACCTAGACAAGAAAGGATCAAGATCAATTAACCTGTGAAGACAGTTATATGCGGCATGGATTATATCCTTGCGATTAGCATAACCAACAACATTTATGGGATGGGAAACAATACCGAACAACAACTCTGTAGCTTTCAGCATCGAATGGTTTCGAATATTGCTCAACTGCCTTTCAAAGTGGAATAAAACATCGATCTCGCCTGCAGTAATAATTTTGTAATTGGACTTGTATCCACACCCATAACAACAGACTTTGGAAACAATCACATAGATTCAAGCAAATGCAAAGATATTGAAAGATAGAACAAAGTATTGAAAGAGCTGTTGTGTAATAAAAACAAGAAAAATGCAAAGATTCAGACAGAAAAAGAAGGAAAATTTTAGTTCAATAAAGCACTGAACCCTCGCACCTTCGACACCTGCATGGAAATACCATTCGAGGAAATTACTCTTGGGAAGCAAATTTCAGAGGGAGGCTATGGAATTATCTATCAAGGCAAATGGAGAAAAACAACTGTGGCTATAAAGTTATTTAAAATACACGAAGGCTGTTCAGACTCCATAAGGGATTTTATTAGTTAGTGTCACGCTATGGAAGCCCTCAGACATCCCAACATTGTTATGTTCCTGGGAGCCTGCACTAAGCCCCCGAATTTCGCAATTGTTCTCGAGTATTGTTCTGGCGGAACTCTGTGGTCGCTTCTTCAACAAAAATCTATCGAGTTGTCTTGGGAAGATAGAAGGCAGTTAGCCTTAGATACGGCAAAAGGTATGAACTACTTGCATGATCGGCCAACGCCAATTCTTCACAGGGACCTTAAGAGTTTAAATTTACTACTTGATGAAAGCAAAAGAGTCAAGCTGGCAGACTTCGGATGGACGAAAGGACTACAGAATTATATGACCGGAAAGATTGGGACATATCAGTGGATGGCTCCCGAGGTCATATCTGCATTTCAGTACACAGAAAAAGCAGACATTTATTCGTTTGGCATCATCTTATGGGAAATCGCATCAAGAGAGGCTCCTTACCGAAGTATCACTTTATTGATGTAGATATTCCAGGCCCCCAGGTGGCCCAAGAAGTATTAAACAACTAACTTCGCCCGAAAATTCCCAGAAACTGTCCTTCGGCTTTTTCTGAGTTGATAACAAGTTGTTGGAGTAAGGTAGCATCGAAAAGGCCCAGTTTTAGTACGATCATAGGTAAGTTAGAGGAGATGCGTTTTAATTGATTACTAAATTTTAGATATCTAAGCATTGAGTCAGACTTGGGACGAATTTAGGTATCAAATTTATTACCCGATAGTATAGTATAATAAATAAATGAAGACCCTCGAAAATACCCCAAACACCGCTTAAATCGAAGCCAGGCTGAACAAGTATGCATACCTCAGCAAGAACACCCTTCCAGGCTACCCTGATGCAAAGGTGTTTGCGATTCTTGAAACCAATAAAAGTAGCTCCTTTTCTATCCAGGATTTCCTGATCGTCAAAGCAACCCACACTTCTACCATTGGTTTATCATAATGAAGCAATTCTCTTCCTCAACCATCAACAAATGGATCAATGACTAAGTCTACCTGGACCAAGACGACTCCCTCATTAATTAGTTTATCAAAACCTATGCCAACAAATAAAGAGATTCTAGCCCATCTAAATCAGACATTCCCAGTCCCAAATCGGATAGCCCAACATTTGTTGAGTACACTATCGAAATCGGAGTAAAGACCTATAGCAACTAACAAATAGAGAATTTCAGAAAGATGCTGCAAAGCTATAGGTACTGTTGTAACGATATAGAGCTGAGTTGAGTCAACCAGACAGCAGCAATAACAAAATTTTTAGAATTATCTGTCGGATCAACCCTGGCTCCTTAGACAAACTGGAAAAGAAAATCTCTGAATATGTTCAATACGATTAGCTATCCGTCAAGAGAAAGGTCATCAAGGGAGCCAAAAGCCTTCCGTCTCCTCAAAAGAATCTCGAATGAGTGATAGCTTTATTTTTGTTCGTAGAAAGTATAATCAAATAATAAGTTTATATTTATCCAAAGTAGCATATGCTACAAGATATGCGGGTACTTTGAGGCATCCTTTCTCACATCCCAAAAACATACTTGAAAATGAAGTTCTTGAACCGCTCGTAGTACTATTGAGGATCCTTGCAGCTGATGTCGTAGTTTAGGATCGAAAAGAATCCACTTTCTATTTTTTTGGCAGTTGAGTACTCACTTAGGATGTCGATGATGCCAAAAAAATATATTTCTTTATTATTTAGGCTGACAATCTGCCTATTTTTGACCCTCTGATCTGAAAACAAAGAAATCTATTTATTTTGCTTGTGACCTTCCGGATCATTGACGTAGTGAATACCGATGAGCAGGCTGTACTCAATGATGTTATGGTCTCGAAGAAACTCAGCATCCTTGATCAATTGCTGAAACACCCTTAATACCAGGCTATGTACTTTTCTTTTGCATCAGGATCAATGTCAAAGGTACGGGAGTGATTGTTCATCAAATCCACATCTTTTAGAGCCACATTCTTATCCCTATTAGGATCTTGTCTAAATTAACTCTCCTCATTCAGAATTTGCCGCTTGTAGGTGGCTCCTTTGATATCATAACGCTCATCAATATCAATCTCTTGATCGAAAACATTACCAATTATGATAAAGTAGATCGTCCGGCTACTGCTCTTGTTTTTCATCTTGTAAAGGCCATAAACCCTGACAAGGTAGCTTTAAGGGTGCTCCCTGATATAGTAGGCATAGCTCTAAACGAACATTCTTAGCTTGACGTACTCATCTCGGCTAATGGACTTTACTATTATCTTGGAGTCGTCAGTGTAGTACATGAAACTCCCACTTTTCCCTTCATCACAAATAATATACCTTCTGAAGTTTGATCGGTGAGTGTAGAGAGGTTACCCAGGAGTAGGTTTCCTATGAGGTTCTCTAAGCCAATGCTTTTGAGAATCTGATAGTTATCTATCTGCGAATACTTTCGAAGGTAGAAGAATACCTTTGGAGAGTAAGCGACAAAAATTTAACTGATTTCCTTGATCGACTTGGCATTCTTTTTGTATATTAACTAGTGGTAGTACTTGCAAGTCAGGTCCTCTTCTTTGAAAATTATAGGTTCTTCGAACTTGTAGTAGTGAGACTTGAGACTCCTCCTCACCCCTAGCATCATATTTAGCATTATGTTCCAGTTTTAATGACCAAAGTATATGATGTTTCTTCTCTTCTTGGATGGAACAGTTATGTTCTTGACTGTCTTTTTGCGCTCACCCTCTTCCATCTGATGACGGCTCACAGCTTTCTCCCTAATGTGTTTAGCCTCTTGAGCAATCATGCGATTGGTAAATAGCTTTGAAGAAATTTGGCTCAACTGCTACAGTTTGTTTGCAATGACATCGTAAATGTTTCCTTCTTGATGCATCTTTTATAACTAGTTGGCAAGCTGCTCTTGGTTGAGGTAAGGAATTGTCTCTCTGAAATTGAGTCCATGGTCCCCTCTGGGCTGAAACTATTGAATAGCCACCGTTTTAGGCCCTTTTCTAGTAGATGGAGCGAAACCATTACCATTATTTTTTACTTCTAGATACTCAGACTCCTCCTCTTCCCTAAAAGCAAAGAGCAACTCTTCTATTTATTGATGAACAAACTTGAGATATTATTAGATTTGTTCTATTTTAAACTAATTGCTGCTGTTTCTGATGGAAGTATAGTGGCCCTATTATTCCTGGTATCGATTGGGGCTGACAGGATTGTTGAAGAAGTCATACCAGTTGAAGTACTTATCGTACTTTTAAGAATACTATTGGAAGTCAATAGATTTTTCCTATGAAATGCCTAACCTCACGCAGATGATGTCGGTGAGGTCAGTGGTCGATATTTTTTATCCTGTCAAGAAATTCCAGACAAATGATATTTCACTGATGATGACCTCAATATCTTCAAAGGTGATTTTTTTATTCCTTTGCCTATCCAAGTAAAGAAAACTCAATCTAACCTTATCAGCATGACTGCCGTTGTTGATGGTATCCAAAAATTCCACAAATTCCTCACAAGTGCACTGTCATAACTCCAAGCTTACATAATTGCAGTTTGTGATCAAGGAAAATATGCGATTACTCAGATATTAGGATTCCCCGACACCCAACAACCCCATCGATTTTTTGAATTGCTCGATTGTCATGCATCCATCCTCGCAGTAGGATGCGAATCGCTCGCTAATCTTTTCAATTTCTTCATTTGCCCAAATTTACATGATTAGCTGAATCGGCTGTCTGCTCTTTATTTCATATTATTATCGAACTTATAGAAGATAGTATTTGACTCAGAGATAGATAATTAATGAAATTTTGGTTATATCGTTGATAAATTATTTTGATTCTGAAAATGGAGAAAGGAAGAAAATAAGGATCTTCCATTGTCTGGGAGTAAAGCTCCAAGACACCCTCATACTTAGATTCTGCCTACAAGGAGCTCCTCAGACATGACCATAGAGCCAATGCTCTCAAAAATAGAACAAAGGTCCTTAACCACAACCAAGAGCATATCCTCAAACAGATCGAAAATAACGAAGATAAAATATCAAGACTGTAGTCGGTCAAAATGAGTCACTCCTTGGATGTCAGAAAAGTATATATAGATTGATCGTAGCTCATGCGAGATAAGGCTAGGAAGACCTAAAAGATCAACGAAATGAAGATGTAAAACCTGAAGAGAAGATAGACCCACCACCGACAAATGAGTACTGTCCACCTCGAGAAAAGTGATCACCTTCAGAGCAGGAAAAAAGAAGTTTTACACCTCAGGTAGGAGCACAGTCGGCGCATATAAGCCAACAAATAGGCTGAAATGCAGAAAAAAAAGTAAGCCAGGAATAAGATCCACAATGATTTGATGGAAAGCAGACAGACCATTCAGAATTATTTCAAAAACAAACACCAGACCATAGTCTAAAGCACAAGATAAGACATTAAGAAACTTAACTAAAAAAGAACCCAGTCAGAGGTTGGGGACATGCAAGATTCGGGAGTGAAAGTTAACCAAATGGAAAGAGATTTAAAAATGCTGAGGAAAGTGGCTGTGTAGAGCAGAGACTGCTACCTAAAAGGCCAGAAGTAAAATAGACTGAAGTTGGTTCTTAACCGAGAAGGAGAATAGACCCACCCTTTGCTCAGGCGAATCTAAAATGTGATGAGCAAGTATACCAAAATCAACTGAGCTTCATCTCAGGTGATACTATCTTTATTAATAATCTCCATGACTAAGTATATACTAGCCCTTGTGCCTCTGCTGGTCATATTCGGAGCCATCAACACCATTGGTACCCCTCTCATCATCAAGAACTCAAATTGCAAAATTTACAAATCGTAGATAGCACCACTGGAGCTAAGTTTTTTCACCCCTTTATGCAATCAATCTGTATGTTTGTCGGATAGGCCCTCATTGGCTTCGTCTACTTGATTTAATGGCTCCGAGATCGAAAGGTGCAGTATATTGACAAGACAGGATTTTAGGAGAAGAAAGCAGCACCTGAGTGGATCGTAATATTCCCTTCCGTAATGGACCTTCTATCAACATTGCTTAGCTATACTGCCCTCAACATGGTCGAAAGCTCGGTCTGGCAGATCTCAAGAGGAGGTAACATTGTGACTACCTGCCTCCTCTCAATATGCTTTTTGAAAAGAGTCTATGGTAAGGGGCCACTTTTTGGTTGTTTTTTGGCATTTTTGGGCATCACTGGAGTTCAAGTGGTAGCTATTGTTTATTCTGACTCATCACAAAGCACATCCTTGCAGAATCAGGTGATCGGGACTATTCTGCTCGTTTTATCGATTATTTTCAATAGTATGGGCCTTATTGCAGAAAAATGGATATTCAATAAATACTAAATCAGTCCACTCAAAATGGTATTTCTCTAAGGCGTCTATGGACTTATAGTCCTGATTCCCCTCACTGTTGCCTTTCAGTACATTCACTGTCCTTGGGAGAGTGCCAGTGAGTGTGTTTAGGTCGATGGGGAATACTACATGGAAAGCATATCAAAGTACTGGAATCAGGTCTCTTCAAGTACTTTTTTGATGCTACTCAACGTTGGTCTGGTTGTATCGATTGGAATATCAGTTCCTATAGCAGTTACAGTTTCTAAGTTGATCTCTCCAGTGTCCCGATCACTAGCCGACGTATGCCGGACTGTATTCATTTGGCTATTCGGCATAACCATCACCCTCACCATCGGAACCGACCCATAGTATCCTGAGTACAAAGACATGTAGGACACAAGAGTGATTGTGAATGTGCTGAAGGCGATAGGCTTTTTAGTGTTGATATTCGGGACGATGCTCTACCACGATATGATACCGATATTCAAGAAGAAAGAACCCGAGGACATCAGCGAGAGTTTGCTGTAAACATAGCCTTAGTTGTAGTCAGAAACCGGTTTCGGAGAGGCTAAGGTTCGAAGTTGAGTGATGAGTGTGTATATACTGCTATTAAATTAAGATAAATAATAATATATATATTGTGGCATTGCGTGATGACAACTTAAGCACTGGTCTCTGAACCTATGATTACATAACAATCCAACACTGACCCCACTTTGACCCCTTATATCTTTAAATTATCCCCATCCTCCTTAGCCTGAATGACTGTTGTCTTAAAAGACGACTTGATATTTGGCAGTGAGTGATGAATGGTTTATTCTATAATTAGTTGGGTAGTTACGGAACATCCGCATCATGCAACATCCTCCTAGAAAGTTGCCTAAAACACTCAGAAATGAGCTTCAGACAGGCACTGCTCTTTTGATTGGTCGTTAAGGCGTCGACCTTCCTCGCTTCAGATAATCAAAAACGAGAGATAATCGCCATGCAAAGTCCCTAGTCTGCAAGGAGAGATTTTTTTCCAAGATCTAGGACCTGCAGCTTCTATCAGCTCATCAACTCAAGATCAATGGTCGATAGCTCGGCTCTTCTTTGAACACTGATCCCTTGAAAGTCAAGGCTAAACCGAAAAAATATTCTCTGAACAAAAATTTTATGGAGGACCCAGTTGAAGGTTACTTTGACAACCTTACTCGAGAGAGACAAGAAGAGACAGTCCATAGCAAATACTAAATTGCATTGGGCTCATCTCCTGAAAAAGGAATTGGTTCGTTAGGATAGCTTATCTCAATCAATCAGTAGAAATAAAATTCATCGGACGAAAACAGCAAATTTCCATAAATAAGTACCAATTAAATTGCATTAAACAGTGTTCCACTGACTGAGAAGAAGACCTATCAATATCGCACGGCACATCGTAGGTCAGACAGAGACAAGGACAATTTGGCACTAATGAAGAAAATGAAGAGAAGGGATACTGTGATTGAACACCACCAAGACAGAGGAGGCTATAAAGGAGAGTAGATCAAAAATAAGCAAGAGATCAAAAAAGTGATAAACCTGATGCAGTACAGGTAATTTTTACTGTCTGTCAACCTGACCAACCAGCTCATCAACCCACCTGAAGACTAAGTGTTGTACAAGGCCTATATCTGTAAGGGAAACAATGGCCTTCTCGTTAAAAGCATATTCAAAACACGGCCGTGGTGGAGCTTTCGAGTGGCCAATGAGATAGAGAACTGCAGTTTAGTATGGACAGAATGGAAAAGAAACAAGACAATGGAATAACTAAACACGCTTCGGCACAAGGAGCTGATAAAAAATCCTCCTCTTCCGTATAAACTATAGATAAAGACCAGCAATAGGGAGGTAAGGGAAAAGATGGAGAAAAAGTTTTGGAACCTATCCAAAGTGGTGGGAAAAAGCTACAACATATACAAAAAATATGAAAGTTCTATGCTTAGCGAAAACTACTTCACCAACACATCCAAAATCAATAGCAAAGCCTTTGAAGAAGTCTGTGGGAAGATGGTCAACTCGGAATAGTGCTGCACATAGACCAATAAGGACAGAAAGCTTGTCAACCACATTCCAGGATGCTTCTATTTACACTCTAAAAAACTATTATTCACTTCAATGGCCAAGTACTATAAAAGGTAACCATATTTTTTATTCAGACTAAACAAGAATGTATTTACTGTCATCCCCAAGACCTTCCTGATTACGAACGGCATCAACGATCCTTAGTACGCCAGTTTTTGCTAATACTTTTAGGAGACAGCTAGCAAGGGAAAAAAAGGAAGCAATGTATGGATCTGTAAGCCAGGATAAAACTCCAACAGAGGGCACGGCATCGAAGTTGTGAGTTCTATTTCATAAGTTAGAGCCCTGGTCAGTCAGAAATGTGGCTCTTCTCGCACTCTCATTGTTCAAAAATATATGGAGAATCCCTACCTGTACAACAAGAGAAAATTTGACATAAGAGTCTACATTCTGATAACCTGTGTAAATGGGTGTGTGAAAGGGTATTGGTATGAGGAAGGTTATGCACGAACCACCAGCAAATAGTATACTCTCAAGAACCTCGACAATAAGTTAATTCACCTCACCAACGATGCTATTCAGAAAAAAGGGGAGGAGTACGGCAAATTTGAAGGCTGCAATAAGATAAGTTTGACGGAGCTTGAGAGGTATGTAGAGGCCAATTCTGATGCCAAATTCAAGCCTGCTTACGATAAAATGAAGAGTATTTCAACTGAGCTGATTGAAGCAGTATCGCGGAAGATAAACCCTCAGCACAAATAGTATTGTTTTGAGGTTTTCGGGCTGGACTTTATGCTTGACGACAAGCTGAATCCCTTCCTTATTGAGGCTAACTCTAACCCTTGTCTTGAAGTGGATGGCAGTGTCTTGGGAAAGGTAATTCCTCGCATGATATAAAATGTTCTTCGAGTGGCAGTTGACCCCATCTTTCCTCCTCCCTACTCATAAGTCATTCGCAATAAATACATTGCAGGCAGTTCATTCGAGACCAACCAGATGGTCCTGGTTTACGATTCTCTCCACGACAATCCCTGGCTGAGCAAGTAGGAGGTTGACGAGGAGGCTGAGCTGAACTAGAAAGAATGCTAGTAATTTGAGGGTGAGGATGACGAATGAGTGATACTTTAATATAAATTTTCTCACTCGACTAATAAAATAAACTCATAATGGATAAGAGGCGAGTTCTGAAGGAATTCTAGTGGTTTGAGGTGCAGACAAAAGTGAGACAGATTATCAGCGAAGTGCTGCAGCCACTAGAAGAGAGAATAGTCCTGAACACAACAGCTATTGATGAAATCAAAGTGACGGCAACTGAGTAGATGGCTAAGATCGACTACTTGAGAAAAATGGTCAGCAACGATCCCAAAATATTTGAGCACGGCATTTTCAGTACTATCGAAAGTAAATTCCAAGAGAGTGCCATCCAGATTCGTGAGGTGGAGGGTAAACTAAGCCTGATGGAGCAGTTTATGGATAGTAAAGTGGCCCTACTTGACCGGCAGGTGAGGGAATCTTCCGAAACAATAAGCAGCATCAATGAGTTCAAGGAATATGTGAAGGGATAAATTAGCAGCCAGAGCGACAAGTTAGTCCGCAGCTCTGATAACATATTCGCTAACTTCGACCAGCTCAATTCATAAATCACGAAACTAACTATTGAAATGGATAAGTGTCGCAACATTTGCTCAACTTCTGCACTTAAAGTCAAGCAAACCTAATAGTAACTTCAAAAAAAACATGATCTCGCTTCTAAGGAGCTGAGTGTCTTTGAAGAACAGCTTAAAGAGATCAAGTTGAGTCTGGAGTTGAGTGAAGGACAAATGGGACGTTTGCACCAGTAAATAAAAAGGGTCGGACAGTTTGAAAAATATACTCGGAAACTTTAGCAAAAGATCAATGATATGTCCATCGAAACCAAAAATTTGGAATACAAGATAGAGGTCATTCATCCGATGCTCACGCTTGCCCAAATCAATCAGTACACTCGCCAAATACTGCCTCCAAAGCTACGCAACAACATTTGTATCCACTTTTACAACACTTACCGCAGTATGGCGTAAATAGTCACCGAGCATCAATTTGATTACTAACGAGTAAATCCCAGTAAAAAGGAAAATATTAACATTATCAAAGAGGTGCATCAGAGAGCCACAAAAACGGCCTTTAAGTTGAAAAAACAATATCTGACCGAACAGGGCATCGACCTCGATGCTTTGACATACGATAAACGGCAGGAATTATTAGAGAAAACAGAGCTGAAAGTATAATTTGGTGAGATGGAAGATATGTTTGGAGGAGATTCCCCAAAGAAGAAGCCGATGTAGGCAGATGAAATAGCTAGGTAGATGGGAAAAGAGAAAGAGGCGTGGCTGGCTGAGCTCAAGGAAAAAATAGCCCTTTAGCTGGCAGATTCCAAGATTTACCTCACTGAATTGGACTAAATTATGCGGAAATAGCTGTAGGTAATCCAGAAGGCAGTCAACAACTGTCTTTAATCTTTCAAAAATATCTAACTTAGTACCCAACTGCAACAGAAATATAGCAAAGAAGTGGAGGAAAATTACAAAAAAGAATTATAAGGAGTCAACAAGGATATGAAAAAATTGGAAGGAGTCATCAGATTGTCGCACAATATTCTTCAGGCCTTCCATAAAATTGAAGAGCAAGACGAGCTTGATAGGATGCAGATTGCCCTGGTGGGAGTCAGATAAAATTACAGGGATTAAATAAAGGAATAAAGATATATACTTCATCGAAAAGACAAAGACAAATCCTCTAGTATCGAACTCAATAAGGACTGTCTTTCATGTTCTGGAAACCCTAACTATTACCACTAATTTTTCAAAATGGCGTGCCTTAACTACAACTCCTCGCCTGTCAAATTCAATAACTAAATATATGAGAGATCAGATCTACTCCAAAAAATTCAGAAAAATATCCAATAGATCAGCAAAGAATTGATGGATCCCAACGAAAAAAATCACAATAGAAGTCAGAATTTCAGCAGACCCAGCAAAAAAATAGGTCGATACGAAAGCAACTAAATTTTTACCGTACCAGACAGGGATACTCGATCTGCCAACACAAAGGAAATTATGAGAAATTTGTCTGTGTCCCAAGAAGTTCTGAAGCACAAGGACGGTGAGGCTCCTCGTATAATAAATTCTAAAGATCTGGCGGAGGAGTACATGGTCAAGAATCGAAGCAAGATATATAGTCGGAGAAAAGAAAGCGGATATCGATAGTTGAAGGCACGTTTAGAAGCAGGAAGCAAGGATCAGATGCAGCATATGCTCAGGGTAAGCAGCTTTTTCAATGACCTCAAGCGACAAAACATATAATTTATGAAGTGAAGAGAATCATTAATTTTGATATTGATACCCTGCCGAATATATTTAATGATTTAGTG
>Ga0100402_1002375_pt1 | contig 21190 bp, 26 predicted proteins | sample CryGeyme20150102_FD_80419 | JGI IMG/M metagenome (GOLD analysis project Ga0100402, IMG submission 80419) | Groundwater microbial communities from Crystal Geyser aquifers in Utah, USA - Crystal Geyser metaG 2015-0102 | ecosystem: Environmental > Aquatic > Deep subsurface > Groundwater | place...
AAGTTTTGTTATTGTCGGCGTTCTTAAACTTCGACGAAAACGGCTGGTAGCATATTATGACTTCAAAAAATCCTTGCTTGTTTCAATCCTTTTAACCCAAGTCTTTGCTTTTTATGACTTACAATTGGTCGCTTTAAGCGAATTTGCCTTTAATATCGCTCTCCTAACCGCTCTCAATCACATTATCAACTTGGAAAAAGCTACCACCTCTTAAATACTTCTTCAGAAACAGAAGTCCTGTGATATTATTAAAGACGTCATTTAATTATTGGTTTTAAGATCGAGGTGAGTTTTTCTTGATTTTCAACCACAAACCAAACAATATAGGCAACAATCCCCGGAAAAACAACAAATTTTTCAAACCACTTGCCTGTTTTGATTCTCCATCTTTTTATTGGAGGAAAACCGACTTTCCATTTGAGAGGGAAGAACAAAGGCAAACCTTCTTCGGTAAAAGAATCCAAAATAAGATGGGAAAGGTAACCAATCAAAAGAGCATCGAAAACAAGATGAACATTAAGAAAACCGGGGTTTAAAAGCTTGGGTAAAATCCAACCTAAAATTTTATAAAACAAAAAAACGCCCAGGAGGGAATGGGAAAGAGTACGATGAGATAAAAAGAGATTTCTCAAAACTCTGCCGATGAAATTACCACCCGGTAAAAGATCCCAAAGTCTGTTGGACGCTTGGTCAATATCTGGAAGAAGTGAACCGACGACGCTGCCAATAGATGCAGTAATCGCCGTTACTAAATTCAATGATGCAGGGGGATGATAAGTTGCTGCCGTAATTAAACTCGCGAAGGCGAATAAATCATGGGTGCGAGAGGTCATGAAGATATATTATCTTATTATAGTTTTCGGGGGCGAAATTCGCCTTTTCTCTTTTCTGCCTGATCGCCTATTTTATACTCATCGTAGGTTTGCCTATCAACCCCAACTTTTATCTGCTTGCCTTCATCGGTTTCAAAAATCAAGGTAAAATAATCTGTTTTTCTGTCTGTATCAAAATCTTCGCCCTCAACGTATTTTTTTTCAACCAATTTTCCTTTCCAGGCACTGTCTCTTCCTTTTTTTACCAGCTTAAAAACCAAAACAAAAAAACCAACAACCAGTAAAAGAAAAAATCCGCCGAAAATAATCATCGGCAAAAATACTACTGTTTTCTCCATACACTTATTATATTCCTAAATTACTCAAGTTCGCAATCCTAAAATGTAATTTAGAAATATAAACAGAGCTTGATTCTCTCCGCCAGCTGGCGGATCGAAAAACGAATACCTTTAAAAATTGCAAACTACAGTAAGATGAGTATATATAAAATAAGTTACTTGTAAAGATAAAACACGGTTTAACAGGGAATCTTTTACTTCTCTTTTTTCAGATCAACACGTTTTTTTTCAATTTGCTCAATCATTTTCTTGAACTTTTCTAACTTCGAAGTGCAGAAAAACTCTCTGCAAACTTGGGGTCTTATTTTGTGAATAGAGCATTTATTCCCTTCAAGATAGAAGCAACTACCGTCTTCTTTTTGTTTGAGAACATTTGCTCCGCGCACTGTTGCCTGGCGGAAACTATCAATCGAGCCAAACTCTTCAAACTGAGTTCTGTATTCCCCCGAGCGGTATTCTTCTTCGCTTAAATTAATTAAAAACAAAGAACAGCAAACAGCACATTGAGAACATTTGTCTTCCATATAAAATTTCTATGTTTAGCGAGCCGGTCTAGGACCTTTCAATTTTTTCTATCCTTCCACCTCGGAGGGAGAAACCCATTGACATCTTTATCTATTCTTCATTCTTATCTAATAAGTGCTTCAGTTGTTCTGCTCCTCTGGCAATATCGCCTAAAGTTCCTAAATTACTTGGGAGTATGGTCGCAAATCGAAGGTTTATAATCCCACCAGTTTCTTATATCGTTACAACGTCCTTCATTCTCGACTAGAACGTGATGAGGACAGGGATGAATTTCGCATTTCATTTATTCCTTTTGCTGAGCATGCCGGTCTCGGTAAATAATTTCAAGCAATAATAACCAAGTATTAAATTGAAAGAATCTTTTTTCCCAATTCTTTCGCTTTGCTAATAAAATAGTCCTGCCACCCTTTCTTTTTCAATGGTTTAATCAACTTGGGATAATCTTTTAATTCAGTTACTAATAAAAATTGTGAACCCAACTTAATTGGATCAACATTCCAATCGAATTTTATGCGTGCTTTTTTAAGCAAATTATCTAAAGTGAATTTGTATTTCTGTTGAATCATATACAAATCCATAAAGTCACGACTTCTTGGTTTTTGATAGATCGTGAATAATTTATCAACTGCTATGTCCAGAATACTGTTAACCTTAATACCTTCGTGTTTTTGTGATGCCTCAACTTGTGGAAAAGGAAAGTAGGTAAACTCAGCTTTTAATGAGGAATTGGCAAAATCTAAAAAAAATAAGTTGCGGTTGTAGCTGGTATTAATATCCATACTTTTATACCCCAATTTTGATTGTATGGATTTAAAAAATATAGTGATGGATTGTATATCAACTTCGTCTTCGGAAAAAAAATCCAAATCTTCTGAATAACGATAAGGAATGTAATACTCAGCCAGAGCAGTACCTCCTGTGAGATAGAACTGGTTAACCAATTCTAAATTCTTTGAAAAGAGCTCGAGAAAAAGCGTTTGTTTTTTAGTTAAAATCTTCTGCTTATCCATTAAGAATAAATTCCAAATATTTCTTTTTTTGAGGGTCAATGTCTAATCTGGGTAAATATTTTTTAAGTTTGGCTCGGCTTAGACGGGCTTTTCCCAAACCAAAATTTACTAGTTGTTCCAATTTCCAGATGGTATACTTTTCCGGAAATTTAGATAGTAATTTTGTATCAGTACTCCAGTTTCTCATACCTATATTATACCATTTTCTGAAGCTGTTTTCTTTCAAAAAGATATGTTATTGAAGCATTACAGTCATAAGAGTCTCCGCCTTGGCTTGCACCGAGTGGTTCGACAAGCTCACCATAAACTTTGCCGAAGTGCTGGCACTGGTTGATCTATGGTGAGTGTAGTCGAATTACTACTTGGTAACTTTTTACCCAGCCTTCACGGATAACAGTAGTTGTCTACGTCTACTATTCGTAGCGAGCCCCCAAAAAGGACACGAACTCCACCTTTTGGGATAACCTGTTCTACTAATTTATCTCCATCTTCAACCAGTGGGGTTTTAATCATTTCCCGCGGAAGATGAACTCTACTAATTCTTACATCGGTTAATGCAATCGCAGGAACTATTACCTGTAAATCTCCATTTCCAAGGAGATTGCCTCTTAATGGCGCCGAAAGTCCTTTTGCTAATCTGTCGTTAGAATATCTGTCTTTTAATGAATCGTCTGGCTCAAAGGCACTTAAGGTAAAACTTCTACTTTCGCATCGGGCATTGTCACGCCAGGTCGGTCGCTAATTGTTTGTCCCTCTTGTATTGCATTAACTTCTTTTGCGGTTAAATAGATATCTATACTTTTTTCGTTTCTTTCTGTTCTCATTCGCGGTATTATATCACACAAATTTTGAATCGAATTACTGAGCGGGCCGGTCAAGACCTGTTTAGACATCATAATTTTAGTTGTCACTAAAAGTTAATTTGCCCTTGTTTTAATGCGTCAATATCTTCAGTTATAGAGTTTAAATTTTCCATCTCTTTCTCTAATTCTACTTTGTTGCTTTGTAACTTCTGGATTTTTAAAAAATACTTTTCAATGTGTGGGTGAGAAAAAGCGTTTTTTAACTCAATAGCCCTATTTACTTTAGTGCCAAATCCAGTACTAATTAATTTTAAATTTGTTGCACAATCTAATTTTTTTTTAAAATTCATGGGGCTAATTAAAGTATTTGATTTCGAAACAATCTCTAAACGTTCTTCGCTGGTTAATTTTTCTTTTAATCCCTCTGTTAAATAAATCCCAATTAATGTATCTAAAATAATGTCTAACCAAGAAATAATATGTATTAAATTATTACTAAGGGACTTTAATTTAACAGGAATAAATTTTTCATCAGCAAATTTCCACTGATCCAGTTTCTTTTGTAAAGTTCTTATTTTATTACCATTACCCTGTTGCATAATAATTAAATATTGCTTCTGCTGAGCATATCGGTCGGGACCCTTGTGATCCCATAACCTTACCCCTAGTGTATCACAATTAAAGCCAAATGAGACAAATGAGACACTATAAAAAAGGTTGTCTCAATTTATTGTTGATATAGTTTGATATATTTTATGAAATAATTCTGAGAATAAAGGGAACGACCCTCATCGTTGGTAGTTTGTATTTATAAGCGATTTTATAATAAACGTAAGCATATTTTTGAATTCGTAACTCTAGAGCTTCCTGAAATTTCCTATCGTCGTCCAAATCCTGTATCAGGTTACCCGCCGCTCTTTCAAAGGCTGGAGATAACAATTTTCTTTGATAATCTTCTTTGGCCGTAGAATATTCGTCTAACTTTTCTTCGATTAGCTTGGCTAACTCCTTTTCGATCTCTAGATATATTCTTAAATCAGAGGGAACTCTCTGGTATGGGCATGTTGGCTCTGATTGTCGAAGAATAAAACTCCTAAGCTGTTCGTAGCTAAAGTCTAAAACTTGCGAGAGCCTTTTAGCTCTTTTTAATAATTTCTTGTTTTGATACCCTTCCCTTAAAAGGGAGACAATTATTTTTCCAGAATATGAGTTAGCAAATAAGAAAAATCTTACACTTTCGTAATTTTTTACCACTGACTAATTTTGGAGTCAATTCTAAGAAAATACAAAGAAAGGTTGTTTTTGCGAAATATTTTATCCAATTGTGCTTTTGGAAATTGACGCTTTAAACACGATTCTGACCAAATGCCTGGCTCTTTACAAACAAAGCCACGTGTTATACCGTACCTGTTAAGCCCACCGGGTTCGGTTACTGCATTTACTCGTTTAGGAAAAATTCTTAAAACTTTCTTTCTACACAAAGTATCCCCAAACCGGTCTTTGGCTTATTTTTAACGACAACGTAACCGTGACCTTTCAAGAAATCTATCAAAGCATTTGGGTCACAATTGGGTATTTGGCTTCGAACGTGATACTCAAGAGCGATTCGGCGAATTCTCTTAAAAATATCTGGAGGGGTAGAGAATAATATTTCATACTCTGCTCCCTCACAATCCATTTTCAGAAATCCACATCTCGCAATGGCATTGGCTTCAAAGATATCTTCTAAACGAATACAATGAACCAGTTCTGTTACTCCCCCTGTGCTAAAGAAACTTGCTCCCGCATCATTAGTTTCATCAAAAGTTAATTGCCTACTTGTTGTATCACTGGCAATTGCCATTTGACACAGGTGAACATTTGTTAAACTGTTAATTGCTACATTTCTTTGTAGAATTGCAAAATTTATAGGGCTTGGTTCATAACTATAAACAAAACCACCCCCAGCTCTTTTAGCAGAATAAATTGTGAAGGCACCGATATGCGCTCCAATATCAATTACCATATCACTCTTCTCGATGTCAAAACCGGGAGGGGTATAATCTTGGCGTATCCAAACTTCATTTATTGGAATTTCGTCTGGCACCCTTTTTTGTAAATCTTCGCGGTATAAGATTATTGTCCCGTCTGGAAAATTTCTTGTCGATAATGATTCGGGAAATCTACTCATTTTTATGCAATACTTAGAGATTTTAATGCTTGCTCAAAAATTTGACTTCCTGTCTTGTCTATCGGCCTTTGAGAATGACCTTCGATTACTAAAATAACCTCTTGATAATCATAACCCTGTGACAATAACAACTTAAACGTCCCTCTATCTTCACTCCTTAGAGATCTTTTTGGATTGAGTGCGAAACCGGAAATACGAATCGCCCATGTTGCAATCGAGTAAGGTAATGATTTTATCCTGAACAAAAATTCCCTCCCTTTAGAATCTTCAAGAGGAAGTAACACAGTGGGGACTTTTAAAACTCTATCCGTCCTTTCTTTTAAACTAAATTCTAATATCCCTGTTCCCGAAACACTCACTATTTCAACAAATTGAATCTCAAGTCTTCTGGGAGCAATTTGACCGGATACCACATCAACATCGTACTCCAATCTGTCGACAGTTTTTTTATAAGCTCGAAATTGAGTTTCTGGTTCTTTAATTTCTCCCGTTATGAGAGCCTCGATTTTTGGCAAATCATAACCAAGATTTGCGACATAAATATTAGCATCCATATCTCGATGCTCCAGTCTATTTCCTGTTAATGCCTCAATAGCATAACTACCTGTTAATATAAAGTGTGCTTCCGGGAGAGAATTTACAGTTGAACTCACAACTGAAAGTACGTGGAGATCTAAATCCCGTTTCTTTTCGGCCAATAATTCGCAATCTTTTCCCTGCAATTCTTTCAGTATAGACATATTTTATTTCCTCGCGATAGCAACGGATTTAAGAACTTCAAGAGTCTTACTGGCCGTTACCTGCCAATTATATCTCTGAACTTGCGATAGGCCTGTCTTTATTAATCTTTGCCTCATATCTTCATCCTCAATCAAAACACTCAAATGTTCAGCAAACCCCAAAGCATCATATGGATCCGCGTATAAAGCAGCTTGCCCGCAGACTTCTGGAATAGCTGACACATTAGACGCGACCACAGGAACTCCACAAGCCATCGCCTCCAGCGGGGTGAAACCGAAACCTTCATATAGTGAAGCGGTCGCAAAAATTTCTGCACCGCCATAAATAGCGACGAGATCCCCGATTGGAACAGAAGGTAGTAATTTCACCTTGCCTGTTAAACCCAGACTCTGAACATGCTCTTTCAGTTGATTGTAACCTGCCCTATATCCAGTTGCGTCATTGGGTCCAACTGCCACGAAACCTATTCCTTTTCCAGGTAAATGGCTTTGGTTGTAAGCATCGACAAGGGTATGTATATTTTTGTGGGGCGCATAGCTGCCTGTTGTTAAAAGATACCGATCAGGTAACGAATAGGCTTTTCTTATTCTTTCGTATTCTGATTGACTTCCTCTTGGTTTGAAGGTATCCAAGTCTATCCCATAGTGTATTACAACAACTTTATCCGGGGTTACTCCAAGGTGTTCAATAATTTCGGCCTTACTAAACTCCGAACCTGTGATTATTGCATCGGCTCTCCTGGCGGAGTAAGTTCTACTTAAATACAAAGCCTTTTTATTGGTTCTGTTCAGGTACTGGCCGGCCAATTCAGGTTTGACAATCGGAAGAATATCGTGCATGGTTAAAACATACCCAACGGGAACGATAAATTGGCCACGATTATGGGGATGCCAAACAACATCAAGCCCAAGTTCTCTTTGTTGCCAAGGATTAAGTAATTGCTCGCAGACTATTGTTGACCATGGATCGTGTTTATCAGAGAATGAAAGCGATTTAAACTCTGCTTCGCTAATACCAAACTTGTTTTGAGGGGCACTGTTCGGATAGTGAAGCAGAACAAAACGATACTCTCCACCAAATTGCCCAAATTCACGTAAAATGTTTTGCGTATAGACTGTAATTCCCCTGTCTTCACGACCTGTTTTACCAATATTTATTCCGATTCTAATTTCTGAATCTTTAAACATTTTATCTTGTTAAACCTCGGCTTTCTCGTCGAGATCTAAGTGACTAAGAATTAACTGTTTATGCGGTTCTGAGTTTAAAAACGGTCCCAAATCAATGGGTTTTCTTGATTGGCCTTGGGTGATCCCTTTTCCGTTAGTCACGGGATGATCAAGACAATCCCAATCTACTTGTCCAAAAAGAGTTGCAATTACTCGAGAAGCTTCACTGAAAGTGTGTACCTCAATTGTTAAGTCGCCACTGGCCGAGGAAGAATCGGGCAGATTTGGTTCATACTTTTTTCCAGCAGCTACTGCGCTGCATAGCTCGGCAACCTGATAACGAAGTGCACATTGAAGTAAAAAATCGGACGCAATACTAGTTGCCCCGGGGTACTTGGCAACGATATTTACAGCTATTTCGTTTGCCATTTCTTGAGAATAAATCAAAGATTTTCTGGCGAAGACGTCAAGGTTGTTCTCGGCCATTGCCGCACGAAAGTGCCTTAATCTGGCCTGTACATGATCCGCTAGATCAATTCTCGCAAAATGCATAAACGCGGCATTCATAACCACTTGTTTATCGGAGGCTGCCAACAAACTGTTCATCCGACTGTCGGAAGTGATACCTTGACATCCAAACATCATCTTTATAATTTTTGTGTCGACAAGGAGCAAGCTACCTTTGAGTCTCTTTTGTGGTCTGTGTACTGTGGTAAATTCTCTTGCTAACGGATGTTTATCTGCTTCAAAAATCCTCATAAACGCAATTTCTTGGGGTGATAACTTAATTCCAGCCCCTATCAGCACTTCTAGCGGGTAAGTCGCATAATTTGCCCCAACCACTGGTTTATCACCTTCATGCCACATGTTGTAAAACGCTCTTGGAAGTCTTGATATATCCGCATCAGTTAAAAAAATTCGTTGATAACCATCTTCTTTTGCACGGCGTCCAATCGTTTTTTCGGCATTAACCAGTCCTGGGGGGGTCTTGATAAATCTTACGTTAGCATTAAATCTTGATTTATCAATTTCATAAGAAAGCGGAATCTGGCCCTGGGAGACACGTGGGCCATTAATTCCGACAACAATTTCGGCGTCGACGCCAAGTTCGCCGAGGCAACCGTCTATGTTTCTTAAACAGGCATCCAGCACGTCAATACCCTCCCCGTCATAAAAGGGGACTCCAACCACTGTTCGTTTATCTGTCAGCCGTTCAACCATAAGACTATAGGGCATTATACTACTTTTTTTGTGAAGTCTAATAACCTTGTCTATTACCGGCTAATTCTTGGAATGCCCGCAGATAAGACTCCCAAACAATCTCTTGGTGAGACTCAGCATCAATATCGATGACCCGAGTTATCTCTTTTAAGGCCTTAACTGCTTCGATTGTGTAAGTTGAATGTTCAAAATACCGTCTTTCTACAGAGTCTATATCAACACCGATTCTTTCTCCTCGTCTCACACCTCTTCCTGAAAGTCGAGCCATACATGTTTCTAAAGAAATACTCAAATTTAGACATCCGAGCAATTCGTGACCACCTGTCTTAATCGCCTCTATGAATGGTTCTATTGCGTCGACAAATCTCGGGTATCCGTCGACCAGAACGATAGAATTACGCGTATGTTGCTCGATGTACTCAAAGATAACCCCGTTTACGATTCGGTGATCAAGAAGGGCCGGGGCGCTTGGATTATTAATCTCCAGACCGAATGTCGATTGGATAACTCCAGTACGGATGTCTCTTAATCTATTTCCGGCAGAAATATGGAAGACTGGATAGTCCGCGCGAGAAAGCTTAACTAATCTTTCTGAATGAGTAGTTTTTCCAGCCCCGGGAGTTCCGTGAATAACTACAATTTTAGCCATGAAAGATATTATAGACTAAAGATGCGTTTTTTCAACCGGATGGGTTAATTTTTACAGGTGAGAGGTATCGTTCCACGCTAACAGTTTCCAACCGTTTTTTTTGGTGTATGCCAAATGAGATATGCCTGTATTTTCTAGCCTTGAATGGTAGTAAAATTGCCAAAAAACCTCGGGACTAAGTTTGTCTTGGAGAATCATATGTAAAATGACCATGATCAATATGCCTATATGAGATACACACAAGATATTCTGCCCGTCATCGTGTTCCAATAAACGCTTCTCTACTTCTTTGGCACGATTAAGCAAGTCGTTAAAAGATTCATCGTCAGAGTATTTCCAGTCGGCTTTTGACTGGTTCTCTTTGGTAATCTCAAATATTTTTGAAGCCTTGGGGTGATCGTAGCTTAATCCTTCTATCTCAGACGGTCTTCTTCTTTCTTTTAGAAATTCCCAGTATTCGACAGACAGACGTAGTTCCTTAGAAATTACTTCTGCAGTTTGCTTCGTACGCAAGGAAGGGCTGGCATAAATAACCTTGATGTCTTTACTTTTTAACCTTTTGGCCAAAAATTGTGATTGTTTAATCCCTCCCTCGGATAATCGGACATTTTCTCCTTGGTGGGTACTTTTTACATTTCCTTCTGATTCGCCGTGCCTTACAAAGTAAACATTCATGGTCAGTATTTTACCTCAAAGTTAGGTTCAAGTAAATAATCTCCTTACAAAATTATCAACAACTCGAGTTTAAGAGAAGAAATCACGCCAGAAGAATGGGAAAAAAAGACGTAATTTAATTCACTCAGTAGTTACTTCCTAAATTTTAGGAAGATAACTCCAAAAAGAACTTTTCGGAAAAAGCAGGTAGAAAAATGGTTATTCAAAAATCTTTTTTGGAATAAAAGAATAATCGAGATATTGGTTCAACCGTGGAGATTTAAAAACAAAGACGAGTATTTTGGCAACTTTAGGATCGAACCTAATTTTGAAAGATAAAAAGTTGCTGATAGACGATCACAAACCATTCTTTTTAATAGAAAAGTGTCTCTCGGAAATAAAAGCCGAAGTTCCAGAGTTCGAACCTACAAAAAATATTGATTTTACGAGCCAAACTCACACTTTAGCGTCGGTTCACTCTTTGTTGCTGAGCGGGCCGGTCTAGGACTTTTTAGTCCTTATAACTACTTTTTGCCTGTTAATAATTTCCTTTTTGTTTCACGAATAGCAATTTTTGGGAGTTGAGTAATGTTTTCTTCAATATAAATTTGAATCATATTACGGTGATTCTTTATCAAATCTCTCAACAACCATGAAATCGCTTTTGTTATTAAAATATCCCTCTCTCCTTTTAGTCTATTAATAACGGTAAAGGCTAGTTGTGCTAGACGAGTATCCGATGAGTGTCTTACTGGCCCAGTTAACAGAACTAGACTAGCTCGACGTTTATGAATATTCCTGCTTTTAGACAATTCTGAAATTAACTTTTCCCAATCATTCCATTTGATTAGTATTTCTTCACTCGTAAAATTTGATTGACATATCGAATCAACCTCCGCCCAACCCTCTACTTTAATAAGCCATTTGTCTAATAGATCCGGTTCTATTTGCTTTCTTAGTCTCGGTAAAGATTCCAGTAGTTTTCCAGAAATTGAAATTTCGTCATGGGATTTTCCATTGCAAAGTGAGTCGAGAAGATTCGTATATTCTTTTAGAGATAAATCACCATGTCTTTTAATCCAATCTTTAATAATTTGTTTCTTTATAGAAGTCTTAATTGAGTAGCCAGGCTTTGTTGATCCAATATACTCTCCTTGATGTTTAGTCCCTTGACCTTTATGTTTTTTTAGTTCCTCTAAAATTTCTAGATGGTATTTATTCATAGATTGAATCCGCTGAGCGGGCCGGTCTAGAATAATTCCTTTTGAATCTCATCTACTAATTGCGGGGAACCATCCCCGCTTAGGGCACTAATGAATTGCGGATTAAAGGAAGCAAAACGTTGTTGTAATTCGTCCTTGTTTACAATATTTGGACGATCAATTTTATTAAAAACATATAACTGTTTCTTAGTATCGATTCCTAAGCTGGATAGAACCTCCTCAACCACTGTAATTTTGTCCAGCATTAAATGATCGGAAATATCGATAACGTGTAACAAAAGATCGGCGTTGAGAGTCTCCATGAGAGTCGATTTAAAGGCGTTAATCGTTTCTGCCGGTAAATTTTGGATGAAGCCGATTGTATCGGTCACAAACACCTTTTGGCCAACCTTAGGTAAATATACCTCACCGACACCGCTATCCAAAGTGACAAAAAGAGCGTCTTTTGTTAGGTTATTTTTCTTACTTAATAAATTAAACAGCGTGGTTTTCCCCGAATTGGTATAACCAATAATGGAAACCGTTGGAATCTCGGTTTGATTGCGGTTCTCCATTTGCCGGTGCCGACTGGTAGTCAATTTTTCAAGCTGTTTCTCGATGTTTTTAATTTCACCTCGCCAATGCCGTCTCATAATTTCTGAATTTGTTTCACCGGCGCCGCGGGTACCAATACCACCTCCTTGTTGCGACATCGTAATCCCAATTCCGTATAACTCCGGACCTTTATGGCGGGTATCGGCAAGTTTGATTTGAAGTTTTGCTTCAGTGGTTGAGGCATTTTTCTTAAATATCTGCAAAATAAGGTCGGTTCTATCCCAAACTTCAATCTCCGGCTTTTGTTCTTCAAAAATTCTCCTTAAAGTATAGAGTTGGCTTGACTTAAGGTTGTCATTAACAACCGCAACATCAATTTCCTTTTCAACGATAACATTCGCCAATTCATGCGCTTTGCCCTTACCGATATAGGTAGAGCTATCGGCTCGAGTTGCGTTTTGAGTAACAACAACACTCACGCTTCCACCGAATGTCTGCACTAAAAATGTTACTTCATCAAGATTATCCTGCGTCTTCTGTCTGTTTTCATTCCACAGCACCAGGGAAATTACCATAAATTTGGGGTCTCTAATTAGGGAAAGCATTATTTGATTATACTCTTGAGGGTAGACATTTAACCTTGGGAGCTTTGAAGAGATGAACGTCGATAACAAATGGCCAAGCGGGCCGATCTAGGACCTTTAATTTTTTTAGCTTCAAAAGGCCTCGCCTTTTAGCCTCACATTACTTTTTTGGGAGAATTCCAATTTCTTCCGGGAGCTTTGAAGTTGTCTTCGTTAGGCTTGTTAAACCAGAAAAAAACAGCGATTCCGAAAACAAGAAAAGCTCCGATAATAAGGAAGTATCCACTTAAAGAAAGTTTCTTTACCATATATGACTAATTATATTCCATATGCTTTCGAACAATGGAAGAATTAATTGTAGAATAATTGATTGGGTAAATTGCCTGGAGTATCCTAAATTTACGGCAAGAGAGATAAGCCGATTTATTCTAAAAATTTTACCAATAACGAGATTGTTTGATTATGCAATTACGTTTCGTTCAAGAAATAATCAGGCCGATGTAGTAAAATTATATTATTGAAAATGTAGCGATGAGGCTCGCATGAATCGCCCTGTAGTTATAGGGCTAATAGCTTCTACTTAAAGAAGTTTACAAAATCATGAAGAGCATTAACACAAAAATAATAGCCACGATCGGCCCTACCTTCTTAGAGTTTCAATCCTTTATCGCAGAAGCAGAAAAGTGGAACAATGAACATAATAATATAGATTGTCAGAAAGAAAGTTTGTGAAAAATAATCATTGGATTAGTAGAAATGTCTTCGTTATGGGCTTAACCAGCTTTTTCAATGATGTGGCTTCGGAAATGATTTATCCGATAGTTCCAATTTTTCTTACAAGTGTTTTGGGGGCACCTGTAGCCATTGTCGGTTTGATTGAAGGTGTGGCTGAATCAACTGCCAGTATCTTAAAAGTCATTTCGGGCTGGTTGTCTGATAAGTATCAAAAAAGAAAACCTTTTGTTATCGCCGGTTATTCATTTTCAACTATTTCCAAAATTCTATTAAGTTTAGCTTATAGTTGGCCTTTTGTTTTGTTTGCCCGTTTTATAGACCGTTTTGGTAAAGGAGTCCGAACTTCGGCTAGAGATGCTTTAATTACTGAAAGTTCAAACGCCTCAGCACGGGGAAAATCATTCGGCTTTCATCGGGCGTTGGATACCTTGGGAGCCGTGGTCGGACCACTAATTGCCTTACTGGCAATTCATTATTTAGATAATAATTTTCGTTTAATTTTCTTTCTAGCTTTTATTCCGTCAACCATTGGTCTTCTTTTGCTCGTTTTGTTTGTTAAAGAAAAATGGAAAGAGCCAAACCTTTCTTCCCCTTTTTGTTTAAGTTGGCACAACCTTAATCCTTCCTTTAAGATTTTCTTAATAATTAGTTTCATTTTTTCTTTGGGTAATAGTTCTGATGCCTTCTTAATTTTACGGGCCCAGAATTTAGGCTTGTCATTGACCTTAGTTGTCTTGGCTTATGTTCTTTTCAATTTTGCCTATGCCGTCTTTTCTATACCTGCTGGGGTTGTTTCTGACAAAATCGGTCCCAAAAAAGTATTATTAACGGGTTTTTTGCTTTTTTCCGCAGTTTATCTTTCTTTTGGTCTTACAAATTCCCCTGTTATACTTTGGGTTCTTTTTCCGGTTTATGGAATTTATATGGCTTTAACCGAAGGAGTGAGTAAAGCATATATTTCGAATTTAGTACCTCAAGAAAAAATTGGTACTGCTTTTGGTGTATATCAAACTACAATTGGATTAACTCTTTTTTTAGCCTCACTTATTTCCGGACTGCTTTGGACTTATCTTGGAGTTAGTGCGCCTTTTATTTTTGGAAGTATTATGGCGGCTACATCTGCCTTACTGTTCGTTGCTTTGGAGAAAATAAAATAAATGATTATTAATCCGAGATGGCGTTTATTATAACTTATGGCGAATATCAACATCATTATCCCGATAAAGCAATGCCTCGAAAGTTGGCGATAGTTTTTTATCACTATCCTACGGGAAACTTCCAGAGTAGGGATTCGAACGGAGGATTTTTGAGGGTAAAGAACGGTTATAATCCTCGCTTTTTAAAATAACGTTTTGGAAGGAAACAAAGGGCTTTTCGAGGCACCCGAGTCACCTCGGGTGCATATACTGGCTGCGGGACTTGGATTCGGACCAAGATCTTCTGCTCCAGAGGCAGACGTCGCTACCGTTAGACTATCCCGCACTAAATTCTCTAAAACAAATCAACTTCCTGAAACATTCTACCTCAGCTTTCTTCCTAAGTCTAATTGCATTGTTTCTTACTTCCGGATGAAACCCAAGTTTAATGAGCCCTCTTTTTACATTATCAAGCAATTTTCCATTTCTGTTTGAAAAAGCAAAATTATATGTGCATGACGGCAAGTGAATACTAAGAGAACCTTCAGCCTCAAAAAGACCTTTCAAATACCAAATTAAAAAATCATTTGATTCCCAAATCCAATCGGGAATTTCTAATATAGATTTTCTTCTGTCTCCAGCAGGAATACCTAATCTTTTACTTATGCTTTTCTGATAAACCCATACCCTTATGCAATTACTTTTCTTTACTTTTTTGACGGTTGCCTCTTTTTCAAAAATCTTTGACATAACTAATGCAACATAATTAATTAATGCTGGATATTTTGTATTAAGAGACACTATCAATCTATCTGTCCTCGGAAAACTCTGAATATTACCGTCTCCCAGTGAAATTCCTATTAAAAATGCAAGTTCTTTGGATTTAACAAAATCAGGATAAGAACCTCTGATCTTTCCGGTTTTCTTCATTTCCTCTCTCCATCTTGAAAAATTATCTATTTTTTTTCTCTTAAAAGTGTCAGAAATCTTTTTTACTCTTGAATCTGTTTCTTTACTTTTTCCTTTATCCCATGGAGGAGGTCTTTTCCTTAAACTTCTAATCCATCTCTTGTGTCGGGGATCATTTTTTGGAAGCAACTGCACCAATATAGGGAATCGAGTATTTCTTCCCACAAATTAATTATACCATTAGTCAACTCCGAAAAGTATTAAAGGCTAATTTTAGCAGAAAATGGGGCTTTAAAAAAGCCAGCTTGTATCAGTAAATAGGCTTGATACTGTTGACATTTGGATCATCATTTGATACGATACAAGCAATCACGAGGGAGAATACGAACAATAGACTATGTGTCTATTTGCGACGCCTCCCACTTTTTATGGCTTCAACTCCAATTTATCTTTTTCAAAAAAAATGAAGGTTTTATATTTCTGAAATGGTTTTAATAAAGAAGACTCTGATTTTTCATTTGGAATGATAATTCCCAATAGTTTCTTCCTTTTCTCTAAATATTCATATAGACAGTAAAAATCCCCGTCTCCCGAAACAATAACCGCTTTGTCATACTTTGTATATTCTATTGCCGCGGCATGCAATACCAATTCCGCGTCAACATTACCTTTTGGTTTACCCTGACTGTCTTTGACGGTCGGTTTGAAAACTAGTTCAAACCCAAACGAACGCAGTTTGTTATACAGTTTCTGATTCTGCTTGATATAGCCAATAAACAAAAATACTTTGGTAACACGAAATTTATCGGCAAGATACCGCCTGAATCTTTTATAGTCCAATTTCCAGCCGGTATAAATTTTTTTCCTTCCTCTGAAAATATCCTTACTGGTACCCAAATTAAGATTTTGGCTGTCAATAAAGGCATAAATTTTATCCATAGAAATTTACATTACACTCTACTTTAATAGTCATAATTTTTAATGTTGAAAATCATAAAAAAAATTTTAAACGATGCAGGGTTTCTTCTTTTCCTAGGATTTCCGCGGAATTGGTGATCGGGGGAGTAAAACGACTGCCGGAGAGAGCAACTCGAAAGCTCATAAAAAAGTCGCCGGTTTTCCAATTGTTTTTTTCAATTAAGTCGGATAGACATTGTTGAATTGTTAAATTGTTAAATTGTTGAATTGTTTCCAAAACTTCTACTGCCTTTGTTAAGTGTTCCTTATATGGCAGATCGCCAAATAAGCTGACCTCAACCTTTGGTCTTTCAAAAAGAAATCCAGCCAGAGAATCTAAATCCGAAATTTTCACTATTCGATCTTGTACCAATTCGGTAACGGCAGTTTGTTTTTTCTCCTCTGCTTCTGCAAACTTTGAACTTTGCACTTTGAACTTTGAACTTAATTCGCCAACTGAAAGTTGCCGAATATAAACTCCATTAAACCAGTCAAGTTTCTTGCGGTTAAAAACCGGATTGGCGGTTTGCAATTGCCCTTTTTGAAAACTGTCCACGAACTGCCGAAGAGTAAAAATTTCCCGATTATCTTTTGGCGCCCAGCCTAAAAGCATAATGAAATTCAAAATCGCTTCCGGTAAATAACCCTCGGCTAAGAATTCTTCGCAGGAAACACTCCCTTTTCTTTTGGAAAGTTTTCCGCCTTCCGGGTCAAGAATATCAGTTAAATGACCGGTCTCGGGCAAAGGGAAACCCAAATATTTATATAAAAGTAAATGAATCGGCGTGCTGGGGAGCCAATCATGACCGCGAAGAATATGGGAAATTTTCATTTCCGCATCATCAACAGTTACGGCAAGATGATAGGTCGGAAATCCGTCGGATTTTAAAAGCATTACCTCGTCAATATCTTTAGTTTCCCAGGAGATTTCTTTCTTAATAATGAAATCGTAAAAGGAGACTTTTTCATTTTCTGGAACTCTTAGCCGAATTCCCGCTTTTTGGCCGGATTTTAGTTTTTCTTCAACCTGTTCTTTGGATAAATCTCGGCAGGAATCGCGTAGCTCGACAATCTTTTTCTGATGATTCTCTTCAATCTCTTCTTCTGTCTTTGGCTGGCAAAAACAAAAGTAAGCATGATTATCCTCAACTAATTTTTCCGCATATTTTTTATAAATTCCCGCTTCTTTCCTCTCGGATTGGATATAAGGGGAATATGGACCCCCAACAATTGGTCCTTCATCCCAGGTAATGCCAAATTTTTTCAGTGTTTCATAAATTTTCTCGGTAGCACCGGGGACTAGGCGATCCTGATCAGTGTCTTCAATCCGCAGGACAAACTTCCCACTTTGCGATTTGGCAAAGGCATAAGAATAAAGCGCGGTTCTTAATCCTCCGATATGCAAAAAACCGGTTGGACTGGGAGCAAAACGTGTTCTTACCTGCTTCATCTTCCTTGATTTTACCCTAATTTACCCATATACTCAAACTAGTAAGTTCAAAGTGCAAAGTTCAAAGTGCAAAGTTACAGTTTTTAGTTAAAAGTTGTAAAAAGCAAAAACTATTGAAACTTTGAACTTTTAATTTTAAATTTTGAACTAAACTCATGGCTAGTCTCACCATAACCGCTTACTATTCCAGAAGAATCATCAAATACGGCTCAATTGGAATTGTTATTTTGCTAATCCTGCGGTCAATTTCTATTTCCGTTCGCGCCTACTGGAAAAAAACTCACCCACCAGCCCCGCCTCCGCCAACAGTTGCCTTTGGTAAACTGCCCAAATTGAAATTTCCCGAACAACCCGGTTTGCCCACTCTAACTTTTAAATTAGAAAATATTTCCGGGACCTTACCAAAACTGGCAGATAGAACAAAAATATTTTTTATTCCCAAGCCTTACCCTAATCTTTTGGCTTGGGACAAGACAAGAGCCTGGGCAAGAGGTCTTGGTTTTACTCAAGAACCACAAAAAACCGAGGAGTTTGCCTTTCGTTTTACTACCGAAAGCACCCCCAAAACCACTCTTGATGTAAATGTCTTGACTAAAAATTTTACCCTTGCCTATGATTGGCAAAATGATTTGCAAATTCTCTCCCAAGGCAATCCTCCCCAAGAGGCCCAGGCTATTTCTTCAGCCAAAAGTTTTCTGCAAAGTGCTAGCGCTTTAACAGAAGACTTGGTTAACGGAAAAGGCGAGGTTCTTTATTTTAAATACTCCGAAGGAAACCTTGTCAAAGCTCTCTTTTTTTCAGAAGCAAACTTTGCTCAAGTTAACATCTTTCGTCAAGATATTGACGAAATTAAGGTCTTGCCTCCAAATCCAAAATCTTCCAATGTTGCAGTAAAATTGTCATCAGCAAAAGATCGAGGAAGAAGCATTATCGAGGTTAAGTTTATTCATTTCCCGGTTTCTTTAGATAACTTTGCCACTTATCCTTTGAAAGACGCTACTTCTGCTTGGAACCTATTGAAAAATGGGAAAGGTTTTGTTGCTAATCTCGGAGATAATTCAGGTGGAAATATCACGATTAGAAACGTCTACCTTGCTTATTATGATAGTAATGAGCAGCAAAATTTCTTGCAACCGGTTATTGTTTTTGAAGGGGACAGGGATTTTTATGCCTATGTACCGGCGGTTACGGATAGCTGGTTGGAACAATAGTTTTCCACTCAAAATTATTAAACGCCCAGTCAATCAAAGACCGCGTTTCTTCGAATCGGTTCTTGCTTTCTAAAACAACAATTACAATTTTCTTACCTTCCTTTTCAACCCAGGCAACCAAACACTCACCGGCATTTTGCGTCCAACCAGTTTTTACTCCTTTTACTCCTTCTATTTTGCCAACCAACTCGTTGGTGTTTTTTAAGGAGTGCTTTACTTCCCCAGAAATATCAGTGATGGTAATCTCCGGTGTGGAGACAATCTTGGCAAGAATGGGATCCCCAACCACTTTTGTTGCCAACCTCGCCAAATCTCTGGCGGTTGAATAATGATTTCCTTCATCAAGCCCCATTGGATTGGTAAAATGGGTATTCTCTAATCTAAGGTCAGCCACCTTTTGATTCATCGCCGATACAAAAGCCTCGATTCCTCCGGGAAAATTTTCTGCCAAAACTTGAGCCGCATCATTTCCCGATCCTACCAAAAGTCCATAAAGAAGATTTTCTACTATTATCTTTTCTCCGGGGATTAATTTAATCGTATTACCATCTACCTTTGTATTTCCAACCGTCAAAACTTTATCCAGCGAATAGTTATCTATGACAACTGTTGCCGTCATCATCTTTGTTGTTGAAGCAGGTAACAGCTTTAAATCAGCATTTTTTTGATATAAAACTACTGCCGAGTCAACATCCACGATAATTACCGACTCTGCCGTAAGCTCTGGCAAAAAATAAGTTTCTTTATTAATCGGATAGGGCTTTGGAGAAGGTAAAAGTTCTCCAAAGCTTAAAACCTGATTTGAGGTGGAAGGGAACAAGGGTTTTGTTTTAACTATCTTAATGGCTAAAGCTAAAAAAGAAAGAAGTATTGAAAAAACCAAAAGAGGAGAAAGAACTTTAAGTCCGGAGTGTTTTTTTTCTGCTGATTGAAAAATTATTGCCGAAAGACTCATGTTGGAGAAATTTCTTTTTCTTTTTTAGGAAGCCTTATATCAATTCTTTCCATATCCCTTGGAAATAGGCTGGCTTCTCTTATATTTTCTAATCCAAGAATCTGCATTGTAATTCTTTCTGCTCCCAAACAAAAACCTCCTTCGGGTGGCATACCATATTTGAAGGCTTGCAAATAAATTTCAAAATCTTCAGGTTTATTACCCCATTTCTTTATATGATCGATCAGGGTATCGTAATCATTAATTCTCTGCCCGCCGGTAACCCATTCCAGTCCCCTTCCCAAAAGATCAAAACTACAAGTATATTCTGGATCTTTAGGATCCGGGTAACTATAAAAAGGTCTTTTCCGTGTAGGATAATGGGTGATAAAAATTAAATCGGAATCATATTTTTCTCGGGCGTAATGACAAATTTCTCTTTCATCTTCTGGCTCTAAATCCGGTTCTTTCCGATTATCTCGGCCAGTTCTCTCAAAAATAATTTCTTGAGCTTCTCGCATTTTCAAACAAGGGATTTTGGGAGAGAGTTTAGGAATCGTGGCTAAAAACAAGGCCAACTCCGGTTTCCTTTCCCCAACCACACGGTTGAAAATGTTTCTTACTACTTTTTCCACCATATCCATAATTTCTTGGAAACTGTCAATAAAACCCATCTCCGCGTCCAAACCAAGATATTCTGTTAAATGGCGAGTGGTAACTGAAGGCTCGGCTCGGTAAGCGTGAGCCAGAGTAAAAACTCGTTCAAAAACTCCCACTACTATCTGTTTATAAAGCTGTGGTGATTGGCCCAAAAAAGCATCGCGGTCAAAATATTTGACTTTGAAAACTTGAGCCCCGCCCTCTGTTACCGAAGGGACAATTGTTGGAACCTGAATTTCCGTAAATCCTTCTTTTTTAAGGGCTTCTCTAAAGGCGGTAATAATTGTTTCCTGAACACGAAAAATTGCCTGACTTTTTGGATGGCGCAAACTCAAAGATCGATAATCAAGAAGAGTCGGCAAACTAACCTTAAGAGTGTCAAGACCAGTATCAAAAGGTAATTCATCGGCTCTGGCGAGAATTATTAATTCCTTTGCCTCAATTTCAATTTTCCCGGTAGCCAGCTTGGGATTAACCAAATCCTTGGGTCTTTCTTTGACTATTCCTTGAATTTCCACTACCCACTCTGATCGCAATTCCTTTGCCAGAGGGATTTTTGCAAAAACTACTTGCACCAAACCAGTTCTATCGCGTAAATCAACGAAAATAATCTTGCCGTGATCACGTCGGGTATTTACCCAGCCTTTTAGAAGTACTTCTTTGCCTACATTCTCGGGAGTTTCAGAAACCAAGGTTCTTTGCATAGGGTTATTATCTCACACTCAAGTATTTTTCTCACGAAAGTAG
>Ga0100402_1002388_pt1 | contig 21153 bp, 16 predicted proteins | sample CryGeyme20150102_FD_80419 | JGI IMG/M metagenome (GOLD analysis project Ga0100402, IMG submission 80419) | Groundwater microbial communities from Crystal Geyser aquifers in Utah, USA - Crystal Geyser metaG 2015-0102 | ecosystem: Environmental > Aquatic > Deep subsurface > Groundwater | place...
GCCTTCAAAACTTGATAGTTTCTCCAAGCGTCATTGGTCCGGCCGTTACGCCATTCAGAATCAATAGCCTTGCACTCTCGATCTACCATGTCCTCTGCAAAGGTGGGGGCAATAAAAAATTGGGCCAATCGATCGAGGGCTCCTTCCAATCCTTTGGACGTTTCAATAAAGGCATCTTTGTCGTTTGCGGTATTCGCACTCGAGGTGGACGTCAGGGAAAAGTAATAATTTGTATCTTCCATATCTGTGTAGGCATTGCTAAAGCCACCATATTTACTGAGAAATGTTTCATATTCATTTTCTGAGGGATATTTTTTGGTCCCGAGAAATAGCATGTGTTCATGAAAGTGGGCGAGCTGTCCTTTACAATATTTGAAGGAAGGGGTGAGTGTGTTCATATCGTGGAAAAAAATAAAATACAAACGAGTTCCACATACGTCCTGCAGTTCAACTTACACCCGGAATGGTATCATCAAAGTGTCCCGCTTGAACATGGACCGCTGCCGCCTCTACGTGCGAAAGATCGCCACCGTCGGCGTCATCCTCGTCGCTGGACGTGGTCGTGTCTGTGGTACTGACCAACAAGACCTCCAAATTATTCGCCAGCTTGATCCACCTGTATTGTCGTTGATCAGGATCGGGCTTGACAAACTCGAAATTATTGGCCACTATTCGAGTAGTGCCCGATGCACTGGGGACTGTTGCAGTCGAAGAACTGCTGGAAATAATCGTTTCTGCATCAGGAACGGCCGCTGTAGATTGAAACAAGCACGTCGAAGTAGTAGTTGAAGCCAATGAAGAAGAAACCGCAGCACTGGTCCAAAAGGGTACCCGAGGCCGCTGCTGTCTAGCTCGTAACAGACCACTTAACTTGCCCAAAGTGTTGTCACTGCCTCCGCACCGGTATTGAAGAGCTGCTTTGGTATGATAGCGCAATGACGATGTCGTAGAAGTGGATTTGATTGCCTTGGTGACACTGTTGACCATCCATGCGTGTCCTCCGTTATGAGTTAATGATGCCAGCAACATAGTCATGGTCCAAATGAACGATAAGCTGCGAGTAATAATAATAATACGACAGCAAGAGGAATTTTGGAGAGCTGGTTTGGAAGCTGCCGACAATGATGCACTCTGATGACGGCACCTCATTATTTTTCTTGGAGGAAACGAGGACGATCTATTGCTTGCTTTTAACGGGAGATGTGACTTATGAATTCGTAAAACAGTTTTTATCTTATTGTTGTGGTGGATATGTTGTGCCTTTGCTTTTCAATGCGGGCAGCGCTTGGTTTGATTGCTCGTATTTAGAATTAAATGATTGGCACGGCACAGAATTCATCTGCTTCCTTCTTTTGTTGGATCCTGAGTGACGCTGCTCTGACTTGCTACACGTGTTTGTTGGTTGTTTTTTCAGCAAAAATGCAAAAAGGTACAATGTGCGATAGTGTTAATGTGACACAAGAAAGGTGATTGCTTCAAACATAACAAGATTCAAATTGCCGAAGCCTGTGTTTTGTTGTTGTTGGGGAAGCTCTTGCTCATTATGCCAGCATACTGAGGTTGCTATCGGCCGCTAGAGCCACATTAAAAAGTAAGTGTGTTCGGCTCGATCCAGCGACTAGCTAGCAAGCTCTAGCTAGTAGCTAGAATTGCTTTTGGCCTGTTGCGGGCAGTTCGCTCCGTCAACCCTGTTGATCACTCATGACAGAAAGAATAAATGCGCGTCGTCGGAAAAGATTCTTCATTGCTGCTTTATTTTCGTTTGTTGATAACTCAACAAAAACAACACTACAAAAAATCAGTACGTCTGGACTAGTATAAAATATGAGATCTCGTTTGATCGACAGATAGTCATCGCCGCTGGAAAAGACACTCACTGTCAACAGCAAGATGAAATATCAGGGCGTTCTTAGCTGGATCGGCTTTGTTTGTCTCTACTGCAGCTGCTCCTTGTGTGTACCACAAGGAGTGATTGCTACAGCTACCACAGCACCATCAGTCATAGTAGTGGATGGTGTTCATCATGGTGGCGGTCGTGGTACACCTTCCGTCTATGATGTTGTCATCCTGGGAAGTGGTCCAGCTGGGTTGACTGCTGCATTATTTGCTGCACGTGCCGGGCTGTATGTATTGGTACTCGGCAGTGACGCTGGATCGTCTCTCTCGGAAGCGATTTATCTGGACAACTTTCCAGGCTTTGGCAGTCTGGAAGATGGAGAAAACACAACAGATCACCCAGTGCATTCAAAAGAAGATAATTTACTAGTAGAAGATGACGATGAGTTTGGAGGTTCGGCCTGGTTAAGACACGCCAAGCGAAAAGCCATGAACGCAGGAGCCAATTTTGCACAGGCTGGTCTCTTGGCTAGTCATCTGAAGAGACTGCCATCGACGCCAGAAGTTCCTGGTACGTTTCAAATTGATATTGATGCCCAACGCAATAACAATAACAACGAATCGCGGCCATTGAACGTTCGCAGTCGCTCGGTTATTCTGGCCATGGGTGCTATGGGGCAACGGTTGGGTCTAAAGCCTCTCGAGGACGAGCTGTGGGGGAAATCCATCCACAGTTGTGCTGTTTGTGATGGGAATTCCTACGTTGATCAAATAGTGCTCGTGGTTGGAGGCGGAGACGCTGCCGTGGATGCTGCTCTGATGCTCGCCCGGTACGCGAAGCGAGTTATAGTAGTCCACCGGAGATTAGAATTCCGTGCATCACATCAACGGAACGTGGAGCTGCTGCACAATACGGACAATATTATGGTGGTCACGCCCTTTGTGGTCAAGGAACTCAATGTTATTCGTGGGAAGGATAACCAGTCAGAATCTACGTTGACAGGCGTCCTACTGAAAAACACCAAAACCGATGAAGAACAAAATGTACATTGCGATGGAATCTTCGTCATGATTGGCTCCAAGCCAAATACAATGTGGCTGAAAGGTATTGGTGGACCTGTGGAGCTGCAGCTGGATTCTAATGGATACGTTATGATCGATCAAAATCAGCGCAATACCTACTCACAAGCGACAACTGTATCGGGAATATTTGTAGCAGGAGAAGCTACGGATCAAATGTATCGGCAGGCCATCACAGCTGCAGCCGAGGGAGCTCAAGCGGCGATGGATGCCGAACGATGGCTTCGGACACAGAGCTATGCTACATCCAATGATTTGAGGAATATTGTCGAGCAACCACAACAACAAATTCCACTTCAGAACAAAGCAACCACCGCCACACAACATCAACGCTTGAGAGTGCGAGGTAGTGACCGAGCCGCTGTCACCGGCGAGCATCGAAATTTACAAGACGAGCATGATCAGCAGCAACACCGCGACATGCCAGCCATTACTTGTGACCTTTCTCAAGTGGAATGTCTCCACCAAGTAGTTCACGAGCACTCGCTCGTGATATTTTCAAAACCACGATGTCCACAATGCCAACAACTCCTGGAAACCTTGGCCTTGGAAGGGCTATCATGGGACCATCCAGAGGTCAATATTATCAATGTCAGCAAGCTCGGTACAAGCAAAGCCAACAAAATTCGGACTGCATTGAAGGAAATGACTGGGAAAAAGAGCTTCCCTAGCATTTTTCTGGAAGGCGCGTGGGTTGGAGGCGAAGCTGAAACCAGAAAATGGCACGAAAGCGGCAAGCTCAAGAACATGCTAGTCAAGGCTGGATTATTTGGTGTTGGCGAAGGTGTCAATGATGGGCTGGAAGAGTTATAATAACGTTGGGCTATTGAGAACGGTGAGGCAGTAAAACGAACAAACAATGCTTGTGACGGGAAAATCGCTGGCTACTTGCTAGCTTGAAACATCAGTTTGACTGTGCCAGACCTGCCAATAATAGTGTTGCTGGCTAATGAAAATGCTCGCAAGATTTTCTCTATTGGATCTTGCTTACCTTGACTTTCTCTTCTGTGATGCAAACCAGTCCTATATTGACTGGTACTCGAGGAAGTCTTGCAGATTTAGCAATGTCTCTAGTTTGCTACAGGGATAGCTACTAGCCTTTACAAATCTCACAGGTCACCCAATTGACAGTTGACAGTCGACAGCCCTTGCGAATGACCTACAATAGCCATTGTATCATCAGCAGAAGATGAGATGGTGGCAATGGCGTATATCATGGGCTTTCCCTGTCCGACAACGCACATAGGCTCTGTATCGCTGTTCGTCAAACAGGCAGACTTCCAATCATTTGTTGTTGAGATGCTCATGCGATACAATGTTCCTGAGGTACTTCCCAAGCAAACGCGAACTAGATTAGCACTGACTCTAGTGCATTCCATAGCAGTCAACCGATTGGTTGGTCCTTCGTTTTCATCGTCGTTCCCTACCAAAACACACCCTATTTTGAATAGATCCAATGCTTGAATAGTTGCTTCTTCATTGCATCTTGTTTCGAACAATACATTCAGCCTTCGACATTGGAGCATACCATCGTAACCTACAGACACGATCAAACATGATTCTGATGCGTTGTGGGGGGTGCCACTTTTGCCATCGTCATCGTTAGCATCTGCAAAGGGCACAATTTCCAAGGCACTGACTCGTCCATTGTGCACAGTCGTGGTGGATCGCAAGGGATTTGGAGAAATCGAATCCCAAATATGGAAGCGACCATCGACACCACCTGTTACTAGTATTGTCGGTCGTCGTTTGTTGGTATTCCAAATACCAAGACACAACAAATCACTGGACAACGTCGAACCTTGATCTGGACTGGATTCAACGGATCGTGTCTTTTGATGATGTTTCCAATGCAATGAATTGTCAATGGTGGAATCCAATGTCCAAGTTTCAATACAGTTACAACCAATGCTGTACAATTGATGCGTGGTCGTATCCATGGCCAAAGCTTTCACCCATCCAGTGTGTGGTCCTAATCGTTGTTGTAAACTCCAACTAGCCACAGCGGTGTCACTAATTCTTGTTGAAAACCAGACATTGATGTAACGATCACCACTACCAGCAAAAATATACTGTCTGTCATTGTGACAGTGATGAAGCAGAGAGTAGATGGGATAGGGAACTGTGGATTTCTTAGGATTGACACCAGACGAAGACTCCTCGTTCAGAATTTTACCGATATGTTTCAGGCTTCCACCATCGAAGTCAAACATGCGCAATTGTCCCCGCTTGGATCCCGCTATGTACATTGAGCTCTCTCCCACCGATACGAGAGAAGCAATTCCGTGTTCATCCCATATGGTTTGGATCTTCTGGATGGAAAATGATGCCGATGATGATGGTATTATTGACTTGGCCAGACCAATCGCAGGTCGGAGCACGACCAAAAGCACCAGACATGTCAGCAACGGATGCGAGCCTGTAACAGATCGTATTAAATTTTTCATTCGCCTCTTTGATTGATATTAACTGTAGTTATTCTTTCGTTTGGATTTGAATTATTATTATTATTTTTTCTTCATTCGAGTAGACACCGTAAAAATTATTCTGGAGTCTTTAAATTGTCCAATATCCTTAACCTTTTCACATGTACACTACATTGACTCAGTCGTGCATTGAACGTGACACCAATTTTCGTTTTGGTGGTGTTGAATGATTGGAATATTTTTTAGAAACCTTCTCTATTCTCAAGTTTGATCGTGACTCTTCGCTTTTGGTCATAAAAACCAAATCAGAATAAAATCATAAACAGAACTTCACGAAAGAACATTGCAAGCAAAAAAAATTTCGACGACGACGACCACCACCAACAACAACAATAATAATAATACGCCAATGCAACACATTACGGACAGATCCACCGATAGTCCCACCATTAACAGACCAACTGGTACTGATAGACTCTCTTTCTTTGCCAAATCTCACAAAACGACACGATTCGCACACAGTCCCATGGTTTATGCCATGATTAAGGGAAGCAGAATGGATAATTGTGATGATGTTGAAGCTATCTGGAAGGAATGTGAAGCAACCAATGCCGATGATAGTATTTGTCGAACTGCTGAAATGTACCTTTCCAACTGCTTGTCGAAAAGTGGAAAAAAGTAAAGAGGAAGGAAGCATGAAAAAGCAATAGAAAGGGATGAATTGATTCATCCCATTTGTTTTTTGCCGATACAGCTAGCTAGTAGTATCTGAAATTCACCGCAACCAGTCAAACGTGTCAGTCTGCTACCGAGAAACATCACTCACGAAAGGGATGTTTCCGTTTCCACCACACTACCGCTACCACTACCACAACAACTGTTACAATAGAACGCATACATAATGATCAAATAAAAAGAATAACGTTAGAAATCACCTTTGACATGCCAGGTTAGGCGCAGTATGCTAAATAATGATGTTGTTGATGCAGCTGCGGATAGCATCTTTCGCAACGTATTTAATGCCAGCAACGTGGTAGGCCGTGCTCAATCCTTCTTGGGTTATTTATTTTGGTATTGAAGGCAACTACTACTACTTGTTCTTGATTGATTGCTACTACTACTAGTAGTACCTGGTAGTAGTACCTGCTACTACTACTGGTAGCTACTAGCAGGTAGAATTCCAATCGATCTACAGTATGGTGATGACTGGCTTGTTTCTTCGTACCACTATCGTAGTGTTTCCTGGCAAAGAGCGGTGCCCGGGTGCCTCTCGGCATTTCCGTTCAAACCAATAAATGCTTGAAAAAAAAGGGAGGTTTAGAAAACCAGAATTTAGAATGATGTCGGCATATTGCGTAGACTCCTACAACCGAAGCCAGATGATGACTTAAAGCATTCCTTCATCAGCAGGCACGAACCAATTTCCTTTTTCTAGTCACCAACCTGACGCCTGCAAAATTTCTTTTCTAAAATAATTTAAGAATGTTCTCTCCATCGTCTCCACGCACTAGCACTTTTTGATTCGGCTGTCAGCAGCATTGCGTTTCACAAAGCAAACGCGAGAAACATCTCGTCAACAAAGCAGCCACATAATGCAACGAAGTAGCATGAAAACGTCCTTGCCTTCATTTGTCTAAACTTTTGGAATATGATATTTCCTGCAGCGAACATTACGAAAAAAGTCGCGCGGATGGGATGGTTGCTGTGACTCTACTACTAGTAGTTAGAGGTACTGTACAAGAGAAGCACAGTGACGTGGTATTCATGAGCAGTCAATCCCGTTTCTTTGCGGGATTGATGTTCCACACCTGGTAACTTGCAACATGCCAGCTAGTCTACCACTAGATAGACTATGAGTTTGGCTGTTTGGCTGGGTAATAAAAGCATTAATCCGAGAATTGCTGAACTCTAGCTAGAGATCTCATAAACTCACGACTCAAGAACCTATTAAAACATCTAGACATCTCCGTATCAACAACATGGCCAAAGTGTCTATCCTCTGTCGTGTGAAAATTTTCGCATCAGGTACTATTGAAAACGATGGCAAGATTGACTGCGCACATTTATCAAAAGAATCCCAGATTTCAATCTCCTGCTCCGCCCAGGCCACCTGCTATGATGCATTGGACGAGAGTGACAGCCACTCTTACTTTGGTAATGACTCTATCAGTGTCTTGACAAGCCCGCCCTGCATTATTGACGCTGCTGATTCAGTAAGCAGTAGCGAAAATGAACATTGTAAAGCCTCTCGCAGAAGGCTTCGCAGAAGCCGCGCGAAAAGACACAAACAGATAGAGCAAGAGCAGCAAGAAGAGATCATTTACACTTCGACATTTTCCAACTATCCCTTTGGCGATGTAGTTTTGGCATCTTCATCGCAATCTGCATTTAAACCAAGAAAAATGAACAATACACGAGTGTCTGGTTGGTCATGTAGTTAAAGTACACTACTTTAATGTTGGCTTCATACATTTCCTTCCAATTCCATCCTAACATAGTCGTCGCTGCCGCTTACGACAATCTTCATAGTCAACATCCATGTCGGTTGATGTCTGGGAGGATTGACCGCAGAGGGTAGGATTGAGTGACAAAGTGTAGAACAACCCACTGACATTCGAGAGCTGTCGCCCGAGAGAGTCAATCCATGCTTTAGGAGACAACTTGTCGCCGCATTCCAGTAACTGCCGCCGATCTTGAAGATTCAATAACAAATAAAAATCAATCAAAGCAGTCAAACCTAACCGTCCATTGTCAATTACTAGTTCTTGCAGGACCGGGTTATGAAGCACCATCCTTTCGCAGGCGTGCAACAATGGTGCCCTATCTCCTCCAGTCCAGACCCGTAATTCAAATGATTTTAAGCAACGATTGGTGTGAAGTGCTTCGGCGATGGGAATGGCAAAATCGTAGTGCTTCAGTTGTATGTAAACTTGTTCCAGGCGATTCAGAGGACTGTTCAGTGCCCGGGCCACCGCATTGCCTCCATTTTCATCCAGCGGACACCGAATACTCAGTTCTTGCAGAACAGAATTTGTCTGAAGAGATTGGCAGAGGCACTGGATTGGTTGGCCTAGAAAGCTTCCATCGGGGACATTGATCCTCAGCCGCTGCATCGAATGGGAGGAACAAGACTGCCGGAGGAGGGCACATATCCACGCGGGCCCATCCCGGGTAAAAATAAGATTCAGTTCTTGCAAAGATGGTAGATGGCACAAGGCTCGGGCCAAGACATTGGCTGTAGGGGAATCAACACTGCTGCTGCTTCTGGTGGTTGTACTATTTGTATTGCTGGCAGGTTCCAAAGGAAAAAAGTTGAAGAGTGTGACTATCTTTAACCTGGGAGCTTGCTCAAGGGCAGATGCCAACCGATAAACATCGTTGAAATCTGGAAATTTAAAGGTAGCTTCGTCCAGCGTCAGCGTTTCCAGTAATTTTGACTCAAGTATGGACACCAAGGCATGACCTGGAATGGGCAGCACCGGCAGCTGTCGAAACTTCTGGAAGGAAAAGCTGATCCGAAACGTTTGGAGTTCAGGAAGGTCCGCCACTGCCTTTATTATATAATTGATTTCTTCATCCGATAGCCACGCTAAATAAGATTCAATAGATACAAAATTGGCCCGTTGATGACGAGTTTGCAACCGCTGGACTTCTGCGTGAGGATTCGCCAGAGCAACCTCGCAATGTATTGTGTTATCCATTACTTAGTACAATTCTTTTATTGACAACGGCAGGTCAACGATGGTCTAAGGAGCTTTGATTGGCTTCGCTTTGAACACACAGAATCGAGTTAACTTGGTTCTCTGGTTTCTTTAAAAAAAACTGGACAGTCTAATTTGATTCTCTTATATCTTTTTGTTCCCCCACCATGGTCGAGCAGAAGAAGGGTACGGTATTCTAAATTTCGAAGGGAACGAATACCCAAAATAAAATTAAATAGAAGAATTATGCGTCTAAGTGTATTGTTGAACGGTTTTTCGCAGGCAAGATTTCTTCGGGAGAATCTACGAGTATTTTGAAGACATGCATGGTTGCGGTCATAAAAGTCATAATAACGAATCGAAATATCCCAACTTTTTGTTTTCTTGCACTGCACATAAGTTTTTAAAGTGGCAGACCATTTTGCGAATCATTTGGATTCAATTGAGCAATATCTTTTTTACTGCATGATCGTGTCTCTATTTGCTAGATGCATCAAGAGATAAGATGACAGAAGAAATACTGGATAGTAGTAATGCTTATGAATCTGCTTTGGTCGTTCCAAAGGTGTACTCAATGGATCATCCACCGTTGTCAGCACTAGCTTCAGGTACGGCCGAATACAGCGCTCCTCTGGTTCGAAAAGGATCACAACTCTCCTTGGACGATGTTGACAATGCAGAAAAACAGTACAAGACTCGACGTGTTCTACAGACGGCTGGTTTGGCTTCAATGGAGGAGGTCTTGGCGGCCAAGAAACGAGAGTACGATTTGCTTGCCGAAAATGCCGGATGTAAGACCTTGCCGGATTGGGTTGGAAATTTGCAGCAGCAACTGCAGCACAACATTGCTGAGAGCTTACAACAGAAACTTGAGGAACAGTTGCACCAACAGCGGGTGCAATTGGAGGCGACGGTAGCGCAAAGTGTTTCCAACTACAGTAATAGCATTGAATCAATAGCACCATCATCGTCATCCATGAATGAAAATATGTTGATGGACGACACGAGTCAAGTCAGGACAATGAATTTGCTGGAAAATTTTCAAGGCAGCCTAGAGAAACATCAGCAAGCTGTGGAGCAACAAGTGCAGACGGTAACCTACCAGATCAATGAAATTGGACAGACGTTACTACAGGAATCGGTTCGCAACACGAATCGAACCAAAGTCAAACATGATACCGATCCCATTGCGGCCCTACCTATTCTTGAGAGCACTCTCTCCAGCGACACCATCGGCGAAGCCAAGGTCGTTTACCCCAAAGACAAGGGCCTTTGGTTTCCAGAACGTTTTTGCCAAATTAAGACGCTGCCCAGAAATGTCAAGTATCCAGCGTACACCCCAGGGACCGAGCATCAAGTAGACAAATTGCTGGATTTTTATGATTTGACCGTCGCAACAGATCACCTGGCCGATTTGGAAGTTCCAGAAGACGCGGTTGCCAGAGAAATACTTCGATACAAGCAAGAAGCACTGTATCATTTCCTCGGGGTGGAATGGTGCTAATTTATTTTTTTTGGAATTATTGACCTTAAATGTTTGCCAGTGAAAAGTGAAAATAATGGAAAAATCATTCTTGTCATGTTCAAACACTAGTAAAACGATGATATAATCTTTTTATTGCAGACCATCGGAACGAGGCGTACTCGCCCTGCTCCTATCCTGTAACAACCTGTTCGTCTCCTGTAGCAGACTGCGGTCGGCTCCCTTCCCAGACCAAATGATCTCTATTATTTTGTCCATGCTGGCATTCTTTCCAAAGATGACAATCCATACTGTGGTTGCTAGCACACCAACAAAAGATATCACTATTGCAATGACAACAATGTCAGATCCTTCCTTCGTTGCAGTGTATGAATTTCTTGCCGCATTCTCCTGCATCAGAAGAGGTGAAGACGGGGCTACGCTCCCTGTTCGGACCTCAGTACTACTAGTAGTGGGTTGAACTGTTGGTGCACTTTTTGTGCTAGTGATTAATTCGGCTGTTGGTACAGGCGCTTCGTCTGATAGTGTTCCGCCAACAGCCGGCGGGGCTTGACTCCCTGCCTGTGCTGGACTGCTCGTCGGTTGTTCTGTACGTGATAGTTGTTCATTTACGTCACTATCAGTAGATGTGACAGACTCTACTTCTAACTGTTGTTGCTCCTGTTCATCATTCAAGTTGGAAGAAGACGAGGGCACCAAAGTTTGGCTTCCAAATACAATCGTAGGAACACTTGCTGGCGCACCAGAAAGAGTACTTTCAAATGTCGGGAAGGAGGTCAATTTTTCATCGTCGGCAAAAGATCTCGTCTTGAATGAAGAATGCGATTTCGAATTAGATTTTGATTTCGTACTCTTAGTTGCCGTGGTCCCGACTTCCCCCGACAGGTTTGAATTGGATTTCGCTTTTTTGCTCTTGCTTACTCCGGTCGCTTCATTGTTTGACTTCTGGTTCGATTTGGCACCACCACTGTAGAAATAACTTTTTTCACTTTGCGTATTCCCCTTTTTCCCGCTTCCCTTCTTTGCATCACTTCTCCCTTTACTGCTCTTACTGCTGAAAGCTTTGGATCTTCGTTTACGCTTGCTGGACGTGGACGTTTCTTTGGAATTCGAGCCTCCGCCGCTAGAGGATACTTCCTCGATTGTAATGTTGGACTCGTAGGATATTGATTGCAGCTCATCGCCAAACATCTCTGTGCTGGTGGCATAGAAATCAGTTAAGTCACTCTTTCCGCTTCTACTAGACCATTTTTGTTGTTGCAGATTATTGTCAGCTTGTAGATCGATGGCATAGGAATAATCATCATCTGCTTTGCTACTGCTGGATCCATGTCGTCTTGGCGGCTTTACACGGTTAGGTAACCGAAATGCTGTCCCTTCCCGATTATTATTGTGTCTACGCAATCTTCGCCGTTGTTGTTGTAGACGTGGATAAGGTGTTGGATCAAAAGAAAAGGCCATTGGCGGATATTCTCTTTCATTTATTGCAGAGTAACTTGGATCCAGGAAAAAGAGCACGAAACAAGAAAGAGCAGTCAACTTCATCATAATAATACAGCTGTATCTTAAAAGGGATCATAAATAAATAAGCTAGATTTACTTTGCGGTTCGCTTGAAACCTTGTGATTTCAAGGCACTTTGCGTGAGTATTCAGGATGCGTTGAGTGTTGCTCGTGATGTAGGAGTAGTAGACTACGAGTCTCTACTACCGTAGCTACTACTAGACGACTACTACTACTTGCTAGTAGTAGTACCTGGAAGATTCTTAGTACTGTAAGAAGAAACAGAGGAAACATCAATTTTGTGACCTTTGAATTTTGACCCGGCGCGAATAAGTGTGCTACTCGAGAGCCCAAGCAACCAGGCGGCCATTGTTTCATCATCAGCTCATACCACTGGGAGCTGTGGTCGGTCGACTCAGGCAGCAATCCTTACAACGATTCTAGCGCCAATGACATCTCTCAGCGTCGCTGCTTCATTGCATTTTTTCTGAAGCGGTGCGCTATGTTGAAATGCCTGACTTCCTTTTCGTAGCTGCAACTCAACATTCACCGAGTGCAACACTTATTTCTACTACCAGTAGCTAGTCTCTAGTACCAGGTAGTTATTGCTGCTAGCCAGTAGTAGCAGACTAGAGCATAATTTTGGAACATAATAATATTGAATCTTATTCCCAGCCCTAATGCTTCGAACGTCACTCTTTTTTTTTCACGATTTTGACAACTCCTGTCAAAAAAAGAGAGGTGCTTCCAAGTTTTAGCCTTTGCGAAAGCGATCTTTACGAAGACAATATCCAGAAAACCCAAGAAACAACTCAGTCCACAAGCCTTAACAATGATGCTCAAACTCACAATGAAGGTGGTTTATCTCGCTTTACTCGCGGCCAGCTGCAATGGCATCGCCTTTGACAGGCATTCCGTATTTGGCATTCTTCGCGCTGGGTAAGTACATACTGTGTGTCCAGTTTCAAGGGCGAGCTCCAACGTAATTGGTACCCTGCAATATTTACTTTGCAGACAGCGATAGTGTGCTTCTTATTAACCAACTTGTCTTTAAATTCAGTGCAACTTCCCGAAAGGATCAAGAGAGGGAGAGGCACCATGGAATTATTCTGCATTCGATAGAACGAATGGAACAAAAGCTTCACAAAGCGGTAGAAGATGAGGTGCGAACACTTTTTCCAAAACAAGGCAAGGATCAAGATGTCAAGGAAAAGGCTCAAGCAGCGATTGCACGAAGCAGCAAAAAGGCCAGACAAGTTGTGGACGATCATGCAGATGCGACGAAGCTGCCCTTTGAAGATCACCCCTACCCGTACAGTTGGCCAAAGCCGAAGTATGACGAACACGCGGATCACAAAGTATTGCACGCCATTGGATCCGCTGAGCATGCCGTACTACACGCAGTAGACGAAGAAGTTGGATTAATTTTTCAAGGCACGAAACAGGCTGAAAAGGACGCGACCAAAAACGTAGAATCCGTCCTGAAGCACAGCGTTGAGAAAACGAAAAGCAAGGTCAAAAAAGAACACGATGAGCGCCAGCATTGGTTGAAGGATTCTGAAAATCCCGTTGAAGAGTACCTGCGATCCGGCTTGGAGTGAATTCTTGGCTTCGATATATATTTGCTTGCTAACGCAATAAAGCTAGTATTCAGAACTGCAGAATCTAAGACTACTAGGACAAATATTGTTGTCTTTTTTCGCACGTGAACTACTACTATGCAGCAGCTAGCTTCTCCTTATAGTATACCTCAAGAGAGGAGAATTTCCACAGCATTTTTTATTACGCAAACCATTAATGCTCCTTATGAAGGTTTGGTTTGTTGTAGATACGCCTTGTACTAAATACCAAGCAAAGGCTTGTAAATATGCAGAGAAATGAAAGTATTGCCACAACCGCATGCGTCATGCTAAAACAACCGGGACCTATGCATGTTGTGTTGTTTGGGTCGTCTTTGGTATCAATGTGCTGTTCATACACTTCTTGTGCCACAAATTTTGCCAGTAGCACGCTACCAGCGGCACTGGTGAATCCATCGTAAAACATGTAGTTTGCTCCCACATTTTTGGTTCCAAACACTTCTCCCACAATCAACACCAGCAGTGGCCATACCATTCCGAAGGCAAAACCAGCCAAGGCAGCACCCACCACGAAGATTCCTTTCGTAGTGGCACCCGATAACAGTAAATGCGCGAGGAACCCTACAATTGCTGCCAGTACCATAAAAAAGGTTCGCGGAACTCCTTCCTCGATGCAAAACCTCTTTGTGGGCCAATTCAGAGCACTTTCCGAGAGAGCGCCCGTCACAACCCGACCAGCTGATTGCGCCACACTGAAGAAAGCAAGGCTTGCCGAGGTTGTATCGACGGGGAAGTTCAATGCTTCTACCATTTGGCCCATGTTATTGGTCTCGACAATTCCTCCTCCCACAAGAATAGTGGCTGTGAAGAGCATTAACAATGCGGTAGGTGTCTGTAACATCTGCCATAAATTTTTGTCCTCCTCGTCTTCCTGATTCTCTATTTCTGCGACTTGATGATCCAGGCTCAAATTAGGGTGATTGTCGTGAAAATCTTCTGGGGTTCCGTCAGGGATACGCAAAAAGCTGGGGACCTCACTGTCATTTGCAGCTGTCACTACCAGTCCTCTAGAAGCGTTTCGTTCGCTCGAGTTTATTGATGAATGGGATTTGCGCATCAAGCGCTGAAGACTAATTTCACCGGCACTGTCTCCAATGATTTCCACCGTTCCTTGGTCGTTCAGTAAATTTTCCCCCTCCTCCTCTTCTGATTGTGGTGGTGGCGGTTCCAGGGTGGATTTTTTGGGTAGTAACTGCAAACAAAATATAGGACCGACCCAGACGGTCGTTAAAAACAGAGCCATAGGTATATTGGGACCACCCGAGGTCGGATCCTTTTCTTTTGCTTCATCATCATCGTATAGTTCTCGAAGTGAGTTGACAATTATTAATGTAGCCATGACAACTAAAGAGCAATAGAGTGATCTAAAATGCAGAGGTGTTGACTCATCATGAAAAACGAGTGTTTCTTGCACCTTTTTGTGAGAGGGCATGAGAATAAAGGATGGCACGGTGACACAGGCCAAAAAGAAAAAGGCTGCCATCGGTAAAAAGTCCAAGTCAGATTGTCCTTTGTCGCGAAGGGAGTTAAACATGCAGGCGTATACACCTGCACCCAGTCCAACATAACCCTTGGCAGCGCCAACCGCTGTTCCTTTACTGCCCGGGCCACAGGTACTGACAATGATTTTAAAGACACTGCCGGTAATCAATGCACAACTCAAAAAGATCAAGACCCCCAAAAAGGAGAGCGTGGGCACCAGTAGGAAACGCTCCAGTGGCCATAGTTGAGTGGCCACGCACCAATACAAGCTCAGCGAGACAGCACCCTGGATACCTCCCGCTACGAGGCCCACTTTGGTTCCAAATGTATCAACAATCATGCCGGGAATCCAACTAAAGAGTCCAGCACAAAAAGTAGCCGACCCAATCGTATCCAATTGACTCTGTGTCAAGTGTAATTGAGATTTGAGAGCGGCACCGTAGAGGCCAAAGGCATACGTAGTTCCACCAGTGGTGAGAGAAGCCAAAAAGGCACAGGTCAGGCTGGGAATGTTGTTGATTTCCGTAGGAAGCAACTGATGGTTGAGACTCTCGTCATTCTGCGATAAATTTGAAGTATCGTAATTTTGTTCATCGAGTCTACTGTGGTGGCTCCGTTGACTACGGTGACTGTGATCTCCAATACTGCCGGAGCTTATTGGGCTCGCTGCAACTGCTTGAGAAGAGTTCATTTTCCTCGTAGTAGAGTCTTGAGTTGTTTGCGTGCCATTGAATGGATGCTGTTGATTTTGGCTGTGTTACGGTTTCGCTTGTTGAAGGATATGCATGGAAATGACTGATCGTAAGGTGAGTTCGTTGAGTCGTGCTCGTGAATGAGATTTTTTTGAGGCCGATGATAGGTCGGGACTGCTTCTGATGATAAAGCTGCTATTCCTACTACTAGCTAGTAGTAGTAGAGAATACTACTACTACTAGAGCTACTATTCTACTACAGTACCTGGTAGTATACTACTAGTAGCTACTACGTAGACGCTACTACTGTTGAGATTCCATTGAATTCAATTGGAGAGACACTAACCCAATGGGTTTTGCTGTTCAAAATGAAAATGAAAAGGATCATTGTCTTTGAAATCAAGTCATATCATAACTATTTTTTGCTGATATTATACGTTGGTTGCCACGGACTCCGCTTGGTTGTCATGATTTTGAGAATGCGACAGTTGCGGTTTACCGTAGCCGTCTTGCTTATCAATTTGCCTTTTTCTCCAATGCTGCCCGCAGCCTCGGCGCGGACAAATTCTCCAGATAGTGCACCCCGATTTTTCAAGGCGACAAAAACATCCTCCACAGTGGAACCTGGCTTCATCAACAAGCAATCACGGAGAGCAGCTTGCTGCTTTTTGATGGCTTTGTTGTCACTACTACTGCTCGCAACGTAAATGTTTTGGGCGAAATTCCAGAGTGTGGGGGCACTGCCACCGGAAGCTTCCAGACAAGCAATCATACCTGGACTTGGAAGCGACTGATCGCCGGTTGCGTACTTTATTAGACCCGGAAGTGGTTCGTATGTTGTCATGTCAGCTACCGGAAACACCAACACTGGTTGCCTGAGCATGACGGAAGATTGAAGACATTGCCAAGTGCCAAGAGGAACTTGCCGTTCCTGTTGGTCCTTCTCTTTGTCTTTTGCCACATCAACCGAAGAAGATAAAGATTGAAGTGATTGGAGCAGATGGTGTCGCATGAAATTCATTTCGCTTAGAGCTGATAAAGGGATGCCCACATGGGCCCCGTGCAAAGGAAGAGCTTCCTGTATAGCCTGCACGTGTTTTGTGCTCGATGGCATGTCGTATTTATTTAATGCTAGAGCCATGGGAAATCTTGCACCGAGAAACGCACTAACAAGTCGATGAACGTCTGACAGATAAAATTGGACAATAGTATTATTAGTACATCAGCGACAAGCAATGACACAACCAACAGAACACACGTACCTCCCGCATCCCACTCTTCAAGATGGTCAAGAGCACGATCACGATGCTCATGGTCTTCCATGAACTTTTCTACAGCCAGTACGACATCCCAAATAGTGGCATTCGTTTGCCCGTATCCACTGAACATTCCTAATAACTGTACAAATCGCACAAACATGACAAGTGAGTGATCAAAGTATAATAGGTCCTCGATGATGAATCAACAAGAAGCACCCCCATACCTTGGTTCTTCCTTTGCGCTTGATCGTGTCCCACTTGCAGGTTACATTCGTAAAGACCCATTCAATAAGTTCTGCAAGAAGAAAGCGACGGTCAGGGCGAGAGTACGACGAAGATATCGACAAGATAATCAATGGCTACAAGTTTACAACCGTACCGTTCCGAATCCACGCCAAATCATCCAGTGGTTGCGATGAAGCATTCCCGCCACCGTTGTTAGCATCATCGTCATAACCACCTCCAACTGCATTTCCCTCGGCATCGGCGGTCCCACTTGCGTCCACAACATGTACCAATACATCGGCATCAGTCAAATCGTTGAGAAACTTGTTCCCTCTTCCACGCCCCTTATAAGCTCCAGGTACGAGTCCTGCCACATCTTTGAGTAGCACAGGAAGAAGTCGCCGTCCAAGGGAATCCCGACCATGACTACATCCAATCGTGACCACCGATGTTTGCAATTGATCCAATTCTTCTTCTGGGCAAGATCCTGCGGGAGCTGGCACTAGACAGAATCCAATATTCGGATCGATGGTAGTAAAAGGATGCGGCGCCATGGTGGCTCCTCCTAAAACATTTTCATTGTCGTCGCGTTGCCGTGCAAAGGCTGTTGCTGTATTGAAAAAGGTGCTCTTTCCAGCACTTGGTTTCCCAACCAGTCCGATAGTGTACATCCATGACCCGCCTTTGCCAGAAGGCACTGCTGCACTGGTTTCAGCTCCTTCACCTGTGGTTGTTGTGGTCGTCACAAAAGCAGTAGAAGTTCCCTCTACGGCTTTTGCCGCCCGACCCAATAAACGTTCTGCAATGGCCAAGCCTTGCATGTTGCATTCGTGAATGCGTTTCGCAGAGACTTGTCGGGGTAGAACAGATGCCTCGGCGCTTTCACTCCCAGCGAAGGGTTGATCTCCTACGTCTACTTCGGCATTCGCCGTAGTAATAGCGCTTCCAGTATGACGTACATCATTCAAAGTAGCATCCATGATGCGTCCCGAATCCATAAACTCCCGCGCTGCATAGACACAAGACAAGATACAAGGCATTCCCTGTTCGTCTTGAGCAGTTTGCTGGACGACCTGCAATAAAGCACTTACCTTCTCGCTGGGAAATTCCATAACATTATTTTCGTGTCGTAAACTTAAAAGTGGGACACCACCATCGACCGGATAATCGTGAGGGTACACGACATGTAACGCCAGAGGATGGGGTGGCCAATACTTGCTGTCGTTGTCGTCTTCCGGGTGTAAAACAATGGTATACGAAATCGGATGACGATATGCAGTTTCACCCGTTTCCTCATCGAAAGCTGTAGAGGAATGCATGGTGATTTCGTCAGGGTAGATGGCGGTCAGTGCTTCTACTTCATCTTTTTGAGCCAAAGCAGCTTCTTCGTTGGGAAATTTCCCTTCCACAGGTACCAGATTTTGCGTCTTGGAGGAATCCGCAGTGACAGCATGCGTTTTGGCACCACTATCTACTTTGTCAGACCATTCTATTCTGTTTGATGCTTGTCGTATTACTTGCTGAATAAAATCAACATAAGCTTGGACATTAGGAGCCTTCATGGGTACATGATGGCCGCCTTCGTGTGTGTGATTCATGGGGTCGACATAACTTGCCATAACCTTTTCACTTTCTTCCGGTGGAACGAGAGCATCCTTGAGACCCCAGCAATGCAAGCTAGATATGGCTAGTAGAGACGACGCTACCTTGGTTGGTATGGCGGATTGAGCTATGATGTTATTCCAATTATCAGGGAGGGGCGCATCGTATCCCGCTACCAAAATGACAAATTGGAGTCCTGCAAAGGGCTGATTGGATTGGTGTTGATATCGATGATGATAAATGGCCATCAAATGGGCCAACCGTGCTCCCTGAGAAAATCCCAATAGGCCCACAATGTTGCCTTGTTGATTCCACAAATCTTGCAACACATTCATACTCAATTCCAGTCCTTCGTAGGAATTGTCGTGACGATTCCACCATTGTCGCATGTTTGCATCGTCGGGATGTTCGAAGGGCCCATCGGGTGCCACCAATTGAATTCGGAATTCTCTCCACAATCGTTTTTGTAACTTTTCTAAACGACCCAACAATAGTTCTCCTGTCTGACGACTTCCATGAAGTACTAGAATCTTCTTTTGAATGGGTTGGCTGGAGCAGTTGTTGCTGCTGTTATGGTTCTTTTTCCAGGCACGGCTTCGGCCTCTACCTTGTGATGGACGGCCAAAGCCTCTATTATCATTGTTCATGTTGAGAAGAGGCAAAACATAAACGTACTATGTTTAGCAGGGATGAAGTACTTCCTTGACTGATCTTATCAGTTTCAGTTTTCAGTACATTTTATTTTTTGTGGTCTACAATTATTTATTTCAGGTGTGTGTGGAATTTTTCTTCGTTATAATGTGCGTCCAAATGTAATTTGTGTGTCAAATAAGACGTGTTATTTTTGTCAAGTTTTGACCACCGGTCAAAATGGGTCGAGAATTTTTTGACCTGGACCAAAATAATAATAATAACACTGTAGTTGTTGTAGTTGTTGGAATGGGGCGATTTCTGGAAGGGCAAATATGAAGATATCCATGTCCGCTGTGCGACTAGGTTTTATCTGTATTGCATTGTACAGTAGCACTCATGATCGCGTGAACTGAATTATTTTAGTTTGATTTATTGACTGCGATGCTGCGGTCCAGTGAGGTTTGGCGCTTCGGAGGATTGAGCCTCGTTTTGGAATCTTCCGCGCGACAACCAGAATGATTCACAGACGCTGGTAGCTTTCTTTCGTTTTCGAATGAACTTTGTCGTTTAGGAAGCTTTGGACCCGCTTTAGTATATCTCCCCGCGCTAACCCACCGATTTAGATCGGGTGCATCCTCCTCAAAAATTACTGGTAGTTTTTTATGACGTCTTGGGTGATCGGAAAGTAAGGCCAAGTTGGAAAGGGAGCAGGGGTCTGATGCTGGCGATCGTTTTTTTATGATGGGCTGTGTTCTCTCGTTGGAACTACAGAATGGATGAGATGAACAGATCTTATCCAGATCGCCGCTTGATGAAGACAACTGAAAAAAGAATCTTTGCAAGGCGTCATCATTATCTTGTTTTATCCGTGGCGAATTCTTTTTCTTTGAAGAGCTCATGGTTGATAATCGAGGCAGGGGCGACTCTGTACTGGGTCGCATTGATGCTACCATTGGATATTGCATTTATTATCTAAAATGCTGTAAATCGTGATTGCGGATGATTTCGGTTTTACGCTGGCACAATGAACATGAAAATAGTATGGTAAGTATTAAACATTGATAGTAATGTTCGGAAGAAATAATATTAACCTGCAGCGAACATGGAAATGAGAACTCTTGTCAGCACGAATCGTCGTTACCAGCACCGTACCTGGTACCAATATTCGTATTCGCAAGAATACCTAGTAGCATGATCGACGACTTTTTACTTAATTGTACCTGGTAGTAGTCTAGCTACTAGTAGTAACTGGTAATTCGTGATTCCCAGTGGTACAGTATTGGTCGTTGGGCCTCCTCGAAAAGACATTCACTATTTCTGCACCTTGTGAAAAGGATTCACTTCGGTCATATTATTGGTGGTACGGTACCTACACTCATACCAGTGGTAATAAGACTTTGTTTGTTAAATAAATACGGCTGACATTCACAGGCCATTGACCACATATAAGCCCCCATTCTGCAGGTTACCAGGTACTGTAGTATTATATGTAAAAAGGGACCCAAGTCACTTTTCGAGCAGTACCAGGTACGTAGCCCTAGTACATAAACCTACGTGTAAACCTACCACTGCTCAAATTTGCTTTGGTATCC
>Ga0100402_1002389_pt1 | contig 21143 bp, 16 predicted proteins | sample CryGeyme20150102_FD_80419 | JGI IMG/M metagenome (GOLD analysis project Ga0100402, IMG submission 80419) | Groundwater microbial communities from Crystal Geyser aquifers in Utah, USA - Crystal Geyser metaG 2015-0102 | ecosystem: Environmental > Aquatic > Deep subsurface > Groundwater | place...
GGGAGGTGAGCGTCTATCGTGCGGAAACTGCACTGGAAAAAGGGCTGGCCAAGACGCCGGCGAATGTGGTCATCAAGTCGCGCGCCGCAGCCGCCCAGGGGGGCGGCTTGATGGCGCGCTTGCAGTTGATCTGCGCCGATATGGAGTTCATCTTCGTCGGGGCCCACCCGGATATACGCATCGCCATAGAGGCGATTCATGGCGGGGCCTTCGACTGCCTGCCCTTGCCCTGTTCGGCGGATTTATTGACCGACTCCGTGCGCCGGGCCCTGCGGCACCAGTCGATCGCCGCCGAGGACGGCCGTCTGTTGCGCCGCCTGCGCGACCTTTACGCGCCGGATGTGATGGCGGGGCAGAGCGAGTCCATGCGCCGGGTGCAGACGCAGGTGGAGCGGGTGGCGGATACCGACGTGACCGTCCTGCTCTCGGGCGAGAGTGGCACGGGCAAGGAGATGGTGGCCCGCCGCCTGCACGAGCTCAGCCCCCGGCGGAAAGCACCCTTCGTCGCGGTCAACTGCGCAGCCCTGCCCGACAGCTTGATCGAATCGGAATTGTTCGGCCACGTGCGCGGGGCCTTCACCGGGGCGGTGGCGGACCGCCCCGGCCGCTTCGAGCTGGCCCGGGGCGGCACCCTCTTTCTCGACGAAATCGGCGACCTCTCCGCCCTCGGGCAGGCCGATCTGCTGCGCGTGCTGGAAGACGGCATTTTCCGCCCGATTGGAAGTGCCACCACCGTGCAAGCCGACGTCCGCATCGTCGCCGCCAGCAATATCGACCTGATGGTCGCTTGCCGCGAAGGCGGTTTTCGGGAGGATCTGCTCTACCGCCTCAATACCATCCACCTCGAACTGCCGCCGATACGGGAGCGCCCCGAAGACATCCCGGCGCTGGCCGAGCGCTTCACGCGGCACTTCTGCCAGCGCCACCGCCGCCCGCAAAAGCGCCTCGCCCCGGCGCTGGTGCGCCACCTGCAGCGTCTCCCCTGGCCGGGCAATGTGCGCGAGCTGCGCAACGCCATGGAGCGCATGGTGCTGCTCGCGCCCGAGCGAACCCTCGAGCCGGAGCACCTGCCCGATACGATCGAAGAGCAATTATCCTAATACTGGAAGCCTGCCGCCAATACCCGGCGGTAAAGCTGGGCCGATTATTTGATCGGCCTGAAAGGCAACCAAAGCGGCATCCTCGAAAGAGCGCAAATCAAACTGCCTCAAGAGCTTTTTCCCTGCGGACATGACAGCGGCTGGGTCAAAGAACACGGGCGGCTGACGCGCTGGCGCATCCAGCGCAAATGCGTCAGTCCCGAAGAAGCCGGACTGTGCGGATGCCGCCAGTTTGTCGCCGTCTGGCGCGAACGGCATTACTTGCGCGGTGGCCGCGTTTACCAGGAAGAACAGGAGTATTCCTATTACGTCAGCAGCACGAACCCGCGCGACTACCGCGAGGCCGCTTTACTCGATGCCATGCGCGGGCACTGGGACGCGGTCGAAAACGGTTCCCCCACAGAAGGGATGTCAGCATGGGCGAGGACGCCTCCGGAATCTCGAAGCGACCGCAAGCGCACATGATGGCGTCCCTGCGCAATCTCACACTCGGACTGTTCGAGCGGCAAAAAGACACCGGCTCCACCTCATTACCGTCCTGGAGGAGGAAGATGACCGTGTCCGACGCCATACGAATGCTTTCCTCAAAAAAATGAAACCATCAATCCCGATTCATCCGAAAAAATATACAATGCCACTCCAGGATCGGGGCGCGACGCGCTCTGGTCCGGAGTAGCCGACTCATTTCCGGCGCCGGTAAGACTAAAAATACCGGCGCGCCGGGAACGAATCGAACTCCTGACAACTAATGCGCCCTTTAAGCGCGAACGCAAGAATATCGTCAATCCAGATGAAATGCCCCGGTGGCCAATCCGCAGCGAAAATTCTGTATGCTTGACTTGAACCAGCAAAAAACCACACTGCCGCGCTTTTCATCGGCCCCTGCGCCCCTCAGATCATGGCTATAGACCTCAAGGATACGCTTAATTTACCACAAACAGAGTTTCCCATGCGCGGGAATCTGGTACAGCGGGAACCGGAGCGCATCGGGCACTGGGAATCGCTGGGGCTTTACGAAAAAATCCAGGCAAAAAATGCCCATGGCCCCAGTTTCATCCTGCATGATGGCCCCCCCTTTACCAACGGAGATCTGCACCTGGGGCATGCGCTGAACAAGACGCTGAAGGACACGATCCTGCGCTACAAGTGGATGTGCGGCTACAATGCACCCTACATCCCGGGCTGGGACAGCCACGGCCTGCCGATCGAGCAAAAAGTCTCCCGCGAGTTACAGGACGCCGGGCGCACCGACTACACCCCACTGGAAGTGCGCCAGGCCTGCGCGGCATTTGCCGACAAGTTCCGCCGGATTCAGAGCGGGCAGTTCCAGCGCCTCGGCGTGCTGGGCGACTGGGCCAACGAATACTGGACGATCCACCCCGACTATGAAGCGGCCGAGCTGGAAACCTTTGCCGAATTTGTCGAGCAGGGCCTGGTTTACCGCAGCAAGAAGCCGGTGTATTGGTCGATCCCCTACACCACGGCGCTGGCAGAAGCCGAAATCGAGTATCGTCCCCACAAAAGTATTTCCATCTATGTCAAGCTGCCACTGGCCGCCGAAACCTGCCGCAAACTGTGTCTCGCCGCAGGTGCCTCCATTCTGATCTGGACCACCACGCCCTGGACCCTGCCGGCCAATCTGGCGGTAGCCGTCCACCCCAATCTGGAATACAGCGCGATCCAGACCAACAAAGGCATCCTGATCGTAGCCAGTGCGCTGGTGCAAGAGGTCGCGCAAGCCTGCGGCCTGGAAGACGTGGAAACCCTCTCGACCTTCCGTGGCTCGCAACTCGAAAAACTGGCTGCGCAGCACCCCTTTATCGACCGCCCCTCCCCCATCCTGCTGGCGGACTATGTGACGACCGAGAGCGGCACTGGCTGCGTGCATACCGCTCCCGGGCATGGTGCGGAAGACTACATTGCCGGCATCAACAATGGGCTGGAAGCTTATTGCCCCGTGGATGACCACGGCTGCTACGAAGACGACGGGCAGGTGCCTGCGGAGCTGGTGGGACTCTCGGTGTTGGATGCCGGCGACAAGCCCTCCCCCGCCGACCTGGCTGTGCTGAAAATCATCGCGGAAAACGGCAGCCTGCTGGCCAAGAAGAAAATCGAGCACAGCTACCCCCACTGCTGGCGCTCCAAAGCACCGGTGATCTTCCGGGCGGTGGATCAATGGTTCATCGCGCTCGACAAAAACGGCGACCGCCAGCGCGCACTGGATGCACTGAAAGACATCAACTTCATTCCCGGCTGGGGCGAAAACCGCATTCGCGCCGCGATCGAAAACCGGCCCGACTGGTGCATCAGCCGCCAGCGCACCTGGGGTGTGCCCATCCCGGCCTTTTACGACGAAGCCGGGCAAGCTTACCTCGACGCCTCGGTCATCCGGGCGATTGCCCAAAAAGTCGCCCGGCACGGCACCGACCTCTGGTATCAACAGACCGCTGCCGAGATACTCGACGGCATCGAACTCCCGGCGGACTGGCCCGCCGCCGATCAACTCAAGTGCGGCTCCGACACACTGGACGTCTGGATCGACTCCGGCTCCAGCCACCGGGCCGTGCTGCAGCGGCGGGACAACCTGAAATGGCCGGCCGACCTCTATCTGGAGGGCTCCGACCAGCACCGCGGCTGGTTCCAGAGTTCCCTCTGGACGGGAGTGATCGCCGACCGCGCAGCGCCCTACAAAAGCCTGCTCACGCACGGCTTCATTGTGAAAGAGGACGGCACCAAGCTGGCCAAGAGCGACGGCTCAGCCCGCCCGCTGACGCAATGGATCGAGGGCTACGGTGCCGATGTGATCCGCCTCTGGATCTGCTCGCAGGATTACCGCGGCGATGTGCCGGTCTCCGACAAGATCGTCAACAACGTCGCCAACAACTACCGCAACATCCGCAACACCCTGCGCTTCCAAGTCGGCAACTTGCACGACTTTAATCCCGCCAAGGATGCTGTGCCGCTGGCAGAACTCAGTGCGATCGACAAGTGGGCCCTGCACCAGTTGGCGCAACTGGTGCGCAACGTGACTGAAGCTTACGAAGCCTACGAGTTCCACCGGGCCTTCAAGGAATACATTGATCCGTTCTGCTCCAATACGCTGTCCGCCACCTATCACGACATCCTCAAGGACCGGCTCTACACCCGTTCACCGAATGATCCCCTGCGCCGCTCCTCGCAGACCGCGATCCAGATCATCTTTTCCGTCTTTACGCGACTCATCGCGCCACTGCTGCCCTTTACCGCCGACGAGGCCTGGAGCTACGCCGCCGAAAACTGCGACTTTACGCAGGACCCGATTGCACTCACCGACTGGCCGGTGATTGACCCGGCCTGGGAAAACCCCACCACTGCGGCTGATGTGGCAGCTCTGCGGCATTTCCTCAGCGCATCGCTCAACGATCCACTTGAATCACTGCGGCAAAAGAAGCAAATCGGCCAAAGCCTGGATGCCAAAGCTGTGCTCTCCGGCTCCAGTAAAAATCCGGAGTTTGCCCGCTTGCAAAAATATGCCGCCGACTTGCCGGAACTCTTTATCCTCTCACAAGTCACCCTGATGGAAGTCACCGAATCTGACAGAATTGATGTCCAGGTCGCCCATGCCGATGGGGTTCGTTGCCCGCGCAGTTGGCGTTGGGTGCCGCAGTTGATCGAGACCAGCGAATGGGGTCCGGTTTCTCCCCGCTGTGCCGCCGTTTTAGCAGAACTATCCAAATCCAAATAATTTTACCGCACCCGCCATGCCCAAAAAAACAACATCCCGTGCCACGAAAAAAGCCGCTCAACCCGCAAAAAGTGCTGCCCGTAAAACAGCCGCTAAAGTAGCAGCCAAAAAAACGACACCGAAAAAAGCCGCCGCGCCAGTCAAAAAAACCAGCGCTAAAGCCGTAAAAAAGACAGCGCAAAAAAAGGCCGCCAAAAAGAGCACGCCGAAGCCGGTTAAGCCGTCAAGGCCGAAAACCGCCGCGAAAAAGACACTGAAAAAAAGCGCACCGGGCAAGGTCATAGCACCCGCCGGCATGCGGGTCGCTGCGCCCGCAAAAGCGGATGCGGATGACTCAAAGCCCGCACCCATCGTTTTCTCCCTTGAGGATGTCGAGCAGTTGATGGCCGCCAGGAAGCGGGAACCACAGGGCGAAGCCGGTAAAGGTGGCCAGGCCGTTAAAAAAGCTGCGCTGCCGCAGTCCAAGCCTGTCGCAGTTGAGGACACACCACATGAGCGTCGCAAGTTGGGGGCCGCATCACTGGCTGATATCCTGGGATTTAATCCAGCTGAAAAGAATAAGGACATTGCGCTAAACAGCGAGGAAGTCCCCAAAAAATGGAAGCGCTACTACAATCTGCTGATCGATTTGCGCTTGCATGTCCGGGACGAAATCGACCTGCACAGCAGCGAGACGCTCAAGCACTCTGCGCGTGAGGAAACCGGAGATTTGTCCAGCTATGGCAGCCATCAGGCAGATGCCGGCACCGACAACTTTGACCGCGATTTTGCGCTGAGCCTGGTCTCCAGCGAACACGAGGTACTGAACGAAATCGAGGATGCGATTCTGCGGATCAAAAAGGGCACTTACGGAATCTGCGAGGTAACGGGGAAACCGATACCCGCGCCACGACTCAACGCAGTGCCCTTCGCACGCTACTCCGTTGAGGGGCAAGCCGAGTATGAAAAGAACCTGCGGCGGAAAATCGACCGGGGCGGCAGCAGCGGACTCTTCGGTGATACCAGTGATGCCCCTAAACTCGCCGCAGACGATGAGGACGAGTAGGCCCGGCAGTTTATCTGGCCGCATCGGCAACTACCGCTTGTTGCTGCTCACTGCCGCAATCGTCTTCGCATTGGATCAGGTCACCAAAGCCTGGATTTTCAAGAACCTGCCGCTGGACAGTTATTTTTACCCGGATTCCATTAAGGTCATTCAGGACTTTTTCTACATTGTCCACATCGGCAACGAAGGAGCCGCATGGGGCATGCTCTCCGGCTACAGCGGTTGGCTGGCCCTGTTTGCCCTGGTGGCACTCTATGGCATCTACCAGATACGTCATACCCTGGAACTCCATCGCCGGGTGATGCAACTGTCCTTCGGTCTGTTAACCGGAGGCATTGTCGGCAATCTGGTGGATCGCGTGATCCATGGTCACGTCATCGATTTCCTGGATTTCCATTTCCCGTTCAGCATCCCCTGGATTATGCCGACCGGACGCTACCCCTCCTTCAACCTGGCCGACTGCGGCATCGTCATCGGTGTGGCGATTTACATCACAGTAAGTTTTTTCCAGCCGGGTGATACTGCGGCGACTCAAGACAACGCTGCCGGGAATTAAGCCCGGAACAATTGATCCAGCGCCGCCTCCAGCGCCGCAAGTTTTAAAGGCTTGGTCAAATAACTGTCCATTCCGGCAGACAAGCAGCGTTCCTCGTCGCCGGCCAGGGCATTTGCCGTCAAAGCCACGATTTTGATTTCCTTACAGCCTGCTCCGGCTGCACCGGCACGTATCGCGGCCGTTGCCTCCAGCCCGTCCATGACCGGCATCTGCAAATCCATCAGAATCAGATCCGCCGACCTTTGCTGCAGCATCTGCAACAGTTCCTGACCGTTTTCAAAAGCTTCCGCCTCGATTCCCAAGCGCTTCAGCATCTGGGTGATGACGCGCTGGTTGGCACGGTTGTCTTCAGCGATAAACGCCCGTAGCTTGGATTTATCCACACTGCTGGAAACCTCCGCTTCGACCAGCGTCTGGGGCGGCAAGCGATCACCCGCATTCACTACGCCGACCCGTACACGCAAGTAAAAGCACGAGCCTTCACCCAGCGTGCTGGTAGCCCAGACTTTACCCCCCATGGCCTCGGCCAGGCGCTTGCAAATTGCCAAGCCCAACCCGGTGCCGCCATACTTCCTGGTCGTTGAAGCATCTCCCTGCGTGAAAGGTCGAAAGAGCTTCTTAAGTTGCTCACGTCCGATCCCAATGCCAGTGTCACGCACCTCAAATTCCAGTTCCACCATGCCATCAGCGTCAACTTCAGCGTGCAGCATCAAGGAGAGCCGCACCTCGCCGGCATCGGTAAACTTGATCGCATTGGATAAAAAATTCGTCAGGATTTGCCGCAACCGCGTCTCGTCACCCAGCACTTTTCGAGGCACCTCCTCGCCAATCTCCAGGTTGAAGATGATCCCCTTTTCCGCTGCCTGGTTAAAAAACATGGCATTCAGCACACGTAACATCGGAACCAGCTTAAATTCCCGCGACTCGAGATTGAGATTGCCGGTTTCAATCTTGGAAAAATCCAGCACGTCATTAACCAGCGACAAGAGGGTCTCACTGCTGACCCGCACCGTGTCTAAATAATCACTTTGCTCCGCATTTAACTCCGTATTGGCGAGTAGTTCAATGAAGCCGATAATTCCGTTGAGTGGTGTGCGGATTTCGTGACTCATCGTTGCCAGAAATTCACTTTTGGCCCGGTTCGCAAAATCGGCTTCGCGGGCGGATTCACGGGCTTGATCAATCACCTCGTTCAAGCGGGCATTAATTTTTTCAACTTCCTGGCGGGCAAGCTCGGCATCTTTAATCATGCGCTGGGCGATCCTGCGGCCCTCTTTCAACTCCTCCGCCTGTTTGGTTAAGTCCTGGTTGACGGCCATCAGCTCCTTTTCCGCATTGCGCCAACACTGCTCCGTCTGATTCCTCTTATTGAGCACCACGCGCAGCGTATCCAGGACCTGCTCAAACTCCTGGAACGCAGCCGTCTTGCCCATCAGGGTGGAACTGTCGGAAATACTGCTGGCAAGCCGCTCATCCAACAGATCGATATCGTCCTGAATCAGACGGATTAAATGACCGGAGCCCAACAGTGGCGCAGCAATCGTCAGTACCAGCAATGCGGCCAGGATGGACATGTCCTGCACAAATTTACTCCGGAGAATACTCAGCCGTTCACTCCGCATCAGCTCAATATCATCCAGGTCGGTCGCAGGGTCGATCCCGGCGCGCTCGACCAGGTAGTTCAACTGACTGGTCAATTCACTCCGGTCCTGTAAGTATGTCGTTGTTTTTTCGGAAACCAGCCAACCCATCAGGACCACAGCAATCAGCCATGCCGGAGCAATCGCATAGAACAAGACGGGGCATTTTAGACTGCGCTTGAACTGCATCAGATACTATCCTTACACGACCATCGGTTAAAAGAACAGACTTTTTAGAGGCTTAGCTCCTCAGCATCACTCCAAAGCTGGTCCAGTTTATAATAATCCCGCATCTCCCCGGTTTGCAGATGCACCATAAAATCGAAGGCGTCCACCACCAGCCAGCCGCTGCCCACTTCACGGTCCTGCCCGATCAGTTGCACCCCGGCGGCCTTCAAGGCCGCATCCAGACCACTACGAAGTGCCTTGACGTGCGGCTCCGAAGTCGCAGTGGCCAGGATCAAATAGTCGGTAATCGACGATTTGCCCCGCACGTCCAACACCTTGACGGCCTCGCCTTTTTTCTCCTCGATCGCCGCGAGTGCACAGCGTATTTCAGCCAGAGTTTGTTCAGTTTTGGAGTTGCTGGATTTTGACATAATTATTTACGGCGCAACATACAGACGCTTGGCCTGAATGAAAGCCTCAACTGAAGGCGCTAATAATTCGGACACGGGTAGTTGCCGGCGGATGCGCTGACGGATGCGACTGGAACTTTCCGGCATCAATGGTGCCTCGATGCGCAGCCACCGCAGCCCGTCAATTCCGGGATCGGCCAGGGGGTAGCCCGGCCGCGCCAGAACCAGGAAAGTGACCCATTGCGCCAGCTCGCCGATGGCATGCCACTGCGCCAGTTGTGCCAGTTGATCCCCGCCGATAATCCAGTAAAGTTCAGCCTCCGCTTGCTGCGCCAGAAAAGCCCGCACCGTATCCACAGTGTAGCTGATGCCACCGCGCCGCAGCTCACAATCATCGATCAAAAAATCCGGCTCTGCGGCAGTCGCCAGGCGCAGCATCTCCAGGCGGTCGGCATCACTGGCAACCGGACCATGCACTTTGAGCGGCGACTGGGCGGACGGGATAAAGACCACTTTTGCCAGCGACGCGTACCGCAGTGCCGCACGGGCCACCTCGATATGCGCCCGGTGCACCGGGTCAAACGCACCTCCATAAAGTATCACGCCTGACGGCTTGTTTGCTTGCGGTGCAGGATTCATCATTACAGAAGTCAGCTCATTACTCACAAAACACCTGCCAGATAAATGCAAACTAATCCGCACCTTACCGAGAGCCGCCCGCTGGGCGAAGCACTCCAGGACCTGCTCCGCTCACCTGATGTGCGCGGCCCTGCCATCGGCCAAATCACCCAGGCGGTGGGTGAAAAGGGCTTCGGCTTGATCCTGATGGTGCTCTCCCTCCCAAGTGCGCTGCCCATCCCGGCTCCCGGTTACAGCACACCCTTCGGCATCGTCATCGCACTCATTGCCCTGCAAATGATGTTTGGGCGACAAACGCTGTGGATCCCGCGGAAACTGCTAACCGTCCGCATCAAACCCTCACTGGCCCGGACCATGCTCGGAGCGGCCACCCGCTTTTTGCAAAAAATTGAACGCTGGATTCGCCCCCGTCAGCGCTGGATCCGCTCACGTGCCGGACAAGCCGGACTCGCCAGCGTGATCCTGATCATGGCCTGTCTGATGGTGCTGCCGATTCCCTTGACCAATACCTTTCCGGCCATGGTCATTTTTCTGATCGGGGTCGGGTTGTCGGAGGAAGATGGCCTGCTGGCGATTGCCGCTTTCGGTATCGGCCTGCTCGCGATGGCACTCTATGCGGGCATCATCTACATCCTGCTTACCCAGGGCCCGGAAGCCATCGATGCCCTCAAAGACTGGCTCAAGGCCCGCCTCGGCATGCTCCCAACATCCCCGTAGCATCGGTCCGCAAGTCATCCAGCATCGCGCTGGATGCTACCTTGTAGCATCGGTCCGTCAGGCCGATGACCCCCGCTACTCAGCCGGCAGCAACTGCGCCAGATCCTCCAGATCGCCGAAGTGTTCGCGCAGATCTTTGGCATTGCCGAGGTGACCCAGCGTATTTTCGAAGAGTTCCCGCTTCTCCTGCTTGAGTTGTTGGATACGTTGCTCGATCGTGCCTTCGGTGATCATGCGATACACAAAAACGCGGCGTTGCTGCCCGATGCGGTGCACCCGGTCAATCGCCTGGTTCTCCACCGCCGGGTTCCACCAGGGGTCGAGCAGAAAGACGTAATCGGCGGCGTGCAGCGTGATCCCGGTCCCGCCTGCCTTCAAACTGACCAGGATAACGGCGGGGCCGGGATCGTCCTGAAAGGCCGCGACCGGAGCGGAGCGGTCGCGGCTCTGCCCGGTCAGCTCATAGAGTTTTACCCTGGGAAAAGACTTTTTAATCTCCGGCTTCAAGCGCCGCAGGAGCTGCACAAACTGACTGAAAATCACGACTTTGCGCGAGCCATCACCCTGCAGTGCCTCCTCCAGCCGGCTCAACAGCATCATAACTTTGCCGCTCTGGCGGATATCCGTAGCGGCTGCACCGGGCAGCAAGCCGGGGTCGCAGCATACCTGGCGCAGCCGCGTCAGCAGTGCGAAGAAGTGCATCGCATTGCGCTGCATCGCGGCCTGCAGATCGTTGCCCATCTGCTCGCGGCCCCGCTGCAGCAGACTCTGGTAGTGCTGCCGCTGCACTTCCGTAATCGGGCAAATCAGGTCCATCTCCAGTTTGGGCGGCAGTTCACTCACCACCTGCTCTTTGCGGCGCCGCAGGATAAAGGGTGCAATCTGCTGCTGCAGCCGTAGCTCAAAACTGCGGCGCAGTTCCAGCCTGGCCGCATTGGCATGTTCCTCAAAGCGCCGCCGACTCCCCAGCAGGCCCGGCATGAGAAAGCGAAACAAAGTCCACAGATCGAGCAGGCGGTTTTCAATCGGGGTGCCGGTCAATGCCAGCCGGCACTCGGCCCGGATGGCGCAGCAGGCCTGGGTTACCTTGGCCTCCGGATTCTTGATCTGTTGCGCTTCGTCCAACACGGCGTAGCCGAATTCAACCGCATCCAACAAGTGCTTGTGCCGCCGCAGCTGCGTGTAACTGGCGATCCATAATTTCGGACCGCCGGTATCGCGCTGCAAAAAATCACAGCCACTGCGTAAAATTTCCGTATCCAGATCCGGATACCAGCGCCGCACTTCATTCTGCCACACCGGTACCACACTGGCCGGGCAGACAATTAAACTGTCTTGCGCCGCAAAGGGGAAAAACTGCAACAGCGTCAGCACTTGCAGTGTCTTGCCCAGACCCATCTCATCCGCCAGCAGCCCATGACATGCCTGCTGCCGCAGGTTCGCCATCCAGCGCACACCCAGCTCCTGATAATGCCGCAGAAAAGCGGGCAGCTGCGGCAACTGCTCCGATTCCGAACAGTGGGCCGTCAACGCGCTGCGCCAGGCTTCCAGCTCCTGCTCCAGGTCGAGTTCGGCCCCGCGCTCTGCAAAGAGTGAAAATACCATATAGCGGGGCCAGGTCTGCGCAGCGGCCAAAGTCCCGGCTGCAGCCACCCGCCACTCGGCCAGTGCCTCCGACTGTTCCGCGCCAATGTGCACCAGGCCCAGCCCACGCACCACATGCGTGCCGCGCCCGGCCCGGGCGAGCCGCTCGGCATCCTCGGGGTCCAGCCAGCGCTGCCCTAATTTGAGCCGCCAATCCACACGCATCCCCTGCCGGCCCTCCGCTTCTACCCGGCCCACAATTTTTACCTCACGGGCCCCCTCCGCCATCAACTGGGCCTCCAGGTCCAGCTCAACACTGCCGAAAATCGTCTCCCAACGCGGCAAGGTGAGTTTTAAAAATGCCGCAATCTGCTCGATGTCATTGAAGCTGAAATCATGGCTCCGGTGGCGGTAGTGCAAACCTGCACTCTTCGCCAGACCGGTCAAACGCACCAGCAGCTCACGCTCCTGACTGACCAATGGCTGCGCGTCCTCGCGCAGGGCCGCGTCCCGGCTGAAGTCCGGATTCGTCCAATACGCGGTAAGCCGCAAACCGGAGCGGATGCCCTCAAAGCGCGGCGTCAATTGGCGGGCGGGCCGCGCTGGCTGTTCCACCGTGGCCGACGGTGCTTCGACTTCGACCGGTGCCGCGGCGGACGAATCGCTCGCCCTGGGCACATATGGCAGCGCGGGAATCTCATCGGCAATCAGTTCTTCGATCTCATAAAGGCCCGCCACCGCGACGGCATGCCCCAGCGAATTGTCCTCCGTCGAGCTGCGCACCACCGGCCCGGCTTGCCACTCGATCACCGCATAACAGGTGTCCTTGCGGGCAAAGGTGCAGTGCACGATGGCCTCATTATTTGAAAGTTCAATCCCGGAGATCAGGCCCTCCCGATACAGCTCACGCCCCCGCCGCAGTGCCGCCGGGTCGAAGCGCTGCTCCCACTCAAGGCCGACGTTGGCAAACCATTGCTCCAGCGCGGACGGGTTATAGATACGACTGTAGGCACGTGGCGGCATGAGTTTATAGATAACCATTTACCCTACTCTCTCCCGCTTTGTAACAGCAAGGCCTTTGTGCCACGTATCGCATTTTAGATTGCAATTGTATGTGCGGGGTAACTTACGCTAACAAGGTTGCGCAGGTGCGTCCCCGCACCGCAGGAACGTCCGCAGAGCCTGGCACCCTGCCAGACATGCCCGGGCGTCAACCAGGCCACAGCGGCAACGTGCGCTGCGGGACGCGATCGCGCTACCCGGATGAAATTAAGCTTACCCCGCAATTAAAATAGCAGCTGCGCATTTTCGCAATCTCCCAAAAGCCCCGTAGCCGCAGCGCGATAGCGCTGCGGACTCGCTGCCCGGCCAGCGCAGCCCCGGCTCAAGCCTGGCGCCAATGCGCGATCCGCGCGTCCACTTGCTTCGGCCCCGGCATGCCGGCTTTATCGCGTGCAGCCAGCGCTTTTTCCAGATCAAATACCTCGGTCCAATCGGCCGCCAGGGCTGGATGGACTGGAGCAACCTGCTCAAAGGGCAACTGATTCAGCGGCAACGCCAACTGCTCGCTGAGTGCGACCAGGCTGCCGACGACATGATGCGCCTCACGAAAAGGCACAGCTTTTTGAACCAGATAGTCCACCACATCCGTCGCCAGCAATAGCGGATCGGCAACCGCAGCGGCGCAGCGGGCGGGCTGAGGCACCACCCCCGGCAGGCAAGCCGCCACCGCATCCAGCATCAGTGTGACCTGGTCGAAGCTGTCAAAGACCGGCGGTTTGTCCTCCTGCAGGTCGCGGTTATAGGTCAGCGGCAGGCCCTTTACCATGGTCAGCAGCATTTGCAGGTTGCCGGTCAGCCGTGCGGATTTACCCCGGATCAGCTCAAAAGCATCGGGATTCTTCTTCTGCGGCATCAAACTGGAACCGGTGGTAAAGGCATCGGGTAATTTGACGAACCCGAACTCGGCACTGCTCCAGAGAATAAAATCCTCGGATAAACGGGAGAGGTGCACACCGATGGTCGCGCAGGCAGCAGCAAAGGCGATGAAGGTGTCGCGGTCGCTGACGGCATCCATGCTGTTCTGTGTCAATTGTGGCTGACCGTCCGCGTCCACAAAGCCGAGCTGGCGCGCCACAAAGCCGCGGTCAATCGGCAAGGTCGTGCCGGCGATCGCACCGGAGCCTAGCGGACAGAAATTAGCTTGCTGCCGGACCGCCGCCACCGCAGTTCGGTCGCGGTCAAACATCTCGACATAGGCGAGCAGGTGGTGCGCCATCGAAACCGGTTGGGCGCGTTGCAAGTGAGTGTAGCCGGGGATAATAATATTGCGGGTTCGGTCCGCCAGATCCACCAGCGCCGTCACCACCGCATTCAAACTGCTGCGGACTTCCGCACAGGCGAATTTGAACCAGAGCCGCATATCGGTGGCGACTTGATCGTTGCGGCTGCGCGCGGTATGCAACTTGGCCGCTGCCGGCACTGCGGCGGTTAGCGCCTGCTCGATATTCATGTGCACGTCCTCCAGCGCGGGATCCCATTCAAATTGCCCCGCTTCGATGCGGGCCAGAATCGCATCCAGTCCGGCGCAGATCGCCTCGCACTCCCCGGCGGTAATGATCCCGACATAGGCCAACATCGCCGCCTGTGCCTGACTGCCCTGCACATCAAAGGCGGCCAGACGCTGATCGAAGGAAACCGACTCGCCGATCCGCAGCATCAGCGCATCCGGCCCCGATTGAAAACGTCCACCCCAGGTTGCTTGCTTATTCGTCTTTACCATGTGGCAGACAATTTTCAGCCGAGGCGCATTTGGCAAATCTAATTCAAGCGATCCATGATGGAGGCATCGTTGGCATGGAGGATGGCCTCTTCTTTAGAGATGCTATCTTGCTCGACCAGCTGGATCAGATGTTGTTCGAGCGTATTCATGCCCTCGTTTTGACTGGTCTCCATCTTACCATAAATCTGATGGATTTTGGCCGTGCGGATCAGGTTGGCCATACCCGCATTGTTTCGCAACACCTCAAAAACCGGCAAACGCCCGTCTCCGTTCTTGCGCGCCAGTAATTTCTGACTGATCGCATACGCGAGTGAAAAGGAGAGCTGCGCCGCAATTTCGGATGACTTCGACTCCGGAAACATATCCACGATGCGGCTGAAGGTGCCTTTAACATCCTTGGTATGCAGCGTAGTGAGCACCAGATGCCCGGTCTCCGCCGCACTCAGTGCCAGCTGCGCGGTTTCCGCATCGCGGATTTCACCAATATAAATAATATCCGGATTCTCCCGCAGCGCACTCCTCAGCCCCGCCGGAAATGATCCGATGTGAGCACCGATTTCCCGCTGCGAGATCAGTGCCTGCTCGCTCCGGAAGACATACTCCACCGGATCCTCCAGCGTGATGATACGCACCTTCCGGCTCTTGTTAATGTAATCGAGAATACTGGCAATAGTGGTGGATTTGCCACTGCCGGTTACCCCGGTCACCAGCACAAGTCCCTGCTTCAACTGCACAATATCATGCCAGACCTTTTCGTGCATGAACCCGATCTCATCCACCTCCGGGATATGCTTGGGCAGCATTCGCATGACACAGGCCATCCCGTCGCGGTCGCGAAACACATTCAGCCGAAAATTAATCCTCTGCTCCTCCCATTCATAGCCGGCATCAATGTCACCGCTCGCATTGCACTCAAGACTCTGCCGCTGCGACTCCGTCAGCAAGGGATAAACCATCCCCCGGATCATTTCATCGGTCAATACCTCACCCTGATCAATGATTTCCAACTCTCCGTCAAAGCGGTAACGGATCGGTTCGCCAACCTTCATGTGCAAATCCGAAACGCGCGACATGCCGTCGATCTCATGCTCGGGGTCGGCAAAGCTCTGCAATAAATCAATGATACTGCATAATTTGCCCTGAACTTTGTAAACTTTCTGGTAGGGGTCGTATTTATTCATTTTCCGCGAGTAAGTGGAAATGCGCGTATTATGCAAGTAGCCGCATCTCCGAAAACGTTACGGCTGTCGGCTGGAGTGCGTCTATAGGGGATTACCACTGAAAAACGATTGCGCCAGACATAAAGCTCTGGAATGATGCGCTGTAATTATGACTCTCCATGCCAACAACGCCCAAGCCTTTGACTCCGTCGAGTCGGCCATTCTGGATATTGCCGCAGGCAGAATGGTCATCGTGACCGACGATGAGGCCCGCGAAAATGAGGGCGACCTCGTGATGGCCGCATCCAAAGCGACCCCCCAGTCCGTCAATCAGATGATTCTGCATGCCCGTGGTTTGATCTGTGTGCCCATGCTGCCCCACCAACTGCGGCGTCTCGGCATCAATCCCATGGCGGCGGAAAACCGGGAGTCCCATCGGACCGATTTTGCCATTTCGGTCGATGCAGCCGAGGGGATCACTACCGGCATCAGCGCCTATGACCGGGCGGAAACCATTCGCATCCTCAGCGACCCGAAATCCGAACCGTCCATGCTGGTGCAGCCGGGCCATGTTTTTCCACTCCGCGCCAAGCCGGGCGGTGTGCTGCAACGGGCCGGTCATACCGAAGCCGCCGTCGATCTGGCGCAACTGGCCGGCCTGAATCCGAGCGGCGTCATTTGCGAAATTCTGAATGAAGACGGCAGCCTCGCCCGCTTGCCCGACCTGATCGAATATAAGGCCAAACACGGCCTCAAGCTGATCTCGATCGCCGATCTCATCGAGTATCGCCACACCCGCGACAAGCTGGTCGAACATGTCCTGACCCGTCCCTTCGAATCGGAATTCGGCACCTTTGACCTGCATATTTTTCAGAGTATCCTTGATGGCCGCCAGCACATCGCACTCAGCATGGGCCAGCTCGACGCACGCCCCACTCTCGTCCGCGTGCAAAGCGAGAACCTGCTGGGCGATATCTTCCGCTCCAAGACCCTCGGCGGCTACAACTCACTCAGCACAGCCATGGAAATGATCGCGCAACACCAACATGGCCTGCTGCTCTACATCGAACAACCCAAGGGCGGGATCCGCGTCATCGAAGGCCCGGACCATTACGCGCTGAAGGATGTCGGACCCGCAAAAATGGATTTTCGCGATTATGGCATCGGTGCCCAGATCCTGGTCGAACTGGGCCTGAAAAAAATCCGCCTGCTCTCCAGCACCCAGCGCAAAGTAGTCGGTCTGGACGGCTATGACCTGGAAATCGTCGAGCAAATCGAGCTCTGAGGGACGTCTTGCATCTTTTGTTTTCAACATTCTGATTCAGCTGATTTAGATTGCAACGAACATTCCAGCTCATCCAACATACTGCCACCCCGAAACATGCCACGAACGATCGCCATCGGAGATGTCCACGGCTGCGCCGAAGAATTCGAGGAACTCCTCAACGCGCTGGAACTGGAACCCAGTGACCGCGTCATTCAAGTCGGCGACCTGATCAACCGCGGGCCTGATAGTCATGGGGTGCTTGAATTGGTCCGCGAATATAAAGTTGAAGCCATCCTCGGGAACCACGAACTGCGCCTGCTGCGGGCACGCCGCGACGGACGCAAGGACTTGCTCAAGAGCTACGATCATGCTACCATCAAAGCACTCACCGACGAGGACTGGGACTTGCTGCACATACTGCCGCGGTTTACATTTGGCACCACCGAAGATGTGGTCCTCGTGCACGGCGGTTTCCTGCCGCAACAGCCCTGGCACACCCAGGATGTTGACATCATCACCAACATCCAGGTAATCGATAAAAAAGGTAATCCGGCCAAGCGTTCGGATGCCCCCAACGCCAAACCCTGGGCGGACTATTGGAGCGGCCAGCCCTTCGTCATCTACGGGCATACCCCGCGTCCGAATATTCTGGAACGCCCCGGCTCCATCGGCATCGATACCGGCTGTGTTTACGGGGGGCACCTCACCGCCTACGTGGTGGAGGACGGCAGCCTCGTCCAGGTGCGCGCCCGTAAAGCCTACGCCCATAGCAGCCGCCTGCCGGATCCGGTCTAGCGTGGTAGCGCTGAGCCCGGAAAAGATGACGACAAAATTGGCTCATTCTTGCACCTGCCCGCATTCTCAACTTTCCATTCAATGACAAATCCCATCGATCATCTCGGCCTGCTCTGTATCGACCTGCAGACATCTTTCCTCAAAGTCATACCGCAGCAGGAGCAACTGCTCCGCCGCTGTCGCTTCGCACTCGAAGCGGCTCAACTGCTGGGCGTGTCCATTGCAGTGACCGAACAGATCCCGGAAAAACTCGGTCCCACCCATCCGGATCTCAGCGCGATCTGGCCGGACACCACTCCCGTCTTTTCCAAGAGCAGCTTTTCCGCACTGACAGCCGGGGTCCTGCACCGCTGGCTCGCAGCCAACCATATCGAGCACCTCTTGCTGATTGGCATCGAGGTGCCGATTTGTATTTACCAGACTGCCGTGCAGGCGCTCGGCGACAACCTGGGCGTGACCTTGCTCAGCGACTGCGTCAGTCAACGGCGCGGCGATGACCGGGCCGCCGTGTTGCAACAACTGCTCAACATGGAGGCGCATATTCTGCCGGCGGAAACCGTTTTTTACAGTCTGCTCGGCAGTGCGGAACACCCCCATTTCCGGGAGTTTACCCGGCTGGTCAAAGCTGCCAACGGCTGAGCTTGCCGACGCTTGACAAGACAGAGGCACTGAAAAAACTCCGCCTGTATGCGCCAACTTCTCCTTGCACTCATCGGCCTCGCACTGGCGGGCTGTGCCTCGACCCCCAATCAGCCGGTAAGCACCTGCGAAATCCTGGAAATCAAACCGCGCTATATCCCGGAGAGTCATTTTGTGCGTATCGGCGAATTCCTGAGCGGAGCCGAAAACAAAGGGAACCGCGTCATCCTGCGCAGCGTGCCCGAAGCGCGTAGTGGGTTCTACTTCACCCTCGTGCTGGATGAAAAAGTCCGGAAGCTCCCGCGTGGCAGCGTGATTACCGGTGAGTTCTACACCCCAAACGCCAAAGAGATCCTGACGCGCGACTTTGTGCTGCCCAATAACCTGCCCAGGACGCGGGAAATCTTTGTCGGCCTCACCGGGCCGGATTGGCCGGAGTCCGGCGGCGTGCCGGGAGCCTGGCGCTTCACCATCAAGGACGCCAACGGTAACACGCTCACCCAGCGGAAAAGCTACCTCTGGAATATTTAGGCCCGCGCACTGCATACGCCCATCCGCGCACCAACCTGGCCGTAAACTTCGATGGACCGGCCTGCGTGTTCGAGCAAATCCGGGTCAAATTCGATACTGCCGCGTTGAAACAGCGTCACCACACAGGAACCGCCAAAACTGAAGTAGCCTTTTTCCTGCCCTTTTTCCACCCGGCCCGCCGCAAAGGTTGCATGTATCGAACCCACGCAGGTCGCCCCGATCTCCAGCATCACCACCTTGCCAAATCCGGGAGACTCGATCTCCGTGCGCATCCGTTTATTCTCCCACAGGATGGCCAGCTCGCGGCGCAGTGCCAGCGGACTGACCGAACGCAGATGACCGTTGATCAGGCTGGGCGCACCGGCCACACCGGCAAGCGGAAAATGGTAGCGATGATAGTCCACCGGGCACAGCCGCGAGATCAACATGCTGCCGCCCCGAAAATCCTCCGCTAAAGCCGCGTCGCCCAGAAAGGACTCTAAGTCAAAACGCTGTCCCTTGAGGTAGAAGCGATCCGCCTGGTCCACCGCTTGAATCGCCAAATGCCGCCCGTCCGCAGGAAACACCGCCACCCCGGGCTCCGAATCAAGCGGGCGCGCCTCCGGCTTCAGCCGACGATAGAAAAATTCGTTGAAGCTGGCAAACGCATCCAACGGCTCAGAAAATTCGGAAGTATCCAACCCGTAGTCCTGAATAAACGCTGCAATTCTGGCGCGACTGGCTGGCTGGTCCATCCGCCAGCCATACCAGCGCGAAAACCACGCCCGCTTGACCGCCAACTGCACACTCAGACGCCCAAGAGGATTGCCGTAGGCCCAGCGCAGAAAGCCCTCGCCATAGACCGACTCGGTCTCAACCCGGCCGCTGCGTCGATTAAAATATTGGATGGGTTGGTGGCTGGACATAACTCAATTGCGCATGAGACGAGTAACGCTACAGATAAGCAGTTTCCATTCAGGAATTCAAGCCCTGCGGCAAGCTTGGGAAGGAATTGCCCCATCCGGCGTCCCTTCAGGACGCAGTGTAGTATTTGTCTCTTTCCACCGGGGTTGAAACCCCGGCCTTTGATCCGATGTGCCTCCAGCACGGGCAGTCCCGTCGTGCCTGCAGCTCGGGTGCATCCCCACGCCCTGAAAGAGCTGCGAACCAAAGCCCAGGGTTTCAACCCTGGGTAACCGGGTCACCTCCACATAAATTGCGTCCTGAAGGGACGCCGGACCCCGCCGTATAAAAATTTTAAGGACACCCAAATAAAATTTTAAGGAAATAAAATTTTAAAATAAAATTTTAAGGACACCCAAATTGTAATCAATCGATGGGTGTCCTAAAACTCTTCTGCCAATTGAACAAGCGGTGTGCTTTAAATTTTTATGGCACTACCTAATGGTAGCGCCATTGCAGTTACCGGTGCTCAGTTCGCAGTGCGCCCTTTGCGGCGCACCATTGCCAGCGTCAGCCCCAGGCAGCCTAAGATCGCAGCGTAAGCCGCCGGTTCAGGAATGGGCGCGAGGCTGGAGACGCGGAAGCCGATGAAGAAGATCTCGTCGGTCGGATTGGTGTTGCCGCCGAACGAGGATTGCAGGGTTGAGTCGGGGGTAGTCAGCGAGCCGCCCCGCATCCCGCGATTAGTGGTGTTCACAATAGTATCATTCAGCTCCCACACGTTGCCGCCCTGGTCGAAGGTGCCGTAGTGGCTCGGGTCGGCGGCATAGGTGCCCACGTCCGTTACCGTGGCCAAGCTGTTGTTGTAGTTGGCATCGTCCGTGCTGATGGTATCACTCTGCGTCGGATACAAGTTGTAGCCACCGTTGCCGTCGTAATACGCCGCCTTATACCACTCGTTCTCGCTGGTGATCGCCCATACCTCGGTCAACGAGCCAGAGCCGTAGGTGAGATCGCGCGTGATCGTGTTGTTCGTGATGCCATCAGCCGTCAGCAGATAAACACCCGTTTCCGTGCTGCCACTGCCTTGCCCATTGGTCATCCAGTTCGTGAAGCGCGCCGCGTCCCAGAAGCTCACATTGTTCACCGGCTTGTTCGCGAAGCCGCTCATCACGCTGTAAGTGTAGCTCCCTTCGCTTCCGCCGCGGGTGATGCCTCCACTGGGGCCGAACTCCATGCTCGAGTTGTAGAGCGAATGCGGGTCCGTCGCCGCCTTCGCGTTCAGGAACGCCGTATACTGTCCGTTCGTCACCTCGTAGGTGCCGATGTGGTAATTGTAGCCGACTCCGCCGTAGCCGGTGGAATCGTTGGCGTTGCCCGCGTTACCGACAAGGACGGTGTCGATAGTGATTGCCGAAGCAGTGGAAGCGGCCAGCAGGCCAGCCGCGAGGAGAGAGTGTTGGATCGTTATCATTAATTGTGCTAATGATACGTAAAAAGCAAC
>Ga0100402_1002398_pt1 | contig 21109 bp, 19 predicted proteins | sample CryGeyme20150102_FD_80419 | JGI IMG/M metagenome (GOLD analysis project Ga0100402, IMG submission 80419) | Groundwater microbial communities from Crystal Geyser aquifers in Utah, USA - Crystal Geyser metaG 2015-0102 | ecosystem: Environmental > Aquatic > Deep subsurface > Groundwater | place...
TTCGCTGAAAATCTCATCATAATATTTTTAAAGAATTTATCTATGCTTTTCTCCTTGTTTAAAAGGTGCTTGAATTTTTTGTCATTTTTCTCCTTGACTTCAAGCAACATATTATCAATCATCGAAGCTTCTTTTTTCTTGATCAAGGGTCCACATTCTCCTTGTCTCTTCTTAGAAGATATCTTGAAAAATTCATGCCTTCTTTGGATGTTTTCGGAAACAGAATTTTGTATTTGATTCTTCTTTTAAGAAATTTGAACTAATTGAGCTTTACTCTCAACATCGAGCTATTCTGAGTCAGCATCAAGAAGAATATCTGCAAGCATCGACGCTTCGCTGAATCTTTTTTGATCCTGCCTAATTTTGATCAGATGAATCTTTGAAATAAGGAGCAATTTAGAATCCATGGGGCTCAGCTCCTCAAACTGTCCTATTTCATGAATCAATTCAGTAAAGATTTCTGAAGATCGATCGATTATACCTTTTTTCTTCAATAGAAGTCCTAAATTAAAGTAGTTTATCAGGGTCATTTTTTTCAACTGTAGACTTTTGACATAATCTCTTATGTCGCCATTAAAAATATTCAGGCATCTGATATAAGCAGAATGAATGAGTGAATTGTGAGCATTAACAGAGTTCAGGTGTCTTTGAAGCAAAACGATTGCCTAGTTGAGTCGATTGTGATGAAAGGCATAAGTTATAGCAAGATCGTGAGCTGCTTCAGGAAAGAAAGGTTCCTATTTCAGGATAGTTTCAAGATAAAAGGTTTGTTTTGAGTATTGGCACTGCAGAGCATATATTTTCGTTAAATTATAAATCAGAATATGTACCTTTTCCAAGCTTTTTCTGTCTACATGAACTTGCAGAAGCTTTAGAGCCTCGCTTATCTGACCTGAATTAATTTGTTGCTTGAACATTGCGAAAACAATCGGAAGGGGAAGTTTATTATGATGTTGATATGGCTCATTGCACATGTTCATTAAGCATGAATCAGTCAAGGCTGTCGCATACTGAGATACCAGTAGTTCCAGGATTATTTTGGGAGTGGTTGCTTCGATACCATCGTCCTTTAGGATGAGAGTTGTTATTTGCGCTGCATCGTGAAAACGTTTGGATTGTTCGATAAAGCTCCTTTATTCGGTCATCTTAATATTTTCTATCCTTCTAAAATAGAATAAACGTAAAATATCACACTTGATTCTGCATCGTCTCTTTCCAGCTTATTAAAGCCTCCTCTTCCTGCTTCTGCAGCTTGTTGAGCTTCTTCTCAATCTGCAAAAACTCCTCTCTCTCCCTTACATACTTCTCCATCAGCTATTTCTGTAAAGTTTATCTTCTCTCATGTTCCATATTCTCACGAGCTTGTTTCGCGTTCTGCCTCCTTTTGCGAATTCCATTGGCGCTCATCAGCTTTCTCTCGAGATCCATCTTCTTCTGTTCCTGTACAACCACTAACTAAAAAAATCAATACCTTTTAGCCTTTACTTCTCCTCTTTGAGAGAACGAGCATTGTCAATTCTTTGCTGGTGAAGCCTCTCGGCCACAGACTAGGCCTAAACAGTTGAAAAATGCTCCACATGAGTCCTTGGCCTGACTTGTGAGAGGGGTCTAACATTTTCCTTGCGGCTAATTCTGCGTCGGAAGTTAGGGGTTTGCTCCCTAACAGCTTAAATTTTGGTGAATATTTTGTAATTCATTTATTGCTGTTTGACAATCTTTTGGGACGCTTTCTTGAAGAGATTGATTCGGTTTTGCATCTTCAATTGTGTGTCTGCTAGTATTTTTTTCATCTAAATAGATGAGAGGTAACTTTTAGTAGATGATGATATTATTGCATTTTGACTTCTGGAAGGATGGGAGTAGATTGCGCGTGTCGAGAGGCCTGAAGAGTGATGGTCTGATAGGGGTACTAGGTCTATTCTTTCATTAAGAACTCTGAATTAGAAATTATAAAGTACAGATTCGATTGCTATGATATTTACAATAAAATGAAGCGACAACCTTAAAACAGCCTCGATAGCAAACAGACCTCCATCATCACAGCTCTATATCGTGCCTGGGACCAGCATCATATTCCAGCTATTCACTATCACTATACTCTTTCTATATTGTCCAAACAAACCAAAAAATAACAAATTAGACTTATGTCCAGTTAGCTCAACCGACTCAAATAAGGCAAAGATCACTATCAGCTAATCCTGAAATGGCTGAAGGTTCGCTAAAATTCTCTCTCAATCATAAATAGCTACATCTCTGTGCTCAGGAATACATCAAATCAAGACTAGCTTGAATGTTCTGAAATCGAGCAGGAGAGTATTGAAGACTTCAAGTTATTATACGAGAGTAGAACAAAAGAAAGAAGAACCAACAGAAAGTTAGAGCAGCTCATCAATCATATTAAAAATTATCAACTGGCTACATATTAGGTCACTAAGGGTATCAACAACTGGTAGCACTAAAACTATTAATTAGGATACGATGGTTTGGTACAGTTCTTATATCACCACGAAGACTACCTCGAAAAAATGCTGGGAGATTCAAATTTCATCACAGACAACTACAGCTAGTTTTTTGAAAAGAATATGTTCCTCATATTCAAAAAGGAACACCAGTTTAGTTAATATTCTCTTATCTATGAAAACCTCAGATTTAATCCTGGCTTTGCTGTAAAAATAGAGGAGGCTCTGGAGGTTATCTCAAATCATCATGCTGAACTTGAGAGATATCGGATATTAGGTAACTACAGGCAACTGGGATCGAGGAAAAAACTAGAGAAGATTGAAAGCATGAAGGGAATATATTGTACCTACAACAGGAATACTGTTATTGTGAAGGATAGAGAACTTGTGGGAGATAAACTCAAATTCATGGACAACAAAAATGTATTGATTAATCCAGAAGCACCAACTCTCACCAGATTCTCTCAAAAATATCCTGTTATGATCCACAGCAGAGCCAGTATTTTATCAAAAAATAATAGTGAAATCAGACTTCAGCCACTTTCGCATCGAACCAAGATAATAGTTGATGAACCAAGGTCACCAAGGTTGGAGGATAAACTCTCTCAGCGAAAACTAATAATGCTTCACGATTTGACCTCTGCAAATGCCAGCTCTGCCAGTTTGCCGCATGCTCCTTCCATTCCATATCAAAACGAAAGTCTCAGGCTCAGATAGACTGAGCCCACTAGAGCTATTAGGCCAGAAACTCCAATAAAAAAGACATAATCTCATCTAAGTTAAAGTTCTATCACAGATTACAAGGTATAGTTCATTTACGAAAAAGATATCAATCCGAAGGAGATCTTCCACTATTTGAGGTCGGATATATTCAATGACAGTAGTAGAGACAGTGTTGATATTGAATCTATCGCCAAAACTATCCTTGAAGAAAGAGATCGAATCACCTTCATCAGAGCTATCGCAAAATCTATGTTAGTAGCTTGGCTAGCCATTATCTTTGTCAATAAGGATCACAGCTTGAAAAAATCAGTTGAGGTCAAAATTGTTCATAAGTTTCTGAAAATCCCTAACTTTTAGACTGAATTGGTTGAATAATTCCTGAAGAAAGGATACGGGATCGTCAGAATGAATAGCAAGGTCATGAGTGAATGCATAGTCAAGTAAAAGATGGGACATCCTCTGATCTATGTTCACTACAAGCTCCGAGAAGAAGATTAATCAGTGATCAAAAAAATAATCAAATCAGACGACCTCTTGAAGAACAGCAGAGTTCTAAAATATTACACATATTCAAAAGATACAAAGTATCATATTTTTTGTGAGCATAGAAAAAATTAATGCAAAGTCAGTTTCTACATCTAGTAAGCAGCAAAAATTAGCATTGAAGGATAGACCTTTATCAAAGTCAAGTGTGACAGTATCAAAAAAATAGGTGCTGTCTGGAAAATCGCTCATCACCTGAATAAACTATCACTTCTGATAGGGGAATCTACAAAAGATATATATTCTTTCAGTCAGCTTTCTTAGATTGATTTCAACAGCAGTTTTTAATCAGGTCAAGATTAAAATGAAAAGAAGTATATGTGCGTTCCATAAATCAAGTGTATGCACAAGTATGTCAACAGTCAATAAAAATCGATTGTTGCCTAGTATTTAAAAATAAATGGCTAAATACCCGAGATTAGGTCTTTAAGGGTTGAGCGAAAATAGCTAAAAGATTGTCTTATTGTTTAGCGCCCATTTGTAGCTGCCTTTGTCTGCAACTCAAAGCAAGATTATGGAAAGACAGTGGCATTGCTTAATTTTGATTGATTAATAAAGTTTGGCAAATATCATTCCTAATAATAAGCGTTATCTTTTTTTTATACTCCCACCTTCTTGAGTGTTGTATCTTTCATCAATAGAAGTTTTTAAACTAATCCATTTGTGATCTCTCTAAATGATTCAAAACAGCTATTCAGCATTCTCTATAACTCCAGTGCATGTTCGTCGCCTTCGTATTTGTCGTGAAGCCTCGATTCTGTAAGGCTAATTTCTTCCTGGTAGTAGTTCACTTCGTCAAGCACCTTGTCTATCAACCAAAGAGCCCCTTAGAGGTAAAGAACTCGATCATAGTTCACATTTTCAGCTTCCATAAGCTTTATTCTCTCACTCAGTAGTTTAATCTCTCTCTACTTGATTCTCAGCTCATCTTCGTATTCACCAATATTTTTAAGCAGAGCAATTTCTTCCTGAGGGTTTCTTTTTGTAAACCTGTTCTATTGAAGTTCCTTCTTCAGTCTCTCAATCTGCTTTCTGGCAACCAACTCATCGTATCTTTCGAATGTTTTCTTCTTCATCCTTTGAAGCTACCCTTTATACTGCTCCCTTATCTTCGATGCTATTTGATCCTCTTTTGCCAGCCAAAGTTGATTTAGTTCAAACAAAATTTATTATATGCAAGCTTAATTCAAGACCTCGTACTTTTGTTTGATCATAAGCAAAGCTTTGTAGCAATTTGTTGGAGCCCATATCATCCGCTAGTCAATTTTGAGTTGTTTACATTTGCAGACTGACTTTCTTTCTGGAGAGATGCTCATGGTCCCATTTTTAAGTTTCTTTGCAACTGTCTGTAAAAAGAACACTTCTTCGTAATTTTCAGAATGATTGTAAAAAGTTTTGTATTCTTCAGTTTTTTTAAGGATATTCAGTAATCGCTAAACAGCAGAACGAGCCTGTTAGAGCTCAATAATCTGAGAACCATGAGATTGCTATTCAAATATGACCTGCTGCTCTTTAGTCTCTAATTATTGTATTTTCATGCCCAACTGTTATATTTTGAGAGCATTTGACTTCAACATTCCATCTTTCTCTTGGAGTGAAAATTCTAGTGACTTTATTTTGAGATTGAGTCTGCTAACTTACTTCTCTCTACTATCAATAGTATTTCTCATGGCCATTAGATCTTTGCTTTCAGATGTGCGTACAGCATCGATTTTTGATTATCTGGCTGCCATCAGATCTTGCTTGAGACTTTCAATAAAATTGCAATAGGAAGTTATCTCTTCTTCTTTTTCTCTTTTGTACTTGTCCATCTAAAATTTCAAATATTCTGCATTTTCCTCTGCTTCTCCCAGTTTTTTGAGCAAAAGAATGTTATTCTACCTTGCTTTTGCTAGCTGTTTTTCAGTGAGAGTTATTCTGGTCTACAGGTTTTTTTGTTATTCGATCTCAATGGCTCTTTGAACAGAACCCATGGATTTTTTGCTACTCGACTTATCATACTGCTGCCTTTTGATGGAATTTTTGATTTGCCTATAGTTTTTGAAAAGCTTATCAGTGAGCTCCTGCTCTTCTTGTTCCTGTGAGGAAGAGATATCTGAGGACTATTATCGGTAATTCATATATAACTGTTATGAAGATAACATTCACTAACAGATTTTGTTGGCAAGTATTGCTTGAATTGATTAATAACAACACATGAGCCAATAAGAAGAAGAAAGAATCTGGGGCATCAAGCGATAAATTGTAGCCGCCATTCTGATAGTCATAGGTTCTGCCATCTTCGTACTGGGTTTTGTCTATCCCAATGAGCATAATTTTCACCCAGTCACCACCACTCTCGCAAGAGGCATTGGTGTCTCTGTGATCAGCTACTTTTATGCCAGGAAAAAAGGAGATGATCTCACTTATCCTATTTTTCACAATCTAAAGTGGCAGTTCATCAGAAATAGTGTTATGATTCTTCAGGGATTAGCACATGCCTGGGCTCAGTTTTATTTACCACTTCCAATTGTGCTAACACTTATGGCTTCTTCTCCCATCTTCACAACGATGTTCGATAGCTGGCTCTTCGGTGTGAATCTCAACCGAGTTCAAAAAATATGGCTTTCAATAGCCTTCATGGGAGTGATTCTGACAGCAAATGGTAACTATCTCTTCTACCTGATGACCGGTGTTTAAACATAAAAATCTTCAAAATTTGCCAACTACCAAACCGAAGATCCAATCGTCATTGTTAAGGTCAGTATGTTGTTCACATTAGTGATGTTCATACACGGCTATGGAATTTTGGTGACTAAAAAACTTATTGAAACTTCTGCAGTTCAAATCAATTATTTTTTAGGAATCATGCTGACCACCTCCAGTGGTCTTCTCGCTCCCTATGCTTTTGCAGATCCTAACTTTAAAATACCTTCAATGTCATAATTTTTAACATGCATCCTCACCACAGGTGTTCCATTGGCTATAGGGCAGCTCATGTTCATCCACGCATTGCTCATGACAAAAAATTACGGCATCATCACACCTTTTATGTTCACAAACATCGTAGTAGGCTACTTGTTAAGTATATTCCGCTATGGTGAATAGATCAATCCTATCTGTCTGACAGGAGCTTTGGGGATTGTTATGGGGGTGATTTTTATTGTGAGATACAAGGAGAATAGGACTTGAATACTTGCGAGTGATTGTTATATTCGAAAGGATTATTTGAAGATAATATTGATTTACTTAACATGGTGAAATATCTATCGAGATATGCCTGTTTAGCGCTGGTCTTAGCGACCTGCCTGCTTGCTACTGTCAACACCAGCAAGGTCCCTGTGCCAACCTGCAACTCTCCCAAGATTGCTCTCCAAGATTGGCCAATTGCCCTCCACTAGACCCAACAGTTCAACCTTGACATGTTCTTCAGTGGATACAACGTCAAACTCTCAATCCCCAGCAAGCCTGATTTCGTCCAGCTCAGACCCAAAATCTAGCAGACCGCTATTGTGAACAAATCGATGCCCGGTCTATGGAGTTATCACTATGCTCATCAAGGCAACAGATGGGGTAACGTCCTCGTCACAATCAGACGTGAAAACAACAAGACTATCGTCAACTGGGGAGTTAGTGACACTACTCACCTTATTCCTGATCTTTCCAACGAAGCTACAGTGGAGAATGATTCAAGTGTGCACTGCTATGATGCTGTTTGGCTCCGAAATGAAAATATCATTTTGGTGGATTGCGTCCAAAACTCTTCAACACTCGGCATCGGCCTAGTTAATTACTTCTACTACATCAATGCTTCAAACAAGGCCACTATTGGCAAGGTAAAGAACGACATGTACGTTGCCTATACAAACATCTATCACAGAAAGATCAGTCTTCTCACTGAAGATGGATACCACTATCTCATCAGAGCTTATCTGGCTGAGTTCGTTGATGAGATTCACAGAAGAAACACTTATGTTGAAATCATCTCACTGAACAACCCTATGAAGCCTTGGACCATCAGAGTTATGGACAGATCATTCCTGCATCAGGAGTCACTTGCCATCACTGACTTTTAGGTCTACCTTGGAGATATCTACATTTTGGACTATCATTCAGGAGTTATTAAATTCGACATCACTCCTCAACAGACAATCGTCATCGTCGGCAGATACAGAACAGACTCAGGTTTCACCAAAATGGGTGTCTACTCCAACAACCTCGACAACGAGTTCTTGCTTGTTTTGGCTCACAATCATAGCATCATTGAAGTTGACTGGAGCAACCAGATCAAACCTACCATTCTGACCAAATATAGCGTGCCTGACAATGCTTGGATTGTTGATATGTGGGTTAACTAGCAGTTTGTAAGCACTCAAATCATTGCCAACCTAACAGATAGCACCGGAGCATCAAAAGAGTATCACTCCACCTACATTTTGGGCAGAGGAGCCAGGACCTATCTTAATGCTTATGTTGCCCTTGCCCATCCTTCCAGAGCTTCATTCATCGATCAGGATAGATAATCGGGTGCATTGCTCACCATCGACACTGAAGGGCTAAAATTGTATCACCTGGCTTCTCCTCTCTTGGTCGTTAACCCTGTCCAAGAAAATCTTCTTAATAAATAGTTCAGCTTTGTTGTCAAGGGAGAGAGTTCTAACGAGTACGATCCTGACCACACTTTAGTTTGTACATTCACATTCAAATACATGGTGGTCCCTCTCGACTCATATGTTTTGTGGCCCACAGGTCTGACTCTCCCTAAGGACTACTATGCCAACTATCCTGGAGAGCTCTTCATTCCTCTCGACAGATATGTTTTCGGTCCCAATATCACTTGGGGTGTTAAGAGTTCAGATGCCTCTGATGCTCCTACTAACTATGTTTTACAGCAAAATGATACTCTTATCACTTGGTGGGACAAACCTCCCACAGTTAACACTTACACCTTCATCCGTACTGAGCAATTCGATTCCCTTGATGACACATAAATCAACCTTTACACTCAGGACTCTGAAAACACCACTCACTTCACAAGATGCGCCACTATTCCCTATACCACAGAAGTTCACTGCTTCGAATCCAACCACCACCCTCACATTAATTACAAAATTTCCAATCTTACAGTCAATAGATATCACTACTATCAAGGCGTATACATTCACCTCGCTGCCATTGTCTATTAGGCTATACCTAATGAGGTTTTCCTCTATCACGTTGAAGAAGATGCTGATAATAGAATACCTCCCATCATGTTCCCTGAAGGTTATGAAGGCAAAATCCAAAACATTGAATTTTTGGGACACTACTTGGTAGTTGTACTGAGATATACAAAGGAAATAGTCATCTATGATATGATCAAATGTGAAGATTTCTTACCTAGCCCTTGCAAAGAGTCATACAGAATCAACTCCACCATGATGACTAAACTCGGAGTTAACTACTTCTCACCCATGGATGTCTATGTCTCTGACTTCCATCCCTTTGTCCTGTTTGTGCAGTGCCTTGACAAAGTAGTCATCCTTGACATGACTCGTCAGGGACCTATCTTGCTTAGCGAAGTCGTTTCGCCTGCCAGTCAGGAACCAGGCTTCTACAAATGGAAAATGGCAATTGCTAGAGGATAACTCATTTTAGTTAATCCTCCTGATCGTATTGAAGAGCACGACCTTGATTAACTATACACCAGAAGAGATGTTCCTCTGACAAAAGTATGGCCAGTCTACAACTACACCATTCCTGATAACTTCGATCTTGATTTTTCAGACAAAGGAAATCTTGTCTACATCACAGCTTTTGATAAAAATCTAGATAAGGATCACAACACCGTCATTCTTGTGTACAGATCAGACCTAAATGCTGTGTCTTCTTTCTACGATGTATTCCATTTGGGAATTGCTAGAGATGACCTCATGATTGATGCTACTGGTAGTTTTGGAGACTATATCACTTGTGCTTATCATAACAAGCTCTTTATGTTCAGACAGTACGAAATTCCCATTTTGGTTTTTCAAGATGTATTTGGAGATTATGCCTTCAACATAACCTTCACCAACGATCCTCAGGGCAGATATTATTACCTGACTCGCAGCACCCTGCACACCGCCAACTATCCTGAAGATATTGTCATCAACAACACCCAACTCAATCAGAGCGATTTCCTCAAGGCTGAAGTCGACAAAGAAAACACTGAAAAATTCTACCCTCTGGACGACAACGGATGGTTCAATGGCAGTGTGCTCAACTATACTTTGGAAGGTTGTTCATAATGCAACAAGAAAATTTAAGTGCTAAACCATGTGCAATAAGAAAGAGTGCTATTGGGAGTTCACGATATGGAAGATTATGCTTTCAGTTTAGACGGAGGATACATTCAACAATTCCAATCGATTATCAGAATGAGACACAATGGCTCAATTCACGAGTTTGTCAACTTGCCCTCGGCTCTCGATGGTGAAGAATGTAAGTTCATTGAACATAATTTCTTCTACGACTTTACAGTTTCAGCTTGCAAAAATGACTAGAACGGAGGTGAGGTTTATCTCTACACTACTGTTTATACTGCCAGCAAACCTTTCGTGAGCGGACCCTACTATTCCTCAGCTAAACATGTAACCAGTCTCCACTCCATGGGTGAATTGTTGATGGTGGTTGATGTTGATGAAAATCCCTATTCTTTCGACAGAGAGGGAGGAATCATTATATATGCAATGAATCATGACCCTTATGATTGGGAAATATTCGATGAACTTGAATTCATTGATTCAGATGATCTTCAGGCTGCTAATGATTGGCCTGGGGGACAAGTGTTCATCGGAAACGCTCACTTTGCCTTCACTAATGAGACCAACACCTACAGGCTTGTCATCACTGAGCTCAGAAATGGACTGTTTGTTGTCGATTTTGCATACACCAAGGGTCGTAAATCCCTCGAAATCCTGAAAGTTGAGTTCATCAATCTCAAGGAAGAACTTGTCAATTTGCACCTTCCTCTGCCAAACTTGGCCTTCTTCACAGCTGTCACCGTCAGCAACGAGTACTACGACAAGACCTTCGGATACTGGCAGACTGAAGTCATTGTTGTCACTAGCAATTTCCACAACTTCCAGATAGACCTTCACATTGATAAAACCGGGACCGTTGTTTCCCACAACATCCCCAAGGTATACTACAGATACGGGTTCTACTAAAATGAAAACTACATTAAAGCATTTGATGGATACTTCGCAGTTGGACAAAGATTACCTACTCTCATGCATATTTTCCCCTGGTACAGCAAGTTAGTGTTGACTGTTTACGATACAAGGGAAAGATGGGTGTTCAACAAATAAACCGGCCAGGAGGAAAAGGTACAACACTTTTTGCCTAACAGTACTATTCCTGTCAACTACATGCTTGGAGGTTATACCATGAGGGAAGGTACTGTAAAGTTTGACTGGAACTTTACCCTCACCAGAAACAGAACCGATCCTTTCAGAAGAATCGGGCTTCTTGCCTTGCATAACTACGATGCAAGAATTTGGGAGTTATCAGTTCATGAACAATTCGGTATCCATACCTATGGTGGCATTGAAAATAACCAAGAAGGATTTTTGGTGGCTCGAAACGACTACCACAATGTCAAGATACCCATCAATCTCATCGTAAATGGATCAGAGAGTGGAATGCCAGGATGGGCCATCGCTCTAATTGTCATTGGTTGTGTCCTTGTTGCTGGAGGAATTGGCTTTGTTGTCTATGTGAAAGCCGTCAAAAAACCTGCCTACAGAGAAAGCGAAACTGAAAAGAGTTTGCTTGAAAGAGAAGGAGAACTTGACCAGAAAGATGAAGATGAAGACTCTGAAGGTTCATCAAGTGGTAGTGGAAGTGGTAGCGAAGGCTCAGGGGAATAAATTAAAGCTGAAGGAAATGAACCTGAAGCTCTGCAGAACGAAGTAGAGCCTCCAAGAGCCCAAGATGCCTCTATCAACCGTGAAACCGTGACTTCAGTTGCCCAAGAAGAAAAGCCTCAATAACCAGAAGAAGAGCCTCAACCAGAAGCATAAGCTGAAAATGAAGCTGGAGAAGCTGGAGAGGTAGAAGAAGGAGAAGGAGAAGGCTAAGAAAAGGGATAAGCTGAGGGGGAAGGCTAAGGAGAAAACAAAGAATGACCTGATCATCTCAACAAATAATCACCATATCAATATAAAGAGATAAATATCATTTTTTTGAATCTTTTCGCTTGATAGTGAAACTTTTATCCAGGACTGATCGATTGACAGGGGTATGGAAGGATTTATTTTTAGATTTTTCTTTATTTTCTAAAAATCTCCTGACCATATTGTTGAAGAAATTTTCATCCTCTTTTTTATTCATCATTCCCAAAGGGGTCTCGATCTTTATTTGAGCAGATCTCAGCAAAAAAGGCTCAGTTTATTACTGAGAAGGGACTTCAATATCAGGGAGTAGAGGAGTCTTTGATTATTTGGGAAGTTCTTTGGCAAAAGTGAGTATAGTCTGGGAAAGAGCATTTTTGTCAGGATTTTTTTTCTTCTGAGCTTGCGCTTGCTGATGGACTTATCTCTCTGGTCTTGCGTTTTGATAGTCCATCCTGAATATTATACTATTTTTTATATGCAGCGACCTCATCATGGAGGGAGTCTTTCGACTTGGGCTCTGCTCCTGAACAAAAGACATTGATAGGCTAGCATTTTAGATTTCTGCTAAGGTAAAACTAGCCAATTACGAGGAATTATTCATCATATCTGTTTGTGAAGACATTGTTGACCTGAAATTCCTCATTTTAGGTGTGCCTTCTGGTTCTATTTTTCTGATGGGTTGAAGACAAAAGTTTTTGTCAGGCATGAAAGAATTGATTTTGCTGATTTCTATCAGCTTGAGGTTGCGAAAAGGACGGACACTATGCTCCTTGGATTCTGAGTTTGCTTTACGACGGGGGCGTGACGTCTTGGATATACTCTATTTTTGAAGAGAGGACGATACTCTTTCTTTTTTGTGATACTGCAGCTCTTAATTGTTGATTTCTCCCTATTCAGGCCTGGAATCAGATCCGGATTCAGCACTATCACCTACTTACATCAAAATTTTATTTCCTCTCAACTCGGACAGATATCTAACAAAGTTTGAGTTATTGTATTATTTGCTGTTTTTTTTGCCTATGAAACAAATACTTTCTTGATATTTTACTTCATGCTACAGCTGCAAAAACAATCCTGAAACCAAAGTTTCACCCAGCTATCGATATTATTTAGGAGTGAACTCTATCCGATTCCCTTCCTTTTCGTAGCAATAAAAAGACGACTAGAAAGTATATACATGAACTAGTTTGAACATGTAATTCAAATACACTCTTGCTGCCTTTCGTTTATATTATTCTGTGGTGAAAGTGCAGTCAAGATACTGAACACCCGAGTGCAGTCTGCTGCAAATGAATGGAAATATTCGAACAGCCTCGGGAGAGTCAGGAAAGGGATTTCCGTAGAAAAAACTGTTGAGTTTGCGACTGTGGCCATGCAGATCAAGAATAAATCTGATCTATCTGTTCTGGCTCAGCTAATTCAGATAAGTCTTAATTGCTGTTACTTCTGGACAATTTAAATCTTTTTCTGATGCGTTCCACTTTCTATTGAGATCCTTGCCTGCCAAATTAGTTCTGTAGTGACCAAACACCACGCCGTCAGGATTAATCATTGGTATGACAACAAACACATAATTCTTAAGCAAATATTCGCTTTACTTTGTTCTTGTTAGCAATCGGTCAACAACACCTTCGCACACATATGAACCTTGGCACTAGCCAGGATGCTGTCTGGCCATGATGATGACAGCTTTCCGGTTATCTCTCTTTTTGTTGACCGGATAGCTGATCACCAAACCTTATATGCTTCTTTTAGTCAATGTCTTTCCAATTTATACTCTTGTTACAAATTATTTGTTCCTTGTTTTTTTGTCGTTGAGATACAGATGCAATTTTTCAAGCGTGTATGGGTACGAATGAGCTATAAATAGCTTATCTTTGTTGTGGTTGGTACTGAGCTTGAAAGATAGTCTGTAGTACATCCTGTTGCTATATTATCTCGGTAATTTCCCTCTTTTGTAGCTGACTTCATTACCAGTACGCTTCCATCCACGCTCGATATCAGGCACACCTCTGTTCTCAGCCATTGAGTAGACCACTGGTTTCATGCCATAGTTAAACAGAGCATCATTTTTTGTGAAATTTATGACAGAAAAAGTGTACTCTTTTTTTGGCTTCATGCCTTCAACTGAAAAGTAAAACCATTGATTGGACCCAGTTGAATTTGTGTCGTTGGACATTGTCAAATCATACTCATACTAACTGACCTTAAAAGCAGCGAAAAGATTTCCGCTTTAGAACCTGGAATCAAATTTGATATTTTTTGCATTGTTAATCATTAGAACAGGTTCCGTAATATCGTAGTATTCGTTGAGGATGTCTGCTATCTCGTGAGTGCCCGCTAAATATAAATGAGTTGGTACGATTAGCCAGGTCTGAGAAGATATTGCGATTGGCAAAGACACCAGAGTAGTAGGTCCTACCTTGAAGCCGATTGAAGTTTTTATTGTTGAAGCGCATGTAAACGCACTGCTACTTCTCGTAAAACTCTGTAAAGGGTGAATCATAGGTCACTTACTCTACAACTTATTCCTCCTACGTTTCTTATCTTTTCTGAATAGAAATAGGAATACTTCAAGCTTAAAGGGCCGATAAAGGGTGTACTAGGGTTCGCGAACTATCTCGACGTGTCTGGATGTGAATGAATATACTTGAGTACAGGCTTTTTTTATGATTCGAGAGCTGATTTAGGTGGCAATGGTTCATATTGTTCTGGAATTGGTTCCACATTTTCGATATAGTCCTTTTATTCGAAGAACCGGTCTTATTATTCGTTCATTAATTATTATCTTGGCTTTAGCACTTATAACTATCTTGGAAATTACTAATTATCGATTTAAATTAACACATGGAACTCCCCTCGGAATATACTGCATAACTTAAGTATATCCAATCAATTCATGCCTCACTTACAAAAGATTAAATCAATCGACTCATCAACAAAGAATTATTTTTTCACGCTCAGGAGGAACTGCCAAGGACAGTGCCGAATCAACATTTGCCACCAACTCATTCCTAAATTGCACAAAAAATTATGGCCCAAATGACAACACCCACCGATACTTATGAAATACTTGAACAGCTGAAGCATCGATTGAATGTGCTTCAGCAAGACTATGAGTACAGTCAGGTCGAGGAAATAAAAAATAAATGGGAAAGTGAACAAGATTGGATCAGGCAAAGTGGACTGAGAGTCAAAGATTTTCAGAAACTTTTTTAGGAAGAAAGCAAAGAAGATAAAAGTCTTCTGGCTAAGAAGGTAGGCTTGTATATGGAAAGGAACAAAGACAAGCCAGCCTAGGACATGATCAAAGAGATGATGTCAGTATCTATGCCTCGCTAAGAAGCCGAATAGTGCTAAGAGTAAGCCTAACTAGACGAGTATACAAGGCAGGAGGCAGACCTTCTACTGCAATAAATGAACCTGGTAAACAAACTGTTTGATTTTAGATGATAGTGCATTGGTGATATATTATTTGAGGCTATATGTCAAACAGGCATCGCTTTATCAAGCTAGCTCTACGTGGATGTGGACTCTACTTCATCTACAACATTGTCGAGATCGTTCGCAAGGAAAGAGTTCTCTAGGAAGCACGAATAATCAAAGAGTAAGGCATCATCGATGTAGACAGCAAGTCAGATACGGAGCTGACATCGAGTTATCAGAGGATAAAAAATAAATATTGAGGAAAGCTGAGGAATACATCGACAATCATGCCGGATACCGCTATCTGAATCGAATGCGGACTGAAAAATTTTTCGAGCAGAGATTTCAAAACGCAATCCGTGAAAAATAAAAAGCTCTCCAGGAAACCAGTCCTGAAGATGAGTAGAAGCGCTAAAAACTAAAAGGACATTTATAGCAACTAAATAGTGCCTACAACTCAGTCCTCCCCAAAATACCAGCTTCTTGGGACGAATTAAGAGAAATGTCGTAGGAGGAAGACTGATCACATACGATATGTTAGTATAAGTTGAGTAGATCAAATGTTCCGCTTGCTGTTGATTTTTACCATCACCTCGAACTTGTTATCGTGGCTGAACTGGGTAGGTTTTTGTTTGCGTCTCAGCACCTGCAGATAGCTCCTCCTTCCCACCATCAATCGAATGGTGTTGATAAGAATCAGCAGCAAGATCAATCTTTGAGGGTAGAGGGATATCACAGTCCAGTAGTTTGGCTTGGCGAAGGAGTCGTAGCTTATCTTTATTTATTTGCTCATGCTGTAATGTTTATTGAACATCAGCAACTCAGCAGTGCATTGGTGATCATTGTAAGATTATTCGTGGCTGATTGTCCAACTGAGAGTAGCCTATAGTTGGTAGTAGCAGAGCAAGTTGAAGAGACTACCAACAATCATCTCATCTCCTCTGATTGTGATTTCCTGATCAGAAATGGTGCTGGAGTAGATAAGTTCAGTTCTGATGGCTGCGCTGGTGGTGGCACTACCCGACCTGTTGTAAAATTGCAGAAGGGAGCTACTGGTATCGTTGTTGATGGAGATGAAGTTGGCGAACACGTTATTTTTGACCGGGGTATAGTCACATATTTTAACGATAAGGTTTTTATAGCGTTGAGATTTGGAGTGCGCACTATTTTGACAGTAAGGATAATGGATATACTCGAAGACATTTCTGATATCGATCAAAGAATAAACTGTCTGTTCGGGTGTGCTGCTCTATTCAACCTTGAACAAAATTTCCACTTCAACTGAGCTTTTGGTTGTACCTAATTCAATAACCAACGAATTATCCGATTAAGAACAGGTAAGACTGATGAACTTGATGTAAACCATTTCTTCCTCACTGATTTTGTCCAATTATGAGGCATTGATCCACATGGCAGGGCTAATTGTGCTTTTGCTGTTAGATATGTTGTAAATACCTATACCTTCTTCGAGCAGCAAGAGAAGGTCCCCGCTGAAGAAAGAATCAATGGACTGGAATTATGTCTGGTAGACATTTGGCCCTTTCTGTCTTCTCAGCAGCGAATAAACCGAGCTGACTCCTTGTTCATCATACTTGCTTTTGTAGTATATCATGTTGTTTTATAGTCGAATAGGCACCTCAAACACCACATATTGCTGACTGACCATCACATTGAAATCTTCATACACCAAAGATTATGGAATGTTGACCAGCCTATAGTCGACCTTACATTCTTTTTATGTCTGGCTGATGGTCAGATTGAAAAGTTTCCGAGCAGATGTACTACTATTGGTGCATATCATTAACACATTGTTATCCACTATTATGAAAGTGCAGTCCTGTAATTCATCAAAATCAGGGTTGTATTCATTTGGCATTCTCCTGTTTTTGACACAAAATAGAGCCTTATCAGTCACAACCAACTCTATTGGCGAATTGTCTATAGTTATCGCAGCGAAGTCATGCAATTTACCATAGTAGAGTGTCTGGTAGTAAAGCAAGCATTTCTGCTTGGTGAATAGATCCTTTCTTGTTACTTGGATCCCTGAACATCCATCCTCATCGTTTGGTAGACTGATTTTGTAGTCCATCACACTTCCGTATATATTGTTGGAGTCGAAAGAAAATTAATGGCTGGGATGGGTGCTGTTAAGGTTGATCTCAAAGTCATCCTGATCCAGGTAGTCGATCTCCTCTTCTTTCTAATTGTAGCTGAACTTGTAGGTGAGAATACTCGACTGTTGCAAACTGTCCACCACTCCTATGCTGAATTGGTATATCGTCATGTCTAACTCCTGGGCTCGTTTGGTGAATTCGAAAACCAGGCTCGGGAGAGTGATGCCTATAAGGAGGTCTTTTCCCAGAAGCATCAAAGAGCTGTTTTTGATTGGATGTATTTGTTGCGATAACAAAAGTTATTTTTACTGGGTGGCAATGCGATGCACCAACAAATTGCTAGAAGGTAGCAAAGGACAGTAAACTATTGTATAGTTCACTAGACCCTTGCTGACTGCCAAAAATATAAAATTCTGATTGATAGAGTGACTGCCGCCTTCTCGAACAGTGTAGTCATACAAAGGATAGGCCCTGTTGAATTTAAGCCTATATTCTTTGGTGACCTTGTATTATCTTATACTGTAATCCCCGTTTTATTTGGTCACCAGAATAAGCAAATTTTCCAAGCAAAACAAAGCCTCTAGCTCGATCCGATCGAACACTTCAATAACATGGCCGATTAAGGCACTATAGCTGTTGTTGGCTATCAAGGGTTTTTCGTACACTATTACTTTTTTACCCAGGATGTTATCTGCCAAGTACAAGACAAGGAAGTTTCGATAGCCCTTATCGAAATAGAGATCGACTATTTACATTGTAGCTAAGTCCTTGTTGTTGCTTTCCTTGATGTGATAGTTGACATAGATCAGAAAATAGACACTCAAGTAGGGTCTTGTCAACGTGCAATAGAGGATTTCCTTGGGACCATACATCATCAGTCCGATTTCTTGCTCCGACTCAGAAGATGAATACTTTACTAATTTGATGTTGGCAATTGAAGTCTTAAAGCCAATGCTTATGCTGCTGCATAAATATTCCCCATTGCCAGAAGACAGCTCACAGAACTCAAGAGTGTTGTTGTCATACTGCAAGTAAAATTATTGAGAAAGGGCTATTACTTTGAGGTTCTGATTGAGAATACTCTGGTGCGTTTTGGTTGTTTTGCACTACTCCAAGTTGGTCTCCCTTCTGTCCAAATCATAGTCCAGTTCACAAGATAGGATCGTATGATTATCAAAATAAAAATTGAGAATGGGTCTGCTCAGCTCATTATTGGTAGAAAATGCCACTATATTTTATTTGACTGGAGAAAGCTTGTTTCCGATATTTAGTACATGCTGATGATTGATATACTCAAAAGCAGATATTTTATTGGGATAGTTGTAAAATCTGCCTAAGGGGCCGATGATGTAGTCACTGAGCTTCATGTTAAAAAACTACTAATAAAGCATGATATCCACTGAAGACGATTTGTGCAGAGTTAAATCGTTAAAATCTCTAAAAGTCAAGTTGAGTTTGAGTGACTAGAGAGCATCATCAGTGAGAGCGATAATCATCGAGCCTATAGCCTGCGATGAATCATTGATAGAAACTGTCAGCTCATATCCGATGTAGAGGTTGAGTTCAAAGGTGTTGGTGTCCTAGTGGTAGATGACAAAATAATTGCTGATGGTCAGGTAATTCTTAACTGAAAATAGCTTGACCTCTGTGTTATTTTTACTGTATTCGACAATGTCCACCAACTTGGGAAAACTGGTATGCAGATCGAAAGCCATAAGAGCGTAATCCGTATCATTCTCATAGAGAATCATCAACAAACGTCTAGCTATAGCGTAGTCTACGATGTCCATTCCCTGAATGTGGGATTCATCAATTGTGATCATTTCGAAGTTGGGAGAGTACGATTATTTGATCTTTATCTGTGTGCGGTTGATTATGTAAATATATTGGATGCCGATCTATTATACCTCAGCCAGGAAGGTCATGCCGACAACCGAAGTGAAGTTCTTATCGCAATAGGTGATCCCATAGGCCCGATTGAAACTGTAATATCTAAGCCATGGCTTTGCTAGAGAAATGAAGCCGGTTTGGTAGAAAAAAATCTGAGTGGCGTTCTGCAAGCAGCGAGTCAACTGTTGATCATCTTTGGATGTTACGTTAACACTTTCCACCCCTTTGATGTTGATTATGCTGAGCAAGTAGGTTATTTTAGGTTGTGAGGCTCCACCTGTGGTTTCCGTGCAAAAAAGAATCACTTTATCAGTGTCCTTAGTCTTTGATACATAGAGCTAGGAGTATGCATAGAGAAGGACCCTTACGCAATTGGGACCTGTGCTGACCTCCTTGACTCCTATGAAGTTAAGCTAGCTGAGTAGATCAGGTCTTGCATCTTTGAATTTATAGCTGTGGATGTAGATGGTATTTCCTGAGCGGGAAATGCATGCCACATGCAGATAATAACTGTTGTTTAGGTTCTGAATTTCCAGCTAGGAGCAGTTTCTGTCCTTTTCGGTAATTTTGTAGACCTGCACATAGGTGTTGTTGTCGCTGAAACTGACCTGATACCGTATCGAAAAGAATACGTTGCCCTCCATCAGAAATACTTTGTTTGGATGATTGAACACCGACCTCTACTTTATCAGTGTGTAAGCGTTGAAATCAATCGATATACCCTAGGGGTCTACAGCAGTCAGCTATAGCCTCGACACCTCGGTGACTGGTCTGTCGGTGAAAGTAATGTTTAGTATATCTGTGATGCCTTCGGTAGAGTTCATGTAGTCTATTTAGACCTGGGCTGGAAAGCTGAAGTAGTTGGCGAGAGTCATCGTGATTGTTTCCTCCTCGTTTAACAAGGAGAATTTAATGGTTCTATCTTCATTCTGACATCTGACTCCAAGCAAAAAGAGTACAAATGTTAAGCTGAACTTCAAGAACAGCATTCTGATTATAAAAGCTATATCTACCAAATATGCTCAATCACTCCTCAAACTCTAAGATAACGTCGATACTTGGATGACCGCACTGCCAATTGTAGCATCTCCTCCTCCGAAAAAGACTCGGAATCTATTGTTGCCTAAAGACTAGGCTGCCTATAAAAAAACTACATTGGGAACATTGCACAGGTAGGGGCTTTGACCTTTTTACCAAAAGTATTTGGGACCCATCAAAGGAGTGTCTGATCTGGCTAATATTTTTGTGGGATTGCGGCCATCAAGAATGACCCATCCCACATGATAGGCCGTGTTTGGATCATCAGGCCATCCCTTTTCTGCTGAATTGTAGAAAAAGAGATAGTTACCATCCTTGAGCAGCAACGGAGGAGGTCCACTTTCCACCAATCGAGAATCAAATTTATCAGCTCTCGGAGACAATATGATATCCCCAATGTTTTCCCAATGGCTTAGATTGTCAGATTTAGCAACTCTAATATCAGCATCTCCCCAGAAGAGATAATGAGGTGGTTGTGATCTTATCAGTAGTGCTCCACTTTTAGAGTTCTGGTAGGAGGGAAAGACTGGTCCTAGTTTTTACCAAGTGTTTTTGTCGAATGGATTTGTAGATTTCGCCAGGCTCAGCAAGATAGAAGATCCATTGTATGCGGTATACATCATATAGTAGTGCTTGTCAGAAGGATTGTAGACGAGTCTAGGATCTTAGGTTCCCCAACTATCCTCGTCAATGCTGGGACCGAATGCCACACTTTCTTATGTGATTGGTGTAAAACTACCTTAGCCGAGATTGATGGAGTATGTCAGAATGCTAGCCTTTTAGGCCGATCCTCCGCAAA
>Ga0100402_1002400_pt1 | contig 21106 bp, 15 predicted proteins | sample CryGeyme20150102_FD_80419 | JGI IMG/M metagenome (GOLD analysis project Ga0100402, IMG submission 80419) | Groundwater microbial communities from Crystal Geyser aquifers in Utah, USA - Crystal Geyser metaG 2015-0102 | ecosystem: Environmental > Aquatic > Deep subsurface > Groundwater | place...
ACTTTTCTTATAAAAATTATGAAATTTATAATTATAAAGATAATTTTGAATTTTTGAATTTAAATTCAAAAATTCAAAATTATCTTTATAATTATAAATTTCATAATTTTTATAAGAAAAGTAATCCTTTAATAAATTTAAACTATACCCTCCAAAAGAAATAGAATAACAAACTAAACAAATTTTTTTTTTATAATTATTAATAAAATTTACTGAACGTATATATTTTCGATAAGCATCTACCTTCAATATCAAATTTTTAAATTTTTTTTTTTTTAATTTAATCATTTAAAACTAAAAAATCGTCATCTAATGTAACTAAATCAAAATAATTATTTATATCAAAATTTAAATTTTTTATTAAAAACTTATAATCAAAATCTACCTCTTCTCCACCCTCCATAAAAAACTCTAAACAACGTGAAGAAAAAAAATATGAATATTTCAAAATTTTAAAATTAGATTTACAATATAAAGTAAATGAATTATTATTTAAAACTAAAGCATTTCCTAATGATTCAAAAGCACGTTCTTCATAATCATAAATTTTATATTTATTAATTAATTTAAATAATTAAAATGAATTAATTTATAAACATAAAAAATCAACAAAAGAAAAATTACACCTAAATATCTTTTAAACCCTTTATAATATGTTGAAACTGTATATAAAAATAATGAATCTGTAAATAAACTAAACCATATATATTCTCTTAAATGACCTAAAAAACAACCTTTAGGCACTATAAAAAATTTTGTTGTTGTATTTACTTTACTATAAGTTCTTAAAATTACTAAAAAATGTATTTTTAAATCAAAATCAACTAAATAATCTCCAAAAAAATCTTCATAAAAATCTATACAAAAATTATTTATTAAAATTTCATTTACAATTTCAATAAAACGCTCTAATTTTAAACAAAACTGATTTAATAATAAACTAAATTTTGCTGCCTTTAAACCACTTTTATATTCTTTAAAAGTAACCCGAAAACTAAAATGTGAACAACCAGAAAAAAAACCTAATGCATAATCAAAATCAAAAATATCAAACGGCTTACCCTCCTCTTTTTTTAATATATCATAATCTGGTCTTTTTTTTTTAATAAAAAAAACAAAACTAACTAAATTCTTCTCTAAATTTACTAATGAATTAAATGTTTGTATTTCTACTGACTTCTTTTCAAATGAAATTAATTTATATTTAGCTTTAACATTTATTTTATTACTTTTTAAAATAGAAATATTATCAATTATCATACGTAGTACTTATTTATTAAAAGAACTCTATTGGCTCACCTAAATAATCTAAATAATTAAATTCCCAATGTACATGCATTGAAAACATATCCCATGCACTTCTTCCTTTATAATAATCAAATTCATTTATTTTTTCATTTTCTAATAAAAAAATTTCATTAAAACTTATAAATTCTAAATCCATAGCCAAATTAACACCATATGTTATAGAAATAAAATAAACTATAGTAAAAAATACACTATCCAAACATATGGATACACAACTGGATTTCCTCCTATCCAACCTAAAATAATACAACTAAATAAAAAAATTTGAATAACTTTTTCATAAAATGGTCTAAAAAATCCTGATAAAGGTACAAATGACAACTCTTTTCGTTGGTTTAAAACCAAAGGCATTAAAAGTAAAACAAAAATACCAAGCATCATAAAAATAACTCCAACAAGCTTATTAGTAATTGATCTTAAAATAGCATAAAAAGGTAAAAAATACCATTCTGGAACTATATGAGCTGGTGTTACAACTGGGTTAGCTAAAATATAATTATCAGAATGACCTAATAAATTAGGATAATAAAAAACTAAAATACATAATATTAAAAAATAATAAACAAAACCATATATATCTTTAATTATATAATAAAAACCGAAAGGTATACCATCTAATGAAACACTTGAAAGCCCTAAAGGTTCTCCCGATTTTGCTTCATGAAGAAAAAATAAATGTAAAATAATTAAACCAGTTAAAACAAATGGCATTAAATAATGTAATGCAAAAAATCTATTTAAAGTAGGCACATCAACACTAAAACCTCCCAAAACCAAACTACTATTAAAAACCCATAAAAAGGTATTACTGAAACTAAATTAGTAATAACTGTTGCAGCCCAAAAACTCATTTGACCCCACGGTAATACATAACCATAAAAGCTGTTCCAATCATAACAAATAAAATAAAAACTCCTGAAACCCAAAGCTTATTTCTCGGCATATAATATGAACCAAAATATAAACCTCTAAAAATATGTAAATAAACTACGGCAAAAAAAAGAGATGCACCATTAGCATGTGTATAACGTAAAAACCAACCATAATTAATATCTCTCATAATATGTTCTACGGAGTCGAAAGCTAAATCTGCATGACCTGTATAAAATAAAGCTAACATAACTCCTGTAAAAATTTGTACAACTAAACTTAATAATGCTAAAGAACCAAAATTCCACATATATGATAAACCTGAAGGTGCTGAATAACTTATACCCATATTATAAGCTATATCTACTAACATACTTTCTTTTTTTAATCTTGAAAATCTCTTACCAAACATAATTTAATTAAAAAATATATAAGACAAAAAATATATATAACTAATTATATATATTTAGAATAATATTCATAGTTAAACTAATATACCCGGTTGGATTTGAACCAACATCATAACCATTATGAGCGGCATATCTTACCATTAAACGACAGGTTTATATTATGTGAGGAGTAGGATTTGAACCCACGACGTGAAACCACAACAAATTTACAGTCTGCCGCCTTAAACCACTCAGCCATCCTCATAAAAAATTTTTTTTATAATAACTGCTATTGGACTTGAACCAATACTCATAAATGAAATAAATTTTGAATTTACCGCGTCTACCAATTCCGCCAAGCATAAAATGTTTGGAACTGCTGTATTCACTAATACAGGTCTTAACTATAGCTATCAGTAAAACGACTTAGACTGGATTTGAACCAGTAACCTTTTGGTTAACAGCCAACTGCTCTAACCGTTGAGCTACTAAGTTTTTAATCACAGGGTGATAGACTCGAACTACCAATGACGGTTTTGGAAACCATAGTTTTACCATTAAACTAACCCTATATTTTAATTTTTTATTATTATTACGTCGATCGGACTCGAACCAACATACTTTAACTTAGAAGGTTAATGCTTTACCAATTAAGCTACGACTAAAAACACTAACGGTTGGATTCGAACCAACAGCTTACGGCTCGACAAACCGATATGTTACCATTACACCACGTCATTGTAAATTATATATATATATAAAATATAACATAACTTAAAAAAAAGGACTACATTTGCTTTCCCAAAAATAAGTAGACAAATGAACTATAACTTTTTACAAAAAAAAAATTTTTAAAATTCTACTGGTATTTTGTTTTTAATTATTTTTTTTCTTAATTTTAAGTATACTAAGAGAGGAGTAGGATTCGAACCCACGGTGTTAAACACTACGGCTTTCAAAACCGCCGCCTTAAGCCACTCAGCCATCCTCTTTTAAACTTCGAAGGAAGCTGGGCTCGAACCAACACTATTACCTTATGAGAGTAAAATTCTACCAATTAAATTATTCCTTTAGTAATATTTTAGAGGAGAATGGGATTCGAACCCATGCTTGTCTTTCAACAAGACGGATTAGCAATCCGTTGCCTTAACCACTCAGCCACCTCCTTAAAAATTTAAATAATACACCCTACCGGACTTGAACAGATATTTTTACTGTGAAAGAGTAAAGTTTTATCCTGTTAAACTAAGGGTTTATTTTAGGTGGGTGGAGGGACTCGAACCCCGTCTTACAAAATCACAACTTGCCGCTCTACCAACTGAACTACACCCAAAACTTTAAAAAATCAAGGTAGAGGGACTCGAACCCCGATACATGTCATCAAAAAACACTGCCTTACCAACTTGGCTATACCTTTAGTTTTACTTGGAGAAAGGAATCGAACCTCTACCTTCAGGTCATGAGCCTAACGAGCTACCATTACTCCACTCCTTCTTTAAAAAAAAAATGATTGCACTCGGGCTCGAACCGAGGACCAGTGGCTTAAAAGGCCATTGCTCTACCAACTGAGCTATGCATATAACCGTAGAGAGGGAATTGAACCCCCATCTCAAACTTTGCAAGTACGTGTAATACCTTTATACTATCTACAAAAATTTTTAAGTAAAATGGAATAGGCTGGGCTCGAACCAACTTCTAATGTGTGCAAAACATTTATTTTACCCGTTAAACTACAATCCCTTTTTATTCCAGCAACAGGTTCCCCTACAGCTACCGTGTTACGACTTCGCCCCAGTTACCCATCTTGCATCGATATTCTGAAAATTATTTTTGAATTAAAAAAAGCAAACAAGAAATCAACTAATTGCTCTAAAATTTAATCTAAAAATCTTTTCAGATATGTAATACAAAACCTGCTTCCATGGCGTGACGGGCGGTGTGTACAAGACCAGGTTCCGAATTCACCGTACCGTGCTGATATACGATTACTAGTAATTCCAGCTTCATATTCTCGAATTGCAGAGAATAATCCGAACTACGATTTCTTTTTGAAGAATAGCTAAAACTTGCGTTTTTGCATCTCTTTGTAAGTACCATTGTAGCACGTGTGTAGCCCAATTCATAAAGGCATAACGACTTGTCGTTGTCCTCACCTTCCTATAATCTTACATTATCGTTCAACTAAAAAAATTTAGTTCGAGGGTCGCGTCCGTTATCGGATTTAACCCGACATCTCACGACACGGACTGACGACAGCCATGCAACACCTGACTGTATTTATTTTGAAACAATAACTTAAATTGTAACAAAACTAATCAATATAATACTATATATTTTTAAATACAAACTAGAATTGGTAAGGTTCTACGCGGATTATCGGATTAAACCACATGCTCCACTACTTGGTCTGATCTCCGTCAATTCCTTTGAGTTTTAACCTTGCGGCCTTAGTCCCCAGGCGGAGTATTTACGCGTTAGCTTGAATCAAAAAACTATAATAATAATTTAAAGTTCAATACTCATAGGTCACGGTATGGACTACTAGGGTCTCTAATCCTATTTGCTCCCCATACTTTTGTACCTCAGTGTCAGTAATAAATGGATAGTTGCCTACGCAAGTTCGTATCCTTAATATCATCGAATTTTATCTCTACACTAAGAGTCCGACTATCCTCTTTATTACTCAAGTTAATTAGTATCAAAAAGTTTTAAAGGAGTTGAGCTCCAGATTTTAACTTCAAACTTAATTAACAACCTACGTACCCTTTACGCCCAATCAGTATGAATAACACTTGCTCCCCTCGTATTACCGCGACTGCTGGCACGAAGTTAGTCGGAGCTTCTATAATAGTAACGATAAAGATAGCACCTTCCAATCTCATATCTATTATAACGGATTTACGATTTCTTGAACCTTCTTCACCTCTAAAGCATTGCTGGATCGTGCGTTAGCACATTGTCAAGATTCCCTACTGCTGCTACCCCTTCGATAGTTGGGTTCTGTTTCAGACCCAATGTGACTGTACATCCTCCCAGACAGTTAAGGATAATCGATTTGGTAAGCCATTACCTTACCAACACTCTAAATCCTATACGAGCTTGTCCACAAATGATACAAATCTTTTTAAATTTAAACTATTAAGATTATCCCAACTCATTATCCTGCAACGAGTATCTTTACGGTCCTATTCACAAAATAAAATTTAATTTATATGAAATTATAGTCATAAACTAAAAGTTTATGTATATTCTAATTACTCCAAATTTGTGGGTTAATTTCTCATATTAATACTCACCAGTGCGCCAAGTCTTTTTTAATAAAAAAAAAAACTTTAGACTTGCATGTATTAGGCATGCTTTGAGCATTCACTCTGAGCCAGGATCAAACTCATCATTGTTTGAAAATATATAAAATAATTAATAATTTCTTTATAAACAAAATCCTTTTAATTATTTTTTATTAAACTTAAATTATTTAAATTACTTTTCCTTTCAAAAAAAATCAATTCATTTTTATCTACTTTATCATAATGAAATCTATTTAACAAATTAAAATAAATTAAATTTTTTAAAAATTTACCACGATTTTTACTTTTTTCACAAAACTTCAAATATTTATAATTATTAACTGACTCTAAATTTTCTGCTAAAAAATATTTTTTTTTTGAAAAAATTAATGAATAAAACTGTTTAAAAAAACTAAATAATTTCAACTTATATAATTTTCTACGATAACTTTGTCGAAAATTCCAATTAATTTTACGACGAACAATTGAAATAACTTTATCCCTTTTAGCATATTTTTTTAAACGCGTCTGATAACAAAAATCTTCAAAATCATCTTTTTTTTCAACAAAAGCTAAACGTTCTTCATCCATTTCTGTCGAATAATTATAAAATAAATCTTTAAGTTTTTCTGTTCTACTTTTTAAATCATCTACTCCAAATAAAAAAAAATCTGCACAATAACCAAAACCAACCATAAAATTTGTTTCTATTTTATTATCTAAAGATATATTAGAATTAACATAAATTTTATTTCTATATAATTCTAAATTTTTAAAAATATATTTTTGATTTAAATCAAAAATATAACTAAAATCAAATAAACTACGAAAAGCTGAATAATTATCTATCAAAACAAATAAAAAATCTTTTTTATTTAAAATAAAAAAATTAGATTTTAAATTTTTTAAAATTGGTCTTTTAGCCATAAAAGTTAAATATTAATTATGATAATTATATTTGTAATAAGTTTTAAAAGTTTTTAAAACTTTTTTTTTTGTAATTAAAATTTTATCATTATTAAATTTTGAATAAAGTGATCGCTCTATTGGAAAAAGTTTAGGAAAATAAAAAGAAATCCCTAAAACTATTTGTAAAAAGGCTATTGCCAATTCTAAAATATATAAAATATATATATACATAAAAATAAATGCTCTTATATTCATAAAAATTAATCAACATAAATTAATTAAAATAAAAAAATAAAAAAATCTTTATTAAAATTCAAAACAATTAGTAATAGTAATGTATATATCACTATATCTATAATAATCCTATCTTTATTTTTTTAAAAATAAATAATAATATACATAAAAAAAAAATTATATATTCTATTATCCTAATAAAAAAATATTAATTTAAGTTATATTCTTTAACTTGATTTAGAAAATTTTTTTAAAATAATTTTCCTACTTAATATGAATTCAGTAGTTCTAAAATTAAGACGTAGCTACTCTGCAATGCTTTTGGTTAAAACAACAGATTCACAATAGGTCTTCCCTTCTTGCTCCTCTCGTACGAAAGTCAGCCTTAAACAATTTTCTCTCATTTATGGTAGATAGGGACAAACTGTCTCACGACGTTCTAAACCCAACTCATGTACCACTTTAATCGGCGAACAGCCGAACCCTTGGTATCCCCTACTACACCAGGATCTGATAAGTCGACATCGAGGTGCCAAACTATCCCGTCGATATGGCTCTCAAGGACAATTAGCCTGTTATCCCTGGCGTACCTTTTATCCGTTAATCGATGACCATTCCATACTGTATCACCGGATCACTATGACGACATTAAGTCTCTGTTCGATTTGCAAATCTAACAGTTAAGCAATTTTATGCCATTACACTCATTAATATAGTAAAAACTAAATTGAAATTACCTTTGTGCGCTCTGTTACTCTTTAGGAGGCTGCCGCCCCAGCCAAACTACCAACCATACACTGTCCTTCTCTAAAATTAGAAAAATAATAATTTTAAAACTGTTATCTCACTGACGTCTTCCCAAAAAATATAAAATTAATGGATCATAAACTCACAGTTATTCTTTATATAAAACTATCTTCTTCAATATAAAGTTATAGTAAAGGTGCACAGGGTCTTTCCGTCCCGCCATAAATATTACGCATCTTCACGTAAATTGCAATTTCACTGGATCAATTCTGGAGACAGTGGGGAAGTCGTTACGCCATTCATGCGGGTCAATACTTAATTGACAAGGAATTTCGCTACCTTAGGACCGTCAGGGTTACAGCCGCCGTTTAATGAGACTTATAATTAAAGCCAAAAATAACTTCTTTTATTCATTACTCATCACCGGGCAGGCGTCAGACCTTATACATCATAATAATATTTTGCAAAGTCCTGTGTTTTTATTAAACAGTCGCTACCCCTGTTCTGTTACACTGTACATTCATATTATAAAAATTTAAACAAAAAACTTTTAATATGAGTATTCCTTCTCCCGAAGTTACGGAATCAATTTGCCGAGTTCCTTCAAAATTGTTCTTCCAATCGCTTTAGTATACTCTACCAATTCACCTGTGTCGGTTTAAGTACGGTTACATTAAATTAAATATTTCTTGGACAATTTTCATATATACTTAATATACCAAAAAACTAAGCTCATATGTAAAATTATCTTCACTTAATAAATAATTTGAATATTTACAAATAACTCATCATCAAAATTTTTCAATTTCAAACTTAGAGACCGTATAACTCAATGAAGTTTAACTTTATACATTGAAAACCTTGAATTTACAGCGATAATGATATTAAAATTCTTTCATTATTATTCCGTTACTCATGTCAACATTCTCAAAAAAAATTCGATAAAAAATTTAACAATTTTTCTTTCATTTTACTATTTAACGTTCTGCTACCAAAATAATATAAATATTATTTTCTTTAGTTTCGGTATATAACTACAGTTTCTATACATTTCTGTTTTAATTCTGCTATTCCATTGAGCAATGACGCTTTCTTTAAAGGATGGCTGCTTCTAAGCCTACCTCTTGGTAGTAATTACAAATTAAAACTTAATCCATGAATTATATTTAAAAACCTTAACTTAAAGTGAGGGCTTTTTCCCTTTAGATTTTGGATCTTGGCACCCAAAATCTGTTTACCAAAATAATTATCAAACATGTATTCGAAGTTTAATTGAAATCAGTAGGATACATGTATCCCCCCTCATCCAGCAAGTGCTCTACCCCATGTTATAAATTTTTGATACATTACTTAAATAATTTTCGCAGAAAACCAGCTATATCTGAATTTGATTGGCCTTTCACCCCTAATCACATATCATCCCAGTATTTTGCCACATACACGAGTTCGGTCTATTAACATCCAATAAAATTAGCTATATGAAATTTTATTTGATTAATAACTCAATCACATGATCAAATTATTAATTAAATAAAATTTCACTAAAATTATCTTTTGAAAATCTCCTGTACATGATTAGATCATCCAGTTTCGGGTTATAATTTATTTAATTAATGCTTTATTTCAAACTCGCTTTCGCTACACTTTTAAAATCTCTCAAATATTTTAAATTTATTAAATAAATTAACTCGTCGACCCATTATACAAAAGGTACATTGTTATAACAATTGTTACTCCAATAGCTTTTATGTGTTTAATTTCAAAACTATTTCACTCCATATAAGATAATAAAGGTTCTTTTCATCTTTCCCTTAAGGTACTTGTACACTATCGATATAATTCTATATTTAGGTTTAGAAAATGGTTTTCCTCATATTCAAACAAACTAAGCAATTTGCCCTACTTAAAAATATAAAATCTTATTTTAATTACAGGACTCAATACCTTCTATGGAACCATATTTATAAACTAATAGAACAAACTATGGTACTTTTTACAGTTTTATTTCATTAAATAAAAATACTTATATCTATTAACCTCTTCCCCTTTTGCTCGCGCTAATCAGTTCATCTCGTTTGATTTTTTTTCCGCTTGATACTAAGATGTTTCATTTCACAAGGTAAAATATTTTTAATTACAAAATTTTTTTAAATATAAGATCGATATAAAACATTTTACTTCTTTATATCATTTCGGTCATTCCGTCTTTTAAAAATTATATCAAGATATCCATTAAACACACTTTCAAAAATTTTAATAAATATTAAATTTTAACTAATAACAACAAAAAAAATTTTTGCAAAAAAAAAAAAATTAAAAAAAAAAAATTTTTTTATAATAACTGCTATTGGACTTGAACCAATACTCATAAATGAAATAGATTTTAAGTCTACCGCGTCTACCAATTCCGCCAAGCATAAAATGTTTGGAGACGGACTTGAACCGCCGACCAAAAGCTTTTCAAGCTTCTGCTCTACCAACTGAGCTATCCAAACATAAATAAAACTAACTAAATAAAAAAAAAATTTTATAAAGGATTACTATTACCCCACCAATAAACACAAATAAAAACTAAAATCCAAACTACATCAACAAAATGCCAATACCAAATTGCCATCTCAAGACCTAAATGTCTTTTTGTTGTAAAATGAAATAAACTAAATCTAAAATAACAAACAATAATAAAAATAGTCCCTATCAATACATGAAAACCATGAAATCGGTTATCATAAAAAAAAGTGAACCATAAACACTATCTGATATTGAAAATTCTGCCTCTAAATACTCATTTATTTGTAAATTTGTAAATAATAATGCTAAAAATATAGTTATAATTAATGAAAATCTAGCTTGTTCAAATCTACCATGTATCAAAGCATGATGCGCCCAAGTTACACTAAAACCAGATGATAATAAAATAAAAGTATTAATTAATGGTAATCCCATTGTTTCAAAAACTTTAATTCCAACTGGCGGCATGAGCTACCAATTTCTACGCTTGGTGCAATACTCGAATGAAAAAAACCCCAAAAAAATGAAACAAAAAACATTACTTCAGAAACAATAAATAAAAACATACCTAAACGTAATCCATACTGTACCCTACTAGTATGACATCCTTCATATAATGCTTCCGCAATAACATCTGACCACCAACAAAAACTAACACTTAATAAAAGTATTAAACCTCCAATCATAACTAATTCACCATTAGAAAAACCATGAAAAAACATTACTCCGCCTAAAGCTAAAGCAAAAGCACTTATTGAACCATAAAGTGGCCATGGACTCGGATCTACTAAATGAAATGAATGTCTTTTATTATGAATATTACTCATTTTTTCGAAAAAAATTTATAAAATTTTATCACAAATAATATATTGATCTGCTTTTAAAATTTTAGTCATATTAAATTTATATAAAATTAATGTACTAAAAATATAAAAAAAAATAAAAATACCAACTAAAGAAATAAGTGAACCAATAGATTCAATATAATTCCAGAATCATATATATCTGGATAATCAGGAATCCTTCGAGGCATTCCTGATAATCCTAAAAAATGCATTGGAAAAAAAGTTAAATTAACTCCAATAAATGTTGTATAAAAATGAAATTTACCTAAAAATACATTATAATTAAATCCAAGAATTTTTTCAATCAGTAATAAAATCCTGCAAAAAAAGCAAAAACTGCTCCCATTGAAAGAACATAATGAAAATGAGCAACAACATAATAAGTATCATGTAACGCAATATCTAAACCTGCATTTGATAATAAAATACCTGTTAAACCCCCTATTGTAAATAAAAAAATAAAACCTAACGAAAATAAAACAGGTACATTTAATTTAAAAACTCCTGACCACATTGTTGCTAACCAACTAAAAATTTTGATTCCTGTAGGTACAGCAATAATCATTGTTGCTGCAGTAAAATAAGCTCTTGTATCGACATCTAAACCAACTGTATACATATGATGAGCCCATACAATAAAACCTAAAAAACCAATAGCTAACATAGCACAAACCATACCATAATAACCAAATATTCTTTTCCCTGCTGAAGCTGAAATAACTTCACTAATAATACCAAAACCTGGAATAATTAAAATATAAACTTCTGGATGACCAAAAAACCAAAATAAATGTTGAAATAAAATTGGATCACCTCCTCCTAAAGGATCAAAAAAAGTTGTATTAAAATTACGATCCGTTAATAACATTGTAATACCTCCTGCTAAAACTGGTAAAGATAATAATAATAAAAAAGCTGTAATAAAAACTGACCAAACAAATAAAGGTAATCTATCCCAAGTCATTTGTGGATTTCTCATATTAATTATTGTTGTAATAAAATTAATAGCTCCTAATAAAGAAGAAACTCCAGCTAAATGCAAACTAAAAATAGCTAAATCAACTGCTCCTCCTGAATGACTTTCAATACTTGATAATGGTGGATAAACTGTCCATCCGGTTCCTGCTCCTCCTTCTACAAATGATGAAAGTAATAATAAAATAAAAGATGGTGGTAATAACCAAAAACTTATATTATTTAATCTAGGAAAAGCCATATCTGGTGCACCTATCATTAAAGGTACAAAAATATTACCAAATCTCCTATCATAGCTGGCATAACCATAAAAAAAATCATAATAATTGCATGAGCAGTTATTAAAACATTATATAACTGATGATTTCCTTCAAGAATTTGATTTCCTGGTAAACTTAATTCTATACGTATAAATACAGAAAACATAGTTCCTATTATTCCTGCAAAAGCTGCAAAAATAAAATAAAGCATTCCAATATCTTTATGATTTGTTGAAAAGAAAAAACGTATAACATAACTTTTAATATTTGAAAAACTATACATTTTCTTTTTCAACCTATAAACAAAATTTTATATAAAAAGTTAAATTTAACTTTTTTAGCTATTATTGTAAAATTATCTATAAAAACTTACTAAAAAAAAAAAAATAAACTTATAAACAAATTAAAAAAAACTAACCCTAAAGATAAAGGTAAAAAAACTTTCCAACCTAAAATCATTAACTGATCGTACTGTAACGTGGTAATGATGTTCTAACCCAAATAAATATAAATAAATTAAAAAGTATTTTAAAAAAAAAAAAATTAATACCCCATGAAGACCAACCTCCAAAGAACACAATTGCAATTACAGTTGAAATTAAAATTATATTTGCATATTCTGCTAAAAAAAATAATGCAAAAGTCATAGCTGAATACTCAACATTATAACCAGAAACTAATTCTGACTCTGCTTCTGGTAAATCAAAAGGTGCTCTATTAGTTTCAGCTAAAGCTGATATAAAAAATAAAATAAATGAACAAAAATGTGGAATAATAAACCAAATAAATTCCTGTGCCTCTACTATATTTGATAAATTTAATGATGAAACATTAAATAAAACAGCAATTAAAATTAAACCAATAGAAACCTCATAAGCAATCATCTGTGCAGCGGATCTTAAAGCCCCTAAAAAAGCATATTTTGAATTACTGGACCAACCTGCTAAGATAATACCATAAACACTTAATGATGAAATTGCAAAAAAAAATAAAATACCTAAATCTATATCTGCAAAAACAACTCCATAATTAAAAGGAATAATTAACCAATTAACTAAACTAAAAAAAAATACTGCAATAGGAGTTAATATAAATATAATTATATTTGAACTACTTGGAATTATCGTTTCTTTCGAAAATAACTTTAAACCATCTGCAATAGGTTGTGTTAAACCAAAAATACCTACAGTATTTGGACCTAATCGACGTTGACTTGAACCGATAACTTTACGTTCAAATAAAGTTAAATATGCTACAATTAATAAAATTGGTATTAATAACGCTCCAAAACTAAAAATAATATAACTAAAAATAAAAAAAATATCCATAAATTTATATTTAAAAAAAAAAATAAATAATCTTTTTGAAATATAAAAAACAATATCAATTAAAATAATATATGAAATAAAATATGGCTTTAAAAGTAAAAAAAAAATTTTTAAAGAAGATGAAATATAAAAAATAAAAAATATATGTTTAATATAATATATAAAAGAATAAAAACATAAAAATAAATTTTTCAAAAAATAAAAAATTTTATAAAAAAATAATTTAAATACTAAATTTCTATAAAAATTTTTCTGACTTCTTATATAATTTGCAGAAAATTTATTTTCTATTGAAGAAATATTTTTTAAAAATCTAGATGCAAATATAAAAAAAGGTAATTGAATTATAGATTCATTAGAAATTTTTTTTAAATTTAATACATTTATTTCTTTCGATTTATCAAAAATTTTTAAATTTTTTATAAATCGAAAGAAATAAGGTTTATTAAATTTAAAAAAAAAAAAACTATCAAGAATAGTTAAATAATTAAAATAAGTATATTTATTAAAACTTTCATAATTTTTCTTTAAATTTAAAGGTAAATTTAAAAAAAAAAAAAATGGTTTAAAAATCAAAAAAAAATTATCAGAATATGACAACTTAACTAAATTTAATCTTTTTTTTTTTGAAAAACCAAAACCATCTTGTAAATCAACATAAATATAACTATATTTATAAAAATATAATTTATTATAATTACCTACTTTAAAAAAATTTTTAGATATTTTTATATAACCTATTAAATTAAAAGTAAATAAATCTAAATTTAAACCTTTTTTTTTTTTTCTAGATATAATTTTATAACTATATTTTTTATTAAAAATAACTCTATTATATCTAAAATATCTATATATATATATTATTTTATCATAAAAAATATAAAAATTATAATAAGATAAATTTAAATTAAGTAATGATTTTTTTAAAAAATATATATAAACAAACGTATTCTTTTTTAAATTTAAAAAAGAATACATTTGTTTATAAATATTTTTTAAAAAAATAAAAATTTAAATAAAAAATAGAAAAAAATTTTTTTTTATCTTTTAAAAAAAAAAAAAAAAAAAAAAATAATCATATGAAACAAAACTTTTATAATTAGAATCATAACAACTTAATTTATTACAATATGAAAAAATAATATCTTTATTTTTAATCCTAAAAAACTTAAAATAAGAAGAAAAAAATATCTTTTTTTTTTTTAAATAATTTAAAATTAAATAATTATTATATAATTCAGTAGTATCTAAAATATTATTCTTTTTATATGTAAAATTATATTTATTATTAAATGTTAAAAAAGCAGTTAAATATCTCATAAAGCTTTAACTAATTAAAACTACTTTTTTTAACAAAATTAACTTTATTTAAAATACATAAATTTTTAGAATAATAAGTTAGAATATTACTTTTAAAAAAATTCCTATTTTTCGGTGTTAAAATAAAAAAATAAATAACAGAATAATAAATTTTTTTTTCAAAAATATTAAAAAAATTAAAACGACGTTTATCATACAAATGTAATGGTAAACGTTTAAAAATATCTAAAACTGATAACTCAAATCTTAATTTATCTTTAGATAATTTAAATTGAGTTTTATTAATTAAAATTTCTGAACAAAATGCATCAAAAAACCAAAAATATTCTAATTTTGTTCCTAAAAAATTAATTAAACCAAATTTAAACTCAATCATATTTTTTCTGAAATTTAAAAATAATTCAGTTACTTTATTAAATTCTAATAAAATTTGATTTTTATTAAAATTTATTTTATTAGATTTATTATAAAATAAAAAAAAATTATATAAATTTTTTTTTAATAAATCAGAATTAACTTTATAATTTAATTTATAATCATTAAACGAAAAAACCTCTAAAATAGTAGAAAAATTTTTATTAAAAATTTTTTGTTTACTTATTCTAAAATCAAATTTATCTTTATTCAAATTTTGAGTTTCTTCTAAATAAATATTTAAAAGTAAATTTTTATACAAATTAAAAGTATTCTCATATTCTTTTTCTAATTTATAATAAAAAAATAAATTATTACAAGGAAATCGAAAAGTTAAATTATTAACTATATAGATAGAAAAAATATTAGAAATAATTGAAATTATTTCTAAATTATCTTTTATAAAATTTGTTGGAGGAAATAAAATCTGTCTATTCAATTTCAAAATACCAAAACAATTTATATAACTATTATTATTTGACTCTGCATAAGAATAAGATGGTAAAAAAAAATCAACAAAATTATAATATAAATCAATATGACTATGTTGATAAATAGAAATATTATGAATCATAATTTTTTTTAAATAAAAAAAATCTACTAATAAAAAATTATTACAACCTAAATAGTAATATAAATTATTATTAAATTTACCATTATATTTTTTACTAAAATTACATTTATATTTTGATATTAAATTATTTGAATCTATACTTAAATCTAAAGCTCCCATACTTGCTGCACTAGAACATAAATAAGTAACAGACAAAAATTTATTCAAATTTTTTAATAAATTAAAAAATGATCTAAAACTTGTACTTTTATAAGTATTTTTTAATTCATTACTATATATTAACAAATTATTTACATTATTATTTTTTTTTTTTAAAAAATTTAACAAACTATTACGACCTTCTAATGCTTTTAAAAAAAGTTTAGAAGTAAGACCCAAACTAATATATTTATATGTTAAATTATTATTTGATCCTAAATAAAAAATAGAAATATTATCTTCCCATAAAAATTTCTTACGTATTTTTGCATTTAAAATTGGATTTTCAAAACGTAAATTTAAATTAATTAAAAAAATATTTTTAACTTTTATAAAATCAGATAAATTAAAAATATAATTATAATCAAAATCTTCATTAATAAGCTTTGAAGGAGAATAAGTTATTTTTTCACTAAAATTATATAAATCATTTGATCCTGTAAAAGACATTAATGTTTTAATTTTGATTAAACTAAAAATATCTAAAAACTCACCTATAAAACTTTTTAAATTAATAGAATTATTTAATGATTTTATTAAAAATAAAATACCTTTACTTATATTATTCCATGTTGTTTTTATTAAATTAAAATTTGTTTTTCTTTTTTTTATATCTATAAAATTAATATAATTTTTTTCCTCAAAATTTAATAATTCTGTTTTTGAATTAAAAATTTTTAAATCAATTTCATTAAAATTTTGAATCATATCATTAAAATCTTCTAAAAAATCATAAATTTCAAATAAACCTAAAATATCATTATAATATGATATTATTTCTTTATCATCACTTAAAAAATCAATTAAATTACGATCTAAACCAAAAAATACATTTTCATTAATTAAAAACTCTTCAATATTTATATCTAAATTATTTTCATAACTATATAAATCAATTAAAGCTAAATTTTCTTCATATTGTTTTTTTAAAAAATTAAATTTATTAGAACTAATTGTAATATTTTTACTTCGAATATTCTCTATATTTAAATTAATAAAAAATAAATCAAAATCAAATAACCATTGAGCAAAAAAAATATTATTCTTATATAAATTTAAATTTAATTTTTTATAAAATAAAGTACCTTTATTATTATAAAAATCTAAACTATACCAAGGGAAAACATTTATATTTAATGAATATTTCATTTTTGGTTTAATTAATTCTAAATCTAAAGTTTTTATAAAAGTTTCATTAGAAAATAAATTAAAATCCGAATATTTTCCTTCTAAAAAATCTAATTCTTTTTTTATAAATTTATCAAAATTTTTTTCTAAAAAAATATCAAAAAAATTATTAATTACTGATAAATTTATAAAATAAAAAAAATTATAATCTCTTATTTTAATATAAAATTTGGAATTAAATTTTGATCTAAAAAAATATTTATAAGAATCTAATTTAAAATAAAAATTATTACTAGTATAAAATTTAGTATTTCTTAAAAGTGGATAGCCCAGTTGCTGTAAAGTCAAACTATCACCTAAATACCTTGCTTTTTCTGTAATCCAACTAATATTTAAATCAATATCATATTGTGGTAAAACTCGTAAAATTTTATCAAAATTTGAATAAACTCTTATAGAACTACATAAACTATCACTTAAATCAATAGAAGTTAAATATAAATCATCCCATGATCTATATTGTAAAGCATATGTTTTACCTGTTAAAGCTCCTACTGGACAAAAATCAGTTATATTTGAACCTAACTCTGTTGTTAACAAACGATCTGTATATAATCCTATCTCAGAATAATAACCTCGACCTAACATACCTAAAGCATAATTACCTTCTACTTCATTTAAAAAACGTACACATCTTGTACAATGGATACAACGAGTTAAAATTACTTTAATCATAGGATGACACATAAAATCATCCACTGATCTTTTAAAATCTTTTGTTAAAAAAAAACGACCCCTATCACCACCATAAATCATACTTTGTTCTTGTAAATCACATTCACCTCCTTGATCGCAAACTGGACAATCTAACGGGTGATTTACCAATAAAAATTCCATAATACCTTCTCTAGCTTTTTTTACTAAAATAGTATCTGTTTTTATAATAGAATTATAACTAACATCCATAGCACAAGAAACTATAGGTTTTTGTGAAGTTGATAATTCTACCAAACACATTCTACAATTACCAGCTATAGATAAATTAGAATGATAACAATAATGAGGTATTATATAATTTAAGTTTACACATAAATCTAAAATTGATATATTAGATAAAGAATTTAATTTACGTTTCGTATTTTGTAATAAAAATACTAATAATTTATAATTATATACTTTTCTATTTAAAGAAAAAGTGTACTGTCCTTTTGATGTTTTTACTAAATTGAGTATTCGCCCCTTTTCTTCACGAAAAACTTTAAACTTTGATACTTTAATATTTTTATAAAAAAAATTCATCAAAAAAATTTAGTTTTAATTTATCTTTTTTTTCTATTGATTCAAAATTTAATTCATTATTATTTTCTGAATAATAAATTATTTCTTTTTTTAAACTATCAATATTATAATTTATAAATGTTTCATCAAAATTTTCAAAAAATGATAATAATTTTAAACCATCCGAATCCTTTAAATAAACATAAATATATAAACTATTTAAATGATTATTTAACCTCATTTTACTTACTTATTAACTAATAAATTTAAAAAATTTAAATTAAATTTTAATATAAAAAAAATTAAAATATTAAAAAAATATATTTTCATGTATAATAATTTATTATAAAAAAATTTACGCTTTAATCCAAAAATTAAAAATAATTTAATACAATTTATAAAAAAATATTTTAAACTTAATTTACGAAAATATCTATAATATCTTTTAATAAATTTAAAAAAAAAAAAATAATAACTTTTTAAAAGTTTTTTTTGAATTCTAAACCCTAATTTTATTCTTTTTCTATTTAATCTAATATCAATACTTTTAAACTCTCTTATAAAAAAAACTATACCAAATAAGATAATATTTGAAAATAAACCAATAATTAAATCTTCTTCTAAATAATTAGAAGAAAATAAAAATTCTATAAAAAAGAAAAGATAAAACACACTGTAAAATAACTGATATCTATTTTTTTGATATTTAACTAATAATTTATCAAACATAATAAAATAAAAATAATATTATAAATATTCTTTTAAATTTATAAAAATTTAAGACCAAAAATTAAAAAAATTTAAAATTCGTTGTGCACCTAACAAAAAATTATTATAAAAAAATCTAATAGGGTTAATAGGGTTATAATTAAAAGTAAAAATATTAAAAAAAAAATCCCCCCAACTATTAGTATTCTCCGTGGATTCTGATTCTAATTCTGATTCTAATTCTGATTCTAATTCGGAGTCATTTGAATAAAATAAAGTATCATCAGAATCTTTTATAATTAAATCAGATGTCTCTAAAGGCTCTAAAGGTACATATACAAAATTTTCATGATTTACTATTTCTTCTTTAAAATTTACTATTGCTTTTTCATTATTTTCTATCATTTTTTCACCACCACTTACTATTGATTTTTCAAAATCTTCTATGATTTCTTCTAAATTTACTATTTCTTCTTCTGTTTTTACTATTGCTTTTTCTGTTTTTTCTGAAACTTCTTCTATATTTTCAACTATTTCTTCTACTTTTTCTTCTTCTGTTTTTACTATTGCTTTTTCTGTTTTTTCTGAATCTTCTTCTATATTTTCAACTATTCTTTCAAATTTATTTATAAAGTTATCTACTATTTCTTCTTCTGTTTTTACTATTGCTTTTTCTGTTTTTTCTAAATCTTCTAAATTTCCATTTAAATAATCAAAAAAACCTGTACTAGCAGTAAGACTAGTAGTATTAGGCGTCCTTAAAATAGGCTTAATTTCTTTTGAAATTAAATCAAAATCAATTACCTTATCTAGAGACAAATTAGGCTTAACAATAATCTCCGTATCTACATCATCAAGAAAATCATAAATAAGTTCTATAACAGGCGTATTTTCTGAGTTAATTAAAGTTTTTTTTAGCGCTTTCTCTATGTCCGTAGCCGAACATCTAAAATTAAACTCCTGATGCAACTCATTAGTTAGATCAGTAGATAGTTGAAGGTCTGACATATACTCAGTTTGCAAACCAATTTTCGAACTTATCAAACGATCACCATTATATTTGGTCAAGTAATTAGCAAATTCTTTTGAATTAATAAATTCCGACTGTGGTAAATTTATAGGTATTTTAGATAAAAACACACGACTGAACGTCTCAAGTTGGGTTAGTGTATCTATTGCATAAAAAGTATGAACACTTCTTATAATTTGATAATATGCACTATAGTTCTTATTAACATTAAGGTTAGATACAAATTTATTTTCAGCAGGAATATTTTCTAAACTTAACTTAGATAATATTAAATCGAGATTAATATTAGGATTAATAGCTATATTATAAAAATACATATTTGTATATAATCTTGTTAGTTTATTTAATTGGGGAGACTCTAAGTCTACCAATACATGCATTTCGATTAACTTCTCTATCTTAGTATTAATACTAAGTACTTCTATTATACTTTGAAAATTACTATCTAATTCTGTTAACAAAATCATTTTTTATTTAATATTTAATTTAATATTAATACTTTTAAACTCTCTTATAAAAAAAACTATACCAAATAAGATAATATTTGGAAATAAACCAATAATTAAATCTTCTTCTAAATAATTAGAAGAAAATAAAAATTCTATAAAAAAGAAAAGATAAAACACACTGTAAAATAACTGATATCCATTTTTTTGATATTTAACTAATAATTTATTAAACATAATAAATTAAAAAAAAAAAAAAAAAAAAAAAAAAAAAAAAAAAAAAAAAAAAAAAAAAAAAAAAAAAAAAAAAAAAAAAAAAAAAAAAAAAAAAAAAAAAAAAAAAAAAA
>Ga0100402_1002402_pt1 | contig 21103 bp, 20 predicted proteins | sample CryGeyme20150102_FD_80419 | JGI IMG/M metagenome (GOLD analysis project Ga0100402, IMG submission 80419) | Groundwater microbial communities from Crystal Geyser aquifers in Utah, USA - Crystal Geyser metaG 2015-0102 | ecosystem: Environmental > Aquatic > Deep subsurface > Groundwater | place...
AACCCTAGTAGGGGAAAACCCTTGACGCTAGCTGACGTGGACGGCTGTATGCCGACCGCTTAGGGACGCACAGTTGTTCGCTGTACGGCTTTTAACCCGTAGTAAAAGTGGTGTATTGCACCGGGATTTTTTCATATCCCGGGAATGGTGATAACAGATCCAAATCACAAGTCACGCACGCACACTTAGACTCTAACGCACACTTGGCCTCTCAAAAGTTTTTCTTCAGTTGGCCCGAAGCCCGAAGGCCTGACGAGAAGGCAGAATTCGAAAATCCAGTAATAACCAACACGCGAAGCTACACGAAACAGCCTTTGCGAGGCAGACACTCAACTCTGGTTTACTGTGTGTGATTCCCTATAAAATTCGTTGATTCAAACATTCATTATTTTTCATCTTGAAAGGACAATTTAAATTATCAAAACTCACCTTAACATGGACGCTGTTCATCAACACCTAGCAACGCTCCGTTCCCACTTAGACTCGGTTCCCATTTTTCAAACAGCTGAGGTAGGTTTTATGTATTGTTGATGAAGGTGGGGAGAGGAACAATGACTACTTTATCCCTGGTGCAGAAAGGGTCCTTGGTGGATTTGCTCGTCCTGGTGCCGCAACACATTTTATTTCCTGTGTATAACCTGTCGATAACTGAACCTTTATATCACACAATCTGAACTCTTTTCCTTTTCCACCGCACTTACTACTTACTTACATCTATCCCTTCGCTATCAACTATCAAACCACGATGAATCGCGCACAATCTCTCTCTGCATCATTTTCCACTTGCTCATCATTCAGGAAACCATTAAAGTTCCCAAGGAACATATATTTTGTGGACTTTCGGTTCTAGTAGCAATCGTTGTCTTTTTTGGCGTTGGTGCTGCCTCCCTTTGCAGCTTGATTGGATTTGTGTATCCAGCCTACAAGTCGTTCGAAGCTATTGAAACCAAGGTCAAGGGCGACGACACTCAGTGGTTGGTGTACTGGGTCATTTTCTCTTTCTTTTCCATCATTGAAGTATTTGCCGATTTTTTGCTGTACTGGATTCCCTTTTATTATGCCTTTAAATTGGCGTTCCTTTTGTGGGCCTTCTTGCCTCAAACTCGGGGTGCCAAGTTTCTCTATGATAGCTTCCTCAAAGACTTTTTGAAGAAGAACGAGAGTCGTATCGATGCTGCCATGGCCGATGCGAAGAAGCAAGCCGGAAACATTGCGAACGATTTTACGGATTCTGCGAACGATGTAGCAGAAAAAGTAAAGGACGCGACCGCGGAAACCAAAAAGGACGAGTAAGCAACATTGAAAGGAAGGGTGTATTTGTGTCGTGGAAGGAAGAAGCAATATTTAAAAACGTATGATGGAACGTGGCAATTTATTATATGAGAGTGGATGGAAAAGTGCAGTGCGGAGTGGACGGATAGATTTTGGGGACACTGAAATGGAATGAATCTGAACTTGAATCAACCGGCTGTCATTTGATGATCGTGTCTTATTGTTTTTAATTTTTATAAGTCATTAATTGGTGGTCTATCTGGTTGTTAAAATTGACAACGGCGGATTGTGCAATGTTTGGGTGTGTGGTGAATGGAATGGTGAAAATTGCAGAGAGCACGGAAAGGAAAGTTTTGACTTTCTTTTTGCTGTCGCAATTTTACTGTCGTTCAGATTTGACGCACTACTCACTGCGGGAAGCAATCAAGAGGAGCCACATTTTGATACTATGCTTGTTCGGAAACAAACTAAAGAGCAAATAAATACCAAATCATATTGTATTCCGGAGTACGCAATTATTGAAACAATGTGATTGTCAGTATTTAGTTTTTGAAGATGGTTTAGTTCGTTTGTTTGGCTTGTAACAAAGCCTCAGAAAAATTCCAGCCATCTTACAAAACCGATAGATACGCACTATTACAACTCCAAATAGTGCTCTATAATAGACTAGAAATGGTTTGTGATTGGTGTTGCTTCATTCTTGTCCCACTGACAGTCGGGTCTACGAGAGACGAGAGCTGCTCAACTGCTGCACCAAAAGAAACAGTATTATTATTATTGTAGTACTTTTCTCAACAAAAGGTGCTACCATGAAGGCTTGGTCTGATTTTTATGCGCCCCTGCACATCTCCGCCTTTGCATTGTAATACAAGGTTGCAGGAGACTTCTAAATCTAATCCAATCCACGGACAATCTGAAACTACTTCGTAGCATTTTAAAATGAATTAATAGGATTTCACTTCTGTTGCAGGAGAAAACTCACTCACCTCGCTTAAAAGAATCTCTTATTATACCTCTCTAATGAGAAACAAAAATGTGGCGCCAAACCTGCCGGCGAAAATCTAAGCCTGCGCCCAATGCTACGAACCAACTTTGATGCCAATTCGAAATACAGTAGTAGTCTGTAGAGTAGTAGTCTAGTTGCAAAAAAGAAGAAGCAAGAAGCGCAGCAACAGAACTAAGTGTAGTACGAGCAAGGATTGACAAGAAGCAATACAAGACAACATGAGCTACGGTAGGTTGATTGTTGTTTGATACGGCTGATGAATACGGAAGATACAAACCAAGGGGGGGGGTGTAGGGTTTCCTGACGGACAACAAAATTGGTGCTGCATTTTTTCTGACTTCAGATACCAGCATAATAGTAGCAACTCTGATGGACGCTTCGCACTTTGAATGTTATCGCTTTCATCAACTCATCTTAATTTTTACCATCCTCCTATGTGTGCCTCTGTGCTTTCCCGCGGTCATGTAATGCTGTACCGTACTTGTACTGCCGAAAACCAAATCCTTCGCAATTATTTATTTACAGGAATGGACTACCAAGGAGGTGGCGGCGGCGGCGGCGGGTTCTCTGGTGGCGGAAACGATGCCTACGGTGCAGGAAGTCCCGCAGGAGGTGACGGAGGCGCTCAACGACGCAATTATGATGATCAGACTTGCATCCCCGTCACTGCTCGTATGATTTTAACGGGACAACCAGATATGGGCGACAATCAACAGCTCAAGCTCGAAGACGATCGCAAATTGTATCATATAAAATTGGTCGGGGCTGTGCGTGAAGTGGAAGAAACCAGCACGAATACTGTCTATACAATTGAAGATGGAACTGGGCTTGTCAAAATCAAGCAGTGGATCGACGAAACTGACTGTTCAGCGGTACAAGAAATGAGAGAAGCTGCAAAGCAAGATAACATCTACGTCAAGGTGGTAGGGCAAGTGAAAATGTACAATGGTTCGAAACAGATATTGGCGTCTTCCGTCCGGCCTCTTTCGACTGGAAACGAATTGGCACACCATTTCTTAGAAGTTGTGTATTCTGGCGAAAAATACAAGAATGATTCGACCATTATTCAGCCAGTATCTCCGAACATAATGGGCGTTGGTGGTAGTGTTGGAGGTATCGGATTTGGAGGCGGTGGAAGTCGCACTCCTTTGATGCAACACGGTGGAGGCGGTGAGGATTCTATTAAGGCTGCCGTCCATGCGTTTTTCCAGACTCACGGAGGTACGTTTTGTGTTTGTAGTTTGTATTTGCTTGTTGTAGTGCTCCATTCTCTCTCTTTGTATTCTCACCATACAATACATACTCTTTATCGTGCATTGAGAGCAGAAGTGACCGAATATGGAGTTCGCGAGGAAGACTGTGTCAAGCGTCTTGGTATGGGCAGCGAATCACAAATTAGACAAGCCATTGTGACTCTAGAATCAGAAGGTTCGCTTTACACAACTATTGACCAGAATACCTACAAGGCTGCCTAGATTTCACGGATAAAATAAGTGGACCGACAGGACCATGAAGACTGTTGGTGGTTGGCGATTATTTTTTTTATGTATACATTTGCTCGCTGATGAGGTGGAACTGCTGAACGTTTCTCAAAGAATTGCTTTCCGCACGTCCGAACGCATCTCTACTTAAAACTATTTGTTCAAACTTCAGTTCCTTTGATTCATCCGTTATAATAGAAAAAGTCGGGCTACTAGCAGCCTGCAGCTGCGAAACCATTTATCCAAGCTGGTATCCTATGGCATGCAGAGTATCCTGAACAGCCACTAGGATATTTTCTACCGATGCCAACGCTCCAGTCCCAACTTCTCCACAAGCCAAGGCTTTCACATCGGGATTGATAATAGATACTCCACTCGTCAAGGTGTTGCTATTGGAGGGTGCATAGCTTGTATTCCAAAAGCATTGTATCTCGTGAAGTTGTTGTTGCGTCAATGGATGCAGCCACATTGCCGTATTCATCGCGGGTGCGAGCAGGAGTGGTTTACCGGGGCGATTGCCATGACCAAAATCCCAGGCTCGTACGACACAGCTCAGGGCATCATCGCACAATCCGTGGGCTAATTTTGCCAAAGTATGAGCGCTCAAAGGTGCAATAAGCAAGACATCGGCCCAATCTCGCAAATCAATATGCAGAACTGGATCTCCTAAGCGATTCCATTCGTTCCATTCTTCATCGGCGTCTAATACATGAAAGATTGGGGTTGGTGGGATTGAGTGCACTATGTTGTTCGACGGAAAAGGCAAAGAGGGGAAAAATAATGTACTTTACCACAGCAACTAATAATTGAGCTCGTACAGTACGTACCATGCAAATGAACGTGTCCCTCCTGCTCTAGATTGTTTGTCGTGTAGGTTTCGTGTATCACCGCCGATTTTGATGTCTCGATATGTTCCTGAACCAATTTCCAATACTTCACATTGTAATCGCTTGCTTTGTCCCAAAAATTACGCCCACCTTTTGTGAGAAGTATGCGTACGTCAATCTTTGATTGAGACAATCGAACGGCAATCTCGGGGGCTTTTACTGCGGCGACACTACCGCAAACACCCAAAAGGATTCTCGGCCGCCGATTGCTTCTCTTATTGCTTTCTGTTGAGGTAGAATTGGCGGTAGTGGCGCTGTCTGGTGCTGGTGTCGTCATGTTATAAAACTAAATGGGGATAGCAGGGATAAAACGAGAGGTAATCTTTTTGTATTTTTACAAAGTCCTTGGTTGTTCTTTACTGGGAATAATTCTCTCTGGTCGTTGACATGATCACTGCAAGATCTTCTCAGGAAAAGCAACCAATTGGATCACTTATGCGTCTACAGATACTTGCTTTCAGTAATATTGATACTATTGCTGCTACTACTACTACTATCCAGTAGACCTACCTAGTAGTAGTAGTAGTACCTGGTAGTACTCTATTACGTAATTTTTTTTACTGTATTATTTTTTCCAACTTCTTGTATTGGCGTTTCCTCATAAACGGAGGCTGTAATGTATGAATGAGGCCATTATCAGTTAGTTTTATCAGCATTGCTATTCGTTTGGAAGATTCCGAAGTCAAACCGGTACAAGAGAGCCCTTGGCGAAAGCATTTTGAGTCTCAGACGCACTAGAACCTAGAACTACTCCGAGTACATCGCTTCCTTGTGCATGCATCCAAATCGCTACAAACACCGCACGATTTCTCAAGTAAACCGGCGCATCATGATTCTCCGTTGTTATCTTTTTGCTATTTTTGTCTTCCTTGAATGTTGCAAGTCTGGTTTGTCCTTATCGGCTTCAACAACTCTCAGCAGAAGAAAACGTTCCTCGCCCCAAAGGAATTGGCAAATAGAGATACGGCCAGCCAAAATTCCACAAGATTTGCCCAAAATTCGTACATGTCGAACAGAAGCATTTGTCAATAAACGAAACATGAACGACAATGTCAACTTGTTACGACCGCAGCAATCCTTTGTCAACGCGGAATCCGCAGTCCGAGGCGAATTTGTTTGTTTGGTGGCACGAGAACGCTTGCCGCCCTGTCGAATCCTGGGAACAGCTGACGTATCGAGTCAAAAACGGATGGATGGTTCATATCTGGTTCAAAATGTTTTCGTCGTGCCAGAGGCTAGAGGACAAGGATTAGCGCAACGTCTTGTCAAAGGTGCGGAAAGGTTTGTCATTGCTAATTCTGATTACAATGCTCCCTCCAGGGTTTCTCTCTGTGTGGAAACCTCCAATATTCCAGCTGTTAATCTGTACTTGAATAAATGCAACTACCAGGCCAAAGGTATCAACGGAATCCTCTTAGCCACAGGACAGGCTACCAAATTTCCATTACTGATAAACTTGGTGAAAGATCTTTTATAAGCTAGCTACATGACTACAAAAAATAATGTGTTATGCAAACTACTTGTCAGTGTGTTTTCTGGCACATCCCAATTATAGAAACTCCAGTTTTATTTCTTATGTACGACATTGATGAATAGCACGAAATAAATTCAAAAGAAGGTTGCATTGTCTTTCCAATTTTCTTTACATTCACGACCTCTGTAGCAAATTGTCCAGTTCACCCGATTCTCCCAGCGGCAAAAGTCCAGGACCATCGTTGCAACCTCCAATGTACGTTCCATCAATGAATATTGATGGCACCGACGTTCGCTTGGTTTTCTTTCCTAGAATTGCCCTAATTTCATTACCTTGGTTTCCTTCCAACTCGTCCAATTCCATCACAGAATAGGCAATGCCTCGTTCGTCCAAATAATCTTTAGCTTTCCGGCAAAATGGACACGTTGTAAAAGAAAACATGGCCACTTTGGGTTGCTTCTTTTGAAAAAAATTGCCATTATTGCCACTGGCAATAAAGGCATCTACTTTTCGCGTCACGGCATCTTCGTCGTAATCTCCGGCAACAATATCCGCCACAAATTGCTTGAATTGGTATCCCAACGTGTTAGAGGCAATCATTTCGGAAACTTTATTGGCAAGCGAATTAGATTCACTCCAGGCCATCGGCTCACCCATGCGCCCCTTTTCATCGACTTCGGAGCTCGCTTCCACTCGTGAATTTTCTAGCTTGAAGAGAGTCGTGGCGACGGTATCTAAAAAGGGTCGCTTCATAGCTTGTAATTGTGTTGACGATTTCGCGATGGAATGCATCGAAGAAGCAGGGGCAAATCCTTCAACCGTCCACAGCACCACAAAGAGGAGCAAGGAGACGTAGGAATAGATTGATGTCATGTTGCAGACAAGCTAAAAATGAATGCTCGACGGTAAAAGTAGTTAATAATGTTTCATGTTTCTGCACTCGTCAAGTCCTCTCGTCCTCTCTTCCTCTCTTACTTACCACGGTGTTATTAACCCCCCTTTGTGACTCATTCGTTTTGTTTGATGGACATTCAGTCGTTCGTAATTAGCGCTGTTCAGTTTGCATTACCTGGTACCGTACGATCATCAGAATCCAACAAAGCAAACGGCTCCAAAGGTTCTGCAGTGCTCGCAGTGCTCTACTCGAGTAAAGAGTAAACAACATACATCATCATCAGCGTTAAAACATGAAAACCATATCTTTTCATCTCTTTCTTCTGTTGAACAACTCATGCCTTGAATGCTTCTGTTACACCCACCAAAAAATTATCCCAAGAGTCTATAAGAAGTTAACATCAACCCTTCTCATGTCGAACGTATCCAACGCCAATAGAGTAGCAAAAAAGACAATAGCAGAGAACAGTAGTAAATCCCATCACTTTCACTGTTATTTGCTTCGTTCATGTGATCCCAAGCACCCCTACAAAACGTATATTGGATTCACCGTCAATCCCTACATTCGCCTTCGTCAACACAATGGAATTCTCAAATCGGGAGGAGCTCGGCGTACCAAGCGATCCGGTCGGCCTTGGGAATTTGTGGCGATTGTGCATGGCTTTCCCGACAAAACCACGGCCCTGCAATTTGAATGGGCCTTCCAGCATCCTGGCAGGTCTTTGGCAGTTCGCGATGCTCTAGGTGACCAAGAAGCTGCCAAATTGGGCCGAAAGCGTGGTGTGCCTGGAAAGCTGGCGCTTCTCAAGGCCATGGTGAATGAGTGCGAAAACTTTTTGCCATTTTCATTGACTGTCTATTTTCTAAACAAATCAAAAGAAAACGAATTTCTGGCCACCAAGTATTCTAAAGAACACGATGGAAGTTGTCATCGACCTACTATCTGTGTAGATTCGCTAGAGGAAATGCCATTCTGGGTCAAGCCATCCAGACGAAAGGGAGGCAGTAAAGGAACGAGCAAGTCTGTTGCGTCTCCTACAACGCAACTTGCTGCCGACCAGAGTCGATGTTCTCTGTGCCAATTCCCAGCAGCAGAGGAAGAGACGCCAATATTCTGTTCCGGCTGCTCGAAGATGTATCACGAGTTTTGTTTGGGCGAACTATTAAGTGGGAAAGTTATCAAGAATGCAGCAACGGAATGGTAGGTTCCGACAATCTTTGCTATTTCAATTTTTTTTCTTCACTCAGACGCAGCTCACAGCCTATTTCTGTCTTTTATGCAGTCCGGCATGTCATGCAAAGCTCGATTGGTCTCCAGAATGTGATATTGATTTGGAAATAGAGCTCCCGTTACCTGCAAGGAAGACCAGCAGCAACCGTGACATTGACGTTTCTATTGACGACATAACCAAGCAGGTGAGCCGGCGCCTTTCCATAGATAATATTTCGCACGAAAAACATCAACTGAGCCGAATTGTCACGTACGATTCCGATAGCATGTCGTTCTCATCTATTAAGGAGCGTACCAAAAAGGAAACTAAAGAAAGGAAACGAGAATCACTTTCAGGTGCTGCCCGTGACAAAATGAAGGGTTCCATTCCGTTTTCGCTTCTTGTGGACAGTGACGATTCCGACTCCGACTCCGACTCCGATAATGAGTGGATCATGATGAGTCGAACTAAAACCTCAGCGGGCAGCACACGCGATCCGTTCACGACAGCTGGAAAATCCGTTGCCACCAGATCGTCATTGTCTACCTTTGCGCTTTCATTGACGGACAGTAATAGTGATGATGATTCAAATAAAGATTGGATTATTTCTCCCATCGAGACTCCTGTGACAACTCAAGCTATTCGCTTTACAAAGCAACACAACATTTCTTCGGTTATTGACCTGGACAATGACAGCGACATTTCTTCCGACGAGGATAGTGTAAATTTCAAGGCACAAGGAACGGAAGAGGTGATAGATCTTTGCTCTCCATAAAGTTAAAGAATATGGAATATGAGAATGACAAAAACAAAAGTTGAGCGTTATAGGAACATTATCTGCCAGTTAAGTGTTGTCGCTTTCAATATAAGTAAATACTAGAATTTCATTCACGAATCGATTTTCTATAGCTTCAATGGATTTCTGGGAAGCTCTCCTCTAACTGAGTTTTTTTTTAAGTTTCTCGTCACGATTTAATTTTTATTGTTGGTCTCGTCGTTCGTTGCTGCTCTGCGCCAGTTCCACCTCTTCTCCTTCTTCTTGTAAGACGAGATCACTCGGTAGTTGATTATTAAAATCCAGAGGTGGAGCCACCAGTACGGTTTGAGCATCTACCAATGGAATTTCCGTGACGCCGTCAACGATGATGGGTACGGATCTGTTGGTTTGACCGACAACAGTAGTAGCTGTCGTGGCCGCATCTGGAAGCTTGATCAGAAAGACGGAACCAGGATGAATTCCAACGGGAATTTGGGTATGAATGAATCGGTCGTTATCGAGTCGGACCAACATTGTTTGTCCCCCTTTGCCATACCACGGCACAGTAATCGCCACGACATGTGGATTTGTCACAATGGATCGGTCCAACGCCTGTAGAGCATTTCCTCCCGTCTTGACGAGAATCTTGTCCTTGGGACAGCGGATACCTTCCAGACTCGAGCAGCGAGTAGCTGGATAGTCTCGCCACGATGTTTTGGCAGTATCGTTTGGTTTCACTGTGGAAGCAATGAAGGGTTTCTCCAGAAGGGGTTCCATTAAAGACGACTTGACGTCGTCATTATTTGGTTGCATCATCATTCGTGGAGATATTCTTTGTGAGCGAAAAAGGATACGTAGGGTATGATCTGTGTGAGGGTTGTTGTTTATTGCTATTCTCTTTCTATTCGTAGCAACTAATTGCTTAATGATTGTTTGTTAGGGACTGCAGTATCACTTTTGGTGTCTTGATGGTGAGATAGAACGGGTTGTTTGTACGAGTAGTTGCTTTTATTATCACAAACAACAACAAAGAACTGATTGAAACAATAACTACTACTACCACGTCCTACGCTACTCTACTACTACTACTAGCTAGTACTAGTACTACTACTAGTAGTACTACTAGTAGTAGCTAGTAGACGACTCTACGTCGTATTAGTACTAGTAGTAGCTACTACTACTAGTAGAGAGAAAGAATACTATTCGTGCAGCGAACATCCGCAATAAAAACGAAAAAATAAAATCACGAACCCTTTTGACAATCACAAATCACGATTCAAATTCAAGCCACCCAGGCAGCTTCTTATAGTCAGTTAAACCTGCTGGCTTGCGCCGAGTAGAGCCGTTGAGCATCACCAGGTAGACTAGTAGCTAGTAGTACTCCGAGTACTACTAGTAGTAGCTAGTAGTAGTCTAGCTACTAGCTAGTACTAGTAGAGTAGTAGTAGTACTATTACTACTACTAGTACTACAACTACTACTAGACTAGTACTACTAGTAGTAGCTACTAAAAACAAAAAGAAGATTGAGTAGCTAATAATCAACACCTCACAAATAATACAGTGTGATACTAATATTTTTCCATGTTACTACTTTGACTCGGCTCAGCTCAATTATCAAAAGACATCCGATTCAATAGCGGATAAGCAGTGTTGATAGCAGCAATCTGCTACCGCTGAGATCAGCTGAAACAAGATAATTCTTCCCAATTTCTGAATCCACGTTTAGGGAAAATCGAGCCAAGAAGGTACAGCAGACAACGTTGGCTGAATTTTCTTACTTGAAGCAATCGTTTGACGAAGAAGTCGTTACTGTCACGGAACGATCCAGTTTATTATCGAGACAAGATTCATTTTCAAGCTTCTCCGATCATAGCACAAATATGGCACACTATCCATTTCAATATCAACTTGCAGAATGGCGTCACAGTCCGTGTCTTATGCAACCCGTCTCTTTGGTGATGCTGGTGCTCATGCTTACATTTTGGCTCGTAACGGCGCTATTGACGTTACCAACCATGTTATTGGGTCTCCTGATGGCGCCACTCTTGGCCAGAGGCTCTTGGTTGATTGAATTTTTGTATCCTTGGCCGATTGCTCGATGGGGACATTTGTTAATACTCAAGTGGAGTCAACCCAGAGTACCACTCGAGGACAAGGCGGCCAGATATCATTCGCGGACGCTCGAACAGCGTGTTGAAGTGGTAGAAGGCCGTGTTTTTATTCACCCTATTCCCCAACTGTTGGACAATTTGGGATATCTGGTGGTATGCTTGCCTCCGCCGTTGACAGAACCTCCGACCGTGACAGTAGCCGAAGATACGTTTCAGAGCCGGCTGTCCATTCAAACCCAAACAGAACCGGATGCCAGAACACTACCAAAACCACCAATTGTCGCATTTTTGGTAGATTGTGGTGATGCCGATGCTGTGCAGGAACAAATTACGCTCATTCGAAAGACTCATTATCCTCAGCACCCGCGCATTCGACTGCAAATGGTACTGTCCACGCACAAACATCATGATCACACAGCTGGCAATGAAGCACTTTTGAAGCACGAAATGTTTGGCAAATATTTAACACATATTGTTGGAGGAGCGGTCGAAAAAGTACCAGGCTGCAACATGCCCGTATCGGACGGCGACCGAATCAATTTACCCAAAGCTGGACGAAATGATATGAATGATCTCGTACATGTAGAGGTAGTGGCCGTTCCTGCACATACACGAGGAAGTGTTGTCTATCTGCTGCGTCCCAACAAGGCGCCGGTACAGGATGGTAATGGCTACACTCCTGGTAGCAGTAATTGCAGTACCAGCAGTATTAACGATCCCTTGCCTTGTTTTGTTTTTACTGGAGATACCATTTTTAGCGGAGGAGGTGGCGTACCGTTTGAGGCCGGCACTGACAATGAAATTGATTCGGGTTCTTATCGAGACAATGCACACGGAGCCATTCGGGCGGGAGTTGGAACGCACGCAGTTGAAAGATGTTTCGCTGAAGTTTTGTTTCGCGGCTTTCCCAATGTAGTTAATTATCTTGATCCCGAGCGAATTCAACAACAATACCTTATCTTTGCGGGCCACGAATATACCACAGAGTTACTTGCCCGACAGTTGCGCTCCCCAGCGGCGGGTTTGACCGATGCCACCAAGTGGAAGAACTTTCCTCCGCACATGTTCTTTGAAACTGTCTCTGAATTGTACGTGGCTTTGCATCGTCGATCGCTTCCTCAAGCAACCGGAAAGACACTGGCGGCAGCACCAACAAATTTCCGAAAAGAATTGTCCATCAATCCACATTTGCGCAGTTTAGCAAGACGCGCTGAATTAGTAGTGCATGCGATTCGTGTATGGGATGCTTATTTTTTCACACCCAAAGGCCCCAGTGACGAAGAAGCCGCCATGACAAGAATAACGGAAGGATCTACAAGTCCCAAAACGAAAATAACGATGACACAAACCATTCCAACGTCGTCGAAAACAAAAGCGACGGAAGGTAGCTGGAATGTCGACCATCACGATGTTGCCAGCACGGTATTCACGACGCTGTATACGTCGGATTTGGATGACATGATACAGGCTCTGGCTAGTGGTAAGCTGGCACCGGACGATGCCGCGACCGAGTTAGAAAACATGAAGCAGCGACTGAAGGAGCCGGTGATTCGCCGGCGCCCTATTCCCGGAACGCTTCCGTCCGAGCGAGTGGTTTTCAAGGGTTTGATTGGCTTTGCCCTGTTGGTAAGACCCGTTGCCGTGATACGTCTCCTCCTTTCATTTGTATTCTCACATGCTTGCGTTAAATTGTTATAGGGTTCACGTCCCAGTGCCATGTCGTTGTCAGATAGCAAGACAATGAAAATACCTGCACCAATCATTCGGGACATGAGTTGTATTCTTGTGAGCAAGAAGCGATTGATTGCTATCTTGGGGCATTTAGGATATTTGTCGGACAGTGATGGCCCATACCTGCTGGCGATGATTCATAATCTATGGCAAGAGGCTAGTGACTACGCTAATAATAATTTGAGTAATGCCGCCATGGCAAAAGATGGTAACGAAACATCTTCGAGTCAAAACGATGCTGGCGATGACGACACTGATGAAAGTCAGGATCTGATAAAGCTCGGAACTTTGAAATGGATACTTTATGGCTTTCCCGCTACCCAGCCTGACTGGTGGTCCAAGTTTTGCATGCCCTGCGGTATAACTGCGGCCGACAAAGCGTTGCAGAAACGACAGGACGGACAAGCTCAACAAGAGCACCCAGTGCAGACCTCTTTGATGAAACGCCGCCACGGTGAGCTTGTGCGACACGATGTCATCACATGCATGCTGTGTAAAGATGCCACGGGATGTCCCCAAGTTGACGCGGGGGAGCACGGTACTAGATTTGCTGCCGCCGCCAGTAGCGATGCACCTTCGGATGAAGAAGGCGACGTGCAAGTGTTGAAAAGCGCCGAACATCACATAAATTCCCCCACAAATAGCGATGGAGTTGAATTGAAAATGGATGATGACGGAAGTTGTGTCTATACAACAGACGACGATTCGGCCGTGGAAGTGGCCGCTCTACCAAAACTCTTGGGTGGTGGCGACTCTTTCGAAGAAAGAGTCCGCCTCTAGTAAAACCTAAAGGGCCCGTCGCTTCATTGTGCAGGGTAATCATAATTCATAATAAATTGGAAAGCTCGTTATTTGATTTCTTCTGTCCTGAACAAACAAACAAAAAGTAGGGATGTTGACAAGAGAGAAGTTATTTAGGTCTCCTACCGATACTAGTCGGACACCAGCAAGCGCGCAGTAATAATAAAATACTTTTCCGAATAGTCCCTTCTCGCCGTTACTTATAGTTTCAATTACACCGCTGGACAGTGGACCGATGTGACCAGTGATCAATGATTCACGTGACCGATGATCGATATGACCGATTTCAGTTTTTCCGGTAGAATTTGTACGACAAATGTGTAACGCATGACCGATCATCCATGATGGATACATAAAAAATTAATTGTGCGACAAAAATTTTACTAGTCTACCGTACAACATACATGGTGCTAATAATGATTTTCACAACAAGATCTGCATTTTAGCAATGTGAACGCCTACGTAAAAAGCTAGTGTGGAGACTATAGAGTAAATGTAGATAATAGATGAATATTATGGATAAAGTAGACTAGTGGAACCTGTGTGTATAAAGCAGGCAGGTAGTAGGTCTAGTACGACCTACTGTAGTTGAGTATGGACTAACTCCTGAGTCCCATGATATCGCTTAAGGGGAAACAAGGTAAACTGGCATGGTCCACCTGGGCTTAATTTGCCTACTTCCTCCATTTCATTTCGGGACACTAAATTCAAAAAATCTGAAATTAACGAATAACCCCATCATATTTTGAATTTAACCATTTTTTTACTTCTACACTCTACGCAAATCTATTCTTTATTCTTCATAACATCCCTACAAGATGACAACACCTACAACCAAAAAGCGCATGACTGCTACACAACGACGACCAGCCAGGGTGGAGACAGAAAGGATAAAGCAAACTGACCCTATGCCCGGCCAATCTAAAGCTACAGCTGCAGAGTCCTCAGATGCTCCGAACGGCAGTAATGAGGATGCAACTATGGACGAAGACTTCAAGTTGGCTATCATGCTGTTTCTTCAGGATCAGCAAATTACATCGGTCGCTAATTCTGCTGTCCATTCGACCGAAAAGAAACAGGACGAAGTGAAACACATTGAACAGGCGCTGCAAGAAGACAAAGACGGCTGCGACAAATTACAATCACCACAATTCGGATCATTAGCTTCACCATGGACTCGACTGGTCATCTTGCTCGCCTTTGTCGTGCTTAGTATTATTGTACTATGTGCTATTCAACCGATGGATCGCGTTCTAGAACTGATGCTTCCAGATTTTGATGACAACAGCAACGTGAAAGCGCTTTCTCAACACCAATCAGATTCTTCCAATCTGTATTCCCACGACAGAGGCCCTCCACGAGATGGGTTTGCCTTTTCTCAATGTCCGCCCAACACTACGCACAAATGCTGCAATGGACTTAAGAATGCATGCGATTTACCAATTTCGGAGGTTATGTTTGCTACTGTGCACAATGCCCACGCTGCCAAGTCGGATGGTGCACTGCTCCAGCCACATCACTTGTTTTCGTTGGAGCAGTCGTTGACGGCGGGATATCGGGGTTTGCACTTGAAAGTATGCAAATGCAATGGTATCTACCAATTTTGTCACGGCATTTGTCATCTAGGTGCTCGCAATCCCACTCAGGTGTTGCTCAACATTGACAGATTCTTGAAGGATCATCGCGAGGAAGTCATTTTGATGGAGTTGGAATTTGATAATGATGCCCATCAGCCTGTGCAGTTATTGGAAGTTTACGAAATGTTACAAAATGCCACGGGATTGACACGACTTTTGTACTCGCATCCGCTCGATAGTCAAGAACGGAATGGAACATGGCCAACCCTTCGTCAAATGATTGAGTCCGACAAGGTACGTTCTACATAGTGTATCGACTACTCGGTACAGCAGTAACGTGCTTGCATCTATTCTCATCTTTTGGCAGCTAGCGGCTACTCTGTTATCGTAAGCTGACACTATTTTCTTAATTGTTCAGAGAATTCTCTTATTCTACAGCGGAGGACCAGCTTGTGCCGATATGGATTGTCCCAGAGGACTTCATCCTTGGTCTAATTATGCACACGAAACACAAGTTCTCGCGTTGAGCGACACTGTCGACAGCAAGATGCAGTCCAGCTGTATCATAACCGCCGAGGACAACAACAATCATGAGGAAAAACCTTTTTTCCGGGTCAACCATTTTGCATCCGAACCAAATTTTGGTATTTCGGAACGAATCAATGAATTTTCCGCTGTTCGGGCAAGAATGCAAGGCTGTGCTGCGCAACACAACGACGTATCAATCAATTTGATTTCGTCGGACTTTTGGCACACAGGAGGTGTTGTAGAGTTTGTCCAACGACAAGCCAGAGGAACGTAGGCATTGTATCATGATGTGCTGGATTCTTTTCGGGTCACTTATGCGCAACAGACAATGTTGTAGTCAACTATGAGAAAGCCTAACATCCCAAAGGATGGTTTATAGGTGACATGCTGTGTTGCTCAACTTTTTCTTGCACTTTTACAAGCACTCAAAACATATAAGGCATTGCTGTTGACACGACTGGAGCGCCCCGTTAGTCTTTCAGCAAACGGCGACACCTGTTGGAGGCAAAAATCTTTCAAATCCCTGCGCTCCGAGAAGCTGCGACAGTTGTTCATACGCAACGAGAGAAATGCCAAATTGAGACGATATGCGCAGTACCCGCATGGCTGAACCTCTAAAAAATGCTGTTAGACCTTCTTTTTCATAGATCTTTGTAAAGCAGTCATGGATGCCTTCGTAGTGTAATTCGCCAGGTCTAGGGATCACTTGAAGTCTCGTCTTGATCACATCCGCAGGACTAGCGAGCAAAGTAGAAGCTTAAGAGTGTTAGTACCAGGTCCCAAAAAAGTTGTCCATGCAAAAAAACGACGGCCCCAGAAGCAAAACAACTCACGTTGTAAGGAAAGAAGCTGGAACGCCCGCCAACGTGCCCGCCAAGAGCAAATGTGTAGCCGATATATAATTAATATTCCCCTCTCGACGGGAGAGCTTCTCCTTAAAAAACGAATACGTAGGAAAATAGATAGCACCAAAGGGAATATCGCGCATCAAACATGCACGGGCTCCTGTGAACAACAAGCCGGAGTATCCTATTGAACGAATCACAGACTGGAGTGACTGCGGTACAGGATTCTGATATCCTCTGGCTTTGAGCAGCCTCGCAGTTTCTCCTTGCAACTGCATACGAATTTTGACAATTTCAATCTGGCAATCCAATAAGTCCATTCAATATAATGAGTAGAGTAGTGAAATAAAAAGCATGTTTTTGAGTTTTTCAGTGTGTGTAGGCTTTAACAGATCCTTCAAACACGTAAAGATGCACTTACCGGATTTGCGACAAGCAATTGGCATGCTCCTGCACAACCACCCGCAAGCATTTCTTGGAGAAAGTCAATCGCCGTTTTACTGCCACCAACTGGTGCCCCTAGGGATTGCTGCACTAGATCATTTACTGCGAGCTTGATGGCCTTTTCTGGAGCTATACCAACCAATTGTGGGAGCAACCCGCGATAAAGTCCCAAATATCCTTCCGAGCGAATTGTAAGCGTTAAGCAGTGCATTGAATTTCGATACATCCGCTTGCCCTCAGCGGCGGTCCTTTCGTTCATCAATCGAGTCTTGACTAGGTCAAGCGGTGCTAAAGCAACGACCGCAACAGCTCCAGCAATGGACGTGAGGGAAAAACTACGGAGCATTTCTCCCAAACTGGCAGGTCCTGATTCCTTACGTTCGGCATCGGCACGACGCTGGGACGGCGGAGCAAATATCAGAGCCCCTTTTCGACCCGCCACTGCGTCAATACGCTGAGCAACTTCAGCGCCGGCAACAGCCACAGTGTCTTCGTGTGAAATATAACCGTCATTATCCAAGTCAAATAGCTGAAATATAACGTCCACCTGCCTGCGACTCATACTTCCTCCCATGCCGAGGACTCGATTTGCAACTTTGAAATCATCTGGAGAGATCTGTCCTTTCTTGATGTCACACGCTCGTCCAATAAGGTTGCAAATGCCCGGTAGCTGGCCAAGCACCTCTTGAAAGGCAAGAAAGTCAGAGTAAGAAAAGTAATGATGCACACGATGCTTTTCATTTGTTTGCATTTCCAAATCTGTCGGTGCTTCATGGTCGCCGTAGCTAGAGTGTGCATTTGCATTCGACTCCTCCTGGCTTATCGTCCCGTTTGTGGTGTCATCTTGATTCGGTGAATCTGTATGATATATAGAACCGAGTCTATCTGCAACGCCGTCTGGTAATCGCCAACCGCAAGAAGTCTTGAGTATCTCGACAAAATTTGAGGGTGGAACGGACCCTTCTACTGTACCATTCCGCTCCGCTTCTTGAAGGAATGCTTGTTGGCCAATCTCACGACGCAGATCCACCAAAAATTGACTAAATTGATGAGACCGAATACCTCGTTTGTGCTTATCGTCCATGCCAAAGTGTCGCTGAATAAATTCGGAATTCATATCAAACTCAAAGTTTTTATTGTTCTCGGTTGATTTCAAGAATCTAGCAATATCTTCCTTGTATAGCACCCCTCTTTTATGTTCATCAATCAAAAGAAATGTAATGTCAACCTCTGGATCTGGCCGTGCCATGATTAGATGAAAGAGACAAAAGTCAGCCAAATCTATCCGTTGCGAGAATAATAAGGTATTACCCGAGTTGTTAGCATTTCGGAGAATGTTGAACGCGTGGGCAATTCGTAAGCTGGTAAGTGGATCTTGGATAGGAGTGTCCTCGTCTGAATCCTTATCCTTGTCACTGGTACCATCATTCACCAGATTGTCGTCCATTGTCTCTCCTACCGTGCCACCAGCACCCAGACACGAGTCGATAAGATCCTTCATGGTCACGTAACGAGTTTGTTGGTCTTCGTCTAACTGTTTGGCGTGTCGATTGTACAATTTCACCATGGACCTACTTGGCAGAACGTAATTGCGAAAAGTTGCGGCATCTACAACGTAACATTCCAGGACATTTGACGCTGCCAAAACGGATGCCGAGTGTTGTCTGCCGAAAAGGAATCCACCTTCCCCAAAGACCTGTCCTGTTCCCAACGATGCTGGATTGGCATTATGTTTCCTGTACACGACATCAGCTTGACCAGACTTTACAATGTAAATATAACTCGGTACGCCACTTTTGGGGGGTGGAGGCTCCAAATAAAATTCACTGTTGGGGTCGTCGTGCGGTGCAAGACTCGTTGCATTATTAGGGTCGTCAGGAGTGGTGTGCTCTCGTAGCGGTTCTTCGTCTTGATCATTTTTAAACTGTTGATCCTTTTCAACTGAGCCATTTTCATCGGTCGAAGTAGGTGATGAGTCTGCCGATTGGGGTTTCTGGTCACTCTCTGTGGCATCATCATCGAAGTCAGGCTTTGCTTCTTTTTGGATTTCTTGTTCTTCTCCCTGAGGAAGATGAGAGGGCATAGTTTCATTTCCAGCAGTGATGTCATCTACGAGGCGATCTTCTGGCTGTTGAAGTTTGCTATTTAATTCGTTGTATTTGCTTTTGCTGTCACTCCTGTTGTCATTATTGTCCTCGTCGTTAAATCCTTCCAGGAATTCATCATCGTCATTTACGGTATTCTCTGTTGCCGATGCATCATCGACACATCCCTCCAATATAATGCTCTGTCCTTCTCTGTACCGTTTCAGCTCGGCCACTTGTATAAATCGCTCTATCTGTTCCTCCTCAAGACACGCAAAGAAAGGCGATTTTTGCAAAGCCAATCGTATCAGTTCTCGATCTTTCTCATCTTTCTGGGTTGAGGATGAGGATGTGGGTGGTAAAGGTGCTTGCGCTGGTGAAGGGTTGATTGGTAGTGTCGTCATCGTATCTTCGCTTGTCGGTGACAGAGGCGCTGTGGAAATATCAGGTGTAGTAGTATCATTTTGCTCCATTTTTATACCTCAAAGACACGGGCCCTTTACATTGCTTTTATTGTTTCGAATCTTGTGATTCACGAAAAGATAGTGCAGCGCTACTGCTGTTCGGCACTTCTACATCACTGATGTAGTCTACTAGTCTACTTTTCCTCGAATTAAAAAGGGAAGCAAGATCCAGTTTACGAAGACGGAGCCAGATCTCACCGGTCCACACGGGCTATGAAAGAGCATACAGTATACTCTGAGTACTTATAGAGGCGGTTCTACATAACCGTAACTACTCTACTACTAGTACCACTACCTGATACTATTGTTTGCATCAAAAACTACTGTTAAACCACCTCTAAATCAGAGATTGGCTGTTCATCTGCGAAACTGCGAAACACCAAGGACAAACAAGGGCAGATACAAAGATAAAGACTTTCAGTCTTCTCACTGGAGACAAGAAGTCAGCTGCTTTGTTACACCGGACGAACTCGGTCACAACTTGTCGCCACAACAATAATGCAAAAAGAAGCCACCTTCAACACCAAATCAAGAAAAAGAAGGGGGAAGAAAAATAGGACTGGTTCGTCGATTATGCACCGCCGAAAGCCCCCACTATTACGGTATCCAGCTATTAGAGCAACTACTAGAGCTACCTACTAGCTAGCTTGTAGCTACCACTCGTAGTAGTTCCAGCATCATTAAGCTAGCTACTCTCTCGCTACCTACTACCGTACTACCTCTGGCGTGATAGTAGCTACTACTAGTAGTAGAGAGGTTGAGGTCCAGGAGCCATAGACTTCGAAAGCAAGACATGCTCTTGTTGTGAGGAGTCTTGCGGGGTTGAAGAGTCGTTGCTAGTAGTAGTGGTAGGTACCTGGTACCAGGTACCGTACACTACTACTACTACTACTAGTTTCCTCGTTGCACTTGCTATGAATTATATAATGAGTATGTCAAATGCGTCATCTGCCAAAGAGTCACATGTGTTCCGTAGCGAACAATCTCAAGACATTATTGGTATTCTCTGTAAAACGCCTCTCTCGAAAGGAAGCCTTGGCCAATCTTACTACCAGTACCACCAACTACTACTACCTGGTACCTGTAGTAGTAGTACTTGTAGTACTCCTGGCTGGTACCTAGGAGTACTAGTATTACCAGGTAGTCTACTGGTACGAGCACAGGCTGTACCACTAGTAGTTGTCATCACCATGAATACTGTAGATGAAGCAGTAGTACTACTCCTAAGTGATGATATCATGGCTGCGGGAACTGCTAACAAAAACAAAACCCAACAATAAAAGCAAGTGAAAACTAACGAGTCAAGTAGTGAAAATCTGACGTAAACAGCGGCAAAGGCCCTAGTCGATACTAACATCAGCGCCATTCAGAAATCTCTCTCCACCTTCGTCTCACGCACTGAGGTCCCATCGTTGTCCAACCCCCCCCCCCCCCCCCCCCCCCCCCCCCTAGCCCCCACACAACACAAACCCACCCAACACACCCCCCCCCCCACCTCCCCCCCCACACCCCCCCCCTCCCCCCCACCCCCCCC
>Ga0100402_1002416_pt1 | contig 21054 bp, 17 predicted proteins | sample CryGeyme20150102_FD_80419 | JGI IMG/M metagenome (GOLD analysis project Ga0100402, IMG submission 80419) | Groundwater microbial communities from Crystal Geyser aquifers in Utah, USA - Crystal Geyser metaG 2015-0102 | ecosystem: Environmental > Aquatic > Deep subsurface > Groundwater | place...
AACTAAACTGTGATGAAGTAGATAGAGAAGAAAAGGGAAAAATAACTTAGTCAACTGTCAGTCAAACAACGAGAGTAACTCAGATAAAAATTTAACAATATGGTCAGGGAGAATAACAAAAAAATCAAGGGATCAAGGTCATCACTTGACTGCAAGATAAAATCACTTCCCAAGTCAAAGAAAGCTCTTGGAGAGGAATATTGGAATCAAATCAAAGATCTTGTCAGCATGTAGATTAGAAGATAAAAAATTGAAAAATCTTCTCTATAACTGTTAGAAAAGTTGAAAGTTCAACCTGAGGAAGATTATGTTTGTTTGAAGAAAAGCTCTAGAAATCTCACAATACAGCACATTGAACAGAAGAGAAGAAAAAATGGAAAGAAAGCTCTGAAGGAATAAAGAAAATCCATATTATAACAAAGGGAGAAAGAGAAAACAAAGGCCAAAAGTTTATTAGCCTTAGCTGCCCAGCAGGAGTAAATCATCAAGACGAATCCCAAGAAAAAGTTTAAGCCGACAAAAGATATGGTTTAAAATGCCTTCAAAGATCTTGATTGATTGTATTTTCATCATTATAGGTCACTAATTTCACTTAATGCTTCGATTCCTGGCAACTTTGCTCCTTGGATGTATTCCAATGAGGCACCTCCTCCAGTCGAAATATAGCTAATCCACTGTCCGGCATTGGCCATCTTGACCAAATTTCCTGTATCTCCTCCTCCGATCACTGAATGAGCTCCTTCTCTAGTTCTCTTGACAATTTTTCTTAACAACTACATACTTCCATGTTGGAAAGGCTCCAATTAGAAAACTCCAACAGGTCCGTTCCAGAAAATTAAGTCAGCTCTTGAGATAGGTTCTTCAAATCTGGCCAGGGATTCAGGTCCGATATCATAAATCTGAAGGCCTTCTTCAACAAACTAAGTTGAACATGTGACGGTATTCTCAATATTTGACAAGGTATGAGAACATACACCGTCAGTAGGAAAATGTATTTTGGTTCCATATTTGTGAGCTTTATCCATAATACCTCTCAATTTCGAAGGATCAGCCGGCAAGTGAACCTTTGTACTTCCAAGGTGATGACTGTAGAGTTCCTGTAGAAAAGGAAAACTCATCCCTCCAGCAATGATGATATCCTTGGTGATCTTTACAAGATTTTCAATCAAAGGAATTTTGTCTGCCACTTTTGAGCCTCCCAAAATGGCCAAAACTCTTTTCTACTTGTTATGCAAGATAGATCCTAAGAACTAAATTTATTTCTCCATGAGTCTTCCTGCTACTTTGAACTTATGATCTATCCCAACCACACTTGAATGTGCTCTATGAGCTGTACCAAAAGCATCGTTGACGAACATGTTACCCAGTTTAGATAATTCTGCTCTGAATGCTTGAATTTATTCGGGTTTGCTTTTTATCTTCTTACCTTCAGGATCCTTGATTGAGCCTTACTCTTCATGATGGTATCTTACGTTTTCGCAGAGGTAAATATCTCTGTCTGACTTAGCGACTTCACTCAGAACATCATCCCCAATACAATCATTGAGAAAATGAACTTTTCTTTCAAGCATTTATTCCAATGCACTAGCTACAGGCCTGAGCGAATTTTTAGGGACTCTCTGTCCATTAGGTCGACCATGATGTGACAACAGAACGAGTGATTTAGGTTTTTGCTAAATAATTTCTTTGATTGTAGGTAAAGTGCCTGCATATCATAAACTGTACTAATGATTCTGTTGGGATCAGCAATTTTCTTGTCCTTGATGGGAACGTTAAAGTCAGCCCTCATGACTACCCTAGATTCAGGAGTGAAATGCTTGAAGAGATGGCTTAGGTTAGCCTTGCGCATGACTGTTTAATTTTTATTAGAACTCTCGCAATAATAATTCACTTCCATTTCAGGAAAAAACGTAATATAACTACACAAAATGCTACTTTGTGGCGTCAGTGATGTATTTACTACAAGATAAAATATGTTCAGGATGAATGATAATCATCTGAGCTCGGATGCTTCACTGAGAGCTTCAACTCCTGGCAACTTGATTCCTTGCAAGAATTCAAGAGATGCACCTCCTCCAGTTGATACATATGTCACCTCATTCTCTTTGCCTCGGCTTCGGACCAAACTAGCAGTATCTCCACCTCCAATCACAGAAATTGCACCGTCTCTAGTCTTTTCGATGACTTTGTTCAGGATTCCTTCGCTTCCACTTGCAAAGTTAGGGAACTCAAAGACACCAATAGGTCCATTCCAGAAGATAGAGCTGGCACGATCTATAGCTTGCCCGAATTCCTCAACAGTTTTGGGCCCCTTGTCGAAAATTTCCCAACCATCAGGGACATCAGCGTTGTCACAGATGATAGTTTTGGCCTTTGGACTATACTATTGAGCACAAACTCCGTCAACTGGCAAGTGAATCTTGACATCCTTGGCTTTAGCTTTTTCCATGATTCTTTTGAGAGCATTAGGATCTGAGGGCATGTGAACTTAAGTTTTTCCCAATTTGTAACCTCCAAATTATCTCAAGAAAGGGTTGCTCATTCCTCCACCAATGATAATCTCATCAGCAATGTTGATCATGTTCAGCAAAAGATCAATCTTATCTGTTACTTTAAAGCCTCCAAGAATCACCAAAACTTTTCTCTTGGGATTCTTCAAGAAACCTCCCAAAAATTGTAATTCTTTTTCCATCAGCAATCCTGCAACTTTGTACTTATGGTTCACACCAACAACACTAGAATGAGCTCTATGAGCAGTTCCGAAAGCATCGTTCACAAAAACGTCTCCTAATCGAGTTAACTGCTCTCTGAAATTTTTGACTTGATCAGGTTTGCATTTGATCTTGTTGCCATTGGCATCCTTTACTGATCCCTCTTCTTCAGCATGATATCTGACGTTTTAACAAAGGAAAATACCTCCATCAGAGTTATTGATTGCACTTTCAACCTCAGGACCAACACAGTCATTCAAGAAGGTGACTGGCCTTCCCAAGAGAGTTTGAAGAGGTTCAAGCACTGGCTGAAGGGTATGTTTCGGGTTTCTTTCTCCATTGGGTCTTCCAAGGTGAGAGAGCAGCACCAGAGATTTAGGTTTATGCTTGAGAAGTTCCTTGATGGTTGGGATGGTACCTACATAAATCAAAGCATACCTTCAATTCTGTTGGCATCGGCTACTTTCTTATCTTTGATGGGCACATTGAGATCAGCTCTCATAACAATTCTCGAGGAAGGATTGAGATGCTTGGAGAGAAGGTTGAGGGTCGCTTTTTGCATAAGATATTTTATGAAAATTCAAATGAAACAATAGTATAAGCTTATCATCCAGATGCATTGTTAAAAAATCATGATTACTGCTTCTATTTCTCCTGCATCAATTATATCCACTCATGAACATTGCTAGAGGAAGCGAACTATGCACCGACTTTGTATTGTGAAAGGTCGACTTGTCTTAACTGGGATTAATTTTAGACAACCCGAATAAGAGGTTACCCTTTGGTATGTTTTCGAAGTTATTCTTCACTGAAGAGACTAAGGAAATGAATATAGAAAGGTTCAATGGCAATAATAAAAGAATCTTTGCCATTTGGTGAGACATATAGGTCGAAAGTGAAGTCTATTGGTGTTTGAGGTTATTTTGGCTTTTTAGGCATCAGTTTGTGAATACATTCGCTGACTTTCTTTACAGATTATATTTGATTGATAGTTGGCATTTCAGATAAGAAGGCTGGATTTTTCTGGCAAATTCCAACCACTCTTCCATAAATAACATAGACCCTAAACTAATTTATCTATCCCTCTAGTTCATCCCGGTATTATCGGATTATCAACTCAGCTCCATTATCATCTTAACTCAAAGCTTCAGTTATGAACTCTGAGTATTTGACAAGCATGATTAAATTTTTGGTTGAATTTAGCTTGCGATCCAACTTTGAGCAATCTTTAGCTGATCTATTGGCAAATTTAGCAAAAATGGGACTTTTCATTTATTCGATAGTTTTGGACAGATCATTGTTTAATGAGAAATGAGCAGGGTCTGGATTGGTATCATCACTGATGAGAAATTGCACATCTTCTTGTGTCAACTGAAAAGTTCTTGAAGGAATTACATACTCCTTTGGAATCACTTGAGACCAAACTTCTTCTCGAAACAAGCCAGCAATCTAGTTCTTCATAATGTTGGAAGATCAATTATAAAAGAAAGCACATTTCAATCAAATATATGAAGGCCTGGGGAAAAGTTATCTTCGGTAATGTTGGCCCTTGAGAATGGCTCTCCCAGGGTATCTCTCGAAGGCTTATTTTTGTGGTTTAATTCTTTAAAGCTGATTGAGTTATCTGGTCAGGCATTTCTATTTTAATAGCTGCTCCATATGCTGAATAAGGTGAGGCTTTTGACTGATCAGAAGAAGAGTCTTTTCGAAAAATTCTGATCGTTGGCATGAACTCTTCTGTTTGATTTATTTGTAATTAGTAACAATTTTGGTGATGCACTTCTCTTGCTCCTAAATTGTCAGGTCGAATTATTTGTCAAGATGGGCTCGTTTAAATTTAAGAATTTATTACTCATCTTCAGGAAAGCATGATTTTGCCATTAAAATTCTTTATTCTACATAATAAAAATGGTACTTAAGGTGTTCGAAGGAATTAGAGTCAATTTCTGCGTCTGTAATTTTTCCTGGTAAATCCCCAGAACTCTCAATTACAAATCAAATCTTTCTTGAAAGATTTTTTCAAGATCTTCGAAATAATCTGAGCTTATTGTGGAAGCTAGCTCATCTACATTTATTTTGTCTTTCTCTAAATTTTCCATTTTGATTTTATTTCTGCATTCCAAATACAAAAGATCTTTCTCGAGGTTGAACAGAGGCATTCGTTTATTGAGTTCAGATAAATGCTCAAAATTGACCTGAGCCAACAAAATTTTCTTGATGTATCTCTGCTGCTCTCGAGAGGCCAGCACCTCTTTAAAAGGTGGAATCGACGCTCTTGTATAGGTCTCAAGGTTGCTTCCAATTGAGCGGCATAGGTAGTCCTCCATGTTGAAGTATATCATTAAAAAGATTCCTGTAGCCTGGAAAGCATTTTTGATTTTTTACTCTAAAATACAGTGATACTAGTTAAGACTACGAGTGACAATAGATCTTTTGGACTGCTATGGAAGCCAGTTCATTTGATATTATCGCCTGATCGAACTTTAAGTAATATCGAGTTCCTATTGCTGACTGCTCTATGATTTGTATTGTTAACTACTCTCTGATTTGAGAACATTTATTCCTCTCATAGTTTTTTCGTAGTTATCTTTCTCCTCGAAAAACTTGTCAATTGATCTTAGGGAATCTCCAATATCTTCAATTAGCTCGTGGTTGGCTTTGAACTTATCAGGATTCATACCGAAGATGGGACTGACTATCTCGTGATAGATGTTCTTCATTGTCAGCCATAGGTTATTGCTCTAATAAATATTTTGATTATATCGGTTGAAGCTACTGACCACATTTCTATGTTGAAGATCCAGCAACATGAACCATATTTGTTGCATGGCCCTTTCTTTTAAAAATATTTCGACTTTCAATACATTGGAGTCCAGAACAAAAGGCCAATCTTTGAAACTTTTAGGCTTTTCATCTTTTAGTTCTGAGTCAATCATGTCAATAAAATATTGATTTACCGACAGGTACCTTTCCTCAGATATGATGATTTATATTAACAGGCGGAGGAAGGTTTCAGGTGTGATGATTTTGATATATTTTTCGATTATCTGGTTGAATTTTTGTTCATTGTAGTGTAACCCCATATATTCATTAGTGATGTTGCTTCGCATATAAAGCAAAGTGGCGACAAAATGCCTCAAAGGTAATTTTTTTATTGTAAAGTAGTTATTGAATGTGTACAAACCCCACTATCGAGTTTTTTCTATAATTTTTTTCAAATTAAATTCCGTCTTTTCGACAAGTTCTCCCATTGGTAATGTGGATAACACTCCATCAATTCTTTTGTCTCCAATGCAGAGAAGAGAATCTTCCATGAGGGTCAAATTGTCATAGCCTAAAGAACATATTATTTGGCTTCTTTTTATGTCCTGATCCTTGGGATTTTTCCCATTTTCTAGTTTATGAAGAGAAACTAGTTGGCTTTATCCCAGTTGATCGACGTTGGGCATGAAGAGAGGTTATCGACTGAGGTTCAGGTGTATATTTTTGATAGAAAAGAAACACCCGCAAGTTGTGACTAGGCCTAATTATCCATCTTTGTCAGTGCTGGTGTCAAGATAAATTGTTTGTAGTTAGAAATTTCCCTGGAAAGTCGGAACATATTGTTTAACTTTCCTGTTGAGCTCTTCTTAGCTTATTTTACCACCTCTAATGATTCGATTTTGTTCAATATCGTAAATTTGAACATATCGGAATCTCATGACTGGCTCTGACTCTCCTTCAAAAATATTTTAAATGACACTTTTGAACCATCCTTTTGGTTTGAACTCGGTCATCAGCACAAATATTTTCTTTGGAGTGTATACGATTTCTTCAACTTTGCTGGTGGAATAATCAATCCCTATTGCCAAAAATTTCTTAAAGAAAGATGAATACATGATTTTCTTTCCTTAATTCTATCCAAATTCCACAATCATTAGGTGACCTGTGTCTCCAACGATTACTAGCTTATTTTTGTCTACAAATTTCAGTTTATCGATATTCATGGAGTGACTCAGCTCATAAAGGAGACCAGTTTCGTGCACCACCAAAGTAAAGTTATTGAGACTGTATAACTTGACTTGCCTGCCGGTGGCAATGGCCAGCACATAACGGTTTTTCATTTTGGAGGGTATATTACAACCTCTCAACTGGCTCATAGCCACACAATTAATCGGAATTTCGATATCATACGAGATATGATAATCTTTTCCTGAATTCCAGAGTGATATTTTCGGACCTTAAAAATACCAGTTCACTTATCTGTACCCGCCAATACCTCTATTAATTTCTCCTGATGAACTGCTAATCATTTTTTATATTTCCTTTGGATATTTGTGACTATGGACATACAAAGGGGTCAAGATATGTGAGTTTTCTTTGGATTTATTTTCAGGAGTTTCCAACATTTTTATGGGGACCATCAAATGAGCTGGGTCTAGTCGTTTGTTGACAGGTTGAACAGCTTTTAATTGTATTTCATCTTCCATGACGTTTCTTTTGAACAGATTGAAATCTGCGGGTCTTTTGAGTGTAGGTTTGTACATTTATTATTGCTTAAGTTGAATTATAAATGCTCATATATAAGGGGAGGCATATATTTAGTCAATCAAAATGTCAACTTCGTCGATAGGCCCGATCTCTGAACATTTTTTTGAGACGGCGCGATAATTCGATCTGGTCTAGCTCTTATTAATAGTAATCTCGAATAAGCTGAAGGAGAGTAGGGTTCAAGTTGAGCAGTTGCTTCTGATAAAGCGTCATGTCTCCATCAGTGATCAGTCCTTTGAGTTCAAGTTCCAAAAGAAGATTGAGAATTTGTTATTGCTCTATAGTGAGGGGCAGTTCTGCTGATACTTTTTCTACTCTGTTGGTTCCTTTCCTCACGAAAATAGGAATTTCTTTCTTGGGTGAAGAAGTTGAGATGAAATCAAAGAATTTGGACTCTTCTTTTTGCTTAATCAGGTCAGTTTTGATCCTTTAAATAAGCTAACTTCTATCTATTGTTTCTCCCGTGAAGTATCGATGTACAAATATGTCAGGCTTTTCTAAAATCAGTGTCTTTTTCTTATAAAATTCCAGCTCTCCAATGAACTCTTCTTGAAGCAGTTCTTCGAAGGCCTACAAAATCATTGATTGTTTTGCTTCGTTGTCCATAATATCATCTGGGTCAGGAGGCATTTCTTCATTATCAGTCATGAACTTAGACAGATAAATATTGACTCCCTCGAACAATTTTTGGTAGTTTTCGCCGATTGAGCAATCTATGACAAGAACATTGTTGTTCCATATTTCAAGCCAACGAGTGGTACCTTTAGCTTAGTAGTACTCGAAAGGAATATTTTTAAGATTATCTCCTTCTTTCAGAATAAGAATGATTCTCAAGCCTTGAGGCTGGAATTTCCTAAATGTCTCAATATCATTGATTTTTCCCAGACATTTGTCCTTACAATCGACCACTCCTCTATTTCTTTAACTAGCTCGACTTCCAAAAGACATACTATCGGGTTTTTACTTCCCTACAATGATGTTTAGTTTATGATTGCCAAGTGTTTTGAGATTCTGCCAGGTATATTGCAAATCGTAAAATTTACCATATGAATCAGTGATACCTAGTATCTATTATTTGGTCTGAAAGGATGCCTGAATCAGTCTAGAAAGCTAGGCTGGGGACCGGCAGTCTCCTGTCTTGACCTCGATGAGTTGCGAATTAAGGTTCAAGGTTAACTTGTTCATTGGATCTAGTTATACAATTCAAATAAAAACTATTATGAATGAATCACTTCCACCCTGAAAATTATGAAAAATAAGCATAAGCTGCAGGGCCAGGTGATGAACTCTTGGCTCTTTCGACTTTCCTATGAGCAAATGTGCATCTAATTGTTGAGCTTGGCTGTAAAGTTTTTAATTTGCTTTCTTTTGTTGATTCTTTTGTCGCTATGAGCTGTTTCTCGAGCACAGAAGTATTGAATCTTTTATGGACTTTGGGAATCACAATAGTTTTACGTGGTTTATTAAGTCTTCCTTTTTATGAACCAAAAATTGTAGCTTTTCCGTATGTTTTATGGGCCAAAAAAGTACTATTGACTTCATATTTTGGTCCTGGAGAATCTTTACCTTGCTATCTAAAATGTTCTCCCAGATCTCTTTGGGATCGATAGAAGGTGAATGATTTATTAAATGACTTCTTGAGTAATTCAGGCTTTTAATAATCTGTCGGCCCTGGCTTACATTATTTCGCTTCTGATAGATTTCCTTTGCCAATAGTGCCTCCTTTGTGTTTGATCTTCCAGACTTAATCTGAGTATTTGACATGATAAGCATTAGGAGAAGGCCCTGGTTCCAGCTATTTTTCCTTATCAAAATAAAAAATTCTTTCTGCTTTGGGGATTGTGGGAAATCTGCTAGTTCTTGTAGTTTAAAGGTTAGGTTCTATCTGATGTTTTTGTATGAAGTATGGAGGTAGTTGTGGCGCTGAAAATCGTTCTGCTTTATTGAAGGTATTCAATCGTTTGGAAGTGGAGTGGTTGAGAGCACTTCTATTGATTCCAACAAGGCTATTGTTGTATTTTAATTATTGTCGTCTTTTATTCATCAATTATAAACTGTATTTCTATCATCTTAAAGCAGTCATGCTGCCCATAATCAAACTACCCACCAGAAGAATTATCATGGCAAGGAAACATTTCTTCTTGAGCAGTTTTCCTTTCCATCTGTTGACACTCTTCTACTCAAATTTCACATATTCCTCTACTTTCACCTCCTACTCTTTTACATTGTGCTTCTGCTTACCTTTTGGCTCTTTTTTTCTTCTGCTTTGTTTTTTCAGCATTCGCATACCATCGTGATGCTGATGTTGCAGTTGAGATAATTACTACTGGTATATTTCTAATTGTCTATTGGAGTTTTACTTTTGTTTCTCTAATATGTGATAGTTTTGAACTAGTTGTTCGATTAAAGATTTCTTTTAGTTGATTGATTCACTGTCAAAGTGCTCCAAAAAGGCTATTCTTTCGGTGAGTTCATTTTTTTATTTTAGTAGTTTTTAGTTTTGAAGTATTAAGGATTTTTAAATTTGGCTTTCTTTTTCAAGCTCATCAAATGTTTGCTTCAGTTTATGATATTAATGAGCTGATACAAATTTTTATTCTTTTTTAAGAAGCTTGCCAAGATTGTTTTCTTTCACCTCAAGTTCACTTTCCATCTTATTCAGCTAGTCCTTCAGATCGCTTTATGTGAACAAAGGCTTCCCATTTTTCTTTTTCTTCAGCTCCCCTTTCAGATGATTAATTCTTTTCTTCAAGATCTATACTCCCTTACCAACTTAGTCGAGATGTTTCTCCAAAACTTATCTTCTTTGTAACTGAACCTTATGCTCTTGTTTGATTTCAGTTATTTTGTTGTGGAGAACTATCGCTTTTCCTTTTACGATTTGCTATTCTTGTTCAGCGAGTCGAGTCTATTTTTTTATTTTCTAATGAAACAGTTCCAAATCCTCAAGCTAACTCTCGAGCTCAGCTTCTTTCCTTTCAAGCACTCTTCTTTGACTCTGATATTTGTAGTATTCATTTAGACTGTCCTTGATATCGACAATCTCATGTTCCCTCATTTGGATTTACTGGGTCAAATTGCCTATCTCATTTTCTAGCTCAATTTTCCTCCTTTAGCGTTAGTTATAAGGAGGGGAGTAGACCTCTCTGTCACAAGAAATTAATTTTTTGTATTGTCGCTTGTGGTTTTGATAATTTTTACACTAGCTTCCAGCGTAGATTTAACTCTCAGCGAACATAATTATAATAGATGGCTGAGCGAAAATCAAAACTTATTAAGAAATACTTGGGGTAAACCAAGAGCAAAAAGCAGAAATATGGCCGAGAAGGTCTCATGATCAGAGATCAATAGTAGCTGGAATTAGATAGCAGCATTTCTTCTCAGTCGGAAGAAGAGGATGACAATGCCAGGAGAAGGGTTACTGATTCATCTGATGAAGATGAAGTCAGGCCTCGATTAAAAATCGAGGAAGAGCCGAAAAAAAGCAAAACAGTTTCCAAGGGCCTCCGGAAAGCTTTAGGATTGAAAAAAGGTGAAGATATTGACGAATTTCTCAATTCACTTCAAGTTTAAGGAATCGATATGAAATCAATTGAAAGTTACCTTAAACACAGTAAATAAGGTCTGAAAATGGAGACAGGTCAGTAAAATAAGTCAAAGAAAAAGAAGGAAAAGAAAAGGATTCGAGATGAGTCTGAATCATAAAAGCCTTAATCAGAAGATTCAGATTTAGTCATTCCTGAACAGGCTAGGACTATATATAGAGATAAGCAGGGGCAAATAAAGGAGCATTCAGCTGAGCAAGAAAAGTAGATGAAAAAACAAGAAATAATGAATAAACTGGCATAGTGGTAAAAAGGAATGAAGGGATCAGAAGATTAATAGGTAGATTAGAGGCCTGATGTATGGGACGATCCGCTTCGAAGATGGATGACTCCAGCTCAAAAAAATCCTCTGAGATGTCCATTCCAGGGATACGCAAATAGATTCAATATCAGGCCTGGCTTCAGATGGGATGGGGTCATCAGAGGCAACGGCTTTGAAAACAAATACCTTCAATAGGCTAATTTGCGCAAATTGAAGCAAGACCAAGAGCAGAGATAGTACATGAAAAATCTTTGATTAGAGTTATGTCCCATTTTTAATTATAATTATGTTCAGATCAATACTAACCAGAGCCTGTTTTAGTCTGGCACCTCAAAGCATTAAGAATATCCCTCTATCAATTGAGCAGATCAATCAATGTAGAAAACTATTGAATATGAGCCCATCAAGAAAGAGCAGTCTTGCAGATAGCTATGATTAGTATTTGACTGACCGGTCAAAAAATCACATTGATCGAAATAATTGTGATCCTGATGAGATCATAGCAAGGTGGGAAGAGGTCAGACCAATTGACTGTGAAATGGGCATCTTAGCAACAGCAAAATAGTTATCAAAGAGAGAGAAATACTACATCAATGGGATGATTAAATTTTGGGGAATGTTTTTCCTCATTTTCAAGCCTCAATTCTAAAAAGCAGGATAGAAAAGATGGAAATAGTTCAAGAGAGCACTATAAGATTATGTAAAAGTATTCAATCAACTGATCTACCTGATGTCCAAAGAGGAGGCGACAGTCATTATTTACCTGAAGATATTCACTAAAGCTGATGAGCTAAGATTGATAAAAGACCTAAACTGCACATAACTCAAGTACATTTTCGATGAGATACTCACCTTGAAGATAGTCAGTTAGAGGAACATCAACTATTTACTGTATTTTGTGACAAAGTATCAACCTTCCTTGTTCTATCATGATCGCTAAAGATAAATAATGGAGTATGTTTACACTCAGTTGACTTCTAATTTCTAGTCGTTTGAAAATGATACAGCCATCAAAAATATTTTATATTGTGCCAAAAGAGCACATTACACACCTCAGACAATCTTAGACCGTCTTCCACAACTTTTGGCACATAAAAATATTTAGCACAGACTTCAAGCTTTTCTCTGCATGTTGTTGAATTATCAGATCAATAAAAACAATATCTAGCAACAGAACTACAAAACATTGCTCAAATAATTTGTAAATAAAAACGATATTAGAATATTTGCCAGCTTAGCAAGATAGTTCTACAGAACCGACATCTGGATCGAAGATTTTTGGATACCCTATTTCAATTTTATGAGTGAGGAGGATAATCACACCAAAATCACAAAAATAGATCATCATATAATTGACGATCTTTTGATTGAAAATGGCGATGGAGGGAAAACTCTAAAAAATATTGCCCTCTAATTCAGACAATTTCTCAAAAGCAAGGGAATAGATATTGTGAATATTAATATCAAAGAAGAGACAGAAAGCATATACGGATAGGCGAAAAAAAGTAAATTCAGTATTTAACAATAAATTGTCAATACATTTAAATTGCTGGGACAAGTGGAGGTCCTTACTGAAGTCACAGGTATTTTAGATCATATGTAGTTAAGTATTTTTTAGTCGATATTCTGATTGACAAGAAGATCGTGATTGAATTGAACAACTTGCACCACTACAAAGAAATAAATGGTGATTACAAACTTAACACAAAAAGTTAGTTCAGAGAGAGAATTCTTAAAAGAGAAGGGTACCTATACCATAATGTCAAAACTGGAGACTTCGTAAATTCCAACTACAGTATGTTACATACCATCCAATAAATGGTCAACTAATACCTGGAAATAAAAAAATCATAGGCTTCTAAAATTGTGTGATGTGTATATACAGTTTATAAATTAAAAGAAGGAGATGAGTCAGAATTATCTGGTGATGTATATTGTCGAATAGAATACACAAGAGAAGCCATCTATTGAGTATCCCAATGCATTTGTGTAAGGCTAGAATTATGCAGCTTGCAAACTAAAAAACAACTTAGCCCTCTAGTTATTAAATAGGCATTTCCATGGGATCGACTGTCTGATTCATGCCCCAAAAAAATGAGATTTGCTATCAAAGCGGGTAATTAAACTTTCTGGCTAGACCTGAAGGAAGAAGAGCCAGTTCCTCTGTTTGGCAAAGATACGATTTTCGTCAAACTATCAGAATGATTTTAGGAAAATTTAATTTGTATTGAAAATCAAAAAGAGCTGGAAGTAAAAGTAGATGGATTGGTTTAGGGCATAGCCATCATTTTTTGTTCAAAATTTTGCTGATAAGCTGATAGATATCCCTTTAAGGTGCCAAGATAGCTCTGAATTTATGCAAAAGTAGGCCTATCGTCAGGATCATACTCCAAGCAAAGCACAATGATGTCAAATATTTTTCGAGCTAGTTAGGGATACGGCTGGGAGCTCAATTATTCAGGATGAGGAGGCCTAATGCTATTGAAGAAGATAAAAGACAGCACCCTTCCAAAGCTGTAGACATCGAAGAGAGGATGTCGGTTGTATTCTTATCTCGTCATTTTTGTTCGAATGTAAGCGTACTATTCGGGAATCTAGTGGTAGTAAACGTGAAAACTACGAGTAGTAAGCACTAAGTAACACAACAATTACATCTTTATTACCGAACTTGAAAGCTATTTTCATGATAAGTCGGAGCGCAGCTACCGAAATCAATGATGTAAGGACTATGCAGGTTGTCCATCATGATGTTCTGAGGTTTGAAGTCACGATGAAGAATAGATCTAGCTCCCAAAAAGCAAAGACCCTTTGATATTTTGAAAGCTATGCTTAATCGTTCTGAGAAGGTTAGAGTTTTGCTTTCGCGAACAAAACTATATAGGGTATCTGGGTAGGGTCGCATATAAATGACATCTTATTAAGATCTTTCGGCCATTCTTTTGACTTTGAGATAGTACTTGGCAATACAGCTGCTCTTTTTATCTCGAATGTGGTTCAGAAAAAATATCTAATTCATGAAGGAATTTCTTGAGCTCTCCTCTTGCAAATTGCATTTCTTGACAATCAACTCTCCTTTATGCTATTTACCATCAGTCCATATAGTCTAGTCTCTTATAGTTTATTCATTGATTGAATTGTATACTTTGTAGATAAATTTTCCTTTAAATATTTAGGAATGAGCTCCTTCACTTGAAATGCTTTTGACGTCAAATTGTTTGATAATTTTTAGACCGTTTACTATGTTAGATTAAGGTGGATGGCTCTACTGGCCTCTAGCTGCTTTGTTGATGTGCTTAAGACAATCAATTAAATCCTGGTCTTTTGGCTCCTCCAGACCTACACTCATCTGTTCATATGCTGCAATGTTGCTCTGGAAAAGAGTTCTGAGTTGATCGAGCGATCTTTTGTGATTGGGATCATTTGTTTTTCTTCTGAGCTAATTTTTTAAGATCGATATTTGTTCCATAATTCCCATATTAGATTATCTGAACCTGCGAGTCCCCTTCATTAAAAAACGGTAGCGGTTTATTGAATCTAGTCCTTTTGGTTGGATATAATTCTACTTTCCAACTTGTGTTTCTGGCGCTAGAGGTTCACAAAAGAGTATAACTTCAGAATACAAGCCAATTTGAGTCAAAATATACCTGAACAGTTTTCTTAAAGCTTCCTGCCCTCTTATTTTTTCACGGTAATCTTTCCAAGGAATGATGAAACTGTACCTGAGTAGCCCAGTCAGTGGCTCAACAAAGAACTCCTCTTAAATGGGCAGTTTACTGTTGATAAATCTAAGTAAGACCATCAGTTCTAATTTCATTCTTTATGATTGTGCTCGAAGATAGTTCATTCCTGTGAGATCCGCAATTTTCAGCCATATTCTGAGTTGTCCATTTTTGAGCTATAAATTCCATCGAGTCCCTCTGACAAAGGTAGTAGATCCTCTTGGCAGGCATATAACAATCGATTTTTAATCTTCTCTATCTACCACAGCCTCTCTGAATTCGGGATTCCTTATCAAGGAGGAAATTTGTTGGATGAGGATAAGGTGCATGTTTTCCTGCTCTTCGAAGGGAGCCATTTCGATCAGAAAGGACATATAAGACTATCTAAATTGTTTATAAAGAGATGTAAATCATATAAAGAAGAGAAACCAGTGACCTCAATTTTTCTTCAGATCCACCAATAACTACCACATGTTTTGGTTGTTGGGCTCATTTTCGACAACATAAGAGTAGATCGTTTTGGGGGATGGAAATATCTTGTCCAAAGTTAGGCAAAATGCATCGTCAAGCATTCTCGGCAAAAGTTGCTCAAGAAGAGGTGAGCTCTATTATAAGCATGGGTTAGTGTTAACCTCAATCAGCCAAGGCTTGTAATCGAGGCCATCAACCATAAAATCATATCCAAATATTTCAAAACAGTTATCTCTTTCCATCCTGTTGATTCTTCTCCTAGCCGCCATCAAACTTATCCTGATTATTGCTTTCATCTAAGCGACAAATTCATCGAAGTCTTTTCCTTTGTTTTCCAGCAACATCCTTAAGGTCTTAAACGAAAGCTGATTTCCTTTCTAAAATTTATTGTAATCTGAGTTGTACTTCTGAACTGCGTTATTGGTGAGATGAACTGCTAAATCGGTTATCTTATCCTCTGAAGTTGTGTAGACATTCGATGAAGTTCGCATATAGCCTTGCTTGAAAAAATAGGCCTTCATTTGGTGGTCCAGAAGAACCCAGACTCTGATGTCAAATTTTCTGCCCTAAAAGAGTAACGGCCTTTCCATGTATTTTTGGATGACGAAAGAAGTCGACTGTATGATGCTTGAGTTTGACATAGTCTTAACTTGCCAGTTTGATTCTGCTTTTAGCAGCATTTGTCCTGGTTGCTATGTTGTTCCTCTGATGTATTTGGTCATGAGTACTTCCAGTTAGCTGATAGAGCTAAAGACATGAATTCCATTGCCCTGAATAACAAAATAGTTACCCGATTGAGGAAGGTCGGTTTAAGGATCCATAAGGCTTTAGTGCTTGGATTGGTGTAAGCATCATGGAATTAATATTTTGAGTGAACTGTATGTATTTTTTTGTCAAAAAGGAGAGAATTAGCCAGCATTGACCTTCGGATGATGTTGAGGATGGTTTTTGCTTTGGAATTTTGAGGGGGAGGAGTGAGTTGATAGTAAAATGATAAAAACTGACTTTGCTGGCTTTCGAAGCTGCTGTCAAAGGTATTGAGGATGAAGGTGATGGGCAAAAATTAGAAAGCATTCATTTTCATCATCTAGCAATATTATACCACATTTTTGAAGAGATACTACTTATTTGATAGCTCCTGGTGGTACTCAAAATGGTTGAGAATCTGTCGATAAGGTCTTTTCATTGAATTGCACTCATACAAATATCCTCTGTTTGATTGCTGCCATTTGAATGACAATAGCAAACTTTTGCTGTCGACCACCTATTCCCATTGTTTGCGGGTCGACATGATCTTCCTGATTAGATGGGGATTGTTTCCCAGCCCTACATAATACTTGTAGGTCTAGGGGACTATTTTAGTGGGAGGTCGGACCACTACTTTGGAGACTGTTTTGGACCGATTATGATCATCTTTAGCAGCAAAGATGTAGGACTAAGAAGTAGGTAGATGCTTACTTTCTTCATGGGAGCAATAAAATAAACTTTATTTGTTTCTGACTCAGACCATCAAAATATCAAAATATATCCTACTTCAATTCAACAGTGAAATCGCATTGAACAAACCAATCTGAACTGATTTTATGTTATTTCTAGATTATTTAGAGCTGAGAGATTAATATAGTATTTTAATTCAAAATGTCAGTGATAACCGAAAACCCTAGCATCGTATCTAGAGGCAGAGCCTCTTCACGCTATCTTCGCAGCTATCAAAAAGTATCAGAAGCCAACCTTGACGATAGAGCTGTGGTGACATATCTCAAAAAACATCATCTTCATAGGACCATCACCACCTTCATGGCTGAATCGCACTTTCAAAACCACATCCAACCTATCATTCAAGTATGAATCAACTCATTCAGATCATTTAGCGAGGAGGAGCAGACTATCAAGGCTAAGTATCCGAGATTGTCAATCATATCAAGGCTTAAACTGTAAAAAGGTAAATTACAAGCTCTCACAAGTTGCTGACTGTTGAGCTATTTTTGCATATTTGGTTTTGCATAGAAGGTGAGCACCTAAATAAATCAAGAATTCCTGTTTTGAGATAGTATATCAACCAGAAAGGCTAGAAGCTATCATAAATTCCTGAACTACTCCCATATTTTGCTTTACCTTACGCAATTGAGCCTAATTCCCATCATTTTTTGCAGAAGATCTTTAAGAGCTAATGGAAGGAATAACTAAAGACCATGATAATGTAGCTTGTTGGCAAAAAATCAGAGCAGAAGAAAGAGGAAGAATGGCTGAATATAGTGGAAGATATGGTGTAGATCTGTACATAGTTGTTTAAGCACATTGACGTCAATAAAAAAGATAACGCCCTTGAAAGCATGGCCGAAAGAGTCAATCTGTATAAATATGTCATTGACAAGAATAAAAAACAACACGAAAAAGCACCACAGAGTAGAGCTAGCTAAACCAATATCAAAGATATCTAACAACTAAAATCATATCTAACATCGCTTGCAGACCATCTCTAAAAGGCAAAGATATTCCACAAGCTACAATTAGAGATCATCGCTCTTGAGCAGTTCAAACAGGACAAATAATATGTTCTAAAAATCATCAAATTTGATCTTTTGGATTTGAAGCACAGGACCATTGAAACTTTAGATTTTGAATAAACAAAGCTCATTCAAATGATTAATTCATACCACCAAGGTAGAAACTATCTTGAGAGGTATCCAGCCCTAATTAGTCACTTCATCAACACAATATAAAATATACACAATCAGAAGCATATAAGCAAGCAGGAGTTATTGCTTCTTGAATGTGTTCTAGATACTGTCAGTAAGTTAGTCATCAGAAAGACAGTCTTCAAAAGTATTATCAAAATAAATGGCTCCATCTCTCTTTTTATTTCGGTCTTTGAAAAATTCAAAAAAAATTACATCAAAGGCAGTCAAGCAATTGAGCCTGTCTTGCTAGCTGTTGCAAATTTGCTAACAAACCTCGTCATGCATAGATAAGGCCGATAAATAATAGCAAAGACCATGTATTTTGAATCTTTGATCAGCTTCATGAACAAAATGACAAAATAACCTCTCAACCTACACCTCTAAAAGACGATTTGCAGCTCAATATATTTGCTTTTGGTGAATTAAGATATAAGAAGATAGGCCAAGAAGTTGAGAGTGAAGGATCTTTTGTTGGAGAGTATGTCAACCAGCCATAGTGAAGGTTATGAAACTATTGTAGGTTTCATCATAGAAAGAATATAGACAGGTGGGGATATCTAAGATGGAGATAGTGAAGAAGATTAGGAAAAATCTGTATAGTTTGATTCCAACATCAGAGTAAAGTCTGATATCGTCTATCACAAAGGATAAATAGTTAACTTGAAAGAAAATGATGCCCCGAAGAAGTCGATAGTTCAATAATCATCTGTGGAGAAAGATCGAACAAAGAGCAGATCAAAACGTTCGCTTCATCAACCAACCGAAAGTCGGCCTTATTTTAGAGATAAATATGTGCGGAGAAGCCAATAGCCCAGGCAAGGCCATTGAATAGATAGTTTTTAAGTTTAACAATCTGACTGATATTTATTAGCATATCTTATAGCAAAATGGAAAGAGATTAGGAACAGCTCAAAATGCCTTGTAAAATGCCATACGCCTGCACCTACATCCTACTCCTCATTTTCAACGGCTTACTCTTCGCGGGTAACTCTACTCTAATTCAGTGATCGCCATGTACGATAATCTAAACTACGGCAAGTACACGCCCACTATCCCTTATGAATACGATCCCGAGATGATAAGACATAGACCTTATGTGATCATCAGCTATGTGGTAAATTCTCTAGCTACCATCATTTTCCTGATATACATGTTCAGGCCTAATCCAAAGATAACAAACAATGTGGAGGTGAAGATGATAGTGAGATGGTTCTTTCATATCATTGCCTTTGCTTTTGTTGTTGTTGTGTGGATCTTTCATGCTTCCCAGTTGTGGATCTATGCAATCTGTTTCAATGACTCTACTAGAGGTAGTAGAATCATGAATAACGATCACTGGACTTAACCGATTTATTCCATCATGTACGTGGCTGTCTTCGTCTATGGTCTCTTCGTGGCCTTCCCCTGCCTCATTTATCTCATGTGGATGTATTTCGTAAAAACAGAAGAGATGTACAAATCCAACCCACAGCCAGCCAGATACCACAAAATATTCAATAAAGTGTGCTACTTTGCCACCTATATTTCAATTATGACGGTCATGAGTGTCAACCTAACATGTAACTGATGAATTTAGATAGTTTTGGAGGATTATTAGACATATTTTGTGTATGATTTGCCAGCCAGACATAATTTTCCTCAATTGGCCTGGGAGATGTTTCTGCCTGTGAGGTACCTGGAATATATATTCACCGGATTAGCTTTGCTCTTTGCTGCCTTTCTGTTCGTCAAGGAGATATTCGATACAATGAGGAGCAAAAAAAGACACATCAGAAGACAGCTACTGGTACTAACATCAGCACTTTTCTGCATCACACTTCTTACAGTTAATCGGATTGTTTAGGTGTTCAGGTATGACAAAATAATCAAAGAAACTAGTTTCTTTGGTGATTAGATATTTCTGAAGCTATACAATGACTTGAGAAAGGTTATGTGGTGTTATATCTTCCTCTTGTTCCCGATTACTATCTACTCTATCAGAAATATGTGGATAGAGTGGAAAAATGAATTTGCCTCAGGTTAGATCACTGACAGTCATGCGAGTGATTACAAAAAAATGGATGAATAAATAAAGAACGAGAGAAGAGGTAGGAAACCGTAAATAAATTAGGAGAGATTAAAAAAATATCAATAGCCACCAACTGAGAGTGACAGAAACGCTTAAAAAGCTAACCTGGAGAAACAAGACACAAGTGAAAGAAGATTGGCAGAATAGTGATCTGATGTCTTTCGATAAAGATATATTCATTTTTATCAATCAGTCTCAAGAAAGACCCTATTAATTAACATTCTCATCATCATGAAAACTAACTACACCAATCTCAAGTCATGTCTACTGACTCATCTCCTCCAATAGGACTGCTACTCGAAGTAACGCATTGAAAGGAAAGCCAGCAATCAGCCGATGATGTTGGCATCAATGCAGTATCGAGGCTACATCTTCATCTCCGACACTAAACATACAATTCAAATGGTCTTGCCTGAAACCAACCTTCAAGAAAAGACACTCACTATTGCAACAGATCCGCTCAATATACTTGAGACGGCCTATTATCAAAAATTGAACAAATTGCGCTATGATTTTTGGGAGCCGTATAACACAACTGATGAGTAGCTTTTAAAAGAGACGGAATATCCTCATCCTTACTGCCCATAATTTTTCATGCATGAGTTTTTTGATGATTTTGTCATCAACCGAAGACAGATGCAATAAATCAAACTCAGCAGTAGAATCGTGAGAATTACAAAGTGGAGGGTCCGAATCGTCAACGTTAGCAATTCAGGATGGTACGCTCCAGTTATTGAACCTTTGGCTCACAAATATGACACCAATCCTTTGGACACCTTCAAATAATTATATACAACAAGCTCATCGATACTTTACGAGCCAGAAATTCGAGATATTATGGAAGCTTTGAGATTAGCAGATATGCGTCAAGCAAACCGCAATGCGAGGGCCAAGATGCTGCCTTTTAGCCTTGCTTTTTATCTCTACGGAAGCGGTGGTAAGATCAAACCTAAGAGCATTATGTGTGACGTTGACCATAACAGCGAATATCTTTCCTTTAGCAAAGA
>Ga0100402_1002417_pt1 | contig 21053 bp, 18 predicted proteins | sample CryGeyme20150102_FD_80419 | JGI IMG/M metagenome (GOLD analysis project Ga0100402, IMG submission 80419) | Groundwater microbial communities from Crystal Geyser aquifers in Utah, USA - Crystal Geyser metaG 2015-0102 | ecosystem: Environmental > Aquatic > Deep subsurface > Groundwater | place...
ACCTTCTCAATTTCGTTTTGGGCTGATTTAAAAAACGCCAAAAACGACAAAGCTCTCATTTATGCCAGAGTAACTGTTAATTCCAAAAGAGTAAACATTAGTCTCAAAAGAAAAGTTTACATCATTGACTGGGATTCCAAAAAAAGTAAAGCCAAAGGAACATCACCACACGCAAGACAAACAAATCTTTATCTTGACCAGGTTCACGCACGATTGTTCCAGATCTTCCAGGACTTTAAGTTCAAAGGAGAATTCATCACGGCTCAATTAGTCAAAGCAGCCTATAACGGTGAATCCAATTCAGACAAAACCCTACTCAACATCTTTAGCTACTGTAAATATTCATCTAATGATTCTTTAAAGTAACTAATAAGAGAAATAGAAGAAAAAGCATCTTGAAGATCAAAATCTAAATTAGGAGAATAATATTGTTTATCAATGTTTCTTTTAATTGCTTTTGGTATTGTGTGAGCAAATTCACATATAATTTTTTTTGTAGTTTCATTGATGAGCTTTAATTGACCGTCTTCATAAAGATAAACTACGTTAACATGCTTATTGTCTAATTCTTGATTAATAGCTCTTAAAATGGAGGTTTTCCCTGTTCCATTTTTTCCAACAATAGCAGAAACCAATACAATCTCTTCTCCCCAAAAATTTTCAATAAAATTTAAGTTTTCACTTTTAGAAACAATTGAAATAGTGTCTTTAGATTCAGATATAGTGTAAAAATACTCGCCTCCTAAATTTATTGTTTGACCTTCGTGATCCTCACCAAAAATATATGGTAAACTATTCTGAGGTATATAAATTGCAGCTAGTCTCATACTAATTTTGTTTTAACTTTGATCCTAAGAACACACTTCTTAATATGAATTATATATTTACTTATTAGATTATCATTAGTTCTGAAGAAGTTTGGACGACCCAATGCCCTTTAGTGAGGATTGTATTTCAAAACGTCTTTTTCTTGCCCTTTTTTTAATTCGCGCAAAAAGCTTTGGGTTTTCCGCTTTTAGGTGTAGTAATTTAAAATCTGTTAAGGCAATTTTACTCCAAATGCTATCAAGGTTATCTTTTAATTCATTATCTCCTTGTAATAAAAAAAGTTCGAGAGGCACTGCCTGATTTTTTTTGTTGGAGTAAAAATGTGCTAAACAATAAATTGTAACATCACTATAAGCAAGCTTTTCTTGAATAAGAATATCATCAAATATTTCAAAACATTCATCCCTCAAAATATGTTTTGAATCAAAAATCTCTTCGAAAAAATTTCTAAATGCGATAATAATATCAATTGTAGAATAATTAGAAATTATACCAACACCTGATTTTGCATCGGTTAAGCATAATTTATAAAAAATGTCAAATCTTGAAATTATCGCTTTAATTACTTCTTTTCTTTTTTTTATTGAAACTGCATGAGAAGCCTGAAGGCTTGTAGATAAATTCCTAATATATCTATACTGTTGTTCAGCTTCAATTGGAATTATTTTTAAAATTTTATTAAGGAACACCTCTCTTTTTGGTTCTCTACCTTGATAAAATATTATAGCACTGTCCCACCAAGGATTAATAAAATTATCTAGCAAGTCGTCTTCGTTTTCTTCATTTACATAAATACTTGCGAAATACTCTTGAAAAAAATTGTTATGAAAAGAAAACTGATCTAATGTTGAATTATATTTAAAAATGCCTTTTCGACTTTTTAAATAATTTATTAACACCTCCACGTCGTCTAACTGATCATAGCTATAATCTTTTCGTAGATTTTGAAAAAATGTTCTCATGTCACTTTCAGTTATAAACATTTTTCCATCTTCATGCATAATATAGGCTAAATGCGATAGGATAATTTTTATTTGATCGTACTTATATTGTGAAGAAATACCTTTGGTATTATCCCATCTTTCTAGATAGGTGTCTGTAAATTTATTATATAATTCTGTAATGTTGGCTGGTATTTCCTCTAGCTCAAGACCATCTCTATAAAGTATAGCAATTAAAGTAATTGCCAAAGGTGTCCTAAGAATTGTAGAGTTCAGTAAAGTGTTTTTTAGTCCCTCTGCAAACCGCCTAGCTTTGATAGTATCTTCAGGTATAATTTTCTGTGCAAGTTTTAATGCCTGCTCTAATGTAAATGGCATCAATTCTATACGTTTAAAATTTTCAAGAAAACCAGACTCATCTAATAAGTCAATTGACTTGAGAGTAATAACAATTTGAAATTTTTTATCGGATTTTTTCGTGAAATCACTTATTTCTTGGAGTATTTTAATTTTATCACTTTTAGAATTCAAATCGTCAATTGAATCAAAAAGCAAATAGATTTTTTCAAAGTTGGAATTGTCAAATTCTTTCTCACCACTTAATTTCCTATATTGAAAACTTATTAGACTTAATATGTCAAAATTATCAATTGCAATTTTAGACTTCGAAAAGTCAAAATAGAAGACAGCATTTGTCTCTGAATTATTTTCTAAACTTTTTATACCTAAACGCTTTAATAGTAAAGTCTTACCACTTGTGGCTATACCATGAACTATAAAGTTATCCTTTGACTCTTGAATTTCTTTTACTCCATCCGCTGAAAGATTTACTTGATGTTTATGATTAGAGTTGCCATTTTCTAAATATTCCTCCTTTGCTTTTTGTATTTTGGTAAGAGATGTTTCTACATCAATAAAAATATCTTCTATCGAATCTAAGTTTAGATTAAATAAATTATTTAATTCTGAGACATCGGCAAGTTCTTTTATTTGATTTTGAGCATATCTAGATATTATTGGATCAATGTCATTCAAAAAACTATCTTTTGAAAATTTTTCGATTTCTTCCGTCAATTTAGCGTAATTCCAGAAAACAATATTTGATGAATATAAAGAATCAAAATTTGCACTTATAACCTCTTTGGCTTGAGGGCTAATTGTGCCATTTACAACAACAATTACTCTTGAAATTTTGATTTTTTCTCCATTTGAAATTGTGTAAGGTATCTTGAATGAATTTTGAATTTGCACTCCTATTTCATTACTCGGTAAGAAATCATTTTGTTGAGCCTTTTTATTTTTAACAATAACTGCACACCATAAATCTTTTTCAATTAATGGATCGTGATATTGAAATATCAAATCTTTTCCTAGTTCCCAATTCCCATGTGTAATCTCTACATTACTATGACCTTTAGATACAAAAAGACTTCTTAAAGGTTCAAACAGTGCAGGTTCTTTAGGAGATTTAGCAATAAATTCCAGTTTTTCACGAACTGTATTAAAACTTCTGTTTTTAGTAACTGATACAATTTTCATTATATTAATTTTCTTCGTTATAACTCTCTTGCTCCTCAGCAACCATCCCCAACTCCAAATCACTTTTATCATATGCCTTTCCAACCGTAACCTGACCATTCATCAACATAGGCAATAACCAATCCCGTAACTCTGCGAGTTTTTGGTTTTGTTGAAGGTTTTTCTGGATTTGGGCGTGAACGGGCTTTGCCTTTTCATAAAATAGCTCCATTAATTCTTTTTGGGGCTGTACTATTTTATAGTTTGTAACAAATGATTCAAAAAGAAAGTTTTTTATACCACTTGTTTTTCCTTCCCAACCAAATAAAACCCCGGAATCATATATTCGGTTCCATTCATAAACAAAATTAAAAAGCATATGCTTTTCCTTTAATGTTACCGCTTTACAAAAATTGGAACATATTAATGGGTGCTCAAAACGTTCTAAAGTTTCTTCAGTTATAAAAGCCATTCTTCCCGTAGATTGGGTTGGACTTCCTCCTGAAATTTCAATAATAAAATCTCCTACCTCTAAAATTTTATGGGCGTTTTTTTCTAGGATATATCTTTCAGGAGCTTTTACTTCTCCCTTCCCATTGAGGCCATTTATATCGGCTCCACGAATGCAGGAAACTTTTTTAGTATAATTGCCTTCTACTTGTTCCTTTCCCCAGTCTCCGCTTTTATCATTTGCAATCCATTCCGAAATTGTATTTGAACCCCATCCATCCGGAATCTCCCGTTTCAACTCCTCATTATAAACCATTTTCCCACCTGAAGATTTATAAGGCTTCCCATTAGCATCCGGAAAATCAAACTGAACAAACCAATAATCATAAAAGGTTTTTGCCATCGCTTCCAACTCTTGGTTGATTTTGTTGTTAAGTTCGATTTTGGTGTCTAAATCGGAAAGTGTTTTGACAATGGATTTTTGGGTGAAGAGGTCTGGAATGTTAAATTTTAAATTTCCAATATCATTAGGAGAGATAGAAGGGTAAGATGAAACTGCGTTCATTCCAATAGTATGCAGGTAGTCAGTTATGTAATTTTGGGTTAAAAGATAGTATATAAATTTTGGGCTGACGTTTGTATCTAAAATATCAATAGTTGTAAAACCAGTTGATGCAACAATATCTTTAAAGTCTCTTTCTATTATGCCGAAATGCTCTTGATTTGGTCTAACTGTAGAATATAAAATGGTATTAATAGATACTTTTCTTTGAGCTCTACTAGGTATTTTATCTTTCTCAGAATTAAGTAGCTGAAAACTCTCAATCTTGTTTTTAGTTAAACTCCCAGTGTCTAAATATTTAATGATTGTGGGAAATGAATCTTTTTTAATATTTTTTCGATTCAAAACTGCGATATTTTTGATTTTTACCACCCTATTCATATCTCAACTCCTTTAAATTTTTCTGAATCTCAGTTTCCAATTTTCTACCTTCGGCAAAAAGCTGATCTAGATTCTTTTCAAAGCTTTTCATCTTGGATTCAAATACTCTTGCTGTAATATCTGTGTAGTCAATTTTCACCTCAAAAAATTGTCCGGCACTTAGACTGTAGTTTTTCTGTTTAATATCTTCATAGCTTGTTACTACCGAGAAATCTTCTGTAGCTTCTTTATTAGTAAAAGACTCTATAATTTTATTTTCCTCTCTATCAGAAAGTAATGTTTTTTGGTTTTTACCTTCTTTCACTGTTGTTCCTAAACTTGATGCATCTAGTAAAACCACATCTTCTTTATTGGCAGCATCCAAAAACAAAATGGATACATTTGTCCCGGTTGTTGCAAAAATATTAGAAGGCATACTTACTACACCGGCTAAAATTTTACTGTCCACAATTTTCTCACGAATTTTTTTCTCTATCCCAGATTGCGCTGTGATAAATCCGGTTGGAACTACAATAGCTGCTTTACCGGTGCCATCTTTAAGTGAATGAATAATATGTTGTAAAAACAGGGTGTAGATAGCCATACTACTTTTTTTCTTTGCAGGAACTTTAGGAACCCCAGCAAAAAACCGAGCCTTATTTTCTTTTTTGTTCAGCGTATCTACATCATCGCTAAAATCCAACTTAAAAGGTGGGTTGCTAACGATGTAATTAAACTGTCTCAACTTACCATCAATTTTATGGTAGGGGTCTGTGATAGTGTTGCCTTGTATCACATTTTCAATACTGTGTACAAGTTTGTTTAGCACCAAATTTAAGCGCAACAGGTTAGAAGATTTTTGAGAAATATCCTGAGAATAAACAGTACATTTTTCCGGGCCAATAGCATGAGCAAGGTTCATGAGAAGGGTTCCTGAGCCCGCACTAGGGTCGTAAATGGTCACATTGCTTACCGACTCAGGCACCAAAATATTAGCAATGATTTTTGAGACGGCATGGGGGGTATAGTATTCCGCATATTTACCACCGGCATCGCTATTGTAATCTTTTATGAGATATTCAAATATGGTAGAGAAAAAATCAAAACCTTCCCCCATAATATTTTCAAAATTAAACAGGGTAAGCTTGTTAAACAATGCTTTTGCAAAAGCATCACGCTTGCTGCTCACATATTCTGTAAGCCTGTCAAACAATTGTATCTTTTGACCGTCTTCTGTTTTTACAGCAAACAAATCGTTATTGCTTACCGCAATATCAATAAGAGTGTCATCTACCATTTTGGCAAAATCAGGCTCATTTTGTCTATCAAACAAATAACCAATTAATTGATGGGGTTTTAAAAATGCGGTATCCACACCCAGATTAAACTTTAATAGATTGTATGTTCCGTCATCTATCTTTGCTAAATCAGCTTCCCAATTTTTGCTTTTTGCTAGTTCCGGTTTTAGTTTTTTTACCTCATAAGCAAACTTGTCGTTTAAAAATTTATACAAAAATATCTGGCTGATAATTTTAAATTCATTCCCATCATTGCCCAGTCCATAGCTGGCACAAACAGCTTTAAGCTCGTCAATAAGGGCTTTTGTTTTAGTAACAAAGGGTTCGTTGTTAATGTCTTTTGTCATGCGGTTTTTCCGTGGTATTCATTAAGATATTCCTCTACTATCAGGTCGCGTATAAATTCAACGGTGTCAAAATCCATAGAGGTGTTTATGGTTTTTTGAAATTCATTGAGTACTAGTTTTGCAACTATACGGCCAAAGTAGTTTTCGTTTTGTAAGCTATCATTTCTATCAAGTACAGCAATATCGGTTTGTTCTTTAATTTTTTGTAAGGCTTCAATAATGGCAGTTTTTAATTTTGAAGGCCTGCCGGCTTCTATTAAACGTTTTTGAACGCGGGCGTATTTTGGGTCACCATTATATTTGTCTTTTAGTAACTCATTGCGCCTGTTCAGTTCTTTTATTTTTTCGTGTATGCTTTTTAAGGAAGTGATGTTAGCACGCATTTCATCCTGGGTAACTTCGTTCAGGTTTTTTCCATCAAACAACCTTCGCAATTCTTCATATAAACTAATCCACTCAGGATCTTTTGTGTCAAAGTTGCTAGCCAAGCCTTCTCTTGTTCTCTTTAAAATATCTTTAAGCTCACCGGCAAGCACCAATTCTTTTTCCCCAATTTTTCGAAATCCAAATACAATATCCTCCAAGGCCATATTGAGTAGGTTTCCAATCTCCTCATCATGTTCCAAAGCATTTTTGGCATTGATTAAAGCCAAATGGTTGGATGCTTCTATATGAAGGGTGCCCAACTTTCTAAAATCCAAACGCTCCAGCAGTTCGTTCATACTCGCCAACTAAACGGATAACGTTATATAAAGCCCGTGCATCTTCCAGAGCTTTTTTGATGCGCTGCATTTCTCCGTGATCTGTAATCTGGGAAATCTGAGAAGAGAAATTTTCCGCGTTTTTTAAATCATAATCGGCCAATACTTCTTTAATATCGCGGATACAGTTTTCCATCTCTTCCCGCGTCATAAACAGATTGGAATAGCTTTCCATTTCATCGCCCAACACTTCCTGAAGTTCATCAAAATAAGCTTTGTTGGTCTTGTCAAATTCTTTAGAGATATCAGCAAAATCAACTACATAGCCATATTTATAATTTCTGTATCTTCTGTTTACACGGGTCAAGGCCTGTAAAAGGTTATGACTTTTAATGACACGCCCAAGGTAGATTTTCTTCAAGCGTTTGGCATCAAATCCCGTCAATAGCATATTATAAACAAATAGAAAATCTATTTTTCCGTCCTTAAAATCGTCACGCCAATTGCCCAACTCATCTTTACTGCCGGAATCATAGAGAATGAGGGCTGCCTTTTTAACACGACAATCTTCTTTTCGTAATTCATTATAATTAGATGTAGGTTCTGCTGCCATTGACATTTCACCCGCGTTTTCAACATTACCATACACTTTATTAAAAATCGAGAATAATTCCCTTGCTTGTTCGCTGCTATCGCAAATAACCATTCCGCCCACTGAGGGGTCATTATTTCGTAATCTAAATTCTTGAAAATCATTTATAATATATTCTAACATCGGTGCCACAAAAGAAGGGTGTGCATACACCAACTTTTTATCGGTGTCTCCTTTCTTTATGTCAATACTATCAAGCGCATTTTTAAGCAATATTCTATACTCCGTCTCTATCTCTTCCCGAATTAGTTTAAGCGTATAGCCATCTGCAATTGACCTGTTATAATAATATTTGTGGATATAATCACCAAATAAATCCTTGGACTTCAAACTATCTCCAATTAAAGGCGTGCCCGTTAATCCAATTTTTATGGCATTTCTATCTGATTCTTCAAGGTTTGCCAGAAAACTACCTTCCGGATTGTAGCTACGGTGTACCTCATCTAAGAAATACACCCGTTGAATATTGATGTTATAATCAGTTGTATTACTTACACTTGGGTCGTCTTGAAACTTTTGTATGTTTACAACTGTTATTTCCCTTTTTCCTTTATCATTATTTACTGCTGTGGTTTTCTTTAGATCCGCCACAAAAGCATCCCGGGAATTAACAATGTGCACTTTTAAACCTCTTGCAGTGAATTCATCCCTGGCTTGGTTAAGTAAGTCCAAACGATCCACAATAAAATAGAACTTAGGAATAATGTGTTTTTTCTGGTAGTAATCGGTTAAAAAATGGGTGCTGTAATAAGCTAATGCCGTTTTACCGCTTCCTTGGGTATGCCAGATAATTCCTTTGCGTATGCCTTCATCCAATTTGGCTTCAATTGCTTTTGTTGCAAACAATTGCGGATAACGCATAATATGTTTTTCCAGACCTTTTGTCTCTTTAACATAGGCCAAAGCATATTGTAGGATAAACTTCAATCTATCCTTTGACAGCATCGAAGTTAAAATTCTATTGGTTGGGGAGTCCGGGTTTTTATTGGTCTTGTATTCGGGATTATTTTTTATAGCTTGATAATTGGTATCCTTCAATAAAAAATCTTCAATACCAACATCTAAAGGCTTTGAAACTTGTGAGAGATTAAAACCTATTTCTTCCCTAAAGTAATTAAAATGCAGTTTTTGGTAAGATGGTGAAGCATAATAGGCACCTTGCCATGGTTCAATTTCATTATCATCATATTCCATATTGTTGGAAAAGATCATAAACTGGGTCATATTGATAAACTTCCTGAACTTTTTATTTTGGAATCGGCTGTTTATCCGGTCGCGTTCAGCAATTACTCCATTTCGGTTGTTGGGTTTCTTTACTTCAATAAATGCCAATGGCATACCGTTAATTAAAGGAATGATATCCGGTCTAAAGTTATCTTCACCATTTTTATAGGGCAACTCTGTAACTACATGAAAATCATTATTTTCAAATTTTTCAAAATCAATAAGCTTAACACCGGATCTATTGGTTAACATTTCAAAGAAAGCTTTTCCTAAATCCTCATTTTCTAGTGCCAGGTTTACGGATGTATACAATCTATCAATTTCATCTGCTGTTATATCTTTATTTATTTTTGCTATAGCCTCATTGAAGATATTTCGGAAAATATTTGTTTCCTCATCCCAGACTTCATTTTTCAGAGATAAATATTTATAGCCTAGCTGCGTAAGATGCAAAATAGCCGGTAATTTTACTCGGGAATCTTCGTTGAAAGCCATAGGTTGGTTAATAGTTGTCCAAATATAAACAATGTAAATTTATCCCATTACGGCAGTACGCATTTGGAACAAATTTTCCGGTTCTCCTTCGCTAAAGCTATGGAGACCGATGGAAATAGATGTCAAATATACCATAATTTGTTAAAACTGTTAAAGCGAAGATAAAATAGATTTCCTAAGTTATTTTACTGAAAACCGTAATCGTGTAATTAATACTTAATAATATTAAATTAAGAATGATAAAGAATGGATTTATAAAATGGGATTACGCATAGAAGTTTTTCCATTGGAAGGTTGACCGGTCTTGTGGCAATATTTTTCAGGGTAGTCCGCATTAGCATATACATTCCATTTTTTCCATGACTCTTTGGTCATGGGCTGCTTAGGATTGAATCTAATTTTTTCACCGGTTCGTATACAGTAACCGTGGGTCTCCTCTTTTATAGTGGTTCTTTCAGGCCTGTCACTTGTTTTCGAATTAAAATCCAGCTCATCTGGATAATCAAATAATCTTTTAAGATTACTCGGTTTTTTTAAAGCATTGCCATAAAACTTTTCAGTAGAATCAAAAAGAATCTCTGATTTCACATAGGTTTTTCCGAGTGAAAGGATACCTTTTTTATAAATTGGTCTTTTGATATAGACAACTTCATTATTGCCAGCAATTTTCATACAGCTATCCCAGGCATCGTTATCAGCAGATTGTTTAAACCGGTCCATGAGGCTTTGTTGTGAAAAAACACCAAATTCAATGTTATTCTTAAAGGAGTAATCATAAAGGTTAATCGAGGTGGTGATGCCTTTATTTTCGTTCCCGTAATATTTAGCGTGTAGATTGGGGACATAAATGATACTTACATTCAGGAATTTTTTAAAATAATCAAAGTCAAGTTGACTCATGCTTCTTTTAACCTCTTTTTCATTTTTACCAAAGACCAAAAGAAGATGTATCTCAGGATTGTTCACGTGTTTGTTAAAGAGTTCTTTGAAATAATTGTCAAGTTTAATGTATGGCGAAACTATCATTAATATCCGTTCAGTTTCCCAAATGATGTCATAAATAGCATCTTCTAGCTCTTTTCCTGTTAAAAACTTACTCATGAGTTAGTGTTGTTTATTTTAAATCGGTAATTTTTTATTTATGCAAATCCTATATAGATTGGATATGTAATCTTTTATAGTAACTTGTATTATAATAATCTTTCGTTTCTGGTACTTTTTTTCTTTTAATTCTACTTTTTTCAAAAAATATTATAGGGTTCCCTAATACATATTTAGATTTATAATACAGATAAAACAATAGTCATTATCAATAATATTGCCCAGGTGATATAAAACATTTTCTCCTGCTTTTTGTTGGTCTTTTGGACTTCCAGTTGAAAAGCATCAATCTTTGTAGTTATTATATTTGATAATTCATGGGATTTATCAAGAAGATTTGTTTCTACCTCTTTTTGGGTTTTAATTAAGGTACTTATTTCTTTTTTTAAATCACTAACCTTTGTAGTCAAAATATCAATGGTACCGGTAATATTCAATCTTATAAAATCTGCAAAGATTTTTTCTTTTAGATCTTCAGTTTCTTTTTTAAAATCGATTAAAGATTTATCAAGGGATTGAGAGGTTTCCTTTTGAAGATTAATAATTTTATTAGGTAGATTTTGCTTTTCAAGTGAGTCAAGTATTTCTTGATTGGCTTTTACTGATTTGTTTATTTCATCACTCAGTTTAGAAAACTTTCCCTCAAAATCAGCCTTCTCAATAGCCGTGGAGGCCTTTTTTAACTCATTTAAGGTTTGATTTTTAGTTTGCTCAAAAAAATTAATGGTCTCTTGTACGTTATTTTCAATTGAAGTCAATCGCTCTGGGAAGTCAACAGCATTTATTTTGCTGATTAAATTATCCAATTCGGCTTTAAAATCTGTGAGTTTAGTTAGTGATTTATTAAGTTCCTGTGTGTTGGCTTTAAAGTGACCCTCAGCTTCAATTAGGCTTTCTTTTGCCATAGATGCTGTTTCTTTAGCACCAGTAAGGTAAGATGCTGTTGAAGATAACGATTCAAGTTCGTTACTTAGTTTTTCAAGTTCAGCTTGAATTTGTTCTACAATTGGATTAGGCATAGGTATTTAGTTTTTTGTTAATCGTATGAAGTCTGCTGTTTATTTTTTGTAGCAGCGGTAAATATTTATGAAGTCGAATAGAATCAAATGTTAGGTTTTCAAAATATTCACTTAGTTGTGAAACTCGAGTTATAACCTCATGTTTAAAATTATTAAAAATTTCTTCCAACTCCTCTTCTGTATAATTGGCCGTTGGATTATCAAGAAATAAAAACCCGTTTGTCAATAGATTTTCAGCTTCGTTTAAATAACGTTCATTTTTATGCTCAAGAAAATATAGTGAAAAGGAGTGCAATAAAAGCAATGTAAAATTATCTGGGTTGTTTCTCAACATGCGCATGCAAGCACCGCGCAAATGTTTTGTGTTATCAATATTGCCTGCCTTGGGGTCTTCATCAACAATTTTCATAAATTGCCACACCAGCTCAATATTTTCTTCTGTTCCATCTTTGGTTAAATCTTTTAAAGAAGCTTCAACCACTTTTCCATCTATTTCATAAGTGTAGCCTGCACGAGCATACTTTGAGTTAAAATAAAGGTCAATATATTCTTTTAATAAAACAGAATCATTACTAATCCCATAGAGACATGCTTCACGCATATCTTTGATTGCTAATTCCCTTTTTTTCTGAATTTCTGTATAAACAAATTGAATTAAAAACTTTAGATAATTACGAATAGGTAATCCTGTATGAATTTTTTTTAATTGTGATAATTTAGTGTTGGTTGTATTCTCAGAATAGTATTTTAATAGGTAATCTTTAAGATTTGATTTATACTCAGACACTTCCTTTTTAATTCCAACAAGATTGAATGTCCGGGTGTTAAAATCTACGGTATAGTCATCAATAACACCAAGTGTTGTAAGCCTGTATATCGCTTTTTCGGTATCCATTTTGTTTCGGTATCCATTAAAGAAATCAGAGAATTTACGATAGGTTGTTCCCTTCTGCAGTCCTTTTTGATTATCTCTTTCAAAACAGTTTTGATTAAAATCCAATTTCTGGTTTGTAAGGGATGTAAATTTTTCTGAGACCGCAATTATAAATGCTTCCGCATCATTGGAATTGGCTCTCATTTTTTCAACATCATCTTTTTTGATATTTTTATGAATTACTTTTTGAAGAAATTTTGTTAATGTGTCAATTCTATGACTTATATCGTTAAAAAAACCAACAGTTAATTCAAATGACTCACCGGTTTGTAGATCATCAAGCAGATGTTTAATGCCTCTTTTTGTTTCAGATACTTGTATCCAATTATGAACTGGAATTGTTAATTGTTGTGATCTAATATAGTTTTTGAATAGTGGCCATAGTTGATCAGATAATTTGGGATTTACACTTTCAGTAAACTCTCCTTGTCTTGTGAAGTTTGTATGCCCTTCCAAAGTGTTTAAATCAAAGTAGCCTAGAGGTTCTTCATAAGCAAAGTTGATATAAATTCTTTTAATATTTTCCCGCTCCCAATAGGAGCAGGTTATTTCATAATCCAAATTTTGAAAAACCAGGTTTTCAAATTCATAAGTCCTGTCCGGAAAATAAACCTCAGACAAGAGCTCTTCAATAACGGTCATTTCTTTTTGAATTCCCTTGAAAGAATTCAAATGAAAATACTCATTGATTTCATAATCGTGATTATGTTTTTCCCCCTTTATGGATACTTCATCATTATTAAATAAAATATAAGATAAAGCGATTTTACCATCTCGTCCTGCACGTCCGGCTTCTTGAACAAAACTCTCTATGGAGCCTGGATAGTTCACATGAACAGTATAACGAATATTTTCCTTATCAATTCCCATCCCAAAAGCTTTGGTGGCAACCATGAGATTTGTTTCGTTATTAAGAAAACTATCCTGGTTTTCTATGACTTTACTTTGTATGTCAATTCCATCATCGTTGTCTGAGCCGGTCCCAATAAAAAAACCGGGGTTTAAAAAGGCTTGTCTTTTTAAAATGTCATAATACCCTTTTTCGACCCCATTTTTATTGGAAAACTGGTCTGTAACTCCAAAAATCCCTTTGGTGTGTGGGCAAAATATTAAACCGGCTTTTTTGATGTCCTTATAAAAATTTTGAAGCTCATTCTTTGAGATTTGCATTTTTTTAAATGAAGACTGTTCATTCTTCAGATTTTCTTCCCATTCAAACTCACTGTAAATATTTAAATGGTCTTCTAAATATTCTAATATACGCTCTGGCACAGATTTCAGTATCTCAATTAATCTTTTTTGTTTAAGCCCACCAAGTTTATCTTTTAATTCCCAGATAGTATTATAGTTAACAACAGGATTAGAGATATCTTCAATGATATATTGTAATTCATGCCGTTTAGAGTACTCTGATCTGACAATAGCATCCTCTTTAAGCCGCCTTTCTTCAATATTGCCAGACAACTCCCTTTGTACATCAGCCAGCACATCATAGGAAGCAGTTGCTGTAAGTCCAAAAAGAGGCAAGTAATTTAAGTTTTTTGTTTTGCAATATTTGACGGCATTTTCTCCTAACTGTAAATAGGCGGTCCTAAAGTCATGACCCCATTCTGAAACACAATGTGCTTCGTCAATAACAAAGTAGCTGAAATAAGTTTTATTAGTAAACATGGCATTCAATGAATCTCTAAACTCTTGCATTTGCAGACGTTCCGGAGATATAAAAACAAATTGAACTTCGCCCTTCTCCATCCTTTGAATAGCATTTCTTTTTTCTTCACCCTGAAGCATTGAATTTATGAATAAACAACTGTCTATGCCGTTTCTTATTAAACCATCAACCTGGTCTTTCATAAGTGAACGTATAGGGTCAATCACAAGACAAATCCCGGGCTGTAAAAGTGCTGATAGTTGATAAGTTAAAGACTTACCGCCACCGGTGGGTAATAAACCAATAACACTCTTTAATTGAAGTGCGTTGTGTAGTATAGGAAGCTGACCTTCCCTAAATTTTTGTTTTCTGAATACACTTTGTAAAAGATACTCAAGTCCCTCAATTGTTTTTATATCTGAAAGTTCCCATTTATTTTCATTGTCATCATATTCACAAAAGGATTTGCATGCTAGAATGCCAGTTGTAAAAACCTTACTTTTTGTTTCTATAGAATGGACTGAACGAATAACAATAACTTCATCAGCTCCCATTGTTGGAAAACTAATAAAGTTTGTACGTTCCAGTATAGCAATATCAATTACTAAATCATAAGTTTTATTTCTGTCAAATTCTGAAATATTTTGGGTATGGGATAATTGTAAAGGGCTGTCAATAAATTCATCTGTAGAAAACACATCAAGCTGAGTGGGAGGTATTTTTAAGGGGGTTTCAAAAATCAGATTCAAGTTTTCAATTAGAACTCTTAAATCCTCAAAAGCTATATGTCCACAAGGCACATCCCTTTCTAATATAGCTATTTTAATTACATTGCTGTTTATGTCAATTCGCTTGTGTGCGATTGCTTCAATGATACACCTTTGGATTCTGGCAATTGCGATAGGTGTGAGGCATAATTCAAGTAATTCACGACCTTTTTCTTCTTCAATTATCGGCTTGAAATTATTCAATAAACAGTTTACTATATACTTATTACTTTTCAAATGTGGGCCTATCAACCCACTGAGTTTATTTTTTACATTTTCATTCTGAAAATCATTATGGGTTATCCTTACAGTTGGTGCCCAACCACAACCCGAAGCAAATTTATCCCTTTCAATGTCAAGGTATATTTGATTGTGTTGATTATGATGATGAGGTCCGTCAATCTCAATAACAACTCCTTTTGGTTTATTGGGTTCACAATAGGGAAACTCGATAGAGAAGTCAATTTTCTGATTTCTAAAGTTAGATTGAATAGGTTCAGCTAAGTTTTCTAATTTTTTTTGATCAGTGGCAAGTGAGCTAAGTATTCTTTGTTTATCAAGGAGTTGTTGCAACCCCAAGTCCATTCTTTTTTCTTTGTAATAGTCTTGAAGTTCATCAAAATAAAAACTCTTTTCCAAATTACTATCAAAATTAAATGAACTGTTGCTGTAATTTTTTTCTAAAAATTGCTTAGATATTCTTGGGTCAATAAAGTGGAAACATTTGAAGATGGTTTCTTTAGTGTTCTCATTCAAGTTTGAAATTGTCGCTTCTAAAGTGCTGTCATTTTTTGCATTAAGCTCTATTAAAGAATTGGTCTCTACTAATTTATCAAATGCATATTTATTAAGCTTGGTAGGTTTGCCCCTTTGAATAAGGTTTAGTAAAATAGATAACTGGGGGGAATAATCAACCGTTTGATTTTCAAAATTACTTCTACTGACTAAATCAAAATATGAAGCCCATTCGGTAAGTTTCTTAAATTCCTTTTCCTTTTGAGAATTTCTCTCAAAAACATCAAATAAAGAATCAAAAAGGTAGCCGGCTTGATATTGTTTCATCTATAAGTTTTGGCAACTTTACTTATGTTAGTAAAAAACACTATTATCCCAAATATAACAAATTAATCTACAAACATTTAAATCAATTAAAAACAACAACCCAAGAATAACTATCCAACATTACTCCCTCAATCATAAAACATTTCAATACCAAAATTAAAATCAAACGACTCGCACTTCGGACAATAATTATGTGCAGCATTTAACTTCAAACCCGAATAACTCAGTTGACCCATTCCTTTATCATTTCCTTTTAATTTTTCATCATGGTAAAAAGTGAAATCACCGGTGTTTTGATGCTCATAATAGTTCACATTGAAAAACTCCCGGTTGAGGTTATCAATAGCCGGTACCATACAAACAGTCTTGTGATTTAACTTGCCACCCCCATACTTAAAGCGGGTTTCAAACTCGCAAACGCTACACCGTCCCTTTAGAATCTGACCCATAATAAAATAGTTATATAACAATAGTAAGCTGTAGATTTCTTAAAATGCTGAGGTTTTTCACCACTCTATATTTAAATGTATTAATGAATTTTATTCTCGTCAAGATAACCCTGGATCAGATTCTGAAGATGCTGGTTTAAGTTAAGAGTAGCAGAAATAGTTTGCACAAAACATTCGCCCAAATAATACTGGTTATTTAATCCAGTAGGATAACTCATATTATAGTATTTTTCAAAATGATTAATCTTAGTTTTTATAGAGGACTCTACCAATGATAAAAAATTTTCACGTTGTTTATATTCTTGAAAAAATAAATCAATTTCTTGTTTTAGAGCATCTGCTTTAATTTCTATTGAAGCAATGTAGCCAGCAGCAAGTTCTTTTTCATTCATGAGTATTAGAATTTAAATTCTTTAAATAAAATGATAGTTAAAAATCATCCAAAAAAATATATCGTACTTCATCGGTAACCGATTTAACGAAAATAGTATATTCCTCATAAGTCATAAATTGTTCACCTTGTTTTTTAAAATTAGATTGGAAAAAATCAAATTTTTTCAAAAAATCGGATGATAAATCACTAATATGCTTATTTATTAAAATACCCCTAATATTTTCTGGAAACTGTTTATTGATTGGAGAGTTTAGAACATATTGAACGCTGTCTATAAACCCATCAAGCAGTTGTTTTCTAAAATTGTTATAGTAATATTGTTTCATAATTTACATATTAAGTTATGAATTCTAATTTCATTATTCAAAGTGTTTGTTAGATAATTTAGTGTCAAATAAGGCTAACCCTTGTTGTATTTCTTCAAACATTTTGGCTTGGTCTAAGCTTGGATTAAAATCCCAATCAAATTTATTATGACCTATTATATTATTTTGAAGATTAAAACGAACGTGTAATTTCACAAATGTCTGAACTATATGAAAATCAATATATCCGCTTGGTACATTATAACCTATTGTTACAGTTTTATCCGTTACAGCTAAAATTTTAAAATTAGGGTCTAATGATTCTAAATAATTTATTAAAGTACTATATTTCAATAACATACCTCCTTGATGATGAATCTGCTGTTTTAAATTATTATTTGAAGCATTAAAGGCGACTAAGTAAATAATGACACCAATTAATATTAATATAATTACAACCATAATCTATCTATTTAATATTTTAAAGACTTTAATAATTTCCAAAAGGCAGAGATAATTTGTTTAAAATCAAGTTACAGAGGTAAAAAATAAATTTCAATTAACAAACCTAAAACATTTAAATTTAATTATATTACGGGATTCCTCATTTTGAAATAATTAAACTAAAAAACAACACTATCTTAGATAAAATCACCCCCCATTTAACCAATCCTCAACACCATCCACATACCCCCGAAGTTTCTCAATCACATAAGAAGTACTAGGCTCGCCCTGAAACTCCAGGGAATAAAAAGCCAACAACAGGCGCAGCTCCTGCAATGTCATTCCCCGGTAAGGAATTTCCAGATGATCCATAAAGGAATGCACCACCAACTTATTGGTAAAATCCATCCGTTGCACAAACGCCAGGTCATAGGTAAACGGTTTGGGAAAGATTTTTCGGTGCTTGTTCAACACCTCTTGAGTAGGAGAATCTATGTTTTTCAATCGCATAATGAATAAAGTTTAAGTTTTAAAATCAATCTATTTACACCATTGCAACCCAACAATCCGTTCATTCCTAATCCGGTAATACACGCACATACTAATGACTTTAGTATATGTAATAAACTCTTGTTGCTCTTTATACTGCACATAAACACCTTGGATAAAATCCTCTGGGTGCAAAGGAGTACAGTTATCATCACGCAGCCACCTCTCAAGAATTTCTACAGGATATTCATTAAGTAAAACCTGCCGGAAATGCTCTGGGCTTTCCCAATAAAAAGAATGAAAATTGACGTTGTTAAACAAGCCATACTCCTTTAAAACAGCTGCAATCGCATAAGGATCTACGCGCATAACGGCGGCATTCATTGAACTGATAAAGGTCTTTGTTTGTTCCGGCGCTAAACTTCTCTTAGGCCGAATTAAAGAATTAATTAATGTTAACATGGGTTTTCCATTTGAAGGTGTGTAAGTGTATTAAAATTGATGTTGCAGGGATAAGGCAATAATGCAATGTAATGCGCCTGGGTCTGCAACGCAAAGGGTGCTTCACCGGGGCTCAGGCTAAATGTCGCACTGATAAACACCCGCTGTTCATCAAAGAACAACAACGCATAAGGAGCCACTTGTGTGAGATCGAGCAGGGTGTTGAGGTGGTTGTGCTGCTTTTGAAACAGTACCGGTGCAGAGTCTTTGGGCAGTAATTCCCATACAAGTTGGGTGGAATGAGTGAGGGATAGACAGGGAACTTCATGGATAGTAGTTTCCCCGTCCTGGAAACATAGTACTAGTGTTGGATACATACAAATCATTTTAAGTGAAACAATGAGTTGCATTCCGATAAACAATAAAAGGCGTGGCAAAAAACGTTTATTTTGACATGCTGTCCGTATTGTTTGACCACCGTGGAGACTACTCTCGGTTGGTATCCGCTTTTGGCGAATTCGAAATACGTTGCATAGATAAGATTATTTTTTGGGTTTTCAAAAAGTGTTAAAAGTTATTTAACAAAATACTTTGCCCCCCGATGGTGCGCACTTGCCTGCCGAAAGTTTACTGAAGGCAGGGGTGAGGTCTTTAAAAATCACAAAAACGATTGTTATTTCAATCATAAATACTATATTTGTATGAAATATCAATCATTTAGCAATGAACAACAAAAAACAAACCCTGTTTCCTAAGCATAAAGAAATCCTCAAACAACTGGGCGAGAATATTAAACTGGCGCGTAAAAGAAGGAAACTAACACAAGATCAAGTAGCAGAAAGGGCAGATATAGCAAGAAGTACTTTATACCTGGTTGAATCAGGAAATACAAGCGTAACAATAGGAGCCTATTTCAATGTGTTGCGCGTGCTCGGGCTTCAAGACGACTTTTTAAAACTCGCAGCTGACGACGAATTCGGCCGTAAATTACAAGACATAAACCTGTTGTGAATACAAAAAGTCATTACGAGTTTACCTACCGAAAGTTTACTTAAGGTAGGCGTAGCGAAGTAAACTCATTATTTAATAGGAGGAAATAAAATGCCAAAAACAAAACAAGACATATATGTATTCGCCCACTGGAAAGGAATGCAAGAACCTAAGTTAATAGGCACACTTTCAGCTTTACAAGCGAAAGGAAAAAAAGCATTTAGTTTTGAGTATGATAAAGATTGGTTGAAATCTAAAGAGCAATTGCTGTTGGATCCTGACATCCAATTTTTTGGTGGGCCACAATACCCCAATAACAAAGAAAACTTTGGAGTGTTTCTGGATAGTATGCCCGATACTTGGGGGCGAACCTTAATGAAACGTAGGGCAGCACAACAAGCAAATGTAAAAGGGAAAAAAGCCAATACCCTATATGAAATTGATTATTTATTGGGGGTATATGATGAAAGCAGAATGGGAGCATTGCGATTTAAAACAGAACGTAATGGGCTATTTTTAGATAACAACGAATTAAACCCAACACCCCCTTGGTCATCTGTAAGGGAACTGCAAGAAGCCGCAAAGAATTTTGAAAATGATGAGGGAAGTGATGAGGCAAAAAATTGGTTGGCTGTGCTGATGGCTCCGGGCTCGTCTTTAGGAGGAGCAAGGCCAAAAGCTAACATCCTCGATGAAAATAAAGAATTATGGATTGCAAAGTTTCCTTCAAAAAATGACACGATAGATAAAGCTGCCTGGGAATATTTGGCACATCTGTTGGCGATAGAGGCAGGTATTCAAATGGCACCGTCAAAAATGGAGAAGATTAGTGGTAGTTTCAATACATTTTTCACCAAAAGATTTGACCGTGAAAAGAGTAGTAGAATTCATTTTGCTTCAGCAATGACAATGACGGGTAACACTGAAGAAACAATTCGTGATAACCCGGCCAGCTACTTGGAACTGGCAGTATTCATTCAAAATCACGGCATAGCAATCAATGAACAATTAGAACAGCTCTGGCGCAGGATAGTTTTCAATATTGCAATTTCCAATACAGACGACCATTTACGCAACCATGGTTTTATTTTAACAAATCAAGGTTGGATAGTATCACCGGCCTATGATTTAAACCCATCCATTGACAAAGACGGTTTAGCACTTAATATTGATATGAATAACAATGCACTAGATTATGATCTAGCCAGAAGTGTAGGCGAATATTTCCGTTTAGATAAAAAGCAAATGGATAAAATCATTCAAGAAGTCTTGGCTGCAGTATCAACTTGGCAAAAAGTGTCCAAACAAATTGGAATTCCCTCCAAAGAACAAAGCCTGATGTCAAAAGCCTTTAATGTCTAAAAATACAATATCAACCCAACTCACAACACCAAAAAAACGCTCGGAACTATCAACTCCCCACAACCCAAAACCCAGATTTTTTTGAAAACAAAGTAATATTTTGGTAAAGCGGTGTTTTCAAAAAAAGCCTCTGTCTTTTGGGTTGTTCCGCGCGCCACCCTTCTGTGGTTTTTTGCGTCACGATTTTTGTAGCCAGCGCACTTGCAGAACATTGCGTCATTGCGAACGAAGTGAAGCAATCTCATTGACGTGTCTGCCGCAATGCCACA
>Ga0100402_1002420_pt1 | contig 21042 bp, 21 predicted proteins | sample CryGeyme20150102_FD_80419 | JGI IMG/M metagenome (GOLD analysis project Ga0100402, IMG submission 80419) | Groundwater microbial communities from Crystal Geyser aquifers in Utah, USA - Crystal Geyser metaG 2015-0102 | ecosystem: Environmental > Aquatic > Deep subsurface > Groundwater | place...
CAATCGGAGTTTCTCAAATATCGGTCTCAATATCCTCCCTTGTGTCTGACAATAAGATATACGAGGTTTATGCTGGCTATTTAATCGATCTAGCCAATGATCCTTCTGCTAAAAATGCCTTTTTCAACACTTTCAGAATTTCCACACAGACCAGTAGTGATGACCTGATGGCTCAAAGACACTCCCACTGCTTTGAGTTTTATTACGAGAACTATATCAACTATAATATTGTGTTTTATGGGGGAGTCACTCGAAGTGGAAATGAGACCATGTTCTTCCACGTCCTTAGCTATTTCGCCCATGAAAATAAATCTGTGGCTATTGGAAGTAACCTCAATGGATATATCGGAATTTCCTGGTCTAAAGATCATGCTCAGAGAGATATGGCTGCCTTTATAACAGCTAATAGTACTATTTTTGATCTCCTGAGTCTCTACTATAATGCACCCTATCTCGATGATAGTGTAAATGTCAAGGGAACAGCTGACATTGTATCTGTCACAGACTCAGCCTTGCACACAAGTGGCAACGCTAGCCACTATTTCTATGGCGGCCTAGCTAGACTTTATGACACTATGGATGCTTTCGGAGACGAGCAAATTAGGAAAAAAATGAACAATACATATTGTATAGCTGTTGGCTTTCATAACCAGAACAATACTGTTCCTTACTCTCCTCTATTAACTACTAACAAGCATATAGATTATGGATGCTTTACTTCAGATGTGATGCTCTGGGAAGCAGCAAAACTATCGTCGATGCTTTCACTCATCTTCCTGGCTCTTCTTTGATTACATTATCATATTTATTTGATCATTCAGCTTTTTAGTGGCTTCATAAGTTTATAAAATGATATTGAGTCCTTCCTCTCCTGAAATAAAAATTAAGGAGCTCACCTTTCTGGAAATATAGGATGTAGGTCTCTCACATTACACCAGCAAAAATAATCGACCTCTGTGTTACAAGCCTTACATCTAATCGACTCAAAATTATTTCCTCAATAAACTACAGGCCAATGATGTCATCAGCTTTGCCAGCTAAAACAATAGAATTCTTGAATCTTTTAGCTACTTGCTGTTTAAGATGATCTATGGGGGGAGCCTCGATTAGAATTTTCTAAAAAGAGTGAAGATAGACCTTTATGCTGATTCGATAAACTTGAGCTTAATTTAAGGTCACCCTTTGGGAAACTTGAAAAGTGAGGAAATGAAGAAATTTATTGTCTAATTTTTTTTCTAACTCTGCTTTTCGGATTTCAACGTCCAGTTGGATAAAAAATTACAAAAACATCCTGTAATTCTCATAATTATGTCCATGTTTTTAAGGTGTTTGCTTGCCAATCTAGGCCTATAATAAGCCAAAAGCTATAAGCACAATTTGCCCTTCTAAACAGTCATTGAATTGCTTGGAGATTACCTGGACTTAAATATTCGAAAAAACGGAAACTCCTATATTTTCATTGAAAGCAGCATGTTCATTTGTGATAACAAGTCATAAATTTTGGTGGGAAAATATGGGAGCGAATCCAGCAGATCCTTTCCTCGTAGTTCTAAAAGTAATTCGACAAGAATGTAAACAAAATAAAGTAGTACAAGCTGGCATTTAGATCGAAAGGATAACCTCTTTTCTAACGATAGTCAAACATAGTTCTAGGCACCAACACCTTGCTTTAATACGATGGAAAACAGTGCTGAAACAGGCCCCCGCTATGGGGAAATGTTCGGGTCTTTCCCAGTTAAAAATAATGTTTCAACAGAGTCAAGCCTACATGGAGCAAACTTCCGATTGATCTTTGAGCCAGAACACCTCTAAAAGCTCAACAAAATGAAGACTCCGAGTATTTCCAGTCTGGAAGAAAAGCTTCAATAGATTTAAATATTATGTCATTCAGAAGAATTCGCAGACTAAGCAAAACACTTTAAAACAGTATCCAAAGGCAAATAGCTGGATTTTATCGGTTAAGGAACATCTTCTCATGAACTTAGCATTGATAGAGACTTTGCGACTGAGTGGGAAGAGTGTGAATGTAGAGCATCGAGTCGGTTAAGGTTGGCTTTAAATTCCAACCTTTACTCATTGACAATAAAGGATAAACCTACTCAAGCTAAGAGAAAATCTTCCTTTTTCTTACCTGCAAAAAAAATCAAAATAGGTCATAAACATAATGAGTCACTTTTAGAGACCGAAAGCAAAAAATCTTCTTTTCACAACATCCTTTGTCACAATATCCGGTCATCCGGACTCAGAACTTAGCAATCTGATGATGGATCAAGCCCCTGTCCAAGTATTTACTCTCAACCTGAAATCAAATCATTTGCCCCTAATAATTTTCAGGGACCTTTCAATCCAAAATTGGCCTCAACTGACGAAGCTAAATCCAATAAACCTTTTTCAATGTTTCCCACTAGCATTGGAGAGCCAATGAAATTTCAACCTAAAATGGCACAGGTCAAGTTTTTCTATAAGAGGCAGTGATATATTGTATTCATTATTGCTTTTAATCGTCTGATTATCTCTTCGTCATTAAATTTATTAAATTTGATATATCTTTGAGGATGGATGCAGCAAGAGAGCAGGCAGAAGATGCCCTCAGGAACAGTCCTGGCACAGCTCCCTTTTGGATGAAAGTCTTGACACACTTAGCTGCCTTTGCTGTTGGAATGGCTTTTTAGCACTACCGGCTTGATTCAAGGATAGATAAGCTCTAAAAAGCTATTGAAGCTCTTCAAAGAGCTTGATCTTGATCTCCTCTAAATTAATAATCATAATAAACGAATTTGTCTCCTCTCAGGAATAAAGGCTTAGCCCCTAAAAAATTAAAACTTCATTTTTCAAGAATAATATTATTAGTGATGTTCTTCTGATAAAATAAACATGAAAAAAGCAATGTTTTGAATGTATAGCATGGTGATAATGACTTTGAATGAGTAGGTCTGACATTTATTAATATATCTGGGATTCGAGTTGAAATGAGTCTCTCTATCTTCGCTGTCAACAACAGATGGCACAAAAACGGTATTTTCTTCCTCATTTAGGAATCTGGTGGTTCACCAAAATGCTTAACCGAGTTGTTGGATAAGAACGCTATGACGCTATCAGAGTCAGTCGCAGAATCTTCCAGAATAAATTCTACTATCTTCGACAGCAATGGCTCTACCGCCTTTTTATCGAGAGCCCCGACGTTGCATGCATGCTTGGTATTTACCCCAAGACCGACAGCAGTCACGGCTACGGCAGTCATAGTAATTATGGATCAAAATAGTTCAATACGAAATGTACAGAGATTTCCAAGAAAATACAATTAACAGTGACGGTTCTTTCGGCATGTGGGTCGTCTACGTCAGCGCCGTTTACTGCATCCATACTCTCTATTCATATTTTGTGCCTTGGTACTGGAACAAAACTGCTACTGTCAAAAACGGAGAAGAGCAAAGAGTCAGAATGAGGGATGCTCTCAGTTCAATGATCATTGAAGATTCATACGGCTTCCAGTTTTTGGAGTGGGGCTTCAATCCTCACAGTGCCCACGCTGTCAAGATTCATATGATGGGTGGTCTTCAACATCCTGACGACGTGAGAGCCATGGTATGCGCTTCTCTCAATCGCAAGAACAGATACAGAGAACACTACTCTAATGAGCATGCTCTCGAAAAGAGAATGCTTGGTTGGAATGCAGAGTGATCTGATAGCACAATACCACAACACTATTTATTACTCACTCGAATAGATATAACTATTGTACATATTGATTTATTAGCACAGTCTGTGTTGGCATTATAGACTCCGCGTTTATTTTTTAGCAAATAATAATGTCGGTCCTTCTCAGCTGTGCAGAACTGGCCTGCGAAAGGGGAAACAACTGCTGCAAGAGCTATACAGACAGCAACAACCAAATCATTAATTACTGCTAAATTTCCTCCATCTGCAAGGACGATCCTCTCTGGCAAGCAATCGTCATTCCTGCAGTTTTATTCATCCTTGCAGTCATCATCCTCATTATCGCTTGTGTCAAATTACGCTCTCATCACAAGCAGACCATGAGAGTTCACAACTTTGCACGCAAAGAGATGTACGATTTTTTTTACATAGACGAGTAGAGCCGCGACCTTCAGAACGAAGATTTTCTACTCTCACCAGCGTATATTGATATCTTTTCTTCATTTTGTGATAATTTAGATTGCATTTCGCCTCAGGAATATTAATACATCAGTCATCAATTTTTTTCAGCTCAACTACCATCTCCTCCCAGTTCTCTTGCCTGAACTTGTACTCCAGTCTCATCTATTTGTTTTCCCAGCTGATAGCTCCGCTTTGAGTGGACAGAGACTCGGCCATCGAGGCTTTAGAATAGGTCGAATAACTGCTATTCATACTGCTGACAGAAGTTTTTCGGCTAAGGGTCTTGCATTGGTTATTTTTGGGAACTCCTAGCTCCATGCATGGCTAATCTTATTTCCTATCACTACTGAGATGGATCTATTTTTCTATGTATTTGAGAATGTTTGCCACAGAATTTTCCTAAAAAGCCTACTTGAAATTCCTTTAATTTTGGTGAATGACCGAGCACAAAGTTGGAATAAAAATATGTTTCAGAGGATCCATCATGTACTCAAGAGGAAGATTGCAAAGTCCATTGAGAATTCCATGCTCCCGAATGAGGTTTTGGTTAATGTATGACTCATAGGTCATATTCCCTACAAAGATAATTATCTCGTTGCATAATTTTTTCATCTAGTTTCCTTATTTGAAACTGTCACGGACGTAACTGAAAAGGAAGCTGAGAGCCTTCATGAATAGAACACTTGTTTCAAAAATTTTCTGACTAATAAAAGAGTTACCTGGGCAAAATGAATGTTGACATGAAAAATGACATTCAGAGCTTTGAAGATGAATAGAAGAATGTTGATCTTAAAGTTGGGTATTTCCTCATAACAGATGTACTTTTCCTCAGAATCTAGGTCTTTCTAAGACAGTAAATCTACAATGCTGAAGACAAGCAACTGAATTCCGCTTTAAAAGTAGGTACTCACTGCTCGACTCATATTATCCATGACAGGAGTCCCATAAATTGGTCTTTCCAGCTCTTTTTAGCAGCATCGAGCCATAATGCAGTAGTAAAACTTGAATCCAAGCAAAAGAAATTCCGAGTTGTTTGGATCATCCTCAGCCAAACAGACCTATATATATGATTTGAGGCGTTTTAAAAGGGAAGAGCAAAGCATATACTAAAGGTTGACGTTGATTATTTCATGAAGCTATACTAGTGTTAATGAATTCTTACTTCGATTGGGGATCAGTAAAATCAAGTTCAGCAAATATAAGCATGAAACCGATAGTTTTTTGTCCTCACGCATCAATGCGCAACTCAACAAAGAACTTATAGGTGCCAGTTGGTTGTAAATAAGAAGAAATTCACGACTCGCACTCAGAGACAGCATGATTCTCAGCAATCTGAGAGCTATTTTAAAAAACAGTTACTTTGTTCCATGGATACCATTGACTGAGCTGCTTCATTGCGATGAAGAGCAGGGAACCTCTTGATCATAGCTATAAGAGTCGTCATTACTCTTGCACCTCTCAGGATCAGTATATCATGCTATCTTTTGTGTTCGACGATTTTCTGGATTTCCCTCAAGATTGACTCGACTTGCTGATAATCAACAGCCTGCGTCCTGATGGCCTTATCCAGCTCGATCGCCAGTTTGAGGAGCCGAGACTTATTAGGGCTTGTCATATCTTTTTGATCCTTGATGAGTCCCTGATCTAGGATTTGTTCGCTGAGCATATTCAACTTCTGTTTCAACTTCTTGTGTCTGAGCTTATTTTACGCCAAAGTTCGAGCCCCTTCTTTGTCGGGGGACAATCCGCTTTCCTAGAAAGATTGATTTTAAAATGATGTGTTGTGCAGAGCGGTTTATTCTTTTTATTTCGTTGGCGATCTGGCATCAACTTATGGCTTTTCTTAGGTCTAACTCTGATGTTAGCGATAACAGAGAGGAGGGTTACTATTTTTCAAGGTGGTTTCATCCATAATCATCGTTTGTTTACCTCAATAATTTATTGATAATATTAATCCGGTCTCCCAATAAAAATACTACGGCTGGGAATTGCCTTCCTCCTCCATTTATCTTTCCTTTTTATGTTGCCTTCCTCCATATTTTAAATTACCCCAACAGTTAAAATGTAACAAACATATTCGAATACATTTCCGCATGCACTAATGACTTGCTTACGGGTATAATTTACATTTTTTTTGTTTTTTGTTGTATTTGAGTTCATAATAAAAGGATTTGAATAGAGGAGTTATAATGGGAAACAACGAATCCAGATCAATGGAAGTGTTGAAGTATTTCGATAAGGAATGGGAGTATCTTCGTACTAACAAGCAGGGAATAAAAATTTACAGGAATAGAGACAGCGATCAGGAGGTGGAAGCACACACTGTCAGTATTGAGGCCAAGACGAACCTTCTCAAATAATACGATATCTATAACTACCGTAGGATGCAGGACACCGCTCTTGTCAAGACCTACGCAGTACAAAATTTGAAAGATACTTCTCCGAACCTTTGCGGAAACAGAGATATTCTGAAAATCATGATTGAAAGCATGCCGGTTAGAGCAACAGACCTCCATAATCTCACCCTTCAGGAATCTTTGTACTTATTAAGCGAATGCTTAAGAGGATTTGATGACTGCTATAGCAAGGTTGGTCTTTTTTAGATAAAAGATGCAATGGTTGGTCTCAACAGCGGTGGCCATGTCAAAGTTTGGCTAAATGAAAACTATGCCGAAAACCATCCTATTCACGAAAGACCTTTGCTTCAAACTACCATCTCCAACGATCATAGGCAGAAAAGCTAGCAGGAGGAGTATCTAATGCTGACCCAAGTCATATAACTCGTGGATAAAAAATGTGAAAATAACTTGCCTGAAAGTTTATACAATAAACTTAAAAACCAGAGTTGCTTAGCAGATGCTTACGGCTGTGTTTAGGATTACTGTAAGATCAAGCAAATCGATATTCCTGATAGAATAACTTTCTTCCAATCTGGAGATCAGGAGTATAACTTTACTAGATAGATGCAGAGTAAAGTTGATAAACCATTCTAAGTGCTCCTCCAAAAGGATGACTTCTCTTTCAAAAATTACGATATCAAAAAGGACAACAGTCAACAGGCAAACAATAATATCAAAATTATTAAAAATAGCGGAATAGAGCCAGGAAGATAAACTTTAATCAATCGGCTTCCCAGGGACACTCTCGTCAGCAAATATCAGAAGGATAGCAGAGTACAGCAGAGCAAACCTACCCCTCCACCTGCATTTGTAAACACTCAAGGTCCTACTGTTTACACTTACTGCACTCCTTTTTCTAACCATACCTTAAACAATCAAAGAATGGAGACAAATAGAACCACCTATGAACCTGAGCCTAAAATTTCTTTGAAGGCTCATCAAAGCACTAAAGTTGGACAGTTTGGTTCCTCTGCTCAATATAATAACATTAACTTCAATTACAGCCCAAACAGGCAGACAGTCCCACCAAGGAGTAATTTCGTGACTTCTGATCGTTTTTGATAATGCTGCCCTAATAAAGAATCTTTATCTGTTTATATAATTGATAAATGTAACTTTCAAAGATTCCTACTAAATCGGTGTGGTACTTCGTCTTCGGAGGACCACAAAAATCATCTCTAGCTCAGCAGTTCGCCTCCGAGCATAAAATCCAACATATCAAAATTCAAAAAGCTGACGAGTTTGCCTTCAAGGATAGCGCAAACATTCGTCTTGTCATCGAATGCCCATCTACGGTATTCAGCGAAGTATAGCCACTCAACCCTCAAATTTAGGTTGTTTTCCTACCAGGAGATCTCACTGTTGAGGAAATCAGAATTCGAAAAGATTATTAGAAAATCGGAAGAAGTGTCAGTCTGAAGTCCTTCGACTATCGTACCTTCAGAAGGGCTGTATATCCGAAGCTGGTAATATTGTATGGCCCCTGCCCTATTCAAAAACGCTTTTTGGTGGAGAACTACTTCAACTATACTGGATACTTCCTTCTCCATGAACCCCTGACAGCTCACGATATGGTTACCAGATTGCCAAAGGAATCAAACTACGTATTACTAGGCTTTGTTCCGACAGCCAGTGAGTTATTAGTAATTGAGGAATACTTCGATGTCCAAATAATTCACCTTAAGCACCAGAGAACTGAACTGAACAATCAGGAGGCTTTCTTCAACAATGAATCCAAAATTATTCCTGACCTGGCCAAAAAGAGCTACTGCTATTCTATTCCGACAAGCACTACTGATCTCGATTTAGCATAGCATATCGGCTGTGCTCTTTTGCCAGAACTCATCTTTGTAAATGCCAGCGAAGATGATGAGAAAAAAGGAGCTTTGGATTTCATTGAGAATAACGATGAGTTGTGCTTGGATGCAAATGAAATCACACAAATCTTGAAGCGAAAAGGACTTCCTGCCTTGGAAGGAGTTGCATTGATGAGTCTCCTAGTTAATATTATCTGGAGCAGTGCTGACAGAGAAAGGATTTTCTTGACTGGCTACCCCTCAAGATACTAAGAATTTGCAATGATCAAAGACAAAACTAGATCAATATCTCTCTTCGCAGACTGCTGTAAACCTTAAAAATATGAGCCATCCATCCAGATGAACGCTCCTATTTTTTTCCTTGAAGCTCATAAACGCAAGCAATTCCATTTGGACGTTTCGTTCGACAAACAGTTAAGATCTCACACTAAGTATATCATAATTGCTGGCCCATCTTGCGTGGGAAAGACATGTGCTGCAAAGTATATTAGCTCGAATTATGGATACAAGCATATCGAATATGAGCCTTATATTGCTTCTGTCAAGGAAAAATTGATGGGATCTGAAGAAGGGGAAGAAGTACCTTTCCCAAAAATCATCAAGCATTTCACTTCGCTTATTCAGTAAAGTGGCTCTGCTCCCATCCTGATTGATGGAATCAACATTGAATGGAAAGATATCGATCAGTGGGTTGAAGCCAATGGACCTCCTGTCATCATCAATCTTAAGGCATAATAAAAAGAACTCATTCGCCGTACCCGCAGAAAAGCTGAGGGTGACCTCACTGCTTAGGTATCAGAGGAGTAATCTGCAAAAGCAAAAGAATTAATCACAAAGAATGCTGAGTGGATTGATCAGTTTGGATCCAGATGTACGAGCAGCACTATTTATCAAATTGATTTCACTCCTCAACTCATCCTTGCCGAAAAATTGCTTGATGACGTACTGAAGCCAAGAGTCTTTTTGGTTCAATTCAATAATACAACTCTCTTCCAAAATATAGCCATTCGCTACAATTTGGGTTACTATGACCTCAGAATAACTACAATTGATCAGATAGGAGTTTCTGTTCGAACTGGTGAAGATCGTGACATTATAATCAGTAATTACACCCCTAGCTTCGATGGGCTTGTCTGTGAAGATTTTAATGAAATTGAGAAGAAAGTCGGTACAGTCAGATACTTGGGAGTTTGGAATAATGAATAGACCGAAAGCAAAGATGAGTAATTGAAGCTTGAGGAACCTCCGAAGGAAGAGAAGCCCAAGCCAGCTGAGGGAGAGGAAGGAGATGCCCCTCCTCCTCCTGAAGAAGAGGGTGAGCCTAAGAAGAAATAATTAAACATTTATGAGCACAAGTGGACCAAACCAGGAAATCGCAAGAACATGAGTCAATGGTTCTATCAGTGGAAAAATAATATCAAGAAACAGTAGAATGAACCAATGGAATGCTTCAAAGGCTTCTCGGAAGTCTTAGACAGTCTTTCAAAAGACAAGGAGCTGTGCATTTATCAGCATGTCACCCAAAAATGATCAAAAGACATATACATCATACCTATATCAATACACTATCACTATTCCTTAATTCTCTGATAGAGCAGTATATATGCTTACTGTGACTGCACTTGACTCCAGTTGACCAATTGAACTCTATGATCAGAGCAGAGTAGCCACGAACCTTTAACTTTGATAAAGCAAATATAATGACCTGTATGTAGGGTCCTTCCCTCGTGAACAATGACCCCAAACAGTTAATATTTGAACTCCTCTCCACTCATACACAAATGTCTGATATCAATATTAGCTTCAATAGGAACTTTCTTATTATTTTTTTAAAGCTTCGAGTTGAATCTTTTGACAGATACAACTAGTATTTCAGGCTGACTGATGATATAGTGTTTACGATAAGCAACCAAAGATTTGCATTTTCCACAAGAATAATAATTATTTGAAAGGTTCAGTCTTTCCATTTGGAAAAAACCATCTAAAAGTTAACAAGATCCTCCACCAGAAGGATACTTCAACTCTTCCCAAAAATCAACTACAACTTTGTCATCTTTATGGTCAATTTTGTATTATTCATTCGAAGTAGAGTCAAGGCTGATCCCCAGGTTGTAAGTAAGATTCATACAGGTTGTAACTTATTTACATTGACTACACTGAATCTAATTGTACAGGTAAAATCCAAAAATCCATTGAACAGGAACCAATTTCTGGAAGCCTAATATTTTTTCCACCTATTTGTATCTTTCAGTGTCCTGGAGCAAGCTAACCCTTTCACACTCACTCATCAAATCGATGACAAGCAGCAAGAGCTCCTCGGCATCTTGTTACTCAGTTAGTTGATATTTTTCATTGATTTTTCCAATATACTCAAGGATATCTGCAGGGCTAAAACATTCTGATCCCTATTTTTCCATTTCTTGCATAAATTTTTGAACCATAAAGCTGAACTAGGCATTTGTAATGGTCTTTTTGTAAAATTTATGACTCTGGTTTTACTTTTTTTGTTTTTTGGATGAGACAACATTCCATTGTTCAGCTTACTTTTTCTCTATCATATCATCATAAAAATATTCAATTTACTTGGGGATCACTCGCTTACCATATTTCAGCTTATTATCGCTTCGACCATACTGATTGTAGAGCTATCTCAAAGGATCTGCTGCATATAGACATTGTAGAACTGAATTCAAAAAACAGGTATTTCCCAAATTTTTTAGTCCTTTATGGACGACTACCTTCTTTTTAATATTCATTTTGCCACTAATTTGTTTCCAAATATCTCCAACAAAGGCAGAAAATCTGTTCATTTTGAGATACTGCTCATCCTTCGGCTACCCAAAACTAAAGATCATGTTTTGTATGCTATCATTACAAGCCGAGCACCAAATCGATCCTAACTACATTTACAAAGCAAAATAATGAGTCGGATTCTCCTTAAAATGATACTATATACAAGTTAAGTTTTGTTGGTAATCTAGACAACATGCCTGACTGCAATGGAGACAGAGATAATATATCGAGTGCCCATGAAGTGAACAATGTTGACTGGACTCACTTTCTGTGAGCTTCTTGAGCGCGTCTCGGCTGATAGAGGGAAGGTGTTTACAATATTTATCTTTACTCGCTTCCATAAATAATCTAAACATAGTGAATCAAAGCTCTTATAAATAGTTTGACTCCTGAGGTTTTTGCTACGATTCGAACTCAGCAACTTAACTTATTTCGATTCTTTTGCTTCCCATCATTACTGTTGGGTTGTATTCCATGATCATAGATTCTCGAGTTTATTTTGCTCTTTTGGCAAAAAAGGCCTCAATTTTTCTTATCTCAGAATCAGCTTTGTTATCTGTAGGTTCCAGTGTCTTTACCATCTTGTAATCCCTTAAACTTTATTTGTACTTTCCAAGCTTTTTCAAGCCTTAGCCCCTTCGATAGTAAGATTTAGCATATTTTGGATCATACTTGATCGATTCAGTTGCATCTTCAATTGCTTTAAGAGTCTCCTGGTTTTTTAAATAAGCCATGGCTCGGTTGGAAAGGACGACGCATCTAAGCTTCTTCTTTTGTTCAGGCAAGCTATAAAATGGGATGTTTTCTTAATCTAACTTCTGGAGACATTCACTATAGCAAGAAATAGCTTTATCGAACTATAAGCTTTGGAAATGCAAATTTCCCTAAATATGAGAGGTGATACCTTGTCTTTTAGTTAGGTTGGGTCACTGACTACATTTCTTCTGCCTTTTACATTTATTTTTGCCTTGGGTTTTGCTCTTAAGTTATTTTTAGAATCTTCATATGGATTGTAAGGTCTATATGCCCTTTCTTCTTCCTTTTCCAGTTTTGATAATTATCTGTCCACATCGAATTTGTCCCAGGCATTATAGTAGTCCTTTATAGTGTTCACATCTCTAACGTAGTCGACCCCTTTGTTCTTTTTGGCCTCTTTTATTGCCTATATCTCTTTCTCTTCCTTCATCTTGCTTTATCGAATTTCCATTTCTTTTGCTGCTTTGAACGCCTCTTCATTTTTCTGTCTTTCGTCTTTTCTGAACTTGGCTTTTGTTTTTTCCTTGAGCTCCATTTCTTGCTCCCACTCGTAGAGGTCGGTGACATACTCTCGCATTTCCATCGCATTTTGCCGAATTTTGTTTTGAAGATCAATACTCATTTTGAATCACAAATTATAATAAATGAAATCAAGGCTCACGAATAGTATGGTTTCCTTCTGGATTCAGAACTCATTGGAATTTTCCGACGACTGTAGTTGTTTATTTATTCATTCAGTAATTCCTATAGACCAGGAATCTGGTTGCTCACAATTGAATTACTAACTTCACGTGTTGATACTCTCGCCATTTTTCTATCAGGTTTTTCTTCTATCATATTGATCCAATCCTCTGGAAGAGGATCTGCATTATGATACTAAACATCTGGAACAAGCAAACCATCTTTTTTAGTGAGTTTGAGTGTAGAAGTAGAGATTGTACCTGCACCGTATATTCCAACTGAAATGAACATTCCCCATGATAGATAAGGGAATATTTTTTTACCTGAAAACATTTTGAAAAAATCTCTTCTGGCAACTTTATCACTTTTAAATTAATCAAGCTCCAAATCTAAAACTCCTATTTGTTCGTCATTTTCGTATAATCTCACTTCTAACACATTATAATTTCGGATGTAGTCTTTGATACCCTGTCTGTTCTCTGCAAAGAAGTAGAATAGCTTAATCTTTTCGATGGTGACCTTAAAGAGGTTGTTTTCAATTGGTTCGGCCTGTTCCAGCTTAATGTTTGTTCTAATTTTTTGTCCAAGCAAGTCATACTCGATGTGGTATTTACTGTTTCTTTCGACAAAAGGTCCAGGAATGTCCCTGATTCCGTGGATGTATATCATGATTCGGTACCTTTATACTTCTAACTTATCACTGGCAAACTATATTTTGAGTTGGTTTTATCGAGGTAGTTCCCAACCTTATGGCATGTCCATATCATATTTCATTTTTTATATGCGCATACCGAATTGAGCAGATTGTCCCTTGAAGTATGGAACATTTGTTATCGATATTGAATTTTTATTATCTTGGGGAATTTTGATGCCAGTCAACTCTGCAAGTCTGCTCTACAAAGCTACTAGTTTCTAGATTTATTTGTAGAATTTATAGCAACTGTCGCAGATTTTATGCTCGACATAGAGGTTAACTGAATCTAAGTGAAGACTGTAGCATCTATCTAGCCAGCTAAAGGACTTACCGAGTCTGATTAGATGCTGATCACATTGCAGAATCATCATAAGAGTAAGTTTATGGGTCATGAGGTGGTCAGCCACTACTTTGTAACAATATTTGCATTTTCGGCATCTTGTATAAGACTCCAATTTTTTCTTCTCAACAGTCTAGTCGATATCGTCATCGTGGACAGTTATGGGCTTGATATCGATCTTCTTCTCCTCCTGTAGGATAAATGCTTTGGTGTTTACATACCACCAATTCCCTCCTTCATCCTTGATAAAATCGCATACTAATTCCACGAAATTGATCTTAAGGTAGGTCTCCACAAATTTGGCAATGTTACGGACATAGACTAGTGTCTCCTTCAGATATTTATCGCTTGTGCATTTCACAGCATTGAACGCCTTTGGCATTTTAGTGTTTACCACAAACTTGCTAACTTCATTCACTTTCTTCGTTGAGGTGTACGGGTAGTTGGAACTTAAAATCCAGCCTTAATTGTTACCATTACGACGCCAGCAGGTTCTCATCACCGATGCTTTCACACTGTGACATTTGACGAATCTTTGGATAACGCTGACTTCATTACGATGACCAAGGACGCTCGAAAGGACAGTTTTGACCTCTGATGCACTAACTACCTTAACATCGTTGCCACTGACTCCACCATATCCATATTCGGACTCAATAAGATAAGTTTTACTTTTTTGAGCACAGCTACTACTTCCTTTTATAGAGCTCCTTCTGTAAGTTTGCTAGTTATTGTAAAGTAGGGCAAGTTATCGATCCGAGACACCTCTCCTTTCTGATTGGTGAAAATCCACATCAAAGGACTATCCTTGTCATTGAAAATGATTGTGTCTGGAATATTGAGCTTTAGCTTTAACTTGTGATTCTTGTCACAAGGTCGGAGAGCAAGCAATTTGTAAAAATTCAAAAAAGGATTGATCGAGTCTGAGTGATAGACGTATTTTTTGGGCTGGGTTATAGGATGAGTACTGCAGTGCTTTCAGGATCGTCTGAATAACTAATTTTACTCATGAGTTGCTTAATGTGTCTCTTCTGTTCCTCTTCCAGAGATTAGTTATCCTGACTAACAATAGAGGTACGTCGTCCATCTATAAACCGAAATAAAATATAATTGACTCAGAATAATTTTTAAAAGGACTAGAAACACATCAAATTAATACCCCGAACAGTTGACTTATTGGAAACACAATCATTTTGACAAATTATTGTTTCTTTGATGCTCGTACTCCTTGATCTTTTCACAGACCCAGTTGCAATAGTCTTTGTTGGCAAAATCTTTCATTTCATTGAAATTTTCATCAATGTACTTCATCCACTTTTTTCTCTATATCATCTCAGGGGTTAGAGGAGGGATCTTTTCCTCGTCTACATAAACTTTGTTGGAAAAATATTTCATGAACTACTTTCTTGTGATGTAACCCTTTCTCGTTTCATCGACCAATGCTATCATATCCACGGCAGAATAAAGACAGTCGTTGTATCCCTCTTCCTTCAGAATTACATACAAGTCATCCACCACAATTTCGTCCTTCCCTTGAGAAATGGCGTTGAATGTCTTTTCCAGCTACATAAGGTCATAGTCTACATCTTAGTTCGAGTAATTTTGTTCGTGATGATTATAGATAGTTGACTGGGACTCTTGAGGAGTATTTTGCCTGACCTACAGTTCAGACATATGATTTTTGAGTGCAGCAGAATTGATGGGCTGATTCTTTGCTGGGTCAAGAGACATTCTTTTGTTTTTATTTACCTTATCTGTCTTCATCTTTAAATTATAGGAATAAGCAGTAGTTGCCCAAATAAATAACCATCATGTCTTTTCATATTCATATGTGACAAAAATTCGAGGTCTTCAATTAATATTGATAAATTCATAGTAGTTATGTTATGATAAGGAGTTCGGATAAAATATAAAATATATCATTAAAATGGGAAATGCTTGCTAGGCTTGTTAGCATCCAACTGCAGGACGGGACAATCTCAAAGTTGAATAAGATAAGGCAGCTACCCCTTATGATGAAAAAGTCTCCAAACCCATGTAACAATATTGTGATTCAGTCGACCTAGTATTTCCAATAAAGACGAGCACTACTTCAATTCTGCTGGTTAAGACTACAGAACATCTAACCCTGCAGGTCAGCTTGAAAAGAGAGAGCCTGTTAAGTTTAAAAATGGTGTCATCTATCATGGATAATGGCTGGGAAATGTTCGCTGTGGATACGGAGTTCAAGTTTGGCCTGATGGAGCCAAATACGAGGGTATGTGGGAAAATGGAAAAGCGAACGGACAAGGTATAATTTATGATAGCTTAGGAAAATTTACACATGTCGATGGAGATGTTTACGAAGGTGAATGGAGGGATGATAAAGCCTCAGGCAAAGGAGTGTACAGACACTACAATGGTGCAAAATATGAAGGGGAATGGCACGACGATTATCAGCACGGATTTGGAATATAGACATGGATAGACGGGAGCAAGTATGAAGGAAACTACTACGAAGGAAAGAAAAACGGATAAGGAAAGTACACCTGGAAAGATGGCAGCTTCTATAAGGGTAAATGGAGAGACAATAAAATAAATGGTTTTGGTACTTACGTGTGGGCGGATGGTAGACAGTATCAGGGAGAATGGTTGAACAATCAGATGCACGGTAAGGGACATTATAGATGGAAGGACGGCAGAAGCTATGAAGGATAGTATCAGAATGACAAAAAGCATGGTTTTGGAGTATACACCTGGGCTGATGGTCGAAAGTATGCTGGTCAGTGGATTAATAGCAAGAGGCAAGGGCATGGGAAAATTATATCAATTGATGGGATTGAACGTGAGGGAATTTGGGAGGACGATCGTCGAGTTCGCTGGCTCGATACTCCTGCAAACCCAGAAATAACATACTCTCGTGATTCTCGTGAGTCGAGACCTCTCTGAAATGATCATTGATTTTACCTTGTCGTCAAACTTTAATAGAGCATAAGATCAATAGCTGATCTTTAACAGTAAAGCATATTCAAATAATAACTATTTTCTAAAAAAGTTTTTCGATGCTGGAAGATATATGCGATGTGACACTCTCCATTAATTTTGCTAAAAGTTAAGATAACTAGTCAGAGTCTCATACACCTGTATACCAACAGAAAAACGCTGAAAAATATAAGTGCTTCAAATGTTACGGAACTAATAGCGATGGTTGCAACGAATGCTTTGGAAGCTAAAAAATATCAAGTAACAATCCTATGGCAGTCCTTCTGAACAGTATTCTCATGAAAAAAATAAACTTCAAGAGACTAACGGAAGAAAAGTCATAAAATTCTTCTGTTGGAACAATCAAATAAGAAGAGGAGGAGGTTGACTAAAAACGACTGGTGTGTTACTACTGTGAAAGCGAGTGCTAGAATAGTGTATTTGAATGCAAGGACTGTCCATGGTTTATAGTATGCCCAAATTGTTCCAGCCGATCGAACGAACATATTCACATCATCAACAAATAGTTGACCACATCTCTTGGGCAGGTGTCTGAAGAAGTAGATAGGAAAAACTGTTTCAACTGTGGGTAAAATATATAAAACTGTTACTCAATTTGCCGAACTTGCCAGCAGGTAGGTGCTAGTTTTTGGATTTGTGATATGTGCTCTGACAAAAATAATTTCATTCACTAGAAAACTCACCTTCTATAAACGGTTATTCACTTTGATACTCTAAAGGACAGAAATTTATAAACTTACTCTGAGGAATTCTAGGAGGAAATTGAAATTTTTTCTGTTGACTCTGGAAAGAACGAGTTATAAGTTCCCTAAAATTAATGTCGAATGCACCACAAAAATTCTTCTATTGCCAGACATCTAGAAGAAGATGACTCTCCACTTCTTCGAACACACAACAATCATGACAGTAAGTATACTCGCAAAGATGTGATTTCCAGAGTTCGTTTCGAAATCGATGGACTTTTCAGTTCAGCTGACTTCAATAGCTAAATAGCTTCTAAAAATATATTGAAACCTCCTAAGGTTCAGAAACAATAAGGCTTCAGCTCCTTATCTTCTGAGTGCTCAAAATCTAAAGAAAAAGATAAGGAAAATAAATGCTATGAGTAGTTGAACTCTCATATATTTTTCGGATACAAGTGCGATATATGTGACATTGAGCCCATAAAAGATGTAAAATATCACTGTGGAGAATGTGAGGATTTTGATGTTTGTTTAGGTTGCTTCGAAGAAATAGAGTTCCATCATGAACATGAGCATTATGTTTTTGAGAGAGCAGATGGTAGGTCGATCAAATAAAAGGCCTTTGAAAGAATATCAAACTGTAGATAATCTATTTCAAAATCAATAAGACGTTCTGCAACAAGAAAATTAACCAGATCGAAAACTCAAGGATTAAATACTCTGTTCACTCAATTTTGATTGTTATAAAGTTAACCCATTAACGAATAATATGAACTATATCCTCAGAGAAGACTTTCTTCCTCTTTCGCATAGAAAATAGTCAAACATGCAGTACTACAAATGGATGGAGAAAAAACGAGTATAAAAGGAAAAAACAGAGGAAGAAGCTCTTCTTAAGAAGCTATCATAAATTGAATAATAGTAAAGGGAAAGGTAATAAACTAAGTCAAGAGTTCGTAAGCCTTCCAAAATGTCGAGAAAGTATTATCAAGATACAAGCAGTAAACAAGAGTAGATCTATGAAAAGAACATGATGTGGAAACAGTTAGTGGACGATAAGGTCTAAAAACTCAGGACATAGATGAAATAATAGCAATAAAAGTAAGAGCTCAAACATCAGCAAGCTTACTCTCGGATTTGTGAAAAGAAAATGTATCGAGAGTCAGAGCATAAAGGCCCTATAAAGGCTTGGAATTAAAGATTTGAGAATTACTTGAGAAACAAAGATGGATAATTTAATAATGCTTCAGAAAGTACAATGTTTGATATAAAGGTATGTTTCATCCAACGATCAACAGCAAAAGCAAATTTATCACAAACAACATGGTTGGAAAAGTCTAAAATAGGCTTCTTGAGTATGGATAAAAATTAAAGGAAAAAAAGGCTGAGCTGGAGTAGGCATTTAACCAGGAATTATTTGCTAAAAAACCAAAATAAAGCACAACATCTATCGATAGTTGCCGATCAGACATATTTTTCAGATTATACAAAGATGGATAAAGGATAAATAGAAGAAAGAATTAGTATGAATCTGAGTATACCTTTGCTCCTGAAATTAACAGAAATTCCAATATATTGGCATCCAAAGTTGCTGATAGGAGAAAACCTCTCTATTAATCAAAAGTCAACCATGAAAAAAATGTCATTCAATCTGATAAAAGCAAAAAGGTCAACAAATAAATGAAGGAAAAATCTTTTAACGATTTTATGAAAAGAAATGAGGCTCTTCTGGACAAGATAGAGCAGAATAAAAACAGAAAGTCTGAAGAAGAAAAGTAAAAATAGAACAAATTATCTAAATAGTGTACTTTTGTGCCTGCCTTAAACCCTCACTCTCTTAAAATAGCTGCGAATAGAGTTTTTGAGACGAGTTATACTAACATTGAAAAAATATCCAGTAGTAGCGCTGATAAAAATGGAAGTAGGAGTTTGATATTCAAGAAGACTAGAAATGCAGAAACATCTATATTTGACAATCGTAGCAGCATCTTTAAGATGGGAAAAGAAGATTGCGAGGATCTATCGAATCCAAAATTGAACATTTCTTGTGAGTAAAAGAATGTTCTTTTTAGTCAGCTTGATTTCCACCCAAATTAATCCAACAGTCTGACTGAAAACTCTCTAAGTTTCGATAAGAAAACCAACCAGAAGAAAAATTTAAATATTCTCAGAGAAGTTGATTCTTAGATGCCAACAGATAGGCTTAGTTAGCACAAAGTGATTATCAATGAGTAATACGAAGAAGACTCGATAGAAAAGGCAAAGGATCTATAGTGGGCAAATGAGCTGGATTTTATGGAATCTCAGATCGAGGAGATGATGAAAAGAGTATCTAATTGATAGTATGTATAGTTTGGCTAATAATAAGTGATCACGTCCATAATAGTAGCTTGCCATCCTTTCCAGCACTGAAAACCCAAGGTTGTTTTGGATGAAATTTGATGCATTTGACTCCTTACAAACTGCGAACAGTGTGGCCTCTGAGAACTTTTAATGGTAAAATAATAGCTTACTGTAGAGTTTCCGACTGACCCTTGAAGTGGAACACATGAATTGTGCCATCATTGCTGGCAGATGCCATTAGAGGATATTCTTTATGGAAATCGACTGTTGTGACAGCCTTTTAGTGGAAGGTCATAGTCTTGTAAGGCTTGTTTCCAAGGTCCAAATCAAAGCAATTCAACTAAATAAATATATTGTTACCTTAGAGTTATCTCCACCAACCATGATATATGGCTCGGAAGGATGGACAGACATGGTTGAATATGTATTATCCCCTGACGACATCTTTTTAGTTGTGATAAGATCTTCCAGGTTGAAAATGACCACCCTAGTTGCTGTAAGAATAGCTATTTGTGGCTTTCCAGGATAGAAAGACACTTTTTTGAAAATACCGCTTCCCTTGATGAAATTAGTTTGAGATGCTGCTCTTGTGAGTCTATGAATTGAAACGACCTCATTCTTCTTACTATTGTCAGGAACTACTGTCAAAAAATAATCTCCTTTCGCTTTCTCGAATTCAACATGATGGATATCGTCTGTTCCCAACTCAACTCTTATCCTCAGTCCTTGCCTATACTACGCCGTTTTTTCATCATAAAATATCCAGTTTTTGATTTATCCAACATTAGCTGCAGTTTTAGCTTCTTATATTTGCTCCTCTCCTTTTAATTTCTGAGCCTTGGGATACTTCCATACCATAAGTTCAAGAGAAGGACCATGACTAAAAGCAATCAAGTTATTGACTGACCAGTCAATGCTATAAATTGATTCTTCATATTGTTTTTGCCAGAGGGGTTTACTAGTCTGGCTTTCCCAAACAATTATTAGTCCTGATTCATCTCCACTTGCAACGTAGTTGCCTTCAGGACTGACGGCTAAGCTGATTATTGAGTGTGAATGTCCAATGAAAGAAATGTTGAGAGAAGTGGGGAAAGGTCGAAGAGTAGAGGCATCAGGGAGTTTGGGGATAAGTGCTTACGGGTCGATATTTAATTTTTTCTTCTTCACACGAGGGCACAAGTATAGATCCAAGCATCTTTGGAACCTTTCTTGAATGAGGCTGTCATACAAAGGTATATGTCTCATTTTGTCAAATGCAGCTGGAATAAAGTTGAATGGTCGATCCTCTTAATCCATTTACTTCCATTATTTGAGTTCTTCATCGGTCAGGAGATACTCTTTGGGAGGATTGTATGATTAGTTATGAGTAGGGAGTTTTTGCTTCATGGGTGCAATGTTGATTACGCCTCTATCTGTATTGGTTCCACTGGCCCAG
>Ga0100402_1002421_pt1 | contig 21035 bp, 15 predicted proteins | sample CryGeyme20150102_FD_80419 | JGI IMG/M metagenome (GOLD analysis project Ga0100402, IMG submission 80419) | Groundwater microbial communities from Crystal Geyser aquifers in Utah, USA - Crystal Geyser metaG 2015-0102 | ecosystem: Environmental > Aquatic > Deep subsurface > Groundwater | place...
GTATTCATCAAATTACCACCTTCTAAAGAGAATATTCCATTAATTAATTTAAATGGCTTACTGGCACCTAATTCAATTTCAGGAGCTTGCAAGACCAGCTGGTAAAGCTGAATTGGGGGTGGTTTGGCTCAATGAATTTGGTATTAGTCAATTTCAGGAATGGCCCACACTAGCACTCCTATTCATTCAATGCGAGTGCTCGGGATGTTACGGTTCCTTGGAGCACTTGTACGCGTTTACTTGCGCCAATGTGCGACCATACTCGATTCCGGTTCGTACCATAGCTAGAGATTGCATCACAAATGAAACAGATTAATTTTTTTGGCTCCGTTTTTTTAGCTAGTTTACAAAAATACTGCATCTCTCTAGCTGGCTTTAACGAGCGCCAATAATCTGAATAGCTTGAGGAATTATTTTCCCGCTTTGGCTCTTCTGTGCCTTCGCTTTGGATTTGCCCATCCTCTCTTTTGCGGTGCAATTGATTGTGCTCGTCTCAACGACGCTGCCAAAAGCGACTGTACCTGGACAGGAAACAAAAGAACAATGCCAATTAAAGACTCAAGGTAGTTTCCAGCCGCGTCAGCTTATTATTTTAAACACTAGCTACGTACGTGCTGTTGGAAAGCCCATGCCCAACTGTATGAATGACAAATACTGCTCAGCCAAGGTTGACGCGATTTTGATCCTGCGGTCACTCGTACTCTCGTAATCGGTATGCGTACTACTAGTACTCTTCTTCTGATAGTAATGTGTTTGCCCAAGCAGGAAATTATTTCACTACTACTGTAGCTCTAGTCTAGTCTCTACTCTAGATAAATCTCGCAAGGTTTCGTCTCACAAAAATAAAATCTCAAGAAATCGAAAACAAAATCACAAGAAATCAAAAACAAAATCACAAGACAAGCAAGATATCTCAAAAACATGAATCTACTCAAACAATTCGGTTTCAAACACAATAGTACAGCAAGCTAGAAACAGAAATCAGCTCCCAATCAACTCGAGTTCATTCGATCCGAAAACGAAAAGCATCAAGTCGTCGTTTGGAGCAAGTCGTACTGTCCATATTGCAAGGAAACCAAACGCCTGTTCAAATCCATGCAGGACGTTGAGGTGGTCGTTCACGAGATTGACAATGCCAAGGATGGACACAAGCTCCAACAGGAACTCTACCGACTAACAGGGCAAAGATCAATTCCGAACGTTTTCGTCAACAACAAACATATGGGCGGCAACGACGACACCCAAACAGCTTATCGCAACGTTACATTACGGACACTACTCCGCGAAAAACAGTAGCTAGTCTTAAGATTAATCAACTGTAAAAAATCTTAGTTTCAAAACAATGATTAGTCTAGCTACTACTACTACTACTCCGAGTAGCTACTAGTTCTACTAGCTAGTAGTAGACTAATATATATGAGATCTTGTTTCTGTTGTGGTAGTCTCTAGACTACTACTAGCTAGGACTCCAGTAGTAGACTACTGGATAATCCTGAGAAGCAAATTCGACATTCCACCCTGCAGACCAATTTCAATCGTGCACTGCTCGTGTCGAACACCTCGGATGTTCGTTGCATAATAATAATTGCTGATGCACTCATTTTTCAGAAGCTCCACCACTGTACTAAAATACTAAAATCAATCCTGCACACTGTCACTGCTGGCGATCAACTGATCATAATTTTACATCAAGACAATAAGATCTGATCTGATCCAATAGTCTACGGTACACCTCAGAATCATCTGAACAGCAGACATGTCCCGTTCAAAGCAAACTTCTCCAGGCGCTGCTCTATTTCAGCAAGAAAGCGACAAAAGTCTTGGTGCCAATACTCTCGACGACCACCAAAGAATCCGCCAACGACCAAGAAGAGTAAGAGCACATACTCTTGTTGCTGGTTCTCCCTTTCATACTGCTTTCTTTGGAAATGATGAGACTCTGCGAGATGGTTTTGACTGCGAACAAGTTGCCTCTAGCTTTTGCAACAATCGTCGAAATTCAAGAGAGCACAGAAACCGAGCAATCCAAAGTCGCCAAAACTCCGATCTATCAACAATGTCTTCGGAGTCTACCGATACCACATCTTCTTCATCATCGCGGTCATCTGTGAACAAGAGCTTGGCGTATAAGCAAGGGCGACCTCTCGTGCCCAGATATGGGTCGTTTTAAGCTGGTTGGAAACGCTTCCTGATGCATTTTGAATTTCGAGTACAGGTTGAAAGTTGAAAGCAGCGATACGACTACCATAATTTAAAAATTATTTCATATTTCATATCAAAACTGACCTACAAGTTTGTATCATAACTCTCATTTCAATCGTTGAAATTAGACTTTGGGACGAGGAATGTCGACCAAATCGCCAAGGCTGGTATAGATATTGCCTCCCAATCTCCCAATTGGCTTCAATTTGGTCGTATCGACGGCAGGCTTGCGAGGATCAAAATTTTCCGCCAACACTGTCCGATCTACGTGTACACGTACAATCCTGGCCAAGATAACTTCCGTGGTAGGATTTCCCTCCTCATTTTTGATATGATGTACGTGCTCCACTTTACATTCGTAACTGACTGCGGCCTCTCCTACGCGCGGTGCATCTACCACCTGACAATCGTTTACCTTGGTCAGACCAGTGGCTTCAAATTCGTCAACATTCGGATCAAAGTCACCACAACTATGATTGGCTGCATCCAGGTACCACTCGCTCATAATATTGACACAAAATTCTTTGCGTGCCAAGATGTTGACCAAAGAATCTTTCATGACCTTGTCGGGCCCTTTCCTGCAAATTCCAATGGTAATCATGGGAGGATCGTGTCCGACAGCTCCGAAATAGGAAAAGGGAGCCACATTGTCCACAATAGGAGAATTTTTGTTGCTGCTGCTATTGTCATTATTTGGTTTCGAGCGACTCGAAACGAGTGCAATCGGTCGGGGTGTGACGGAAGATATCATTATATTGTAACAACTTGCCAAGGTAGTAGGATCAAAAACTTCTTTGGATTTTCCAAATGCTACCGATGGAGGATGAGGAGTTTGTCCAGGAATATATTTGGGTCGATTGGCAAAAACATTCATATTCGTTGGTTTGCCTGCTGATTTTTTACCGACAAAAGCTCCTGCTGCAACACCGCAGCAGAATCCAACAGCTCCTACCGTCATTTCTGGGGACGACGCAAATGCCAAGATGGATTCCATTAGTACTTTAATGATGATAATAAATTTGATTCTGGATAGCGTAGATTCCGTATGTCTAGAGAGAGAGAGAGAGAGTTTGACGGAGTAAAAAAGCGCTGACAACAAGAGATAAGATCGCTCGTGTATCTTTTTGTGGAAGTAAAAAAAAAAAGAATTTAAAAAATTAAGGGGGCTACAGAATCATCGTCATCACAGCAGTTTCAACTGACAGTTGTTTATCGGTGACTTGAATGAGTCAGGTCGCGAGTAACCCTCATTCGTATTCTCATTCAGGCCGAAAGAAGAGAAACAAAAAAGTACGATTAGTTTGTACTGCTGGCTGGTGTAGTAGAGTACAGTAGTACTTATTGGTGATGATGTAGTAGTTAGTCTAGTACTCCTACTTTACGCTGTCTACAAACTTGCTACAATTCGCATTCAAGCCAGGTAGAATTCCTTTAAACAACTCGATAAATCATCCACTCTAAAGAGTGCTTTGCTGGACTACTAGACTACTAGACTAGTACAACATAAGAAAGTTATTTTTCCAAGAACAAAAATTTCTTTGATGTATACAAGAAAGCGTACAGCTCAACCGTCCAAACAGCAACTGCTCGTCACAGGAGTCAAAGAGCATCCCTCGTCGTCACCATCGTCATCATCGTTGCCATTATCCTATCGAGAGAATGTGCTCGGAAAACATGTCATAATTGATTTTTGGGATGAAAGCACACGTACGTTGGTACCGTACTTGGGACAGATTCAAGAAATGAAGGTTACGTTGCAAACAGATGGGATGTTGCAATGGGAACACTTTGTTGTCTTTGAAGATGGGGATCAACTTTGGTTTGATTTGAAGCAAGAAGAAGAGGAGGGTCACTTGATGTGGACGAAGGATTGCATTTCCAACAGTCTCCCTGCATGTTGTGTCCTCCAACACAATACTGGTAATACCAAACGACAACGAACAACTGCAGCTGTACAGGAAGAAGACGAAGATGTGGACATCAGTAGTGTGCGTTCAACAGTGACAGCTGTTTCTTTGGTGGGATCGTCTGACTCACACCCGCACTTGTTGGACGATCCTGTCCAAATGGGATGCGATTCTGTTGTGAAGGAGACCAGCTGTCTTGCCCAATCGTACAACAAACTGCAACAGCAACTAGTAGATAGTAGAGTTAACAACAGATATGGGCATGGACAAACCATTGCACTGACACAAGATCGATTGAATGGCATGTATCGATGGATGACAGAGATTCCTAACGGAACGAGGAATCAACCAATGTCACCAGAACAAGCCAATTTGATTATGCAAAAAGTAAGGGCACTGGCGAACGGAGAAGGAATATCACATGCTCGCTCTGGGCTTAATGGCGTGGCATTTTACAAAAACCTGAAAGTGGACTTGTCCTTTGATTTTGATGAAATGTGGCAACGGGCCAAGGAATTTGAATTAAAACACGGAAAAGATATCAGTGGTGATCATAGCCTTCTTTTTCAACCGGTTGCAAAGCTCAGACAATACAAGGAGTTTCTGTTGAGTGGGAGTCTCGTCAGCAAGTTTGTACATGAAAAGCGAAAACAATAGCAAAAATTACCACCAGTAAGCCGGTATAGTTACTAGTAATACGTTAATATTGCAGCAAGAGGCACAGACAGGAACTATAATAATAATATATAAGAGTGTACAGTGCAACGTCGACGACGCACTTCTACTGTTGGAAAGAGTAAATCGTGCGCAACCCAAAGAAAAACAACAGCCACTTCATTGTTAATGTTTCAGAGAAATCAGCTCCTGCAAGAGTAGATTATTACTGTCCGACAACACAATTACAAAATAAATGGTTCTCTGTAGTCTTCTACACATGATAGTGCTCTGCAAAATCTCAAATTTGATAGCACTTTTTCATGTCGGCTGCATCCAAGTCCATTGTAAAGTTGACCGTAAATATATGCCTTCCTGTCGACACCTTTCGTTTGATTCCAATAACTTTACCCGTACACCAGCCATGCTTACGGAATTTCTGTTATTCCATGACAAATGGGAGGAAAGGAATAATATATATATATATGTGTGTGTGTGTGTGTGTAAGTTGTGTGTGAGACAAATACATACCAGCAGCATGCATATCATACACATTCGCTGGTATTGCCACCTTGTTAAGCAATTAATTTTACCTTTTGAAATACGCCACCCACTTTGACCATTTCTAAGCGTTGTCGTCCACCGGCTTCGTCGTCATCATCATCTGTATAGTCAAGGTCACGTGTGAGCGCATCTTCGTCGTCGTCGTCTTCGTCATTGTCCAGACTCGAGGTAGCATCCGAAGAGTGAAAGTCTTCATCGCTACTTTCATCATCCGTACTACTTTCTCCAGGCGGCAGTGTAGTTCCATCTCCATCGGTGGCACCTTCCGCATTCTGATCCACTTCTGGCTGCTGATTGTTGAATTCTTCTCCGTCGTGTGCGTCGCCATTCGCCACACCAGCTTCCTTGTCCTTTTCTGCCGTCTTTTTGGCTGGCATTTTCTTGTCGCTATCACTCTCTTCATCATCATTTTTTTGTTTGTCCTTAAGCGCTATCTTTTTGGCTGGCATTTTCTTGTTGCTGTCGCTCTCGTCGTCATCGTCATCATCATTATTTTTACTGTCGTGAATCGCTGTCGTTTTAACTGGCATTTTCTTGTTGCTGTCGCTCTCGTCATCATAATCATCTTCATCATTGTTTCGATTGTCTCTTTGGGTAGTAGTAGTCTTGTTCACTGGTTGATTCTCGTAAATGTCTCCCTCCAAGTCACTTTCTTCGCTTTGCTGTTCATTATTGACTACACTTTCGTGCTGATCATTCTCTCCGTTGTCGTTCGGAATTTGATCCTTTTCTCCTCCAGAATTTTGTACTACTGCTATTTTCGTGCTGGTGTCATTATTTTTCTTCTTCTCTTGCTTTTCCATATCAAACTGATCAAATTCATCGTCACTGCTGGAAGCCACAGCGATCAACTGATCGGGTAAAACTTTATCTGAAACCGCCACCTGCATGACTTTTTGTTGCTGCCTTTTTGCCCACCTTGGTCGAGAAACTTTCACTCGAGTGGCCTTTGTTTTCGTGTTATTGGCCTGTGTTTCCAGGTTCTTTTCTTCGTAAGGGACCGAACTATTGCTGAATTTCGAAGGCGACAAAATTTTGGTCGGATGGCGACGGCTCTGTTTGTTCATATCTGCATCTGGTACCATATCCTTAAAGCTATTACGTGAGATCCATTCCTTCTTGTTATCTGATAACCATTTGACATAAATACGGTCCTCGGTTTCCTGCAGCAAAAATGCTAGATGTTGCGTTTTGCCAATGGTAATCCACACCAATGGCAGTGCATCACGATCGACCACCAACGTGGACGTCGTTTTTTGTTTCTTCGTCGACGTCGTGGTAGTAGTAGTTGTAGTAGTTGTCGTCGTCGCTGCTGCTGCTGCTGCTGGTGGTGGTGGTACTGGTGCAGAAGAATCTTTTCGTTTCTTAGTAGCTGCTGCTGTGACAGCCGCCGCAGTGGGTGGAGACTTTAAAAACGGTGGTGGCTGTGTTAAAACAAAGTCGACAGAATCGGAGCTATCGTCCGAAGAGGAATCCATGATGTCTATTCTATGGATAATCGAGCGCAACAGTAACAGCACAGAATCCACAAAGACGACACAGTCCTTGGTTTTTTTTCTTTCTTGTTGCTGCGGTATATAATTCGTCTCTTTTTCTTAGTAAACCTAGTAGTAGTACTAATAAGCGATGGCTACTTCCTTAATGTTTTCTTAGAAGTTGAGTGCTCAGCATTTGCAAGTAAACAGACGAATGATGAGCTCCGAATCTCTGGTGAATTCAAAATTCCAGTTCAGAATACAGTTGTATTACACTACTACTAGTGTCGAGTCGAGTAGTCTAGTCTACTCCTTGCTTCACAAGTACCCTACTGAACAGGGCGAGTGTGATGCCGATGTTCGGAGTAGTCTACCTGGTACTAAAAATACTACTCCTCCTACTACTAGAGAGTTAGTAGAGCATCGTTTATTAGCTACTGGTAGACTAGGTCTACTCTAATAAACCCAGAAAAATAATTGTAAAACGGACGGTATTAATTAATAATTCGGGTTTATAACGGAAGATTGGCAAGCCAGACTTGTGAAGTAATGTGCGTCTTGAGCATTGGTTGAAATCTTTGGCAAAGCGAAAGAAGCCGGTGAAAAATCGGATTTCCATGAAAAAGTAACTACTGTACCTGGTACTAGACTACTTTGACTCTACCACTAGACCTACTGTGTGTAAATAAAAAATAAAAACAACCCATCATCATCATCGATTTTGATTGAGTAAACATATTATTAATAATAATAATCTTTTTAACTTTTTCTGTTTAACTACCCACCAACGACAACAATACTCCTACAGGATAGACTCTCAGGGCATGAACTAGCACAGTTTGAGCTCGATTTCTGTCTTTTCTTCCATTGAATTGATAATCTTTGATCTGTTTTTCTATTTGCATTTGCATATACATATACTTGTACTTACTTTTAGCAATCACCAAGTTCGTACTGAGTACTGTACGTACTGTACATAATTATGAGAGGTTTTGGTGGTACCTCTCGTAGTAAGAACAGAAAGAGCAGCAGCAGCAACAACAACAGCAGCAGCAACAACAACAAAGCTGTCTTCCTCGTTCGAGTACGGTTCATCATACTTGTGCTGATCTTTGTCATGGGAACAACGTTCATTTACATGTTTCACGTAGCACATTCCACATCTTTTTTTGTGGAAGATCAACACCAATATCCTCCTCGTTCGGCTTTGTCGGAAGCTTTGCAACAACACCGAGACTATCATTTTAACAGCACATTGGCTAAAAGAGAGAAACAAAAAAATAATGATCACCCAAAGCCTGAAAACATGGAATCAACACCAGGAGAACGACATCTCACGGTTCATGCTGACAATGCTGACAATGCTGACGATACTGTTGGAATACGACAAGAGCCACGTGCGAATGAACAAAGGAATATCAAGCTACTCAACAATGATGTTTCTCCTCGTAATAATCATATCCATCGCATTGCTAATATATTTTCAAATCGAAAGGGTGGTAAGGATATTAATGATCAAGAATATGAAGTAGTACCTGCAGTCGAACAAGAACGAGCGTTGCGAGAGGAAATCCAAAAACGACAAGCATTGCAAGAGGAACGAGAAGCACACGAAGCAGCTCGACAAGAAGCCCTGCAAGTGTACGTAGATGCTCAACCTCTGGAAAATTCTCAGCGAGGAGGATCGGGTTCCGTAGCCCAATTGGTAGCAGGTGCTGACAAAGAGAAAGATGCTTCCGAACTTCGAGCAATCAAGGCAGCCTTGGCTCTGCAAGTCTCGAAACAAGAACAGCCATTTCAATCAGAGGCTTTCTTGGAATCCAAGAAGTTGCAAGCGATAAACAAAATCTCGGACAAGGACAATTATGCAGAGGGAGCACAAATGCCGACAGCACAAGGAATGAACAAAACAGATGAGTTACAATTGTTCAAGTTGTATCAAAATGCTGTCGTAGCACTGCGCGATCCGGCAATAAGAGAATCCATAGATCCACTCTTTGTTACACCGTATGACACCCCCATTGAACAGATTCCAAGGATTGACCATGAACCAAAGGTCGATCACCTCGGATGTATGGTGGACGCAGGACGGCACTACTTTCCAATATCCTGGTTGAAACATTTGATCGTTTATCTTTACAAATTACGCTACAATACCATTCACTTTCGATTAAACGACGATCAGACGTTCAACCTTCAACTCGCATCGTATCCAGAATTGGCCAATCCAGTCCTTCTCGAGTACAACATTGACAAGAAAACGTACACTCCCAAGGAAATCAAAGAATTGGTACACTTTGCAAAGGGTTTTAACATATCAATAATTCCCGAAATCAATGTTCCTGGGCACGCAGGGGGCTTTGCTGGGATCAAGGACCTCGTCATTATGTGCGCAGGTTTCATCTGTGATCAAGGATACGGTTTGCCGCTCAACGTGGAGCACCCTCACTTGAAAACAATTCTCACAAATATTTTGAAGGAAGTGCTCGAAATCTTTGACAATCCTCCATTTCTACACCGTGCGTTTTCACTTTTTGAACGTGACATTGTAAAAAATGATTTTTAAGCTGGCACTAACATTCGTGTTCATTATTCATTTATTTGGTTTTAGTTGGCGGAGATGAAGTGAACATGGCGGATCCTTGCTTTCTCGAAGGGAGGATGCACCCGTTCAATTACACCAGTTTCGAAGCTGATTTGAAAGATATTCTAGCCGGATTAGGTTATCCGCTGGAGCAGGTTATTCGATGGGAGCGAACGGGGCAGTCTCTCGACCTTAGACGCGCCGGAAGTATTGAGCATTTTTGGGAAAATTTGCCGAAAACAAAGCAGTCGCCCGTCTGGTTTGCTTCGAAGGGCTTATACTTTGACACCAACCATGACGATAACGGGATCAATATTTACCGCAATACGCAACGTTTCTTTCATTTGAAAAATATACCATTTCCAAAAGCCATCATCGCCGGGACCTTTGAGCTTGGCACAGACTTTTGGCTACAACGGAACGTCGCAGCACGATTAATTGCTGTTGCTATCGGCGCGTCCAATGCCAGGCATCCAGAAAAAGAGTTCTCCCAAACACTTAACCAGACGTGCCTCGGCGTGGGAATCGACGGCCGATGGTGCGACTTGCAGGGGGGCACTGCAACGATTAAAAAGAAGTTTATGGCAGATCATATTGCCACTTGGACTCAATGGAAGTATGGAATCTGTGATCGGCTGACGGAGCCTGAAATGAAGCTACTCATGAAATCAATCTCAGCAACAAAAAAGACTTTGCAGGAAAATGCTTACGAGGTGTTTTGGGAGAATTTCGCCGAGGAAGCAGAGAGACCAGAAATCGTTTCAATATTAAGCTCGATATCCCCGGGAAGGGCACATCAACTTGGAGAATATTCCATTTCTAAGACAGGCGTCATTTTTGACATGGTCAATTCTATAGCACAACCACACTCTCGTGTTTTTGACTTGGCAATGAAATATCTCAAACCTTTGGGATTGAAACACCTTCAACTTCGACTGGTGGATGATTTTGGATTTGCCGTCCAGCTTGATACACAATCAAAACTTGGATATTTTGCCAATAGGTACACATACCCAGATGTTAAAACAAAGAGTAATACGACAGGCAATCATCTTCCCATTCCAAAGATCAAGGATTTTAGAGAATTAGTGTTGTTGCTTGCAAAGGAAAGCGAAATTCAAGTCATCCCGGAAATTGGTATTTCAACAAGAAGTGGTGGTTGGATTCATTCTGGGTTCACAGCAGCCTGTCCCCATGTTCTATGCGAGAAAGGGCAGGGGGTAGCCGCCGATGTTTCAGATCCCGGTTTCTTACCCGTGGTTTATTCTGTTCTACGAGAAATTAAAGATAATTTTTTTAGCCCATTTATTCATTTGGGGCACGATGACAGAGAGGCTGCGTCACAAGGCTGTCTGCTTGAAGCGGGACTCCAAGATCCCATGTCATCGATTGCCGTGTTTGAAGAGAAACTATCACTTGTCACGGAGATGCTGGGAATTGATCAAACGAATATTGCTCGCTGGAACAATGAGGAAAACAAACGGTATCCAGATAGGACCGGCAAAATAACGCACTATCAGGCTGGCCAAAAGCCACAATTCAAGACAGGCGAATCCTTCTTTACTACAGTTGATCTTTTGAAGCATGCCAATCCTTGGGAAGTCTACAAAGAGACTGTCGCACTAGTCAAACTCAAACCTGAAGGTATCTTTGCGGAGCTTCGTGCCCTCGACGAAAACACATGGATTTCAAAAAATGTAGTCTTGCGACTCGTCGCCTTTACCATGGGGTTGCAGAAAGATGCGGACTCAATTTCAAGCAAAGAAGACTTTTCAAGAGCTGTTGTAGACGCTTGTCAAGCTTCTGAATTAGCCGGGTGCGCCTTCAAGGGCGATTACACGGATGCTTCTGTATCAATAGAAGTTGAACAAGCAAGGTACCAAGACAAAATGTGCTCGGAATTCACTTACAATGCTATGATACGAGCACCCAAGCGAAAGCATATTTCTAAGCCGCGAAGAAGTGACATCTAAGAATGAACTGTATGTTGCTTGCTTCTCATGACTGCAACACTTTTCTAAATCTCATATTTTACATTGATCCTATGTCAATTCTTTTAGATGGCAGATTTAAAGGAATATAATGTCCAGGATCTTCACAATAGCAAAGGAACGTTTGTGGCAAGGTATTTCCATTATGCAGCGGCTTTTTGACCTTACCCCAAAAAGATGCTTTGGAATCATATTTCAAAGGCCTGTCGCAAATGGAACAACTCAGCAAAGAGAAGGTGGCAAGGTGATCGATTTGTCAAGTTTTCCAGACGATACCTTTGTTAGGCTTATGGTAACAAGCTCGCTTTGAATATAACAAGATTACTAGGGGCGAAGTGAAGTTATAGGGCAAAGCCTGACGGCGGAATAGACTACTGGTACTTAATGAGAGGCAGCTACTAGACTAGCTACTCTAGTAGTAGTAGGAGGAGACTACCACCTAGTAACCCGCTATTCCAAATTTACTTATCTATTACTCTACTTTCCTTTCTTTCTACTAGAGTAGTAGTGCACGTCTGATTGTCTTCTGTCCCACCTGGTTGATAGAATATGCTAGAAGTTCTTTACTTCGTCTGCATCGCAACTGAGCGCTCGAACAATTAAACAAGCAAACCAGTTTTGATGTTGTGGGGGAAAAAATCATACGTTTCTTTTTACAATCTTTTCGTCCACGCTCTGCACGATTACGCTATTTGGGTGTGCCTAGGTAGTAGTGGTACCTACTGTAGTATGTGGTCAATGCCAAAATACTAAAGAAGTAAATTAAAATCAACAGCACTTCGCTGTGAAATAATAATATATGTCATTTTGCAGGATGGGTAATGTTGTCGAAGATAGAAGCGACAAGTCGAATATAAGCCACGATAGCTTTCATTCGGCGAAAGATGATGATAGCACGCTTAGTGAAGTAGACGAGGACGAATTGGCGAGCGAAGTGAACACTCGTCCAGGCACTTCATCTCAACCCGAGGCTGGCCATGATACATCCCTTGTTTTGGAACGGGAGATTCTTATGCTCATTGCATGCAGCAAAGAAAACCGCATTGCTTTGGAAGATTTACCAGAGGTGTACCGAAACGTATACCGGCGGGAATTACCACACGGCATATTTGATCAGAATGAGTCAGACGAAGTGATGAAAAACTCTCCAACACTCACGGTTCTTACACTTCCAAGTGGTATTACGTATTGTATCCGCAGGGCCGACATGGCGATGTTTAAACAAAAGATAAAGGAGCAAACAAATATTGTCAACCAGTCTGAGATGGCGAATGAAGCGCAATCGATGGTAGAAGATCCAAACAGCGCTGCCGTGCTACTACCGGAAGAGTCACCTACGAATCCTGGATCCGTATCCGTATCACCGCCGCCACCTCCTGCTCCAGTCCAACAAGGCATCGCTTCCAGATCGTCTGAGCACGTTGAACAGCTAATTCTTGACCTCGTTGACGAGAGCAGCGAATCGCAAGTAATGTTGTCAAAGTTGCCGCATCTTTATTTTTCTACTTTTAAGTCAAAAATTCCATTCCAGGAGTACGGTTACAATAAGCTGAAACCTTTTTTGGAAACTCTGCCCCAACTCTCGGTGCGTGGTTCTCTTGGTTACTGTTATGTGACTAAAAATGTTGACCAGATTGATTCTGATCCGCCACTTGCGGCGAAGGCAGAGTTGTCAGTGACACAGAGTAGTGTATCCCAAGACGCTTCGTCACGAGAACTCGTGTCTGTACCGGGAACATCAGTTTTATTGCAAAAAGAAAGAGAAGCAAGTTTTGACCTCAAACCAGAGAATGGAAGAGAAGATTTCCTCGTTCCGGAGGACCAGAAGATGTCAAAAGTAGTAATCAAGGAAGCAGCGTCCAATCTTAGCCCAAGGCTGCATGGCAGATTACTCTCAGAACTTGCTGAGCATCCGGAAGGTATCACAGCTAGTCAGTTAATGAAAAGGGTCAAAGGACTTTTTCAATACCTCCAAGCATGTGCAAAGGAAGTTGGACAGGAGTTCATGTCTCCTGTTGTCTTTCTTTCGCACTGTGAAGGCGTTTGTACCAGGAATGTTGCTGGCCAAAAAAGAATTATCCTTGATAACAACGTACCCTTGGAAGAATCTCCTGGCTACGAAGGTGACAATCCAATTGATGTTGCTGCTGATGCTGCTAATGTCATTCAACTTGTAAAAATACTTCAGAAAAACTATCAAAATCGACAATGGCCCGCTACCAAGCATGAGTTAAAAAGCTTTATCGCATCGATGAATCTACAAGCTTCTCCGCTCGAAAAAGGACTGGAAGAAAGCCTGCCAAACAGCAGTAAACAGAGGGAAAAGGATTTCATCAAACGAGCTATGCACTACTTGAAGAAAGTGGGCTGTATCAACGGATCAAACAAACATCTTATCTGGGATCTGGAAAAGGTTCAGGCAATCATAGAAATGGAAAATACCACCGTTCCGCCTGAAGGCCAACCGAATGAAACCAAAAGCAATTTCAGCGACGACATTCCTGTCACTATCATTGATACCATTGAAGAATTAGAATCTGTGGTGGCGAAGTTTCCGTTTAATCCCTTGGCAAAACCTGCGTCGCCCGAAGAGTGCGTCGTTGCAATTGATTGCGAAGGAGCACCTGAAAGTTTGTTTCTCATTGAAGTTGGCACCTACAGCGCGACGTATGTGTTTGACTGCGTTAAGATCGGTACCAAGGAAGTTTGCGAGTCTTTACGATCTCTTTTCACTGGCTCGCGCATTACCAAGCTTTTCCATGATATCCACAATGATGCCGTCGCAATTTCATCGGTCGGCGGTGTATTTCCGCTCTCTCATACTCTAGACACACAGCTGGCAATGGAGAGTGTCACTGGGAATTGGCATACTGATTTCAATACAATGTTACAGCAAATTGGCCAGAACTTCCATCCTGTGACACAAAATCTAAAGCAAAAAATAGACGGCGGTCTTATGTTTGCTCACCGGCCAATTCCAGCTGATATCTTAAAGTATGCTGTACTGGACGTGAGCCTACTTCTGAAAGCGAAGGGGGATGTCTTTGCTGTTGTTGGATCAAATCTTGATTCCATTCAGCGTGCTTCCGATCGACGGGCAAATATGGCAGCGCACTCTGGCGGTGCGCGACAGATTTGTTTTGACGTCGCGAATTCGTGTACCATGGCTTCGCTGGAGCTATTGCAAGAGCTTCGTCCTAAGGATATGTTAGAGCCAGCTCAACTGGAGGTATCTGATGACAGTGGTGTCGTACTTGAGATACTGCCAGATGATCTCTGTGAAATTCTAATCAAGCAGACCCAACAGCTGTCTGACATAGTCCTGGATAAGGGACGAAAACCTTTTGCCTGGATCAATGGCACACGCGTTCACCTTGGCAGAGAAAATCGGACCATCAACAAAAATGATATTGAAGGGATTGTTGAACGAATTGGTGGCTTTGACGGCGACAACCGAGCTGGGCTTGAAAGGCAACTTAATCGCATCTCAGCTATGAGAAATCGTCAAAAAGAGATCATTGGTTTGACTCTCAGAGTTGGCAGGCATGTCAGTGGGAACGCGACTATGATTTCAGATTTGATGTTTGCGTATTGCCATTACTCTATCTTGTTCTTAGGAGAGCCCGGTAGTGGTAAAACTACTGTGATGCGTGACGTTACAAAGCAGCTTGCCGAACGCTGCAATGTATGCGTCGTTGACACCAGAAACGAGATAGCGGGCGATGGCGATATTCCTCATCACTGCATCGGACATGCTAGAAGAATGATGGTGCCTAGTCTAGAGCAACAAAGCAGTGTCATGATTGAGTGCCTCCAGAACCATACTCCAGAGGTTATGGTCATTGATGAGATTGGTCGACCAAGTGACGTAGAAGCGGCTCGTACATGCAAGCAGCGAGGTGTTCGATTGGTAGCATCTTCACATGGCGACTTAAGAATGTTGATTAAGAACCCTAGACTGCGTGGGCTATTGGGAGATATTGACACTGTTAGTTTTGGTGATGCTCAGGTTAAAGAAGAAGGGAAAAAGTCTGGAGGTATTCAGGCCGGCCTACAAAAACTCAAACCACAACGCGTGGGGCCTCCAACTTTTGACATTATTGTGGAATTGCGGCGTAGTGCACAACATGATTGGCGCATTGTGATGGATGTAGGAGAGGCCGTTGACCGAGTACTTGAGGGCCAGAGCTATAGAGCTCAGCGGCGAACGCGCGACCCGAAGACTGGTGCATTGACTCTTGAGATAGAGATGGCATAAAATAGCTAGTTCAAAAATATTTATCGAATTTTCATAGTCAAACTATAGCATTGAATCTGTCGCAGGCTCCTTTGATCCACTGGTCCCATCTAGCTTGCCAATCTTTTTTGTACTGTTGGTTTGGCACGGCTGTGAAGCCCTGCAGGTCGCATATTTTGGGATGAAGCCCAATCTCATCACAAGCTTGACCATACACTTGCAGGATTTCAGCCGTATTATTCAGTTTCAAATGGGCCGCGCCCATGGCGACAGCAATGAGTCGAGCAGCTACATTACGTTGCAACCATAAATCTGTGTCTAGCTCAAACGCCGCTGGAATGATGGCGTCTGGAATATGGCGGGTTCCTTGCAGGTGAAGCTGGAAATTCTGAACTGTGTTGTGGTATATCTGGACTGCGCCATCATTATCATTGGAATCCATATAGAGCCGCCAAGAATTGAAGTATGTGTGGTCAGGATGGATAGCTAATTTTTGTCCCGGTAGATTATACCAGTTGTGTTGAATATTTCCTGCTCTTTCGCGCGGAGTCGACGTCTCAGGACCGGTGATTTCCCATCGAATGACGCGATCTTCAGGGTAACCAATTTCAGCAAGGATATCTTTGAGCTGACTTTCAAAGACATCGTATTGAAAAGGCTGTAACCCCAGTTCAGCAAAGCATTCTGCAGACTTATGAATTTCATCGCCGCCTAGGTCGTGGGAACGAAACGAGAGGATGATTCTGGTAAGTTTCCGGTAGGTTTCAAAATGGCTTGAGCGCTGTTGTCGCTCCCTATCAACTCTATGTGTCAACCAACTTACCTAAATGCAGAAATGGAGGATCATCAAAAATGTCCAACACTTCTTTGATTACCTCCTTTAATATTGGCATCAAATGTTCATATTCAACATTCATGGGAATGCCATATCCAAGCCTGCATGCGAATTTTGAACACGGAAGAATCATCTCTGGAATACCAGACCACGCCCCAGCATGACCTGGCACATTCACCTCAGGTATGATGAAAATATTGTACTGTTTTGCGTACATTACCAGCTCCCGAAGTTCGCTGGGTGTATATGTAGTATTGGCCACCGCTGATGCCAACGATAATTGTGGATGCGACTCGAGCTGTAGGGAGAACGCCTGGTCATCGGTCAGTCTGAAATGAATCAGGTTGAACCGAAGTCGGTACAGGTAATGAATTAATCGCTTCAGCCAAGGGATGGGATAGTAGTGTCGACCTGCGTCAACCAGAACGCCCAAATATTTGGACTTGGGTGCGAAGGATATCCTATTGGAAGACCGTCCCTGGATGAAATTGTTCTCATTCAAGGGATCGACTCGCCTGCGAAAGGCCTCGTTCTGTAAATATTCCAATGCCGATATAAGTCGATTCTCACTTTCTGCGCTGTCGCATTGCCTTAATTGAGAAGCGGTCGCCAGGGCCGTTCTAGAATTTTTGTCCTCGCCTTCTTTGTTCTGCTCTGGTGGTGTGGTGAGCTCATCCTGTATTGAATTCCTTTTTCTTGGAATTTTCCAATCTTTGCGCAGCGGAGTCCACATCAATCTCCCATCATTGTCTATATCTGGCATGGGAAGGTAGTGGTCGATTTTTAACGGCCCCAAGAAAGCACACACCAAAGTGGTGACGAGTGTTTGCATCAATAAAAACCGCCAGTTGATCCGACGAAACAGCGATCGCTTTTTCCTTTTCTTTTTGCGTCCATTTATTTCCGTTATTGTTTGTCCATACCAACGGTGGTTCATAGTATAGGACTGGCTGCGGTCCATTGTGGTTTGCTAGGCTCATAAAAGATGATTAATTTTTACGAAGAGAAAAAGTGAGGGACAAGAAAATAATGAAGTTTTGGCGATTAAACTCTAACCCTTACCCTAGTAGGGTTGTGAGACGCCAAAGCAATCAAGGCGAAGAGGATTGCTTGCTCACAGTTAAACGATAAATGTCTTGGCTCGTCGCGAAACCTCAGGAACGGTCTGTTGGTCACACATAAGCTTGAAAAAGCTGTCACTTTCTACAACATAGGAGACCGTTTCGTTAGGGAGCACAATGTTGCGGAGATCTCTGCACTCCTCAAATTTTGCAAGGTCGCACTCCTTCATGAGATGTTCTTCAAACTCGGCAGGTGAACAGTCTGTTACTGCGGGTCGAGTTCCGAGCAAGAAAGATATCAATCGTAGCCGAACATGGTAATCAATCCATATTGACTCCTCTAGGGTCCTGATTTCTGCCAAAATCCCCAATGGCTTGAGACCTACGAGTTGCCGTGTGTGTTGATAGATTTCGTAAAGGTACGAGAGAGGGTTCTTGTCGACCTGTTGCTTTCCTGGTGGCGCCAGTAGATCTAATGTTACAAAATAGGATTCCCCTTGTCTCACACTTGGGAGAACAAAGGGAGTCGTTGATCTGTACTGAGTTATTTCTCCTGCTCGATCTGGATAATGTACTCCTTCTTCGTTCTCCCAGCGTAATATATTCTGTGTCGTCACTCCTACAAACTCCTTGAGAAGGCGTGCTAGCTTTTTCTCAAACGAAGCTAATGGAATATCCACGCCTAGTGGGTACCTGCCGTCTTCGCGAAAACAAGCAGCATGGCTTTTTCGTTCATCACTCCCAAGACTCATGTAGTGGCTGGTAGAGAAAATGGTCATTAGTTCTCGGATTGCGGAGTAAGCGACAGGAAGAAAACCAGGACGGCCGACATCATTGGCCATAATTTGCCGCGCCGCAGATGTAGTGTTGCAGAATGCTTGAGCGCAGTTCAACGCGAAACCCGCGTCGACCCAGCCCCCTGCTGTCGTGGACAATGAGATTTCGGGATACAATTCAATTCCCAGTTTCGCAGCCTCGCTCACCATTGTCACAAAATCTTGCGCCTTTGGCAATGGTTTGGCAAGTGTTGCCAAAGGAGAATATGATACTCGAGAAAGAGATTCAAGATTAATAGCAAAACCGTGGTTGTCCGCCAGTCGTAGCTGCGCCAAGCCAATACCCAATGGAGCAACGTGTTTTTTCAGAAGCTCAATCGTCCGTGTAGTTGACTGTGCAGAATTGACAAGATCTAACAATACGCCCGCAATGGTTGATTTTGGTAGATTATCACGGCCTTTTCCCGCATCCCTTGAAGCTTTGTCGTGTTGTACGACGCGGGTTCTGTTTTGAAAAGGCTGCTTAATAGTCTTCCAAAAATATTTATTCGCCTCTTCGATTGATATCTTAGCGTAGCCGGGTGCCACTCGAGCCATGTTCACGCGTCGACTCGTTTCAGTGAGACGGTCGCAAACCCCAGCGACCCAATCGTTCCATGTTCTTTTCCAATCTTGTTGGTAATTCAATTTTGCAACAGCTACAAATCCCTGCAGCTCACAAACAGTATCCTGCAATCCCATAGTATCCCGGCAAGTACTGTTGTAGGCGTCCCAGAAATCGTTGCTATTTGAAAATTTGAGTTGCGCCGCTCCCATTGCGACCGCAATTAACCGACCAGCAACATTCCGTTGCACCCACAGATCAGGCCCAAGCTCAAACGTCCCAGCGACAATCCCCTTTGGATAGTAAATTTTGCTAGATTGCAATTCGTAAGCTCGTAAAGTTCGATTGTAAATGTGTGCGGCACCATTGTCGTGGTTTGTGTCAAAATAAAGGCCATGGGATACAAAGATAGCTTCCTTGAGCTTTGGAAGCTTTTGGTTTGGTTTGGGGGCTGGAAGATTCAACCAGTAGTGCTCAATGTTACCCGTCCGGGGATGTTTCACGTCTTCCAACGTTCGCGGCCCCGTTTCCTCCCATCGTAGTACACAGTCCTCTGACACGCCCAAATCATCGAGTACCTCTTTGAGCAAAGTTTCAAAGTCAGTATAGTTGAATGGATCACGACCAAGCTCTTCGAAGCATTTGGAAGATAAAAATACCTCGTCTCCGCCAAGGTGCAGCAAAGGTGGATTGTCGAAAATGTCCAAAACCTCTTTTAATACAGCCGTTAGAATGGTCTTGAGATGTGGGTGTTCCACATTCAATGGTACTCCATACCCACTAGCACAGATAAATTCAGGGCAATTAAGTACCAAACCAGGAATACCAGCCCACGAAGCGGCATGTCCAGGAACATTGATTTCCGGAATCATTGTAATGCCGCGATCTTTGGCAAAAGCGACAAGTTCTCGCAACTCACTCGGGCTGTAGACTTTGTCATGCTGAACGAGTTGTACACTATACTTTTGTTGCGTCTTTTTACTTGTGCCTCCATTTGCGCCAATATCATCCTGCTGTGTACTGTTCCCCCATTGAATCTTGGCGGACCTGGCTTTTGACGGAAAGGCAAGCTCGGGATAAGAGTCCAGTTTCACGTTGAATGCCTGGTCGTCGGTTAGTCTGAAATGAATGAGATTAAAGCGAAGTCTGTGTAGATAGACAATAAGTTTCTTCAGCCAGTCAACGTCAAAGTAATGGCGTCCAGCATCCACTAAGACACCTAGATATTCAACTTTGGGAGCAAATGACACCCTAGTATTCGTTTCATTGTTGCGGCGATTGAAATCATTGGTTGTTCCCAAAGGATCCCACTTGTCTCGAAAACCAATATCCTCCCACAGTTTGGAAGCTGTTCTGTATCGAGCTTCAGCATCAGAATTTGGAAAAACAAGAATCCCCTGATCATTGTCATCGTTCAGCGCAAAGGGCGGTGGCAGACCCAGATCGATATCGTTTACTAGCTTTTTGGATGGATTGGCCTGCTGGTTCCTCTCTCGTGCTTGTTCTGCCTTGAGCTCTCGTTCGCGTTCGCGATTGGGTTGAACAATTCGCTTTAGGCGACGGTGCCATTGTTCTTCTTCTCTAGTAGGCATTGTTTTTGGTAACACATTCTCGACTGTCGAAATCATTTCATCCTTGAAGATTTCTGTAGCCCCCACTTCATCCTGGACCATCGGTACTTTTACAGTTACTCGGAAAGTTGTCTCAACCATGATCAGACCAGAAATTATCACGACAAATCCAATGGCCCACAAAGGCAGTCGTCGGTATATGTTAACATTGTCTTCAGATTCTGCTGCCATGTTCTCTGTTACGTATCAGCTGGATATGATCGAACAAGGGCACTATGATCGAGTGCCATTGTGTGTCAGTTTTTGCTATTACTCGAGTATCATTTTGGACTGGGTCGACAAAAATTAACCAACACAAAATAAATAATAATAATAAAACGTTTTATTCTATTCTTATTCCTATTCCTAGTAGTGTAGTAAGAATTGCCGCTACTAGCTCTACTAGTAGTAGCTACAGTACATCAGAGAATGACCATCTGGGTAAATCCCGATTCCCTGTGTAAATTACCCAAACACAAACCCTACGGGGTATGGTTATTGAACCCGTGTACATTGTTGTAGAATTATGTAATTA
>Ga0100402_1002425_pt1 | contig 21015 bp, 10 predicted proteins | sample CryGeyme20150102_FD_80419 | JGI IMG/M metagenome (GOLD analysis project Ga0100402, IMG submission 80419) | Groundwater microbial communities from Crystal Geyser aquifers in Utah, USA - Crystal Geyser metaG 2015-0102 | ecosystem: Environmental > Aquatic > Deep subsurface > Groundwater | place...
CCTTAAGATATACTACTATGGGATAAGTAAGTAACAATTTCAATCCTTTATCCGGGACCTTACCATTGAGAAAATAGTTTATATTGTAAGGAAAGAGGAATATTCTTTCCTTATAGTAAATCTTCTTTCTTACTTCTTTTTGTAAAACTCCAATAACCGTAACCATAAGAATCTCCTTGTTATATTTTTTTGCATTATCGATCAATTTTGATTTTTTTCTTATATCATTATCATAAGTTCCTGATTTGACTAAAAATACACACAGGTTTGCTAATTCATATTTACATAAATCTTTATCAGGTTTAAAAAAATTGACTTTTGCTTTTATTATACTTATAAGAGATTGTAATTCTTTATCTTTGCTACGATCACCAAGCTCACACTGACCTAAATTAAGTAATACCTGGCCTTTTAAAATCAAAACCTCTAATAAATCACGTAGGTTATCTTTCTTACCAGCCTTCATGTAGTACTTAATACATTCGGAAAAAACATCAATCGCATTTTTATAATCATTCTTAACATTATACAATTCACCTAAATACTTATACGCAAATATGCCATAATCGCTATCTTTATTTAAAAATTTTATTTTTGATAAATTTTTAAGAATATCATGTGCTAATTGTATTAATCGTTCTTTTTTGCATTCGTCGCTCTCGATCTTTGCTTGGCTGGTATAAAGCCTTGCCAAACATGCATTTGTTATGTTAATTAACTCTTCTGTTTTAGTACTTTTTTCCAAAGTTTCTCTAATTTTTTTAGCCTTTTGAAGGTTAAATTCAGCATCTGAATATTGACCGAGCCTTTCGAAATAAATCCCAATTTCATTTAAAGAAGTTGAACATCGGGTATCTACCTTACCATATAAGCGCTCTTTTAATTCTAACGAGTTGTTTGCAAGAGCTAAAGCCTTTTCATAATATCCTAGATTTTTATGTAGTATACCATAGTTAGTTAAAAATACCGCATAAGTTGAATTATTTTTTAAACTAGGATGTTTTTTATAAATTTTTTCAGCTTGTTGATATTTTTCATTCGACTCTGTGAGATTTTGCCTAATTTTATTAAATACACCTAAGTCTGTATAACACATCACCTCCAGGCTAGGTAGTTTATTTTCTTGAGAAAATTTTAAAACTATTTCACTATACTTTTTTATTAGCTCATCGTACCGATTCTCTTCCGGATAATGTTCACATTGAGAATATGGAATTATTAACTTACGCATTAAATGATTTTTATATATATCTACTTTAAATTTATTTATACAAAAGTCATAATTATCAAAATCAGATAAAGCTTTTTCAAAATACTGAATCGCATCTTTATTATTTCTTTTACCTCCACAATAAAAAAACAAAGTTCCTACTTTATCATTTAACCTCGCAATTTTGTATTTTGAATCGAAATTTGAAGATAAATTATTATCTTGAATATATGTTAATTCTTTTAGAGCTTGTTTATAAAGCTTAATAGCTTTAAAATTATTCTTATTTAACTCATGATATTTTCCCAAACAGCAAAACAATTTAAAATAAAAATATATTTTTTGTTGAGTTTTTTTTAAACTATCTAGAAATTGATGAAACTCATCTTGTTTAGCTTCTCTCTCCTCATAAATTAGCTCTGCCATTTCTATAACTATGTCGTTACATACGTATGTTTTTTTATAGAGTAAGAGCGCCTTGATGATACTGTTTATTAAAATAGAGGACGCGTTGGAAAACAATGAAGAATCCAAACTCGAAGAAATTTTCTGAGGGTATTTTGCAACAAATACGTCGCCTGATTCTTCAATAAATCCATAATCCTTTAATTCATCAATTGAATCTTTTAAAATATGTTTTCCGAACACTATATTTCCTATTTTTCTAATAGCCTCGCAAGTTACAAAAAATTTATTTTTTCCCATATCAATTAAATAAAACACACTAAGCAATTGTTTCGTAGAAGGCTGCAGTGTACCTAAAATAGTTTCCATAAAATAATTGATGCTCTCGTCTTTATTATCATATTCTAATGTTTCATCTATTATTTTAACGATATCTGGATGTTTTTTATTCCTTTTTAACCATTCACCAGCAATGTTTATCGCTCCAATAATTTTTTCGTGCTCTAATGTTTCATCACCACTTGCTTCAAATGACCACTTTGAACATATATCTAAAAGCTTTTCTTTATACTTATCCCAAAATAGATTATCATCAATAACATACTCAAAAATTTCTTTATTAGAAAATTTCTCCAATCGAATATGTTCGATTTTTATGTTGAAAACTTTATCCCCCAAAGGCGCTGATGAGGTAATAATAACATGCTCTTTCTTTGTTTCAGTATGAATTGGGATGGCACTGTATAGCTTCGTCTGATTTAGCAAGCTAATATCTTCGTATATTAATAAATATGGATAATTATAAAATCTAAAAAATTCTAAAACTTTTCCTACAAATAATCCTCCATCACTTAGATCAAGTTTTTCAGTGTTAGAGAAAAACCCTTCCTCGATCTTATTATTTATCGCATGAGCAAATTTCTCAAATTGTTTTTCAAGTAGAACTGAACCTTCAAGTTTCCAAACAATATCATATTGAGAGCTGTTAATTGCATAGAACATTTCCAAAATTTGAGTTTTACCGTATTTTTTACCACCAGATATATTAACAATAGAGCCATCTTTAAGATATTTTTTCAAATCTGCAAGTTCATTATCCCTAGGTAAATATCGCTTATATTTAAACTCAAAATTTGACAATATTGGTGCCACCCTTAATTTATGTCCCATTAATATCTCAGAAATTTTTCCCTGGCAGCTATTATCATATGAGCTATTTTGTGGCAAATCATGTTTTAAATCATTAAAATCTTTTATGCCAAAAAATTCTTTATTCTCACGATTTTGATAAATTTTTATAGCCGAAACTGCTAATGAAGCTAAAACACCATGGATAAAATATCCGTGAACCGCTTTTTCAACAAAATTAACTGAATTTCCATCATTTAATAGATTAATAATTTTACCACTAACAATATAAGAATAAATGTGCATCTTATCACTTATATTGCCTTCAGGCTTATCTCCAAGATCAACTTTTGGCTTACCTAATTTATTTATAAATGATTCATCAAATTCATCGTCTCGTGATGTGCACGATGCAAAGTAAACATTATGCTTTAATAGTTTTATATGTTCCTCTTTTATACAGTTTTGGCCTGTGCAACAAATTACCACATCGGCTTGTTTAAGACCTTCCTGTATGTTCACTACTTTGAATGAGTGTGCTGACGCTTTAAGAGTTCTTACAGGATTAATTTCACACACAAGCACTGGACTGCGAGTTTTTTCAGCGGCTACTCTTGCGGCTGCCATTCCTATTTTGCCATACCCAATAATTAGAATTGTTTTCGACTCAGCTATGTGAGTATAGTTAGAAACTCTTAAAATATGATCAGTGGCATCAGTGATAGCTTTACCAACATTGTAATCTTCTGAGTCCTTGATTTGACTTCGTGCAACGGATATTAGTGGTAACTTTAAGGGATTACTTTTTCCCTCATTCTCTTCAATTACTGTACTGTATTTTCGATAGCCATTCTCTGTATCTTCCACAATCCCAAGCAAATTATTTACACTTGCCGCTGGATTTTTCATTATCTGACCCAAGGTCTCAGAAAAATATCCCCCAATATCTATTATAATTGTTTTTTTATTTGAATCAGTTTTATTTTTTAGATATTTTACTCCCGATGTAGATAAGTATTCTCTAGCATTTCCTTGAAAACCTTCGCATTCTAAGGTGTACTTATCTAGTATCTCTTTAGCTATTTTAGTCGTAGTAACCCATTGTTTTATACTTGGATCAGGCGTCGATCCTTTTGCCACAACACAAGTGATTGTTCCAATTTTATCAAGTGCTTCTAAATAAAATGGCAAAGTTGGAACTAAATGCCCAACCACAATGAATTCTAGAGATTCCTTCATTTCTTTAATTTTTTCTAGTCCACCTCCAAACTGATAGATAACATCATGATAAAAGCTTCTAATCATTTCTTTTTCCGTGTCTGGAATCGCTATTAAGCTGTCAGGGTTAAATTGATTTCGTTGTTCCTCTAGTCTGTCTACCATTTATTTTCTCCATAAAATCAGAACAAATACTGTACACGCTATTTTCACAAATAATTTTGTTGAATATTAAAACTACTGATGACTTAAACAACAATTGAATTTATAGAATAAACCAGACAGCATTTAATTGTCTTCAAAAATTTGACTAAACCTTATAACACAATAAATTTTTAAACATAACACTATTAAATTAAATTATTATATTTTCAAATCAGTTTAGCGGTTGAGACAAAAATTGTAATAAGGACAATATTCTAAGTTTAAATAAATGTAAAGAGTAAATGACTGAAAAGCTTGTACGTTTGTGCTTACAAAAAAGTAGAAAAATCATATTTGTACTGTACAAATGATATCATATAATATTTAAATATATATTTTCATATAATGCACTGATATCACTATTATTTTTAAAGATTAACTGATAAGATATAAAAAATTATCTGTCAAGAGGAGTATAGTATGCCACTGAGTCGTCATCAGCCTGTAACTGTCCGTGTGTGGATCCCAAAAAAAGATGAAGATGTATCATTGTTAGATGGGGATTTCGGTCATATCTCCGTTGAAATAGGTTCAGACTTAAATGAAGCAAATCGTCGATATATTAGCCTTTGGTCTAAAGGTTCAATAGAAAGTGTTAAAAGAGAAAGTAAAATAGGGACCATTATTGCTGCTATTAGAACACCAGGACTTTTTAGCCCCGTAGAATATGAAAGTTACAATTTACGTGACGATATGCTTGAAGAGGGACGAGAGCCTGAATATACTCAAGCCCTATACAGCCTCGACATCCCCAAAATGATAGAAACCTATGATAAAGAAATAAAAAACACAACTGGCTGGGTTCTCATTGGCGAGAATATACTGCTTAATAGAGGCAAAGCTCATAGCTGCTCAACTTTAGCTTATAAAATTTTAATTGCTGGGGGGATAAAAAATTTATTTAATAGTGGTACAGTCAGTGCACCGAACCTATCCTCTATAACAACCCCTACAAGGCTAATGGACGCAGTTAAAGAAGCCAAACGAAATGAACTAAAAAAATATCCCGAATCTCGTGACTTTGATACCTATGAAAATGATACTAATAACGGTGCTTCGTGGATATCAGGGATATTCGCTTCTTGCAACATGCTATAAATAAATATGCTGGAAGCAATTTCTCGCAAGCTTTCAGCTTTACTTATTCACTTTAATATTAGCCCAATGAATAATAACCGATGCCAGCTGCAGCTGCTAACGCTATCGTAGGCACTACAACAGCTGGTCGGCTGAAGAAAGTCGCAACACTATTCCTAATTGTTGAGTTAGTCATCTTATACCTAGGATGACAGAGAATATACTCTTCAAAAGTTGGTTTTAAATATTTTTTTATGTCTCTATCCCCAGAGGCTAGCAATTTTTTTCTAGCCCAAGTATAGCAGTTATCACCCGATCCGCTAGATTTTGCAAGTATACCTGTCCCTGCGGCAGAATAACGTAACTTATCTTTTTTATCATGATTAATTGAATCCATTATCTGTTGGCAATTGCCAGCTGGAATTTGCCATGAGGTCACAAACAACTCAGATGCTTCGTCGATTTTCATCAAATCATCTCTTTCCAAACGGAAAATTAATTTTTCTTCGCTGATATGGCCATAACAATTATCATGACGAGGATTATGACGAACTTTCCCAAAGCCCGGATGTTCACGATCAAGCACGAAATCAATGAAATCAATATAAACTGACCCTTTATCAATTCTTTCAATGACTAAAAATACATGATTAGAAATTTTTGAATTTATATTTCGTACTAACGAAACAACAGATAAGCCATCAGTAATATAGATGGGCGGGCCGCCAGTATAGGGAGCGAAATCACTCTTGCGTTGATTAGCGATTAACTTTGGAGCTCCGATCGTTAGAGTCGATTTAATAGGTTCGTTCAAAAAAGATTCAAAAATATCGTTAATTCCTTTTTTCATAGCCAAATCAATAACTCTACGACCTCCCTCAACGTTTTGATAGGGATTCGCACCATTTTTTAGCAAATACCGAACCTCATCGTGACAATGAAAACTTGCTGAGTAATTCATCACAGCAATAACTAACGCTTGATTAAACATTTCTGTTCGAACACGTTCACTAATATTACTGTCACGGATACGATCAATAACTCCTATAGAAATAGGAAATAAATTTTTAGGTGATAAGGAATTATTCTTAGTAGGATTTCCTAGATAAAAACAAGCCCCCAATATGTAATATCCACCTAAATTATACTGATTAAGATAAGGAAAAGTTCTTGTTAAATCAATATCATCACATTTCATTAAATGAGAAAAAGCCACCCCACCGAAATCCTTTGTAAAACTTTTTTGTAAAGCATAGTGGATTGGCAAATACCCAGAAAAGAATGGGTGGGAGGCCAAAAAAGGTATATTAATGGGTGACTCAGGCCAACCAGCAATAACCGTAAACAACTTACTTTCTTTAATCAGCAAATATTGTAGTATATTTTCTTTTCGGTTACCAATAGCAAAATTTTCCCTAAGCGTCTCCAGTAACAAATTGCTTTGTCGGTATGATTGACATAAAAAATCAACCAACTCACGGCGGTTGATTGTCACTTCACTTTTACAAAATCTGAACAAGAACAATTGTAATGCATTGATGTGATAAACCTCAGGAAATGAGTACTTGAGTGCTAATGTTTCTTGAGCAACTGAAATATAATCCTTAAAAATATTATAACAATTATAAATAATTGAAAAATGAAGAAGTGGTAATGAGCACTTACCAATAGCTGAATTAAATTTAATATTTGTTAAGTCTCCAGATCGAATCCATTCCTGCTTGATTAAGAGTGAGATGACTCGCTTGTATTCACTACATTTTTTTTGATACGCTTTTTCACTATTTTGTAGCGAATATTCTTCAGATATTCCATGCAATAGAAGTGTGATTATATCTAAATCTAAGGTATTATTTAAAGAAAAATCTTTTGGATCAATTTTAGTTACTAATGCTTCGCACTCATTAGCCAATCCCTTATAAACGATTACTTCAAAGGTTGTCCAACCCGAGAATATCAATTCTTTTTTGTGTGGGTAAGTTTTTCCAGATAAAACTTCTATTTCTCGTTGAGGAAATTCAGAAAAACTATTGAATATTAAATTTGTTTTTGAATATAAAATCATTAATTGGAATAAAGTGAACCCTTTGAATTTTCCTTCAGGTATCAACTTATTATAATTAACCGTACCATGTGTTGGCACCATCTCTGAAAAGTGTTTCTTAGGAGGTGTAAAAATTTTCATTCCTATAGACTTTAATTGTTCAACATCTTCAAACATATTTTTTATTGTTCTAAGAGAAGGCTCATCATCATAAAAAATATACCATGCCAATGCATCATAAACTGTAGATTCTTGAAGTAGTAAACTTATGAGATCTATACTGCGAGTATTTAAAGCGTGATGCAATGGGAAATTTTCATAATTTATAGAATTATTGGTTGAAACTGTAGGTGCTTTGAAGTCTTTGAAGTCAAAATCTTTCGTCAAATTGACTTTTTTTAGGATTAACCATGAGACAATGTCTAAAGAGGTTTTGTTAGTCACCGCCCAATCGATTATGCGTTTTCTACCTGTAAAACTTTCTATGCCATTATAAAAATATTTCTCATTTAAATCTAAAAGTTCATACTCATTAAGTTTGATAATTTTTTCAACCATATCTGAGCTTATGATAATATTCAAACACCAACTATAAGCAGTATTTTTAACATTATTGAAATTTTTTATTTTTCTTGATAATTCTAGTTTGTCAATTTTATTTATGATTTTATTATAACGACACCCCATCTCCCAAAGATACTTGACTTGCTCTTTTGTCATATTTTCCACCTCAGTGTCATCATCAATAGACAAATCACGAAGTTCTTTTTCAAAGTCTCTTTTTAAAAACTCACAGATTTCTTGATTAATATCAATAATTCTCTTGCTTATTTCATCAACTTTTAGCTGATCAAGTTCAAATCTAGAATTTTCGAAGCCAATGTATTGCTGGCTTACTATTTCTATTTTTTCTAAATTTGGACTATATGAATTTTCTAATTGATTTAAAAAATCCCTGCCGCCTTCTAACTTTTTTGCTTGAATGATTAAAACTTTTAATCCATTTTCAATAAAGAATTTGAGCCGATCTCGAATCGGCGAAAGCTTTAATCTATCATTAGTCTTTGACAAAATTTTCAAAGACTTTAGGCTTTTGAATCGACGAAAATTATAAAAAAATTTATCAAACGCTAATGGATCTTCGTCTGTCAACTCCACTTCAAGCTCTTGGTTATTAATAGCCTGATTGAGGGTTACGAGTGAATTAATAATTTGCATGATGAGCATTCCTTATTCAAAATCTATGTCTAGCATCAAAAATAAATTTCACGATGTATAATAAGTCAAGTGACTTCCCCTACTAACGATGACATTCAACCTTAAATGATGCGTTGCAGTCAAGCTTTATCACATTGAGCAGGTTACAATTGATCGCTTGAGTTCATGATTTTATTAACTAATGCAATGCGTAAATTTTGCAATTCATGTGCAAATTCAACACCTTTTAATCCTTGTTGCTGTAATCCTCGAGTATCGATCGCAATCATTGCCTCAGTGACTTGCAAAATCAAATTTATTTTAGATTTTTCGTCAAGCCCTTGTGAGTGCAAAAGTATATGTGCAGCTTTTAAAAAATCAGAAAATCTTTGTGGGCGACGAATTCCATCACACTGCATGATTAAGGTAATTAAATCTTTCGCTTGAATATCAGTTTCTAGTGATATTTTTTTATAATGACGATGGACTAAAAGTGCCAATTCTTTGTAATTCTTTGGCACTCTAAGACGTTGTAATAGTTTTTTTAAATTTTTCTCTGACACCTTTGCAGTGAGTAGCGCAAATCTTATGGGCAAATTATCCTCAGTTAATTCCACATCAATTATTTTTATTTGTTCAAGAGTCAAAGCTTGTAGCTCAGGAAAAATAATGTCTCTTGCACGACAAGCTGATAAAACTTGAAAAAATGTGCTGGGAATTGCTGTTTTTAACGTCTTAACTAGTTCCTGCCAAACACGCTCCGCTACCAAATGAGACACTTCTCCATTAGTCACCATGCGTTGCATGAATACATTCGTTTCTGAGGCAACGGTAAATCCAAAATTAGCCAGTTTCGCCGCAAAACGCGCGACTCTTAAGACTCGAACAGGATCTTCAACAAACGCTTCCGATACATGCCGTAAGATACGCTTTTGTATATCTCGCACACCCTGATAAGGATCAATGATTTTTCCATCCACATCTCTAGCTATCGCGTTGATGGTCAAATCGCGACGTAATAGATCTTGCTCTAATGTAATATTTGTGTCGGTATTAAAAACAAACCCAGAATACCCAGGCTTCGTTTTCCTTTCAGATCGTGCTAAAGCATATTCTTCATGCGTTTCTGGATGTAGAAAAACTGGAAAATCTTTGCCTACCGGTTGATAGCCTAAAGCAAGCATTTGTTTAGGGGTAGCACCAACAACAACCCAATCACGCTCTACAACTGGCAAGCCTAATAATTCATCCCTAATCGCACCCCCAACTAAATAAATCTGCACTATCGCTTCTCCTCTACGGAGACTAGGGATTGCTGACTTGGATTATTTATTAAATTATATGCTAACAGTACAACTTGATGAGTTGCGACAATTTCAGCGATCGGTATTGCTGCGCTATTGGTCTTACAGGCGCGATAAAACGCCTCAGCTTGTGGCTTAAATCCTTTGTTAACTCCAAGATAACGCTTAGTCTTTGTTCTAGATCCATTACATAATTTCAGTGTTCTAAAATTTTCTAAGATTGCTTGCAGATTCTCACTATTAATCTCTAAATATTCTTTAGGTACTTGTGAATTCATATTTGTTTGATAATGAATAATTCCTTCTGAACCGTCAGCAAAATTAATTTGTAATATCACTTGATCTTGTTGACTCAAGCTGTATAATTTTGTGCCATGTGCATGGCATTGTATAGCTACAGGTAACGACTTGGTCACTGCTATCATAGTATCAACAAAGTGACACATTTCTCCTAATACTCTGCCGCCGTCTTGATGCACCCATGCGCTCTCAGAATTCAATGGAATCCGTCCCGCATTTATCCGGTAAAACATCTGCTTAGGTTTTTCTGTGGGGAAAAAATTCTTAATCTTTTGTATCGCAGGACTAAAGCGGCGATTAAACCCAACATGCAGGATTCCCACGGATTGATTGGCCAATAGGCTGATTTCATTTAACTCAGCGACTGTTGTACAGAGTGGCTTTTCAACATAAACATGTTTTCCAGCCTTTAATGCCTCTATTACATATTGGGCATGACTATCATGTCTTGTCGCAATCACTACAGCATTAATTTTTTTGTCATGTAACAATTGACTAACTTCAGTGCTGGAATAGCTTGCATCATACATTTCAACAGCAGCAGATGCACTTATCCCATTATTAGATGCAAACGCCGTGAATTGAAATTTGTTTGTTTCAGAAAATGCAGGAATTAAAACGTTTTGTGAAAAATTCCCAACCCCTATCACACCCAGTGAGATTTTTCTAGAATTCGCTTTAATCTCTTTTCGTTTTGAAGTGGCAATTACTTGCTGCGGTGGATAATCAATCACTATCCCAATATAAAATTCATTATTTTTTCCTAACACATGACGATAGGCTTGCTTAAACTCACTGAGTTGATATCTATGAGTCGTTAATGGCATCAGATTGATTTTTCTATCAGCCAATAAATTGATAAAAGCTTGCATGTTTCGATTTTCTGTCCATCGCACACTGGTTATTGGATAATCATTGCCAGCAATTTCATAATCAGGATCATAACGCCCTGGGCCATAGGATCGAGATTGCCAGATGGTAAGTTCTTTTTTAAAATAATCTCGCCGTGACATAGCCATTTTTACATCGCCCACCACAACAATATCTGCTCGATCGCGACAAAATGAAACGAGCCAATCAAAAATCGTGCTATCACTCGGGGATCCTGCAGTTATTAATATAGCGTCTACCCCTAAACCTTGAGTGATAGATTCAATAAAAGTCTCTAAATTGATATCTCTAGAGTCGAATGCTTGCATCCCTTGTTGCTTGGTAAATGCTAGTTTATGCGGGTCAAGGTCGACACCTATGGGATGCATTCCTGCAGCCCTAGCTAGCTGCATCGATAATTGCCCGAGCAAACCCAAACCAACAACCATCACTGTGCATCCCGCAATCGCTTTAGATTGCCGTAAGCCATGCATTGCAATAGCGCCTAAGGTCACATAGCAAGCATCTTGGCTGTTTACCTCATCAGGCACCTGAACACAAAGATTTATAGGCACCGCAACAACTTCCGCATGGCTAGCAAAACCATGCCCCGCGCACGCAACACGTTGACCTGGAGCAAAATCTAGCACTTCACTTCCTACAGCGAGCACTTCACCGACTAATGAGTAACCTAAAGGCTTAGGCTGCTTGATGGCACTGCGTACTGCTCTGAAAGCTGCTAAAAAACCGTCTCGACGTATTTTTTGCCATACTTTTTGCACGAGATCGGGTCGCGCAATTGCTTTAGCTAAAGAGTTTTTTTTGCCTAACTGTAACACTGCCCGGTCAGTACCCGCACTAATCAGGGACGCTGTGGTCCGCACTAACACTTGGCGCTTACCTAGTTTAGGGACCGCTGTATCCATTAAATGGATTTTTCCATTATTAAAATTTTGAACTAAAATGCGCAATTTATTTTCTCAACAATATCGTAAAAATCAATCTAGCCTAGCAAAATCCTGCACATTAAACAATTAAATTACACCCATCCATCTACTAGCATCAGCGTTATTTTCACATCTCACCTCAAACAATTTGCTCCTTTGAATGTCATATGTATCGCAGCGACTGATATCTGGCAAATGTTACGAATTTTAAATTTTGCGGTTTGATAGTATAATCTCAACTTTAACTAAATTGCTGTTTAATGACCAAGCGCAAACTTACCCATCAACAAACACACAGAATTGCTGCGATTCAACAACAGCGTATTGATGATGATGACCTCGAAAGTGGCATATTAATTTCAAGATTTGGTGAAAATGCCTTAGTAGCTGACCCTGACTGGAATATTTACAATTGCAAATTTAGGCAAAATCTACCTAATCCTGTGCCAGGAGACAAGGTTGTCTGGCTGCCCGAGTCTCATCAAACAGGTGTAATCACTGCGCTACAACCCCGTCAAACAACCCTTTATCGAGTCAATTATCTAAATGAAACCAAACCGATAGCCGCTAATATCTCACAAATGGTGATCACTATTGCAGCTATTCCTGAGCCTCAAAGCGAATTGGTTGATCGTTATATTATTGCCGCTGAAAATGCTGGATTTAGTGTTTTATTAGCTGCGAATAAGTCTGATTTGACTGAAACTGAAAAAATTCTACCGCTCATCGCTCGCTACCAGAAGCTAGGTTATGCCACGATGACTTTTAGTGCGCTGAATGACAGTGACCTCAGTAAATTGCAAGCGCGTCTCCAAAACCATGTCAGCATTTTTATTGGTCAGTCTGGCGTCGGGAAGTCTTCGATTATTCAACAATTATTGCCTGAAGAGCATTTACTGATTGGGAAAATCTCTGATAAAAAGCGAGGCATGCACACCACCACAACGACAACATTATACCGCCTCAAAGGTGGGGGTAAGTTAGTAGACTCGCCAGGAGTTAGACAATTTAGGTTGTACCATACAAAGCCACAGCAAATTCTGCAGGGCTTTAAAGAAATTGCTGAAATGAGCAGTCAATGCAAATTTCGCAACTGTGGGCATGCTAACGAAGCTCAGTGTGCGGTTCAAATGGCGCTAAAAACCGGAGCCATCGATAGCCAGCGGTTCTATAACTGGCAGCGTATTACCCAAAATCCTTAAGCTTGTTGCTGCTCGAATGGCTTGCAGTTTGTCTCTCGGATAAAGAATACTAAAATGAATGCCACCAACAAGCATGCAGGTAAAATAGACATCGCCTGCTTTAAGTCAGTACCGTTATGAGTTAATTGTAGACTATCGCTAACCACTTGGTGGCTGCTTGCAAAGAAATCAATTAAATAGCCGATCACAGGTTGAAATATCGCGCCAATTAAAATGGACATCATGTTAGCGATAGCCAACGAGGTCCCCGCCACTCGGTGAGGATTAATTTCAGTGGCTAACGCGTAAGCAAGTACTACACCTGTATTACATATCCCAAATAAAAACATCAAAGAAAATAATGTGGCTTTTGACATGGGTACATACAGAATTAAGCAAAAGAACACACAACTTAAAATGGCTGAGATTTGCATCAACGGTTTACGTTTACCCATTTTTGAAGAGAGCCAACCGAGCATAGGGCCAGCGATAGCCCATCCTGCAAAGATTAAGCTTATGCCTAGCGCACCATCTTTCATACCATAAGTGACTTGCAAGTGGTAGTTTCCCCACTGTTCAGCAAACGCAGCAGTAGGCGCAAATAAAAATCCAGCATAGAGACCATTAATCCAACTTTGAGGGTTACCAATAACAAATTTTGCTTCTTGCCATAAGGTGCTGCCTTCGTGAGCATGATGCTCGACATGGAAATGGTCACTTTTTCCTGGCTTGTCACGCACGATTATCAGGATTAAAGCCGCCAGAACGAAAAACATAACCGCTAGCCCGATGTAGGTACTGCGCCAACCAAATGAAGATGCACTAAGCGCTATAGGATGTTCACCCACCATAGCTCCAAGCATCCCCAAGCTTTGAGTGAGTCCCGACAGTAGCCCAATTTTACTCGGGGAGAACCATTCAGCAGCAAGCTTTAAAGCACCCACAAAAGCAAATGTTCCAGTAAAGCCCAGTAATGCACGACTGACTTCAGCCAAGCCTATGCTTTCTGCTCTAGCGAATATTAAGCACGAAATCCCGCATAATGAGACCATAATCGTTAACAGGATACGTGGACCGAAACGGTCTATAGTGATCCCCACCGGTACTTGCATGATTAAATATGGATAAAAGTAAAAAGAAGTAAGCGTACCAATGGCGCCCGCACTCACCGCAAAATCATGCATCAAATCTGCTGTGATTACCCCGGTGGCAACTCTAGGTATATACATCGAGAAGAAAAATAGTGCACCTAGTAGCCAGATTAGCCATGCACGCATAGGTGAGTAATGATTTGTCATACTGTTCTCATTAATAAAAATCAGAGGATATCAGATTAAGCGTTTTTTTCAAGTGAGGGGGTAGAATGGTCATTATAAGAAACGCGTACTCGTCGGTATGTGTTCCATAATATTCGACCAGAAAAAATTTTTAATTCTAGACTCAACAAAAGGTATCAAGTGCCTCCTGAATATCTTTGATGACATCTCTGATAGATAAACTGATTCAACTGCGATATTCACTGCTAAACCCGACACCTCCAGTGATTTTCATGCCCGTAATTTTCGAACAGCAGATAATCTTTGTTCGATAATATCCATAATTTTTTCAATGTTATTTAAACCTGCACTACATGTAATTCGAACATAACCAAGGGTAGGGTCTATTCCTAAATATGAACACGGGGTGATCATTATGTGATTTTCAAATAGCAAACTATAGGCGATATCTTCATCACACTCAATCATCTGTTTAATTTCAGGCTCATGGGCTGTCTGCTTTTTAATAGCACGAGCGATTTCTGAAGACATTTGACAACCAATTAATTCATTTAAATTGGCAATGACATAAAATGTACCTTTAACTTCATAAGTATCGTGACAAAGACTAATATTCATACTTTTAAGTCTTTGCAATGCATATTTAACTTGACTTTGATAAAAACGCGCAGACATTTGTAGATCATCAAAGTCCAAATGGGCAAGCGCTTCAGCATACATATGTTGTAATGATATTGGCGGGTGACAACAAACATCGACATTAATAGATAAAAGCTCTTGCATAAGCTCTTTATCAAATGAAATAGTAATAGCCATTCGTTCGCCTGCAGCTGATAATGCTTTCGTTGCTGAGCGCAACAGTATCGTTCGTTTTTTTAATTCTGGCGCAACACAGATCAATGATCTAGGTAAAGATTGATCAAATATCATTTCAGCATATGCTTCATCGAGAATAATCAGTATATCAGGATATTTTTTAAGAACATTAACAATGCCAGAAGCTTCTTTTTCAGAGAAGGCAGTGCCTAGTGGATTGTTCGGGTTACACAATACGATTGCAGATGGATAGCTCCCATCTTTTTTTGCTAAATTATATGCAGATTGAATACTTTCTTCTAAAATATCTGGAGTCAATGAAAATAATTTATTGGTAATAATATCAATAGGAAACAGATTATTTCGATCTCTACTGCCTTTATATAGTGGGTAATAAGGCAACGTGGTTAATATTCTACCACCAGGAAATCTATTATTTATTACATCAAAAATACAATAAAGCCCCCCTGCTCCTCCAGACGTAAATAAAATATTTTCCGCAGTAATGCCGAGCATGTTGCCATACCATTGATCGAGTGCCGCCGCAGCTTTTTTCCTCGCCAAATAGCAACCACTCGGATCATTATAATTGATAACAGCATTATGGTGATATAATTCACTTTGAATATCAGGATCTTCAATATTATCAGAAGCTATGCTAACTCTAGCATTTTCAGCCTTATCAAGTAGATTATGCCAATAAGACAATATAGATTTTATAGGCTGAGTGGGAATAGGGTAGCTTGGACGCCCAATCCCAGCCATTAAAATATCGGTGCCTTTTTCTCTAGTTAGCAACTGTGCCCAAGACATCATGAGCATTATTTTTTCTTGTTTTAAAGAAACAGTTCCATTGGTTGTATATAAAATATTGCAAATTTGCTTCAAAGTTTACTGCCTATAAGTTGTACTTTTCAACATGCTATATAAAAAAAAATTAAATGTCTATAAATGACTGACATATTAATTTTATTTTTTATTAATTTTAGAATGATTTTTAATTGAGACAAACTGGTGACTCGAACAAATCGCTGAATTCTTAGGTTTTTTTGTAAACACAGTGAAAAAGTTTATTGGCTAAGTACTGCTGAATTTGAACAAATCAACTGTATCAGTCCCGGCCATGAGAAAATACGAGGACGACTTAGACAAGAATTATATAATAATCCTAAGACATGAATCACTTTTCTACATTTTGAAAATGCTAAAATTTCACCTCCAATCTACGCAGCAAAATAGCAAGTAAGAATATTATCGAGTAACATGCGCTTCGAGGCTGATTACCGAATTATCACACTCAATCAAGAAATTAAGTAGATAATAGATAGACGCTTTTCAATTGTTAATCAAGAGGGTAAATATATTGGTGTTACAAGCATTGCTGATAATATTCCTAAGAAAAAACAATTACTCGAAGAAATTAGAAATAAAGATACTGAGCTTAAAAATGGCTTAAAAAAATATCGCAACTTTGTATTAAATCAAGAACACAATATCCACACTTCAGTAGCAAATGTAATAGGCTTATCTAATGCTTTCATTGAAGCATTAGAAATCCCTGAACTTGTAGAAGCTGCAACGCTTATCAACAAAAATGCAACGGCTCAACATGCGGATCAAAATAGCTTAATGGATAGTATTTAACTTTTTGAGAACCAGACTGAAAATTACTTTCGTCGCTTTAAACTAAAAAACATTATTCTGCAAATTGATCTCATGTTATTGTGTTCTTACCACGAACATTAACTCACGACGAATATCGACTATGACACTCAATCAATCTCTAAAAAACTATATAGAGATTGCTTTTGAATGCACCAAATACTCATTTCTCTCATAAGTAATACAATAAAATTTACAGACCTCAGTGGAAATATTTGGATCCGTTGTAAAGGAATCCGCAAAAAATGATCGAGTTCTCGTGCTATCGATTGAAGTCGAAGATACTGGCATAGGAATCAGCAAAGGTGCTTCAGACATTATTCTTGATCCATTTTCATGACTTTCTTCAAGAAATCTTGGCAAATATTCAGGTTGCGACTCAGGATTAACTTTTGTTAAAAAGATAATCAGGGAATTATATGGCGAAATTGATGTCAAGTCAGTATTTAATAAAGGGAGTGTCTTTCAGGTGCTCATTCTATGTCAAACATCCCTCGTTGATATTGATACTCCATTGTCCCGAGGAAAATCCAGTTAAAAAACATGTGCTGTACTGAAGATTGTTTAATAATGAATTCGGTAAAAAGATAAAAATTTTAATTGTTGAAGTTAACTTTGCTGCGATGATTGCCGCTACAACAATTCTCAAGCAGTATGACATTGAAATCGACAAGGCTGTTGATGGTGTTGAAAAGGCTACCTCAGACGAATATAGTTTTATTATTATGGATATTCGCTTACCTAAGCTCAATGGTATTGAAGCAACCCCAAAATTATCTCTTAAGGCGTCGAAGCACCTATTTTTGGCCTCACTGCTAATTTAGATATTCACCCACAACAAGAATTACAGAAAATCGGCATGACTTTAGGCTTTCAAAAACCATTGGTACCAACAGTCCTAGCCGATATCTATTTACGTTGTAAACAATTAAAGCCTAAAAAATGAAGGAACTTTGTTCTCTAAGCTATCCGGGTTAGATTTTGAAAACAGTTAGCTTTTATAGATCATTAAGCGCCTCTTCCGTTAAAAACAGCTCAAAACTGGTTCCTTTTATCGAATCCCTACTCGTCTAAATACGTTGAAAAGTCTTGGCTAGTTATCTTACCTTCCACGGCGTCTTTAATTCTGTGCTGTACTTGCTTTAGTTTTATCAGATTATCAAATAACCATTTTTCGCTAGTAAGTATCTCGACCAGTGGCCCTAAAGTAATCCGGTGATGCTTTTGTCAATGCTCACCTTAAAGCTACTCACATCTTTGTATATATTGCCAAGCATGATGCGCCCTTTCGAATCCGGTCTTAATGTTTTGTATTGCTTCACGCGCAAACCCCGCTTATTAAATCAATTAATTTCATTATGATAACATTGGGAATTAGTCAATAAAATTAATTCCCACATTTTAAATTAAACATCTCTCACTACTTTGTACAAGCTACTGAGGGGAATGCTGATTGATTTTTTTATTGAGTTATATCTGACATTCCGCACTTAAAGTCCCGAATAAATTTTGGTGTATGGCGGGTCAAGGCATGATAGCACGGTTTTGTGAATATCTTTTAGGTCGACAATCATGGCATGAGTGAGGTTAACAGTTAACTCATGGATTCCTTATAAGCGGGTGAATAGCCAGTGTGCTGTGGGATTCTGGGCTGGTTTTTTTTCATATCAGGAAAGCAGCAGCTTTTTTCTTTCAGTTTTGCGCACACCTGATGTTCAAGAGCCGCATAGGCTATGAGGCAACGAGTCATGATCCTTCATAGTACCTCTATGCGTTGTGTTTTTTTCAAGTAAAAAGAGGAGCGTGAGCGCCCGGGGGTGTCCACGTTATAATTTTTCTGTGATTACGTGAGGGGGGATGTTACTGCCAGTAATCAGGATGAGCTGTCTAATTTTTTTATGGAAGGTATTTGGTATTTTTTCAAGCAGATAAGTCAGATATTCAAAGGCATGAATGTGATTGATTTTGCAGGTTTCGATAATGGAGTAGATAATAGAAGTCTGTGAAATTCTTAGTGCTCAACCAGGGCGATGACATAATTGAGCGATTCTTTCGCGCACTCAAAGAATAATTACTAATGTGGATTAAAAACTTTGAAAACGTTGCGCAGCTATCTATCAACCAACTGCTTTACATGAGCTCCAAATTCGGTTCGACGAACACTGAATCATACAGCAACATAATTATCGCACACCTACCCATGTGCGAGACGACTAGAACGCTGCTATGATGGGGGCCGTTTAGTGGGTGTCCAATTAAAGGCAGGTGGTACAAAGTCTTTGTCAAAAGCTTTTCTTATTTTTGCACTACATTCTTCTCTGAAATCTTCTGATAAAGAATTTACAAAGCCATATAATCCAAATATTTGAGCATCGACATAACTCATTATTACATCGCGACTTAAATGCTCTTGTTTATCTGGCGCCACACTCCATGTAGAGTGCAGGGAAGAATTAACGCTGAGCTTTTCAGGCCCTTCGCTAGCTTGTTTTTTTTCCTTCGCAACAATAGTTACCGCGGTATTAGCTTTCTGGATAGAATCTAAGTCAGGGGAACGCTCAACAACGCGGCCGTCAAACTCGTCAACTTTTTTCTTTGCCATCTCGTAGCTTGCTTCGTCATAGTGGGTTTTAGATGTATATGGCTTAATGCTCAATACTTCAGAATTGTTGCCCAAAAAATCAAGTATTTCAGCATTTGATGCATCTAAAGATTTCATATCGGCTCTTGGATAAACACGCTGAGCATTTACCTTACATGATAATTCTCGGGATAAATAGCTACTTAATAAAGTTAAACGATGAAACAGTTTTTCTGAATCACCAAGCTGCTGTACACCTAAGTTAAAATAATGGGGTTTTCCTAAAACTATCGCTGGATGCTCGAATCCAAATACCTTAACCGCTTTCTTTATGATCTCTCTTTTTGCTAATATGCTTGATATCGTTTGGTTTTCTAATTTCCCCATTTGAGAACCGTCTTATACTTGGTTTTCTTAAAGAAAATTAAGTATATTTGATCTATATTATATTGTCAAAACACCAAGCTTTGACTAATTATCTATTAAGAACAGTAGTCAAATATTTTTGCTACAAAGAAGTTAAACGATTATTAGATGACCAGCTTATTGATTCAGTAAAAGAGATTATAGAAGGCATTCCACAATTAAAAAGTTTCGCAACAAAAAATGTATTTATATTGTTCCACATTGAACTTTATCAGCGATAAAGAAAAAATAGAAATTGAAGCTTCTCGCCACTTTGAGTCTAAAATTAAAGCAACATTTAAGCAAACAGCCCCAATCTTCCAAGAACAGCTAAAAGAAAGCTGGGAAAATTACATTACATTGCAGACACAATTTTTAGAAAAGTCTGCCTCAGGCAGTTCCAAACTTTCTTTTAATAAATCAGCACGACCTGTTGAAAAAGTGCTGTTGATGCTACACTGTGGAGAGCATATAGTATTTATTCAAATGATGGATGTAAGGAGAGCGACCACTATACTAACAGCACTTACTAATTGCTGAAGCAATATATACCCACCGAACACATTTTACTAAAGCTTAAATCATTGATTGACTTTACTTTTATCAGAAAATGCACGGATTCACTCTACTGCGATAACTTTGACAGGCCATCTATTAGCCCAGAAGTTTTTTAAAATACAATGGATAGGCTATTTGTTTAATATTAATTCTGATGGACAGCTCTATCGAGAAATACAACTGAATATTGCCTACCGTTGGTTCTGCCAGTTAAAACTTGGTGACGAAGTGCTGCATCACTTATCGGTAAGAAAGGTAAGATAACGCTTTTGAAAAATGCTCAGCAATGTTCTGAGGTTATAAAAAAAGAGCTGAATATTTAGAGAAAATAGGGGATTTTCCAGCAAAAGACCTCATATTTCTAAATAAATCTGGTTTTCACCGATCACGTTGAACTATCGCTTTGATCATCATCAGCTAAAGATTGCTTAAATCATATAGTAACAATTTCTATTCTTTATTGGAATGAGCAGAGTATTCCAATATGAAATGAGCTTAAAGGTATTGTGTGTTTCCAGGATGAAGTGAGCCTGAGGAGCGCCTCGACTGGACAATATTGAAGCAGCTGTCATGATCGGAGGATGAATACTATCATGAAACTTGACCAGTTCAGTCACATAAAGGAACTAAA
>Ga0100402_1002426_pt1 | contig 21013 bp, 34 predicted proteins | sample CryGeyme20150102_FD_80419 | JGI IMG/M metagenome (GOLD analysis project Ga0100402, IMG submission 80419) | Groundwater microbial communities from Crystal Geyser aquifers in Utah, USA - Crystal Geyser metaG 2015-0102 | ecosystem: Environmental > Aquatic > Deep subsurface > Groundwater | place...
CCCAACCCCAACCCCAACCCCAACCCCGTGTTGTTCATATAAAATAGCAAAAGTAAACCAATATGACCACAGTGACATTAGTGACACAACTTCAACTACATCGTTACTTCATAAAGACCCTACTAACATGGATCAAGAGAGTATTTCAGTATAAAATATGAACAATGAAACTCAGTTGTTTGGGTGATTAGAGTAGTAAATATCACTGGAGAGCCTAGAGGTGCTTTACTGCTGTCGATAGGTACTCAATCACGTTAGGAGCAGTCACTCCTCTTCCCTCCCGCTCAAAAGCCAGTCTCGTAGCCTCCTTCACAATGCAGCAAGCTAAAGGTAACCCGTACTCCTGGTCCCAATAGGCACAAACAGAGCCGACTCCAGCCACTATGTCCCCTATGCCTCCACACCTCTTGTTCCCTCCTTCAAGTCCAACCACAAAAGCCTTATCTTTTGTAATGATCACATCTTGAACTCCCTTGATGATCATACTGAAGGGAAGGTGGCTCCAGTTGCCCTTGAACTCCATTACTCCTTGACTATGGTCGTACTGACTCAGCAGCTCTTCCCTAGGGATTTTGAAGTGTTTTTGGAGAAAAGCCAGCTCTCTCAAATTTGGAGAAACAATGGTTCTGAACCTTTTGAGGTGTTCGAATAGCTCAGGGTACTAACAGAGGTAGTAGATGCCGTCTGCGTCGAAGGTGACCATGCAGTCGTCTGGCAGCACCTTTACCATCTTGGGAAAGAATTCCTGCATGTACTTATCTCTCCCTAAGCCAGGCCCAATCACCCAACAGTGAATGGCCTTCCTCCAGTCTTTCAGCTTCTTCGCCCAGGCATCCAACATCTACCTCTGCTCCTGCTCTGTACAAGTCAGCTCCTACTGGGAGATGAAAAGAGGGTGAGTGATGATTTAGGGAGAGTAGGACTTGATGGCTGGAGAACTGAACTTCGAGCAGAAAATGTGGCTGAGGTCGCCTCCTACCTTAAGAGCTGAGATTGCTGAGTAGTAGGGTGCTCCTGTGAACTCGAAGGAGCCTCCGATGACTGCCATTCTCCCGTTTTGACCCTTAGTGGAGTGCCTTTCCAGCCGAGGAAACACCTTAATGAGAGTCTTCAAAAGCTGAGTGTTTGCGACCGTTTGCATCTCGAGATTCCGACAGTGCTAGTTAATAATAATAACTATGAACGAACAGCTGGACTTCAGGTCTGCCTGCCTACAGCTCAGGGCCCAGAACGAAATACTCAGAGCATAGAAGGAGGATGCAGAGGAGAGGGAGGCGAGTCTCAAGCGTCAAATGGAGATCATGTAGCAGCTCAACAGTCAGGAGTCCCACACAATCTCATACCACTCTTTGGAGGAAGAGATTGAGAGGCTGAGAGGAGAGCTTGTGGGTGCTTTGGGTGAGAAGGAGCAGATAGAAGGAGTAAACAGGACCTTGAGAGAAAAGATTGAGGATTTGAAATACCACAACGGCTAACTCAAAAGCCTCAACGACAAGCTCAATAAATTGCACGACAAATAAATTTAGGTCATGAAAAGGGAAGCCCTTCATCCTGATAAAATAAGGGCCATGGAGGAACGATAGCAAGTGCTGGTCAGGGAAAAGTAGGCTCTGATCAAAGAAAAGGAGGGGCTTCTGAAGGAAAAGGATGTGCTAGGCAGGCAGCTGAGAGAAGTGGCAAGAGTAGCTGAATAAATGGAGCAGTACTACGTAAGGGAAGTCAGGAGACAGCAGTAGGCCATCAAAAAGCAGGACGAATAGCTTGGAAAGTTAGAGAGGTAGTTAGAGGGGAGAAGAAGTAGCCAGAGCAGCATGCAAGCAGAGGTCATGCAGCAAGTCAAGCAAGAGTGGCAAAGGACCATCTCTGAGCTATAGGGTAGGCACAGGGAGGAAGTGGGCTAGCTTCAAAGCAAAATAAAGTTTTTGGTGAACAAGATAGAAAAATTGCAGCAGGAGTAGACGGCATCAAAGCCTTCATTGGGATCGATAAGTGCATTGAGTGCAGATATGGTGCAGAGCAAGATGGTGCAGTCGAGTGCCAGTATTGACTCATTCAGAGTGGCTCCCTCAATGGCGACCAGGAGGAACACATCTGGAGCAAAGACCCCCAGCAAGTACGCAATAACCAACAGAAACAGGGCAATCCTGGCAGACCGCAACTACTGATGAGGAGTCACTAGTTTTACCTGATCTAGTACTATGATATATAAAAACCAGCCACTTTGATGCCCAGATAACAGCACTATGATATAACCAACCTCACCAGAGCAGTTGGCTGGCAGTTGATGATACTAACTATACTAATAAAATTTAATGGCTTCCTTTAACAGGAGCAGTGCAGGGCCCACAGTCAGCTTCTCCTACCAGCAGACCAACAGACCCACCCTCCTCAACAGACACTCCCCTACGCCCGCCTTCCAGCCAACTCCAAAAACCTTCTCTCTGCCCTCACACAGAGAACCACCCTCCCAAGAAAACCACATCAGGCTGGAACAATACCCCGAAACGATCAGGGTCAGCAACAGAAAGAGAGCCAGAATATTTGACAATTAGCCGAGGCACAGCATGAGTGTAGTGAGACCAGTTCAAATGGCAGTGCAGGCCAACACACCAACCAAGATCATCAGAGTGGTCGAGCAGGTCACTCCTCCTCCCCAACAGGTAATCATTCATATACCCAGCAGTCAGGGTTGAGGCCTTAGGAGATAGCCCAACTGGACTAGCAAATATATCGGCGTATACTATAAAAACTGTCCAGTAGTCATATCTCAAGGCAGGAGCTTACCAGCAAATAGCAGGAGCTGGCACTTATGAAACTCGAGGTATAGAGACTGCAACGGTGTCAGAAATTGACAAAGGAGAACGAATAGCTATACAGGAGGCTCGTGCAGCAGATGCAGGAAGGAGGTAGTCCTCTCAAGAGATAAGAGGTAGGCAGCACACACAAAAGATAATAAGGAGGCAACAGATATAGCCCCAGTAGGGTAAACAAGGTAGCAGAAGCTTTTCTAAGGTCCAGTCCATACATGCATAAATAGACCCCGATCAATGGTCTCTCATCGCAACAACAAGAGCACATCATCGTCAACAAAAGAAGGTCTCCCCAATAAGGACCATAGCCCCGGTCTCCCATGTTCGTCAACTAGCCCATCGTCCTCAACACCTTCAACGCCAATAGCCAAGAGGACAGTCCAGGAGAACCCTCAAGAGCTATTACCTTCAAGGGGCACCCCAAAAGAATAAAGCAAGCCTAGATAGACATGTATGGAATAGTCCTTAGAAAAATGGTGGATATTGGCTAGGAGGATGCGGCAACTCTTCCTGGTCGTTTGGGGTACATCAACGGGCAAATTGAAAGGAGCATAGCTGAGCGGGAGAGAAGGTCGAGGTCGAAGTCGAGGAAGAAGGTAGTACCTGTGAAGTGGAACAGTGACTATATTTTAAACAGGAGCTAGCTCTTCAACAGGAGCGAGTACCTTTTGAACAGGAGTGACTATGGTTTGAGCAGGAGGATAGGGAAGGGAATAGGGCTGTACAGCACTTTTTACTGACTGCTGTGATAATCTGTCACATTTATAATGGAAGGGTAGCAATATATATGACAGACAGATCAGATAGCGTCGGATTGGGTCAGCTGGCAAATCACCTTCTGAATGTACACCCGCAGCTCCTTGGCGATTGGCTGCTTCAGCATGTTAGCATTCACAGATATCTCCAATTAGCAGTTTATGTAGCCCTCCACCCTCAAACAGCCCCCACTTCTGCCATCCTCTTCTCCCTTCTCCTCCTTCTCTTCCTATCTCTACTCCTTCTCGTCCTTATACTATCTCTACTCTCCCTACTGCATCTCCTCCTTCCCCTCTTTGACTACTCTGACTCCTGCCAGGTTGACCCATCCTCTGCTGTAGTCAGCCACCTTGTTCCAGTCTCCCTTTACGGAAAAGACAGTACTGTACACCACAGGCTGTCCTCCCTCCTCAAGCATCTAACTCTTCTCAGCAATGTAAAACTCGTGCTGGTTGATGACCAGAACTTTCTTGTACTTTCTCTGGAATACCTGTACTCCTGCTTCAGTGGTAGATAGGAGCTCTCTGGCGGTGAGAAGGGGCTGGGCTGAGGTCATATCTTGGAGGATGGTGAGGTAGTTGTTGGCAGAGAGGGAGGAGGATGTTGAATGGACGAGGAAGGAGAAACGATAGGCATTGAAGCGTCTGTTCTGGTATATTTATGGTTTGCAATATATTCTTATGTGGTTCTCATCCTGACTGTCATAGACCTGAATGGCTGAATATATACCTTTGAGTACTAAGGGCCGGTTTCAGCTGAGAGAATTTTTTTTAGGGCAGTGAGTTTATGGGAGTAGAGGGAGTCGACTGAAGGTAAGCCTTACCAGTTGATGGGGAAGTAGTTGGGCTAGAGGACATCTCCTTCCTCCTCCTACACTCCCAGTTCCCCTGTTCCTTTTTGCTCCTTTTACTACTATTCCTCTTCCTGTTAGAGCTTCATGAAGTAGTAGCTTTTAGTTTTGACCTGGTTGTAGATGGACTCGTTGGGGGGTGTGGATTGCTCGTTAGTTTTTTCCTCTTCCATGAGGTTGCGGTTGTAGTTGGCGGAGGAGAGGTACTCGATGATGCCCTTTTTGAGCTCTGGAGAGAAGCACCCGCAGAGGTTGTCGAACCAGTCAAACATCCTGATATGCTTATTATTATACAGTCAGCATCAGTAATGTGCTGTAGATGCACATGCAGAATGTGATCATGTAAGTAGGATGTTAATGTAGGTAGACAGGGGATATAATCAGATTACTGTGCTTTTGAAGATGAGGGAGGACCTCCTCAGTACTAAGTTAGGATATAGCTACGGGTGTACTGCTCCTGCTTCAGCTGCATCTCTCCCAGCAATGACATCACTATTATCGGCAACAACGTCACGCCCATCGTGTACACCAAGTTTAAAGCGCTACTTTAAGCCATAGCTACTTCCCCCCGAAAGACAGCTCCTTCAAGGACAGGACCAAAAAGTATAGGATCCGGATCACCATCACCAACAGCAGGTACACCAGGCCTAGCTTGTTCTGCATCCAATATTCATTACAGCCAGAGGAATGTCAGGGTCCCAAAAACGGCCAGCGTAGTAGTACATGGCTATCCCGAATACCCCCAAAGGCAAAAAGGAAGAAAGAACTATCATCGTTCCCACAACAGTGCACCAGTGGTCACCCTTCCTGTGCTCAAAGGTCCCCACCAGAGTGACCACCATCAGCCCTAGCAGCAAAAAATTACACAGAACCATCTTCAGCCTGCCTACCAGCCTCCTGGTGCCCTCCTTTCTCCTCCTCAGTTGGTAGTCCTCCGTTATTTAGGCGAGTTCAGAGTTGGAGGTGAGGGAGGGCTGTTTAAGGAGACTGAAGTCGCAGGAGAGGCTGATGAGGAGCCAGGTGAACCCGTTGTAGACTTGGAGGTAGTTGGTGGTGAAGATGCTCAGCAATCCAAACACCTCATTTATGATTTAGTACCCCTTCTCCTCCAGCGATATGCTTCATATGAGCATCTGTACTCGACGGTCTCGCTCTGCTTGGACTACTAGAGGTCGCGATACTCGAGCTGTGCTTTTCTTGAGAGGAGGATCATGGCGATGTTGATGATGGCCAGGGCGTACAGCTTGTAGGTTTAGTGGACGTGGAAGTTGTTGTAGGAGAAGGCGATGGAGCAGAGGCGCATCATTTTATAGATTAGGAAGATGAGGACTGCGAAGGAGAGGCCGATGAAGGTAAGCAGGAAGGCGGGTTAGCCTTCGTAGAAGAAGATGTGGGAGTTGCAGGTCCTTCCCAGAGGATGCAGGTCGTCTTCCATCTGCCTGTGATGTTTATTATTAAGTGAATGGACATCAGGTACACAAAGGGATAATTCGGAGGATATACTTTGATGATATGCCATATACTCTATTATTTAGAGGATAAAGATAATAGGATGAGAGGAAGAAGTTTGCTTTATGCCTTGACAGATAGATTTGGATGCTACTGGATGACAAAGATAACTAACAGTAATATTCAAATATGAGTGTAGACCGATACCACTCCCTCACAAAAAAACAACAACCCACCACCACCCACAGCACCACATCCAAACATACAACAGCCACTCCCTGCCCCTAAACGACCTAGTTCATCCACGAGTACCCGCCCTACATCCACCACCTCCACATCGACTATGGAAGACTATAGCAACCCCTATCTCATTACATAAAACAATCAAAGCTGGAAGAGTTCGAAGAGGTAGAAGGGCTGGGAGAAGGAATGGCCACCAAGAGAGTCACAGGAATATCCCTATGGAGTAACAACTAGGACAATAGCAGGCCCACCGAGAAAAAAAGAAGCAGCAAAGTTGTCAGAGTACAGCTGCTGGACACTGAAGGGGGGAGGAAAATGTTAGACGCAGAATAGGCGGATAAACTGGAGAGTAACTGGTAGAAGGGGAGTCGGGAGAGTAGAGAGAAGATTAAGGAGAGAAGGAGCGTGAGGTTGCAATCGGTGAGGGCCTACTAGGAGAGTGGGAGGAGGGAGCAGGCGAGGAGGAGGCTCCACAGCCGAATAGTGAAGATGATGGTGGGCGGGGGTCAGAGTAAGACCAGGGTGATATGTTACCCCGATAACACCGACTACCTTCAGCTGTGGAATCCCAAATGATTATACTTCTGCTTTGTTCACTGCTTCTCTATTCCATCTGTCTTTATTGCTACTTCTTTCTATCTCGAATTTCAGCTATCTCGATTTCGCCCTATAACATCTTCCTATCCTAACTTCTTCTATATTCACTCAGATTAAGAATGCGCAAAGGGAAGAAAACAAAAACAGCACAGCTGCTGGCCCCCAAACGACTCTCTCACAAAAAAAGACACTCCCTCACCCTCCACTAAAGCAACTCCCTCGATTTCGCACTCGACCTGCTCTCCAGCATACTCTCAGCTGCACACACATAGATCTAACAAAGATAATCATACGTCAACGGGGTCATTGGCTTCATCAACAGCATCGATCTCATCAACAGCGCCTACTTCCAGCAGGAGGAACAAATAGAGCCAGAAGCGAGGTGCGAGTGCTAGGATGAGCCGATGATAGAGGAGACCAGCAAGATAGAAGTGGTTCCCCAGGGGTACCTCCAAAATATTGTAAAGGTGCCAGCTGTTCCAGAAGCCGAACACAAACCCTCTCTCGATGAGCTGGACATCGGGCACTATCAACAAAGGAAGGAGAACATTATAACCAAGCTCAAGAAAGAATACACTGCCACACTCAACAGCAGATATGTGTCTGAGAGTAGGCCTTTGGATGTCAGAAGGGATGAGGAAGAGTAGCAGATCGAGCATTTGAGAAGGGGTGTCAGCAGGCATAAAATAGGACTGAAGAGGTCCACAAAGGTCAAGATATGGAGAGAGGAAGAAGGAAAAGAAGGAAGCTCGCCTCGTCGAGCCAGAAAAGAGAACAGGATACCAACCGTCCTCAAAAAGAACAAGCACTTCATAGACAAGATTGATCCTACTGGCGTCAACATCACGATTGACTACCTGAATCCCAAGAGCAGCCAGAACAACGAACAAAGAACAAGAATGTCTTTCATGGTGCTGGGTGACATCACTCTAGCTGACAGTAGTAGTTTCGTCACTGCTAAGCTTACGAACTCGGTGAGTGTGGGTTACTTGCACCAGGGGGTCACCGAAAAGATAGGAGGAATACTGGACAAACTAGGGCCCTCGAGAGTGAGCAAGTAAGTCGTGAAGCTGCCTTTGTTGAAGGGTGACAGATAGGAGCTGGTGAGGGCTGGAGGATCCTTGCATTTAAGCGGGAACGTGCAGATGAAGAAGATAGAAAGCACAGAGAGAAAGCCGAGGATGAAAAACTCTAATTCAATATCGATTGGTTCCCTTCCCCGACTGAGCAAGTGAGATTATTTACAAAATAGGAGGCCTGATAGTCTTTATAATAGTCGATAACTAAATACTTATATGAAGAATCAATATGAACAGCAGCTCAGAGGGTGTTCCGGGAACTGCTCTGAGGAGAATGAAGAACAGTTTCAGCTCTCCAGCTGTTGAAAAGGGAAGTGTTGTGGTAGTAATCATTCAAAGTGGATACGACAGCCAGAGGAGAGCAATATAGAGACCTTGGACCCACACTATCCACTCGCACTGCCAGATAGTCACCAAGTTTAAACTATCTGCTGCCCACGATCATGCCACCCTCAAAAAGAGGAACCTCTTGAACCTTCACATACCCGTTTTGGAAGTTATCTGTCTTTCCCATGAGAACTCCCTCTTCTCTTTTGGCCCTACCCTCCATCAGCAGCAGATGGACCTCCCCGACTTCCCGCTTGCTTTTGTGGCTCTGCTCCTCCAGAAAGACTTCAATCATCATCTGTAGTCTCTTCTGTTTGATATCTTAGGGAACGTCGTCTTTATAGTTGCGGTGGGCATGGGTCTTTTATCTCATGGAGTAGGCGAATAGAAAGGCCATCTCGTACTTGACTGTCCTCAGTAGAGATATTGTCTTAATATGCCGATCGGTACCTCTTGAAACTCCTCCTCTGCCTACCCGCAAAATCCAGCTATCATATCCGTCGAAATGCCTACGTCGAGGATGGTCGCTCTTATCCTGTCCACCAGTTGGAGATAGGCCTCTCTTGTATGATTCCTCCTCATCCGAGAAAGCACCTGACTGCTTCCGCTTTGGGCAGGCAGATGAACAAAGTTACAAACATTGTTGTACTTGCTGATTGTTGACAGGACCTCAACAGGAAAGTCCTTTGGGTGAGGAGAAGTGAATCTGAATCTAATGTTGGGGTATGCTATGGCCGCAGACTCAAGTAGCTGTGCGAACCGGACACCAGGGTAGTCTCTTAGCTTGAATGTCTCCCCGAAGCCCTCAGAGTTGCTGTGGGAGGAGTCTCCTTCGGGTGAAGTGCTCGTATCATGGTAGCTGTTTACGTTCTGCCCTAAAAATGTTACCTCCTTGACCCCCTCCCTCTCCAGCTTGCCTATCTCCTCGAGGATAGTCTATAGGTTGCGGCTCCTTTCTCTACCCCTCACAAATGGAACAATACAGAAGGAGCACATGTTGTTGCAGCCCCGCATAATCGATAAAAAGGCAGTCACGCTGTTAGGGTTTCGTCGAACAGGGGCAATGTCAGCATATGTCTCCTCAGCACTGAGAGCCACATTTATCTGCTACTAGTGTCCCTCCAAAGCCATTCCCAGCAGTCGAGGTAGGTCTCTATAGGCATCGGGTCCACAGACCACCTGCACTCCCCTCTCAAACATCCTGGCCTTCAGTCTTTCAGCCATGCAACCGAGGACGGCGACCGTTGACCTTTTTTTGACCTAGTTGATCCTTTGAAGCACTTTTTCCTAGGCCTTTTACCGGATGGCGCAGGTGTTGAGCAGGAGAATATCGGCTTGGGAGGCATTATGGACTTCTTGATACTTTTAGGCCAAGACAGACCTAACAATTTAGGAGTCGTTAACATTCATTTGGCAACCATAGGTTTAGATGTGGAAGGTGGGAGCTGGTTTGTTGATGTCCTTGTTAGTCTACGTTCCCTGCCCAGCCTGTCCCTGGCTGATGAACTAGCGTAGGAAGGGGATGTCGCTGGCTTTTCTTTTCTGGAGAGTGTACCTGAGGGCAGTCACCATCCTCAGCATTGCTATTAATCAATCGCTATAATTAAGTAAGGTCAAATCAGCTGTCCCTAAGCAAAGGTGAATATCACCCCGAGACATCGCCCTTCGTCTTTCTCATCTTGGTGCTGTAGGGGATCTACAGATGGTGACCCAGCTCGATGATTGCAGCTCGGGAGTCAAAAAGGCAGGCTTTTCTGATGACCTCCTCGCTCCTGCCATCTTTGCTGACGACCCGAACTGAATAGTAGTAATTGGTGTTGCTAAACCTACTTTCTCCCATCTCTATAATCGACAGCCTGTCCCCTTCACCAACCGACACCTGTCTCCTCTCTAAAGTGAGCCCCAGCATGCCATATGTGGATACCCTTGCCACTTTCGACCCTTTCTTAACAGTCACTACAGTCAGATCCAGGCTTAAAAGAATGACACCAACAGCTGCAACAAATATTAAGTGAAGCATCGCCAACACTTTCTGAGGCATTTAGAGCCGTCCTTTCAACTAGCTGCGCAGAGCCGACTCGTAGTTATGGCTTAAAGACGCGGGTGGATCATTTAAGGAGAAAGTCTATTTCGAGGAGAGTGCGGATGGTGGTTAGAGTTGAAGGAGGTGGTTTTTGATATCATTCTGGTAGTCGAGACAGACCCACTAGAGGGATAGTCCAAGGGCGATGATGAAGATGATGGATAATATTTTTTTGAGGGGGTACTGGTAGAGCTTGCTGTGGAGAGGCTTGCTCTTTTGGAGTTTGAGCTGTAGTCTTTTGAGTCTGGTGGTGGTATTTTTCCTTTTGAAGACGACCAGGGCTGCGATGAGACCGATACCGAACGTCATTTCTATGCCGATATTTAAAAGAAAGTACAGACACTAAAGAAAACTGATCAGATGATGTGATAGTATCTGTATATTGAAGTCTTGATAGGTCATTATAAGGATCATTATTTAAATAGGTTAAAACAGCATCACCTCAGCCTGATGGCAACGATGTCCTTCATGTTCTTTAGACCAGGTTAGTTGCCCACCCTCTGCCTCAAAAATTTTATCTCCTCGTCGATCCTCTCCCAGCACCAGTACCCCATCTTCTCCTTCAGGCCCTCCCGCTTCAATACATCCCCCCTTGGCATCACCTGCTTCACCTCCCTTCCTAGTATCTCCTCTGCTCCCCTCACTAAAATTTCCTCTAAATCCACCAGCTTTTCCATATCGTCAAGGGCGTACCTTTTGGCCAGCTAGATGCACTTCTCAAAGTATGTGAATCTACTCTTTCTGCGATACTCCTCTGCAAAGCACATGTACCACTGCACAGCATTTGCTTTGTTGCTCTCGGCCAATATATTCAGAAGCCTCATCACATCCTCATTTTTCTCAAGGTGCAGATAGAGCCCGACTGCCCTCTTCTGCCCTTCTTTCTGCTGCTCCAAAAGGGAGGCAACCTTGAAGGCCAGCCTGAACTTTACATCCTTCTGAGTGACGCTTCCGTATTTTTAGAAGAGAGACACAAAGGCCCTTTTGACTGCATCTGGATCAAGAGGGCAATCTGTCAGTAAGAAGTAGATTTCCACTTAATTGATTTTGGAATTGATCGTCTGATTGATGTCTTATGGAAGTTCATCAATTTTCGCAGCAACGCTATATAGGTTTTTGGTGAGATTGAAGCCCTCGATCATTTAGTCCCTGACCTTGCTCGTCATCGGAGCCCCCCTCATTAGCTTCTTAATGTCACAGGAAATGAACGACCCAATAAACTTTTCTAATAATTACTGGGTGTCACTGATGGTCTAAAAAATCTGGTAGCTTTTCAGCTCCTGAAAGACTTCCTGCAACTTGCCTATTATTTTGCTCTCCTGCTATAGCTTCTTGCTGTCCTTGGGCAGAAAGGTGTCCACCAGAAATAGCGTCTGCTCCATAAATCTTAGCATCTGAATGTAAAATTTATCCAGCTTGACCTTTAGCTTCGGATACTTTTCACAGACAAGAAGCACCAGTTTGCCCATAATGGTTTGTATCTGGTCCTTCAGAGCGGTGAACTACTTGGAGTTGATTTCCTTCCCCTAAATTTTCTTTCTGAATATAAGCCAGAGTTAGTTGAGCAGCTTGGCCTCCCACAGGGCCTACTTCCCGTCAAAGACATTCATGTTGCATTACCGATCATACTACTTGTACGGCTTCAAAAAAGAGGTGCATTCCTTCTCAATCACCTTTTCAACACTCTCTTCAGTTACAGCCAACTTCAGCAGATTTGCTATGCTCTTCTGGTAAAAAATATACCCTTTTGAAATTCCATTAGCAATCTCATCAAGAATGTCAATCACTGTCCCCTCAAGCCTCACGTTCCCAGCTGCGTCTCCTTCCTTGAAAATTTTGAGCTGAGCCCTCAGGTTGCTCGCAGGAATAAATTGGGCGTCCTGATTACATATCTTCATCATCTGGTCCCTGACCGCATTCCCCGGCACCTTCCAACTCCTACTGTTACCATCATCAGGATACTTGGGCCTCAACACCACGTGAAAATTTTTCGCCAGAACAGTGAAGTACCTCCTGATTCTTGCTGAATTTGCCGTCTCTTCAAGAGATTTTGAGAAATCGACTCTCACTTTTTGAAGGAGGTCGGGGGTGTTTGGATGTTCCAGCTTGTTGACGATGATGGAGATGGGAGGGATGAGGTTGTCGGTTTAGGGGAACATTTAGCAGAAGGACTCCATCATTTTGAGGTCAAGGTGGTCGATTTAGAATCTGTTCTCCCTGATACTCATGTTGATGACTATCAAGAAACGGACCTCCTCTAGGCTGCGCGTCATGGTCTGAATGTAGTGGAAGTTGATGAGCTATCGGAAGCGGGAACTGTCAGCATACCCAGGCATGTCCACGATTGCGTATTAATTGACTTTAGGGCGAGAGGGAAAGTAGTTGGGCTTCTCAGTCACGGAAGACAAACTGTCGGTAACTAAAGACTTGAACTCTTTGCTGGTGGGCTTGAGAGAGACTGAGTCAGATTACCCGTCAAAATCAAATTCCATTTATGACCCTGCGGCTGCGCATGCGAGTGTTGACTTTCCTGCTCGGGTGTTTCCCATGAGGATGACTCCCTTTTCCTTTTTGTTGTTGAGGAAGGTCTCTGCCTTTTGGAAGCGTTCTGCATAATTTTAGTAGTTTTCCTGTTCTTTTTCTGGGTGCTACGATTTCATGGACAACAAGTATTATAAGCAGCAAATCAATATCCTTAAGCTGTCGGAGATTTCTCAATTTAATTATGTCTGCCACTTTATTTATACAGCATGATAACCAGGAGCATCCTCAACAGCTGGGGGCTCACCTTCAGAGCCAAGGCGCCAGTCCACATCTACCTCAGGGATCACAACAAGCACATCAACCCCTCCACCTCCATCCTCAACGTCTCCTACAGAAACCCTCGCAACCTCGTACCTGATGCCCCCGTCCACCAGTTCGTGTAGTACCAGCTCGACCAAGAGCTTCAGTAGCTCATCGACAGACAGACTTTCGAAGAGTACAAAAACAAAGTTCTCAGAGGAATCGTCGATTAGGAATAGGTGGTATGCATTCTATCATTCAGCAAGAAGCAGATCCTCTCTGGGGGGAAGGACCTGCTCCCTCTCACTACTATCAACAGTTGAGCAAGGTGGATCTCATGCAAGTCTCACACCCACACAACAACGATGTTGAACCCTACCTTCAGGCCAGTTTCCTCCTATTTTTTGAAGCCAGCCATACTCAGTAGGTCACTCGGGAGGATGTGGAAAACAGGAGCAGCGACGTTCACAAGCTGGTGTAGCTAAGTATTGCTGCTCGGCATCAAGGGGTCTAGGATGGGGAGGTCTGGTTCCAGATCGAGAATTCCCTCGGGAGAGGTAAAAAACTATACCTTCTGTCCCCTGAAGAGCTAATAAGGCTGAAGTGGGCCTTTGATAACAAGACAAAGCATGGTTCTCCAGCCTTCCATTAAATACTGGCCGACCTCTTGAGAGAAGACATCCCCAAGCTCAGCAAAGATTCCCTGATGTCTCTCTTCTACGCTTCCAGATATTCAAACTCAGGAAAAATCAACCTTCAACTGTAGGCGTTGGAAGCTCTGAGGCCAATGTTCAAGAGCCTGTCCTTGGAGGAAAAGAGCAAGCTGCTGCTGGCCTTTGCTACCTGCACCAAGAGAATCAAGTATTACCGAAAAACCCACAAAAGGAGACAGAATGAGTTTAAGGAAAGGGCAGGCTCCCTCCTACTTGAGCTGGATCTATGGGATTTGCCTCTCACCCACGAAATCACCTCATCCTTGGTGTTCTCTCTGGCTAAGCTGCACCTGGAAAACACCAGGTTTATAACCTATCCACTGAGAGATCATATAGTTGAACACATCTAAGACTACTGCCAGGACAGAGACAGACTGTTTCAGGCCATCGTTTATCTAGGCTAACTTGAAGGGGGATAAGGTGTGATGGGTAAGGAGCTAGGAGGGCTTCTGAAAGAGCAGGCTGAGCGGAGATGGGGAGAGTTCAAGGAGATTGAGAGGATGAGGATGATCCATGCCTTGTGGAATATCGGTCTTCTAGATGAGAGCTTGATGGAACTATACAGAGGGGTTGAGTTTGAGGCGGATAATTCTCTGCTCTACTATGCTTGCCAGATAGAGCTGAGCAACTCTTCAGAGAGGGAGTGGCAAATCATCCAGCTGCTGGCAGAGATTGAAGTGCTTCCTCTGCCATACTTCACGGCCTACCAGCGTTTCTACAACTACATCAAAGCGACCACTGATTGGAACCTCACTCCTCTGGCCGACAAACTCAAAAACACCTAATACTATTACAGCGCCATGAGGCAGTACGACTCTCTTTCCAGAAACAGCCGCTCCTACAGAAGGCTGAGATAGTTCTAGAAGTTCGCGGGAGTCACTTTCATGCAGAAAGGGGCCCCGATTGCTAACCTCGAGTTGGCTCACTTCGGGTTTCCTCTGCACAGGGTCAGCCTCGACATCATTGGAAAGAAGCAGTACGTTCCTGGCAGTCAGGAAATCAAGCAGTCTTATATGAACAAGCAGGTATCTCTCCGCAACATCGGCTGGAAGCACCTGGCTTTCTCAGAGGACCAATTACGAAACGAGGAGCTGGGACAAATTGTGGCTAACATTCAGGCCTGTTTCACTCCTTACGTTGAGGAACAGCAGGCAATCATTGACTACGAGGACTACCAGAAAGGAAGGTAAATTGCCATCCATAAGCACATCCACTAAATGAGAAACTGGGAGCTCGACGACATCAACCGCTACATGGCCGAGGTCACAGGAGAAGAGTTCATCGAGCTGGGAGATGTGGAGCCCGAGCTGGACCCGGAAGCACCATAAGAGGTTAGGAAGAAGGATGAGGCGGACAAGGGGGGCAAGAAAAAGAAGAAGTGATCCCTCATAAACCACTATCATCAACTATCCACCACTCAATAAATAACCCCTATGAACATATTGCTCATTATATGCTTGACACATTGCTGAATTCATGCCCAAATGCACTGTTTCAATAAATTCATGAATACATCCATGATGCACAATCATAGCTCCTAACTCCTGCTGTCAGAGACAGACTCTTTTCCTGGCTCAGGAATATTCTTGCAGCCGTGAACTTGAATGTTGAGGGTCTTCCACTTCTTTAAAGGGAGCTTGCCCTCTTCACTAAGGTTGGCCTTCAAAAATCTCTCGAAAGTTGAACTTGAGAGCTTTGCCTTGAGGTAGACATATGCGTCCTTTCGGGGATGGTAAACAGCCAAGCCGTTGGTGGTCTTTTTAAGGTGCTGGATCTCCTCTTTGAAGTGCTGGTTACAGCTTAAGTCAACCTCGTAGAACTGATACTCATTGATGAAGTTTTTGGCCACCTCCTTCAGATAGTCGTAAGCCGTCCTGTCAAACTTGGTGGAGTCTGTGAAGAGAAGGGCACACTTCTTGAAAGGGAAGGCGCAGATCTATGCGATCCTGTCTGTTCCCTCGATGGCCTTGATGGGTTTGTCAAAGAAAGCATCGATGATCTCTTTGGACTTGAGCCTGGTTTGCTGAGTAGAGGGATCCTTACATACTAAGCTGTGAGGTAGACCTACTCAAAGTCGTCATTTTTGAAGTTGTTGCCTGCTACCTGCTTCTTTCCGCCTTCCTCTTTCTCATAAACCACAAAGCCGTAGTCGAAAGCCATGTTCAGACTCTTAGAGGCCTGCTAGTATTATGACTATCGGAGAATAAAGCAATGAGTTAATCCTCGGAAGAAGGTGCTGAGGGCCAAGGAGCAAAAATGCCCGTACTGCTCCCTCACTCCCATGACTGCGAACCCCTTTGCTAGGAAAAGGGAGATGTTGGAGACGAATTCCTGGTGGCCAAGAGGGCGCCAGTTGATATCATCATCGGGAAGAGAAAAGGTATTTTTTCTTTCGGGGTCGTAGAGAGTCAGCCTTTCTTCTGGCTGTGATGAGTTGAGGAAGTGAACATAGTCGAAAAACCTTCCATACTTGCTTCTGAGGACCTGCAATTTTTAGGGATTACCAGCTGTCTCTTCGACAAAGACCCAACCGTTGGATCTGTCCAGCATTTATGCCAGCTAGTCGACTCTGTCAGTGACATGGACATTGTCGTTAGAGGGTGCTTTCATCTTATGGTAGAGGAGGTCATTCCTGGGTTACTTGAGGGCGAGGGGCTCCAGAAAGTCCTTGATTTACTGATAATTGCTGGTCGACAGCTATTTCCCAGGGTACCTGTATATTTCGTGGACACTCTCCTAAAAGTTGTACTTGAGGACCAAAAGAGCAGGGAAAGAAGATATGTTGAGGTGGTCGACAACGCTTTCAGTGAGGTCGCTGAGGTAGCCCAGCTGAGTGATGGGATGTGTACGTCCAATCGAAGGAAGTAGTTGATTCCCAGTTGCTTGATGACTTCCGGGATCTGTTCCTCTCTTGTTGCTATGATCAGGTTGGGGCTATAGCGGGGAAGGACCCAATGTTCGAAGTGCTCGATGCTGTTTATTTCTTCAAAAAAGTTGGGAAGAAGGTCGGCTAGGAAGGACTCAAGCTCCTCTACGGTATAAACATCACGAGGGTGCCGATAGAATTTGGTCTTGGGAGGGTTTTGCATTTTTTTTCCTGCGTAGGTGATGAACTATCCGGAAGGATAGTAGCCCAAGATGGCGTGGTTGTCCTTGGTTCTCCGCAAGTCATCGCATACCTTTGACTATCCGGCTGAGTGTCTGGATATTTACCTTTCATGCGCTAACAGTTTGTGAGGAGGAACTTGGCATAATCCTTGTTGCGGTACTATGTTTCCTAGAGGACGACCAGGAAGTCACTGAACTGGGGAGTGCTGGAGAAATGTTTGTTGTAGTAGGCGTGGATGATGGGATACTGGGAGTTGTCCTCGTAGTAGCTCATAATCCACTTGAAGTCGTCGTGCTGGTCGTAGCAGAGGGCCACCACCAGCAGGAAGAAGCACCATCCCAACTGCCTGCCCATCACGTGTGTATTAATTATATCCAACAGCCAACACAAACACTCCCTTTTGTATTTCACATCATTCCCATTAACTCCCCACCACGACCTCCATGTATTTGCTGAAAATCCTGTCCTTAACACTTTGATTGTAGTTCACAGCATCACGATTAATATTTCTCCCTCAGCCCAGCCTATGCTTACTTCTGTATATCCGCAATGGCCTTCGCCCTATCCTTTGACCCGAATACTCCACTCCCAGACACTAAACAGTTGGCTCCTCCTCTCCCCACCAGCCGAGAGTTTGAAGAGTCTATACCCCCGTCAACCTGGATGTCCAGCCACGGGAACTTCTACCTTAAATAGCGAACCTTCTCCATCATGTCCCCCATGAACTTCTGTCCCCCAAATCCAGGCTCTACCGTCATCACGAGCACTTTATCTACCTTTTTCTCCTCCAGCAGCTTCTCAATGGTGCTATCGACGGGAGTCTTGGGTTTTATGGCAAGGCCAACCTGCATCTTCTGCTCTCGAATTTCCTGGCATATCTGCTTATGAGAGGGTATACTCTTTAGATTCCCTGGTGCTCGCTTTAGTAGTGAAAGGTGAAGCAATTAACTTTCAGACTGCCAAGGGAGGCAACGTAGTCTCTTGGATGTTGGACCATAAGGTGACAATCGAAGTGGGCTTCGGGAAAGTGAGCTCGAAGAGATTTGACGACTGGAGGGCCGATGGTGAGATTGGGGACGAAGTGCCTGAGTGAGTAGAGACTGACCCATCCATGATATCGATGTGAAGGGAGTGAGCTCCCAATTACAGCATTTGTCTGCACTAGGCAGCGAGGTTTCCAAAGTCAGCCGAAAGGATGGAAGGCCCCACCACAACCTCCTTTGTTACAGTCTGCATAAAATTACAAGTAACTACACTAAATACACTAGTCCCAGAGATGCCTTCATGAAAACACAAGAAAACACAAGAAAAATACAAAGAAGAGTCATGACACGGATTAGAATATTTTTACTAGCTGGGCTCTGTCTGATAGAATATAGGTATAAAATTAACAGAAAAATTATGGGTAATCAGATCAACCAGACATACAACATCGCCGACTTTCCCCCCACTCTCGGCAACCCCATCGTCAAACAGCTCATGGCCACCTCGCCCCAGCAACTCCAAAGTATCCTCTAGTACATCAACCACCTCCAAGAGCTTAGACACCCGAATATACTCCCGATAGAAGCAGTTAAAGTTGTGAAGGCTCATAATCTCTGTTCAGTCATCTCTCACGTCTTCATCACCTTCGGCCAACCCAGATTCACTCTTTCGGAACTGAGAGATAAGTTTGAGAAGGAGGAGATACAACTGGATATAGCTGAGCTCACTCGGCTGGTGGTTGGGTGTGCAAAGGGGGCTCAGTACCTACGAAAAGAAGGAGTATTGGGAAACATCACAGAAGATCTTATTTATTTTGACGAGCAATAGAACGGAGAGCTCATTCTCAAAATAATCAATCCTTACTTTACAGAAAAGGAAGAGGGAATCAATGAAAACAGCTTAGAAGAGTAGCTAGAGGACCTTTTTTCAAGGTTTAACCCAGCCTACGACTTCAAGCAAACGCTTCTACTGGCAGAGCAGCTGTAGTCTGAAAATATATCATGCATGCAGGAGTCCAGAAGAGCCCGAGGAGGACTCAAACTGGCAAAGCACATAAGGTAGTCTCGCTATAAGTCTCCTGCAAGGGATCAAAAATAACATCAAAAAATGAAGTAGGCGGGGCACTTGAGGAGCAAGGAGAGGAGATAGTCTAAGGTCTCCAACACTTCTAGCTTATTGATCGATGCAGGAGATGGAAGCCACCTGATGCTCAAGGATTTATACGAGCATTTCAATGACAACATGTCTGATATCTCAGCGAGCTATGCTGACCACTCGACCTGCTACGATCCATAAGCCAGCCACCAGTTCCCCAAGAAGTACCTCAGAAGTAAGGCCTTTCGCAAAGCCGATAAAAGTACAGTCAGCAGCAACGATTGGCTCTCCTCTTTCTAGAATTGCTCAGAGTGGAGGGAGTAATGCAAGACTGGGGAAATGACTAGAGAGCAGTCCGTGAGGGATAACATGGGTTTGGATAACCCCTCTTTTCCTTCTTTGATCCAAAAGTGATGAGCTAATAGTGTGTACTGACCATATTATCAAACAAACATATCAGAGAAGCAGCTGTTTTCTTAGGGCCTGGACCTTACCGTCATTTTCAGAATGCATCTTCCAGAGGCCCTCAACTGCAGACAGGTGCTTCCTCGAGTTTGGATGCTAGAGGCTACTGTTGCTGTTCCTGGCCCCTCTGCTTTTTTTGCCGTCCTGCTGCTGGAGAATGCTGAGGTAGGCTTCGATTCTATCGTAGGCTATGGGAGGGCTCCTAAGCAGTTTGTAGAGATATGACCACTCTGTCTGTAGTCTGTCGTTGACGTTATCTCCTGATCCGATGATCCCCACAAACCTGTCGATGATCTCGAGCTGGGTTTCCATTTTATTACTAAAGCTATTTATTGTTATTGAATTTGTATAACTGGAATGCTCAGCATGTTTCCAGGAATGAAAGAAGCCGTCTCTGATTTCAAAAATCACCTCTAACAGGAAAGTGCTCTGAGTGACCCAAACCTTCTTCCCCATGTCGGAAGTATCCTCTCACAGGCCAACAAAATAACCGCCATCGACGATATCAGCCATCTCTCAAGCCTCAATAAACTGACCAAAAGCACAGCTGCTCATCCAGCGCCCACCACAGCAGAGATACCCATACCTTTGCTCCAAGTTCCCTCCGAGATTCGACAGTGCATCCTGAACAAGTTTGCAACCCAGCATGAGCAGCTGAAATGGGCAGGAGTAGGTCTGAGCAAAGAGGAAGTCTACCTCATAGACAAACATTTGGCGATGATAGCTGAGAAGAACCAGGCATAAGAGGTGAGGTTTTGGGGAAAAATTCTGGGTGTTGTTTCAGACTACTATGTCATCCAGGGAAGGGCTCTTAAGGATGCAGGGCTAGAGGATATCCCTAAAGGAGCATAGAAAAGAGGAGAAGGAGCAAACTTCTATACCTTTTGGGTGAGCTCGAACCTCTTAAGCGATCAGTGGATCTAGCTTCCCCTGATCACTCCAGATCAAGTCAATAAAGCCCGGATAATCAAGAGCTGCTTTACAGGCGACCTCTATAGACCAATAACTGGCCACCCTGCCTTCGGAGCCGAAGAGCGCTTCTACGTATGTCTTTCCTGAATCAGCTGAAGGCTCAGCTGGTGAGAATGACCAGCAGCCTGGAGATTATTCCCAAAGGGTTGTATAAACAGAACGACGACAATCCAAAAGTCATCGAGTTTGAAGACGAGCCAAAAGTCCCGGAGTTCGGGTAGTTGTCCTCTGCTGAGAGCTGGGTTCATAAGAACAGCAATATTCTGAAGGTATGGATGTTGATAGCTAGCTCGGGCGGTGCACTCACTACATCGATCCCGCGACTCCATAGGACCAGATATAGACCCTTACTGCCTAGCTGACCTAAAATGATCCTGAAGTGTAAAGGCTGAGAGGAATATCCGAGGACAAACTGCCGTAGGGGAACCCCCTTGGGCTTGAAAATATCTGGCAATCCAGAGTAGTTGGAAACACTCAAATTTTTCAGAAATAAGAAGCTAGCTCTGTCTATGGAGTGGTCATCTTTCGAAATATTCTATGGCCAGGCTGGGTCACAGTTGGATACGTACAAATCTATCCATTCAGAAGGAAGGTTTTTGCAGCTTCTACGTGGGATTCGGACACAAGTGGACCCAGAACAACTGGAGCACCTATGAGAATAGCAGTATCGGAGAGTAAGCAGAGGAAGCTGAGGAGA